>ERZ761602.553-NODE-553-length-79263-cov-10.073604_pt1 | contig 79263 bp, 66 predicted proteins | sample MGYA00512165_ERZ761602 | MGnify/ENA primary metagenome ERZ761602 (study PRJEB28899, sample SAMN02445085) | bioreactor sludge metagenome | biome: EBPR sludge; isolation source: Thorneside wastewater treatment plant | place: Australia: Brisbane, Thorneside...
ACCCTCTTCACCCGGCGGCCTCGGACCTGCGGCTGGGGTTGGGACGGTGCTTACGCCACAACGATCTCGACGCCCTGATCGACGGTCTGGACTTCGACCCGGACCGCCCCAGCTTCTGGTTGCTCAACACCGGCGAGAGCCACTACCCCTACGCCCTGCCGGACGAGCCCGAGTCGAGCTGGCCGACCATCCACGGCGTCAACGGGGTCTTCAAGCGACTTGCAAGCGGCCAGCCGATGCACAAGGACGAGGCGCCGCGCTTCTTCGACCAGGACCGGCTGGACGCGCTGCGGGAGAGGCAGATCGAGGCCGCCCGACACCTGGATCGGGTCCTGGGCCGCCTGCTGGACGAGGTCCCGGCCAACACCTGGGTGACGGTGACCAGCGACCACGGCGAGCTGTTCGGCGAGGGGGGCTGGTTCGGCCACGGCCCCATCCACCACGAGAAGGTGCTGGAGGTGCCCTTCGTAGAGGGATTGGCGCGCTGAGCATCCGTCAGTAGCGGCACGCCGCCATGTAGGATGCGCCGTAATAGTCGTCAGGCCCATCGTAGTATTCAAGATCCGACCAACGACACTCATGAACCACGACGTTCGAATCCGGCTCAATCTCCGAACAAACCTGCTCGACCGCCACCGCAAGATTCTCTACTGTGCTATACGGAAGATAAGCCACATCCAAGGCGTATCCCAACTCGATATTCTCAGCAATGAATTGACAATCTATCACGTATCCAACTTGTGGATCAGTCCTGTGGGCTGGCTCATACCTACACAGAACGGCCACGCACGAAGGGTCGGCGCTTGGGTCACACTCTCCACCGGCCGCGCGCTCAAGCTCGTCACAAAGCTCACCAGCGTCCACATGGTGAGACTTCGAACCGCACCCAAGCAGCGAGATGAGGAGAATCGCCCCACAGAAACGCATTGCGACGATGAGTTTCGTGAGCGAGGGCACTATAACACCACCGTAGCGGGACTGGACAATCCTGTACTGTCGCACTTTGACCGCACCCCCCACGTGAAGTTCACCGGGGCATCCGGAACGAGAATGGATGTCAGTTCCCAATAGGCAAGACTGGCTCCAGACTCCTCGCACCCTGCGCCCATTCCGAACGAAACCGAAAACACAGCACCCCCGGCGGCAAACCGGTCGGTCGCGATGTCGTTGCCACTAAGGTTCACCAGATGCGGAATTGCCGGCAGCCCGAACCTCCCCGTGAGCCGCGCCCAGAACGCGAACTCAATAACATACTGGCAGCAGTCCTTCTTCGACCCATCCCCCCACAGCTTGGACCCGATCCATGCGCCGATCAACGGGATCACGATTGCCCCCGGCCCGGTTCCGAATGAGAGCGCCACCCACAGCCCCGCCAGAAACCCGCCCAATGCCTCATCCGAGTTGTCCCGGCAGTGGTAGCTGTTGCCGAACACATGCCCCAGCTCGTGAATGAGCAATGCCGATACCGCCACGATCTCCGCCAGCGCACACCGAGCGCACATCAAACCGACGTACCAGGTGAACAGGTAGTCGCTGTCCCCACGATCCCGCATGTCCATCGCGCGGCTGTACGCACGCCAGGCCCACCACAGGTAGTAGTCGGCCAGCGCCGCGCGGTACTTGACCTGCCGCGGGCAAAGCCAGACCTTGCCCAAGGAGGCGTAGGCCTGGTGGTTTGCCACACCACCGCCGCCGCTGATCTTCACGACCCCCTGCGCGTCTACCTGGATATAACGCTTGTTGCCGCCACATAAGACGCCATTGGAGACGAGCCAGGTCTTCCCCTCGTTCTCCAATGACCGAAGGTCGGAGGGGGCCATTTTGCATTTGTCCAGGTAGACGCCCAGATCCGACTTGAATGAGGACTCGCCCAGGACTCCGCGGCAACCATACACCGTGCGTATCGCATGTAGCAGGAAGCCATGGTAGTACCCCTTCTCGGAATTCCAGAACAGGCCTGGGTTCTTCTCCGAGTTGTAGAGCAACGCGCGATTGGCCTGCGACCAGTCGGAAGCACCTGCCGGTACGCAAAGGTCCAGCCAGTCGGAGAGGTATGCTTCTTTCATCTCGCCGCGAGACCGAGAGGCTGTATACCCGCTTGGAATCTTCACCTCGAGTTCTCGGCCCAAGAGGCCGCTGTGCCCGAGGTTGATCTTGCAAATGTTCCGCAATTCGCGGACGTCGTCGGGCTCGACGGTGGCGCTGGAGACACAGTCCCGGGGCAGGGTCCGAGTGCCGTCGTCGGGCTCTTCCCACTCGTATGGCACCTCCCGTTCGATGTCTCCTCTGCTGCCCCGATGAGGCTCATCTTCCTGCCGAGCGGCGCTCCCCCTGGGGGCCTGACGCGCACCCGACCGCAGGCCTCGCATGGAGTCGCTCCAGCCCTCAGCCCCCGTCCTGATCGGCGCCGGTCGGTTGGTCCGAGTCGCTTCAGCCTTGAGAGCCTGAAGCACATCCTCGGCCTTGACCGGATCGCGAGACGTCCCCGAGCACCCGCAGAGGCGCATATCGTCGGAGAGCCAGGACCCCATCGACTCTTCGTAGGGGTTGAGCAGCTCTTCGGGGATGCCTTGCAGGGGGATGAACGAATTGCCGCACTCGTGAGCCTGCAAGCCCAGGATCTGGCCCGTCGCCGGCAGGAAGAGCCCGTACGGCAAGAGCTCTTCACCGGGCCTGAGGGTCTGTTGTAGGCCAGGGAGTTGGACTACCTTCGGCTCCAGCATCGGCTCTTGGTCCGTGTCGTACTGCGGCACCGCCAGCGCCTTGGGAGCCGCACCCGACTCGCAGCTGCAAGCCATGACGGCTACCGGGCCACGAGATCGATCAGAAAACGCGCTGTGGCGTTCACGTTGCCTACACGCCACCGCACGAAGCGCAGCACGTCCCCGGCCACGAGCAGCTTGTTGGCCTCTGCTGAGTTGGTCAGGTTGACCGTGATGTTCGGGATATCCAGCCACGCCTCTTCCTCGTTGACCGCCGAGGTCTGGAGGTAGAGCGTACCCGTGGTTGCGGCGAGGTTGAAGACCCGCACCTGAAAGGAGAGGTGACGGTAGGAGCCGATGTCGATCACGTTGGCCCGGTCCTGAGCCTTGGTTCCAGTGACCTCGATGACGTCCTGAAGTCGAAAGTACGCAGCCATGAACACCTCCGTTGAGCGCGGCTCCACAGAACAGAGTCGAGCCGGTCAAGGAGACTCTACTCTCTCTCTCTCTCCTGCAAACACCATTCCACCGTCTCCCGCAACATGGCTCGAATGACGAGGAGCGCTCCCTACAATCGTCGCGGCACGCGGCGCATCGCAGGCCTAGGCCGCCCGATCAACCTGGATGGTGGCCATCACCTCGCCGTCGGCGGCCCGGACCCCCTCGACCTCGGCCCGGCAGGCGAACTTCCAGACGCTGCGCCGCTCGAAGACCTTCTCGACGGTCAGGACCAGGCGATCGCCGGGCCGTACAGGCAGGCGGAAGCGCATCTTGTCCAGGCCCAGCAGGAGCACGCCCTTGCCCCGGGCCTCGGGGTGCCGGGTCATGGCGACCACGCAGGCGAGCTGCGCGAAGGCTTCGGAGATGAGCACCCCGGGCAGGATCGGCGTCCCCGGGAAGTGGCCCTGGAAGAAGGGCTCGTTGACCGAGACACACTTCCAGCCCACCGCGCGCTGCCCCGGCTCGAGCTCGACCACCCGATCGATCATCAGGAAGGGGTAGCGGTGGGGCAGGAGGTCGAGGATGCCCTGGATGTCGACGGCGACACCCTCGTGTGCGGCAGGCGCGGGAGTGCGGGTCATGGTGGACCTGGGGGGCGGAGGAGATGGCGGGGGGGCCTCGACTGCTGCGAGGCGGCGGCTGAGCTGGCGGACCTCGTCGCGAAGCGCCGGCAGCTCGCCGAAGACGGTGGCGGCGCGCAGCCAGCGGCGGTGGTCGATGGCGGGGATCCCGCTGATCCGGGCGCCGGCCGGCTGGCTGTCGTGAACCACGCTGGAGACGCCGATCCGGCTGTCGGGGCCGAGCTCGATGTGGCCGAGCACCGCGGACTTGGCCGCCATCACCGAGCGCTCGCCCAGGCGGGAGCTGCCAGCGATGCCGGCGTAGGCCACCATCAGGCTGTGGGCGCCGACCGAAGCGGCATGGCCGACCTGGCAGAGGTTGTCGAGCTTGGCGCCTCGCTCGACCGTGGTCTGGCCCAGCGCGGCGCGGTCGACGCAGGAGTTCGAGCCGATCTCGACGTCGTCCTCGATCACGGCCCGGCCGACCTGGGGGATCTTCAGGTTGCCGCGGGCGGTGGGCGCGAAGCCGAAGCCCTCGCCGCCGACGACGGCGCCGGGGTTCAGCCAGACGCGGTCTCCCAGCACGCAGCCCTCGCAGACGACGCTGTGGGGCATCAGGCGGCAGTCGGCGCCCACCCGGGCACCGGCCGAGACCACGGCGTTGGCCTGCACCCAGGTCCCGGGGCCGACGACGGCACCGGGGCCGATCCAGGCGAAGGCCTCGATCCGAGCGCCCTCGACGACGGCGCTCTGATGCACATAGGCGCGCGGGTCGACCTCGGCCTGGAGGGGAGGCTCGGGGTGGAAGAGCGCCAGCGCGCGGGCGAAGCCCTCGTAGGGGTCCGCCATGCGGATGACCGTCCTCCCCCCGGCATCGTCCTTGGGGCCGACCAGCACGCAGCCCGCGCGCGAGCTGCGGAAGAGCCGGGCGTAGCGCCGGTTGCTGAGGAAGCTGAGCTGTCCGGCCTCTGCCTCTTCCAGGCCCGCGACGCCGCTGAGCAGCGGGTCGTCCGCGCCTTCGAGCGCGCCGCCGAGCTGCGAGGCGATCTGGCTGGCCCGAAAGGGGCCGGCGGGCTCAGCCGCCATGCTTGGCGTCGTACCGCTTCACGACCTCGGCGGTGATGTCGATCGCCGTGGGGGCCCAGACCACGCCCCCCTCGGTGCGCTCGAGCACCAGGGTGTAGCCGCGTTCCGCGCCGATGCCCTCGACGATGATCTGCATCCGACCGATCAACGCCTCCATCTCCTTGGCGTACGCGGCCTGCATCTCCTGCTCGGACTGCATGTAGGTCTGCTGGTACTGCTGCTGCAGCGTCATGATCTCGGTCTCCTTGGCCTGCCGGGCGGCGTCGGAGAGGACCATGGCCTGCTTCTGGTAGTCCTGCTGCATGGCCATCAGCTTCTTCTCCATGTCCTCGATGGCCTTGCGCTTGGCGGCGAACATCCCCTCCAACCGGGTCTTGGCGGAGGTGCCGTCCTTGACCTTGTTGATGGCGTCCTGGAAGTCGACCACGGCCACGGTGACCTCGGCGTGGGCCGGGGACGAGAGGGCGGGGACCAGGGCCGGCGAGGCGGCGAGCACGAGGGAGGCGAGAAGGACACGGGCGAGGCGCATCGGGGCTCCAGCGCAAGAGGAGAGCGGGCGAACCCCGCGGGCCGGGGCCTATAGCGCGTCAACCCACGAGGGCCCAACCGCCCTCCCGGGGCCGGCCATGCAGGGGTCCGCGCGCGTCAGAAGAGCGAGCCGATGCTGAAGTCGAAGACGCTGCGGCGCTCGTCCTCGCGCGGGTTGACCGGGAAGCCCCACTCGAAGCGGAGCGGGCCCATCGGCGAGAACCAGCGCACGCCGAAGCCGTAGGCCATGCGCAGATCGAGCGGGTTGATGTGCCCGTTGCCCCAGGGGTCGCCGAAGGCGTTGCCCGCGTCGAAAAAGACGACCGTGCTGATGCCGGCCTGCTTCACGATCGGCATCTCCAGCTCGAAGTTGTTGATCCAGGTCTCGGTGCCGCCGACGATCAGCTTGTCGTCCGCCGCCTGCGGGTCGTCGGAGCCCTGGAAGTTGCCGCGGTTCGACGAGGTGTAGCCGGGGGCCCGGATGCTGGGACCGAGGCGATACCAGTCGTAGCCGCGCACCGAGTTGATGCCGCCGGCCCGGTAGCGGTGGATGTACGGGATCATGGTCCCGTCGGTGCTCCACAAGCTGCCCAGCGTGCCGTTGTACTTGAAGATCAGCCAGTCGCCCTTGGGCGAGACGGGGTGGTAGGCCCGGACGTTGGCCTTGGCCTCGACGTAGTTGAAGTCGCCGCCGAAGAGGCTCAACACCTGCTCGTCGTTGACCCGGAAGCCGCCGGTGAGGCTGGTGGTCGCGCTGGCGAAGATGCCGCGGGTGGCGTTGATGCGGTTGTTGCGCTTGTCCACCACCAGGGAGAGGCCCGTCGTGCTGGTCATGCCGTTGCGGTAGAGCTGCCCGCCGAAGAGCTTCTCCTTGTACTGGTCGATGCTGGTGAGGCCGGTGTCCTCGAAGGTCCAGTCCAGCTCGAGCCGGGCGTCGTCCATCCGGTCCAGGTAGCGACCCACCGCGAAGCCGAAGCCGCGCTGGTACTCCTCTTCGATGAACTGGCGGCTGATGCTGAAGCCGTTGAGGCGCAGGGTCCAGCGGCTGTCCATGAAGTAGGGGTCGAAGAGCTGGACGTTGCCCTGCTGGCGCTTGGAGGAGGCGTTGATCGCCGCCGACATGATGTAGCCGCGGCCCAGGAAGTTGTTCTTCGAGACGTTCATCGTGAAGACGAAGTTCTCGAGGTTGCTGAAGCCGGCGCCGACCGAGAAGCTGCCGGTGGGCTGCTCCTTGACCTCGACCTTCATGTCCAGCTCGTCGGACTTGCTGCCGCGCGGCGTCGAGATGCGGGCCTCTTCGAAGAAGCCGAGCCGCTCCAGCCGCTGCCGCGCCTCGCGAATGGAGGTGCCGCGGTACAGCTCGCCCTCGTTGATCGGGATCTCCCGGCGCACGACCTTGTCGTAGGTCGGGTCGTTGCCGGTGATGTCGATGCGCCCGATGCGCACCTTGTCGCCGCGCTGGACCTCGAAGGTCACGTCGACGACCTTGGCCTCGTCGTCGGTGTCGGTCAGCGGCGTGACGTTGGCGAAGGCGTAGCCCTGGTCACCGTACAGGTCGGTGATGTGCTCGCGGACGAGGTTGAAGGTCGAGAGCTTGAACCAGTCTCCCGTCTTCAGGCCGCCGGTGCGCTCGCGGAACTCCAGCGGACGCGCCTTGGCTTCGTCGTCCCAGGTCTCGGGCACCGGCTGGTCGCCGGCCTTCTTCTTGGCGCGATCCCAGCGCTCGCGCACCGTCGTGGCCGTCTCGCCATCCAGGATCTGCTGGATCGCGTCGCGGGTGAGACCCTCTTCGGCCACGAAGTCGCCGTCGACCTTGACCTTGCCGAGCTTGAAGCGGGGGCCCTCTTCGACGGTGTGGGTGACGTAGATGCCGCGCTTGTCCGGCGAGAGCCAGGCCTGCGGGCGGCCGACGCGGGCGTTGACGTAGCCCTCCTCCATGTAGACGCTGCGGATGACCTGCGTGTCGATGTCGAGGTTGTCCTCGATGAAGGTGCCGGCGTTGGTGATCCAGGGCAGGATGCCGCCGGGCCGGGTCTTCAAGAAGCGCTTGATCTTGCGGTCGGACATCTCGGTGTTGCCGACGATGTCCACCCGCTGGACGATGACCTTGCGGTTCTCGACCACCTCGAAGGTCAGCTCGACCAGCCCGTTGCCGACGTCGCGGAGGACCGGGTCGATCTCGACCAGGAAGTAGCCCTTTTCGAGGTACTTCTCGCGGATGCGGCGGGCGTTGGCCTGCACCTCGGCCTGGCTGAGCACGCTGAAGGCGGTGATGTCCACCACCTCGCGCAGGGCGTCCTCGTCGAGCTTCTTGTTGCCCTTGAAGCGCACCTCGCGCACGGCGGGGCGCTCGGAGACGGTGAAGATGGCGATCATGCCAGGGGCGGTGGCCGAGGGGCTCAGGTCGACCTGGACGTCCTCGACGAAGCCGGTGGCCCAGATGCTCTCGATGTCGCGGCGCACCTTCCAGGGCTGGATCTCCTCGCCCGGCCGCATGCCGATCGCGGCCAGGATGGCGGCCTCGTCCAGGCGCCGCAGGCCCAGCACGCGGATCTCGGCGAGGGTGCCGGCGGCCTCGGCGGCGGCGGCCTCGGCGGGGGCGGTCTCGGCGGGGGCAGCCTCGGCGGCCGCAGGTTCGGCGGGGCGCAGCTCGCGGGCGGTCTCGGCGGGCGGAGCGGGAGCATCCGGCGCCGGCGCCTCGGAGGGAGGGGGCGGATCCTGCGCCAGGGCCTGGCCGGAGAGCAGCGCGAGCAGCGAGAGGAAGACCATGGGGCTCACGAGGCCAGCTCCTGGATCTGGCCTTCCACCAGCCGCAGCCGACGCGGGAAGCGCGCGGCCAGCTCGACGGAGTGGGTGACGACGACCATCGTCGAGCCGGTGTCGGCGTTGAGCTCGAGCAGCAGATCGAAGACCCCCGCGGCGGTGGCGGGGTCGAGGTTGCCGGTGGGCTCGTCGGCCAGCAGCAGATCGGGCTTGCGGACCAGCGCCCGGGCGATGGCCACGCGCTGCTGTTCGCCGCCGGAGAGCTCTCCGGGGCGGTGGGTCAGGCGCGCGCCGAGGCCCACCCGTTCGAGCAGCGCGCGGGCTTGCGTGGCCGCACGAGCGGCCGGCTCACCGCCGATCAAGGCGGGGATCATCACGTTGTGCAAGGCGTCCTGATCCGGCAGCAGGTGGTGGAACTGGAAGATGAATCCGATGCGGCGGTTGCGTAGCGCGTCCAAGGCTGCGCCGCTTCGCTTGAAGACCTCATCCCCGTCGAAGAGCACCCTTCCGGCGCTGGGGTGGTCCAGGGTGCCCAGCAGGTGCAGCAAGGTGGACTTGCCCGAGCCGGACTGGCCGATGACCGCCGCCAGCTCGCCCGCCCCCAGGTCCAGGTCCAGGTCGCGCAGGACCTCCAGCACCTTCCCGCGCTTCTCGAAGCGCTTGGTCAGGCCCTCGACTCGGACGGCCACCCCTCGGTTCGTTGGCGTGCTCATTCGTAGCGCAGCCCCTCGACGGGATCGATGTTGGCCGCGACGGTGGCCGGGTACAGCGTGGCGAGGAAGCAGATGAGCACCGCGGCGATGGCGACGATCACCACGTTGTCGGCCTCGACCACCACGGGCAGCTTGTCCAGGTAGTAGACATCGGTGTCCAGCGGGAACTCGATCACCTTGAGCAGCTCGCAGCCCAGCAGGCCCAGGATGGTGCCAAGGGTGGTGCCGACCAGCCCGATGATCAGACCCTGGAAGACGAAGATCATGCGGACCGTGTTCTTGCTGGCCCCCATCGCCCGCAGGATGGAGATCTCGCGGGCGCGGGTCACGACGATCAGGATCAGCGTGCCGACGATGTTCAGGCTGGCGACGGCGACGATCAGGCTGAGGATCAGCCCCATCACGACCTTCTCGAGCTTGAGCGCGCTGAAGAGGTTGCTGTTCAGGTTCTTCCAGTGGCGCGTGTAGAAGGGCCACTCCAGCTGCAGGCCGACCCGGTCGGAGATGTCCTCGACCGCGTCGAGGTCGGCGACCCGGGCCTCGATGCCGGTGGCGGTGTTCCCCATCTTGAGGAACTCCTGGGCGTCGCCGATGGCGAGGTAGGTCCACTTGGTGTCGTACTCGAACATGCCCGAGTAGAAGACCCCGGCGACCCGGAAGGGCCGCACATGGGGCACTGGCATCCCCATCGGCCCCGCGCCGCCGCCGATCGGGTTGATCAGGTGGACCTTGTCGCCCACCGTGACGGCGAGCTGCTGGGAGAGCTCCCGGCCGATGATGATGCCCGGCAGCTCCTCGGTGTCGCCGACATCCTGGGCGATGGCCGGCGCCGGGTTCGAGAGGGCGCGGACGACGGCCTGGCGCTGCTCCAGGGTGTCCAGCGCGCCCTCGGGGCCGCGCTCCAGGTTGGCCACGACATCGGTGACTCCGCCGCTGCGCTCGACGTCGATGCCCTTGATCACGGCCCCGGCGGCGGCCCACTGCGAGCGGATCATCACCTCGTAGTAGACGAAGGGGGCGGCGGCGACCACGCCCTCGACGGCCTGCACTTTGTCGGCGACCTCCTGGTGGTCCTCGAACTCGCCGTCGTTGCTGAGCACGACGAGGTGGGCATTGCTGCCCAGGATCTTGTCCCGCAGCGTGATCTCGAAGCCCTGCATGACGGCCAGCACGATGATCAGGGCGGTCACCCCGACGGTGACCCCGACCATCGAGACGCCGGTGATGACGCTGATGCCCGCCTCGCGCCGCCGGGCACGAAGGTGGGAGAGCGCCACCAGCAGGGCGAAGCGCATCAGCGGGATCCGTCGGGGTCGACCGCACCGGAGACGACCGGCCGCAGGGTGGGGAAGAGGATCACGTCGCGGATCGACTCGCGGTTGCTGAAGAGCATCGCGAGGCGGTCGATGCCGATGCCCTCGCCCGCGGTGGGCGGCATGCCGTAGGTCAGGGCCTGGATGTAGTCGGCGTCGAAGAACATCGCCTCGTGGTCGCCGGCGTCCCGGGCCTGGGCCTGGGCGGCGAAACGACCGGCCTGGTCGACCGGGTCGTTGAGCTCGTTGAAGCCGTTGCCGAACTCCAGCCCGGCGATGAAGAACTCGAAGCGGTCGGTGAACTCGGGGTCCCCGTCGGTGCGGCGCGCCAGGGGGGAGATCTCGGCCGGGAAGCCGGTGACGAAGGTCGGCTGGATCAGGTCGCGCTCGACATAGGCCTCGAAGAACCACTCCCACCAGCGGCCCATGGTCGTGGGCAGCCCATCGGGGTCGGCCTTGGGGTGATCGACCCGCCAGCGCTCACGCAGGGCAGCAGGATCGCGGACCTGCTGGGCGCTGAGCCCGGTCGCCTCGGCGATCAGCTCACCCATCCCGGCGCGGCGCCAGGGACGCCCGAGCTCGATCTGGTGGGGTCCGAAAGGCAAGGAGGTCGTGCCGCAGACCGCCTGAGCGGCGCTGGAGATCAGCTCCTCGGTGATGTCCATCAGGTCGTACCAGGTCGCGTAGGCCTGGTAGAACTCCAGCATCGTGAACTCGGGGTTGTGGCGGGTGCTGCCCCCCTCGTTGCGGAAGTTGCGGTTGAGCTCGAAGACCCGCTCGAAGCCGCCGACGACCAGCCGCTTCAGGTACAGCTCGGGCGCCACCCGCAGGAAGAGCTCCATCCCCAGCGCGTTGTGGTGGGTGACGAAGGGCCGGGCGGTGGCGCCGCCGGGGATCGCCTGCATCATGGGGGTCTCGACCTCCATGTAGCCGCGATCCTCGAAGAAGCGCCGGGTGAAGCTGACCAGGGCGCTGCGGCGGCGGAAGACCTCGCGGCTGTCCTCGTTGACGAAGAGGTCGACGTAGCGGTGCCGGCTGCGGAACTCGCGGTCCTCGACCCCCTTGTGCTTGTCGGGCATCGAGGCGATGCACTTCGCGGAGAGGCGCAGGCTGCTGGCGTGCAGCGAGGCCTCGCCGGTGCGGGTGCGCATGCAGCGGCCGCTGACGGCGATGTGATCGCCCAGGTCCAGGCGCCGCCAGAGGGCGAAGGCCTCCTCGCCCAGGTCCTCCTTCCGCAGGTAGACCTGCAGCTCTCCGCCGCGATCCTGGACGCGGGCAAAGCCGGCCTTGCCCATCTCGCGCTTGGCCATCAGGCGGCCGGCGATCTGGAAGGTCGCCGGATCCTGTGCGAGGTCGGCCTCGTCCCGGTCGCCGATGTGGGCGCGGACGGCGGCGGTGGTGTCGGCGATGGAGAGGCCGTGCGGGTAGGGCTCCACGCCCTGATCGCGCAGGGACTGGAGCTTCTCGAGGCGCTCGGGATCGAACTCGAACATGGGGCAACCCAGGTGGTGGACTAGACTTCTTTCGCGGCCTCTTCGGCCGCCTCGTCGGCCCGGCGGGCGAGCCAGGCCTCCATGAAGGGCAGCAGCTCGCCCGCGAAGACCCGGTCGGTGTCGCCCATCTCGACCCCGGTGCGCAGGTCCTTGACCATGCGGTAGGGCTGCAGCACATAGCTGCGGATCTGGCTGCCCCACTCGATCTTCTTCTTGGTGGCGTTCTGGGCGTCGATCTCGACCTGCCGCTTGTCGACCTCGTACTGGTAGATCTTGGCGGCGAGGATCTTCAGCGCCTTGGCCTTGTTCTTGTGCTGGCTGCGCTCGGCCTGGCAGGCGACCACGATGCCGGTGGGCAGGTGGGTCAGCCGCACCGCGGAGTCGGTGGTGTTGACGTGCTGACCGCCGGCCCCGCTGGAGCGGTAGGTGTCGATGCGCAGGTCGCTCTCCTTGACCTCGACCTCGATGTCGTCGTCGATGTCGGGGTAGCAGCCGACGCTGGCGAAGGCGGTGTGGCGGCGGGCGGCGCTGTCGAAGGGCGAGATGCGCACCAGCCGGTGCACGCCGATCTCGGCCTTGAGGTAGCCGTAGGCGAAGGGCCCGCGCACGTAGATGGTGGCCGACTTGATACCGGCCTCCTCGGCGTACTGCTCGTCGGCGATCTCCACCTTGAAGCCCATCTTGTTGGCCCAGCCGATGTACATGCGCTCCAGGATCTGGGCCCAGTCGCTGGCGTCGGTCCCGCCCGCGCCGGAGTTGATCTCCAGGACGGCGTCGCTCTCGTCCAGCTCGTCGGAGAGCATGCGTCGAACCTCGGCCTCGCGCACCTGCAGCTCCAGCGCCTCCAAGGCCCGCTCGCCTTCGAGCTGGGTGGCCCTGTCGTGCTCGCTCTCGCCCAGCTCGATCAGGAAGACGGCGTCGTCGAAGGCCCGGTCGAGCACCTCGATGCCCTCGACCCAGCGCTCGTGCGCGGCCTTCTCGCGAAGCGTGGCCCGGGCGCGATCCGTGTCGTTCCAGAAGTCCGGATCGGCGGCGCGGGTGTCCAGCTCGGCGATCTTGCGCTTCAGGCTGTCCAGGTCAAAGCGACCCCCGGATGGACTGGATGCGCTGGCGAAGCTCCTTGCGGAGCTCGTAGTAGTCGGTGGCCATGAGGGTCTCCAGGGCGAAGGTCGGCGCGGGCTAACGCAGTCGGGGCCGATGCGCTTTCGGGGGGCGCGCCGCGTTAGGGTGTGGGTCCATGGAGGGAGCACCACCATGAAGCTGGCCGCCACCCACTACGACAACTCCGAGACCGGCTGCTGCGCCCGCCTCGACGCCGCGCGCTGGGCCGACAAGACCCTCGTCTGGAAGGACAAGCCCTTCCTGCGGGACCACATCCGCGCCGTCCTGCACGTCCCGGTCAACTTTGGCACGGTGATGGGGCGAGACCAGGCCCTGATCGAGGAGGCCGGCGCCTGGCCCGAGGACCCCATCTGGCTGACCGACGACTCCTCACCCTGGAGATCCGAGGTCTACATGTCGGTGGATCGCGACAGCCTGCCGGGGGCCACGGTCGAGACCCTCTCGGGGACCTTCCTGACCCGGGTCTTCGAGGGCCCGTACAAGGACGCCGGGACGTGGGCCAAGGCGATGGCCGAGCATGTGCGGGCGCAGGGGCACGAGCTGAAGAGGCTGTACAGCTTCTACGCGACTTGCCCGAAGTGTGCCGATCGGTTCGGGAAGAACCAGGTGGTGCTCTTCGCGCAGGTGGGCTGAGCCTCAACCACCCGCCAGCTCCACTCCCCCGGTCGCGACGACCCGCCCGTGTTCCATACGCACCACCCGCTCGGCGAGGGCCCGGGCGTCGGCGATGTCGTGGGTGACCAGCAGTACACGGACTCCCTCTCGGGCGAGGAGCGCGCGGAGGCCTTCCCGCAGGCGCTGGCGGAGGGCGGGGTCGACGGCGGCGAAGGGCTCGTCGAGCAGGACGAGCTGGGGGCGAGGGGCCAGGGCGCGGGCGATGGCGATGCGCTGCTGCTGGCCTCCGGAGAGCTCGGAGTGGCGAGCCTCGAGGCGATCGTCGAGCTCGACCAGCGCGGCTAGCTCCTGCACCCGCCGGTCTCTCTCAGCGGCGCTGCCGACCAGGCCGAAGCCGATGTTGGCGCCGACGTCGAGGTGGGGGAAGAGGGCGTAGCCCTGGAAGACGACGCCGACCCGACGGGAGCGGGCTGGGAGGTCGATCTTCTGCGGATGGTCGAAGAGGGTCCGGCCGTCCAGCACGATCCGGCCGCGTTCGGGCCGCAGCAGGCCGGCGATGGCCCGGAGAGTGAGGGACTTCCCGGCGCCCGAGGGGCCCAGGATGGCGGTGACCGCGGCGGAGGTGTCGAAGGCGACCTGCAGGTCGAAGTCCCCCTGGCGGGCGACAATGTCTACAGAGAGACCGTTCACCGGGCCCCCGTCCGGCCCACGGCGAACAGGATGCTGGCGCTGAGCAGGGCCAGCAGAAGGGCGATCAGGCCCGCGTCGGCGGTGCGGCCGGCCTGCACGGCGTCGTAGACGGCCAGGCTGGCGGTCTGGGTGCGACCGGGGATGCTGCCGGCGATCATGGCGGTGGCGCCGAACTCGCCCATCGCCCGGGCGAAAGCAAGCGCGGCCCCGCCGACGATGCCGCGGCGGGCCAGCGGGATCGAGACCCGCAGGAAGATGTCGAGCTCCGTGCGGCCGAGCGTGCGGGCGACGTCTTCGAAGTGGGGATCGATCTGTTCGAAGGCCGACTGTGCAGCCCGGACAAGGAAGGGCAACGCGGCGACGAAGGCGGCCAGCACAGCCGCGGCGGGGGTGAAGACCAGGGGCGAGCCGGTCAGGGCCTCCCAGGTCTGGCCGACAGGGGAGCCCCGCCCGATCAGCAGGAGGAGGACGTAGCCGAGCACGGTGGGAGGCAGGATCATCGGCAGGAGGACCAGGGTCGAGAGCAGCTCGGCCCAGAGGCCACGTCGGCGCGCCAGGAGACGGGCGAAGGGCACGCCGACGGCGACGACGGCGAGGCTGGCCAGCCCGGCGATCAGCAGGGAGCGGAGCATCAGGTCGAGCATGCTCAGGGCCCGAAGCCGTAGCGCTGGAGCACGGCCCGGCCCTCTGGGGCCATGACGAAGGCGAGGAAGTCCCGGCCGGCCTGGGGGTGCTCGGCGGAGCGGGGTACGGCGGCGACCTGGACCAGGGGCTCGTGCAGGGAGCTGTCGATCAGGGTGTAGGGCGTGCTCTCCACAACGAGGGAGAGGGCCACGATGCCCGCGTCGGCGTTGCCCGTCTGGACGAGCTGCCAGGTCTGGGCGATGTTCTCTCCCCGGACCAGCCGCGGCTGCACCTCCTCCCACAGCCCCGAGGCCTGCAAGGCCTGCTGGGCGGCGAGGCCGTAGGGGGCGTGCTCGGGGTTGGCGATGGCGAGGTAGCGGATCCCGGGGTCGGTGAGCGAGGCCAGGGAGGGCGGCGGCGCTGCGGAGCCCACCAGGACGAGCCGACCGGTTCCATAGACCATCCGGCTGTCCTCGTGCAGCAGGGCTTGGCTCTGCAGGCGGTCGATGAAGGAGGCGTTGGCGGCGAAGAACAGATCGGCCCGCGCGCCCTGCTCGATCTGGCTGGTGTATGCCCCCGTCGAGCCGAAGGAGAGGAGCGGCGCGCAGCCGACACGTTGCCTGTACAGTTCACCCAGCTCGGTGAGGGCATGCTGGAGGTCCGAGGCGGCCAGGACCACGGGCGGCACGCAGGCCTCGGGTTCGGGCCTGCAGCCCAGGGCGAGGAGGAGCGCGATCATGCCGCCTCTCCCATGCCCTGGCCGTCGTAGCCGCCCAGCGCCTCGATCTCCTCTCGCAGTCGAGGGGTCCGCAACAGGTCGAAGAGGGCGCGCACAGCGGGATCCTCGACCAGGGCCGTCGGCACCACCAGCCGGTAGGCCTCCTCGACCCAGGGCACGAAGCCGAGGCCATGGGCCTGGGCCGCGGCCTGTGTGGCGACCCCCGCATCGGCCAGCCCGCTGGCGATCGCGGCGGCGACGGCGAAGTGCCCCCGAGCGGCGCTGTCGTAGCCGGCGATGCGGGCGCCCGGCAGGCCCGCGAGGCGCAGCCGCTCGTCGAGCAGGCGGCGGCTGCCGGATCCCGGCTCTCGGTTGACCAGGCGCAGGCCGGGCCGGGCCAGATCGGCGGCCTGGGCGAGGCCCAGCGGGTTGTCGCGGGCCACCACCAGCCCCGTCTGCCAGACCGCGAGGTGGACGAGCTGGGTGCCGGCCGGCGCCCGGGTGTCGGGCAGGTGCGAGCCGGCGATGTGGGCCTCGCCCCGGGCCAGCCGATCGAGGGAGGCCTGGCTGCCGCTCTCCACCCAGAGCAGCTCGACGCCGTGTCTCTCGCGCAGCAGCGCGCGGATCAGGTCGGTGGCCGGGTCGCAGCCGGCCAGCACCAGCACCGGGGCGTCGGGGCGGGCGGGCGCACGGGCCAGGGTGAGGGTCGGCATCGTCGGGACCTGGACCTGGCGGTCGCCGATCTGGACAGCGCGGGTGCGGGTTGTCGTCGCGGGTTGGGGCGGGGGGGCGAGGCCGAAGAGGGCCTCGACCCGCGTGTCCAGGGCCTGGGCGAGGCGGAGGGCGGTGTCGGTCGCCGGGATCGCGCGGCCGGCCTCGATCGCCGTGTAAGCCTGGCGGGAGAGGCCCACGGCTTCGGCGAGGGCGGAGACGGACCAGCCGGCGTGCAGGCGGGCGGCTCGGAGGTGGACGTGGAGGGGCATGGGTCGGGTGTAACGTGGAAGCGACGGGGAGACAAGTTGGCTTGACAACACCTCTGGGCGCGATGGATCGCGCCCCTACGCATTTACTGCTACCAACCCCACTTCCTGCTTTCCTCCCTTCCTGCCTTCCTGATGGCCGCGCCCCCTCGTCCCTCGAGTTGGGCGCTCTACGATCCCGCCTTTACCAGCACGCCGCGGAAGCTGAGGTCCGTGATGGTCACCGACCCCTCCCCGACCATGGCGTCGGCGGGCGTCGAACACTCGACCGTGCCGTCCAGCGCGAACATGAAGACGCCGTTGTACTCGCCGACCTCGGTGGGGGCCGTCAGGCTGACCAGACACTCGGAGCCCGTGTAGGCGGCGCTATCGCCGGCCGCCGAGCCGGTGAGATCGACCCGACCGACCGCGTCGGTGATGGCGCTCTCGCCGTCGTAGCCCTCGACCGTGATCAGGACGATCAGGCGCTCATCACCAAGGTCGGACTCGAAGCTGAAGGCGGCGCTGGTCGGACCAGTCACGCCCCCGCCGCAGCTCATGTCGGCGTCCCCCCAGTCCAGCGAGGCCTCGATGGCGCCACTGAGGGTGGCCTGCAGCCGACCGCTGGCGTCGGGGGGCACACACATCTCGCTCACATCGATGGTCTCGTCGGTGCCGGAGTCCTCGCCTCCCCCCTCTTTGTCACCGCAGCCGAACAGCAGAACCGTTGCCAGGATCGAACACACACGGGTCATGGACACCTCCGAGTCCCGGGGAAAGCAAGGGGCGTGCCCGGGCCGGCTCCAACAATTTCAAGGCGTTTCCCTCGGTCGAGGCACACGGGGACATGCCCGGGCATGTTCGCTGTCCCCGCGTGGAGCACTCCTCAGCTCCGGCCCTTCCGGAAGGTCGTGAGGTCGAGCTCGAGCTCATGCGCCCGGCGATAGAGCGTGTTCCGGCCGATGCCGAGCTCCTGGGCGGCGGCGCGCACATTGCCGCCATGGCGCTCGAGGACCGCGCAGAGTTGGTCCCGGTCCAGGCGCGGTGCCGGAGCCGGGAGTGGGGCCTGCCTGGACGTCGGCAATGAGGACCCATCCTCCCAGCGCTGCCCCGGTGAATGGGTGATGGCGAGGCGGGTGACGGTCGCCTCGACCTCGCGCACATTGCCCGGCCAGTCCCAGGCCAGGAGCCGCTCGACCAGGGCCGGGTCGACGCGCAGCCCCTCTCCCGCCCGCGCCCGTGCGAGGCGGTGAAACAAGACCGCGATGTCGATCGGACGCGAGCGGAGGGGCGGGACCCGGATCACCCACTGCTCCAGCCGGGAGCGCAGGTCTGCCCGGAAGGCCCCTGACAGTACGGCGACGTCCAGGTCGCGGTTGGTGGCCGCGACGAAGCGGACCGCGGCCTGGGCGAAACGATCGCTGCCCACCGGGCGGGCCTCGCCGGACTGCAACAGCCGCAGCAGGCTGCTCTGGAAGCTGGGGCTGGCGTCGCCGATCTCGTCGAAGAGCAGGGTGCCCTGCTCGGCCTCGCGGACCAGCCCGGCCCGCTCGCCGACCGCCCCGGTGAAGGCGCCGCGGGTGTGGCCGAAGAGCTCGCTGTGCAGGACGGGATCTCCCACCCCGGCGCAGTTCAGGGCGACGAAGCGCCCCCTGGCGCCGCTGAGGCGGTGGATCTCTCGCGCTACAAGCTCCTTGCCGGTGCCCGGCTCGCCCAGGATCAGGACGGTGGCCTCATGAGGCGCTACCTGGGCGATCTGGCGGAGCACCTCCCGGATCGCCGGGCTCACCCCGAGGATGCGGGGGTGTTGCGGCCCGCTCTCCCCTCCCCTGTCGGCGATCAGCAGCACATCGCCGACCCGCAGGAGCTGCCCCACCGGCAGGGGCGCGGCCTCGACCTGCCGACCGCCGACCCAGGTCCCGTTGCGGCTCTGCAGATCGACCACCTGCAAGGAATCGCCTACCCGCTCGATCCGCGCGTGGCGCTTGGACAGGCGGGGGTCGTCGAGCACCTCCAGGCCGACCGGCATGCCACGACCGAGCTCCAGCGGGCGCTCGCCGACCGGCAGCCACTGCCCGACCAGGGAGGCCTGCTCGTGGTGCGCGATCCAGAGCCCGACCGCGGCTCCTGGCGCTCGTGGCAGAGGGTCGTGGCGGCTCAGGGTGCGGGAATTCTCCATCCCCGAATGCTACAGGAGGAGCATGGAGATCGGTCGCGTCCTGGGATCCTGGCATCTGCTGGCGCCGCTGGGCGCGGGGGGCTCGGGCACCGTCTTCCTGGCGCGCGAGGCCTCGGGCCGCGAGGGGGCGCTGAAGATCAGCCATGGGGACGGGGCCAGCCTGCGGCGGGAGGTGCGGTTGCTGGCCGAGATCAAGCGCCCCGACATCGCCGAGGTGCTGGACCACGGGGTCGAGGAGGGTCGGGTCTGGCTGGTCACCCGGCGGGTCCAGGGGGACACCCTGGCCGCGGTGGGCCTGTCGCAGCGCCCGATGGAGGTAGCCGCCGCCTGCGAGCTGGTCGAGCGCATCTGCGCGCCGCTGGCCTGGCTGCATGGCGAGGGCCTGGTGCACGGGGATCTCAAGCCCTCGAATGTGGTGGTCGCGGGCCAGGAGATCGTGCTGATCGACTTCGGGCTGGCCGCCCGCACGGGCCTGCGGGCCTCGGTCGAGGACGCCCCTCGTGGGGGCGGGAGCGCCGCCTGGATGGCGCCGGAGCGGGTGCGTGGCGAGGCCTGGGACGCGCGGGCCGATCTGTACTCGCTGGGCTGCATCCTCTACGAGCTGGTCACGGGCCTCTCGCCCTTCGCGAACGAGAGCCTGGAGGCGACCCTGGCTGCCCACCTCGAACACAGTCCGCCCCGGCCCTCGGCCCTCGTCCCGGGGGTGCCTGCGGGGCTCGACAGGCTGCTGGCCCGCCTGCTCTCGCGCTCGCCCTCGGATCGGCTCGACGCGGTCCGGGTGGCCGCCGCCCTGGCTGAGCTGCGTGGGGCGCCGCCTCGACCGATGCTGCCGCCGCCTCGACCCTGGCTGCCGAACCCGGCCTTTCGCGGTCGCGGGCGGGAACTTCGGGAGATCGAGAGGCTGCTGGCGATGGGTCCGGTCTCGGTCGAGGGGGTCGCGGGCAGCGGCAAGAGCAGGCTGCTGTTGGAAGCCGGCGCCCAGGCGCGGCGGGCCGGCTGGCGGGTGCTGTACGCGGCGGGCCGGCCCCAGGAGGAGGCGCCCCTGGCGAGCCTGCGCCATGCGCTGGCGGACCAGGAGATCAAGGAGCCGGACACCATCGCTGTCCTTGCCCTGCTCTGGCCGGAGTGGGCGGCCCGAACAGAGGCTCCGGCCGTGCTGGCCGGGCAGTCCGGTGCCCGCGCCCGTTTCGTCGAGGCCCTCTCCGCGGCTCTGGCCGAGCTGGCTGGGCCTCTGCTTCTGGTGATCGACGATCTGCACCTCGCCGACGAGGCCACCCGGGCCTGGGCGAGGAGCGAGCTGCCCGAGGGGGTGCACCTGCTCGTCTCGGGGGGGCGGCTGGGGCAGGAGCTCGTCCTGGACCGCCTGGGCGAGGGGGCAGCCCAGGACATCGTCGAGGAGTTGATCGGTGGGGTGGAGGTAGACAAACGCGAGCGGGTGTGTGCCCTGGCGGGTGGCAACCCCTGGTTGTTGTGTGAGCTCACGCGGCAGGTCTCGGTCGGTCGGGAGCCGGCTCGCAGCGCTGCCCTGCGGAGCATCGTGAACGATGCGCTGCGAGGGCTGCGGGGCGCCCCGGCCCGGATCGCCACGGTGCTCGCGGTGCTTGGCCCCGTGCCCGAACCCGAGTGGCTGGCCCGGCTGGCCGGCCTGAGAGAACGCTCGCTGGACCTGGGCGTGCAGGAGCTGCTGCGACGCGGGGTCCTGGAGAGCGAGAGCCTTCGTTTTCGCAACGAGCTGCTGCGCAGCACCGTCGCCCGTCGCACACCACCCGCGCGGGTCCGGGACCTGCACCGCGCCCTGGCCGAGCTGATCATACAGCGCTACGGCGAGGCCGCCGGCCCCCACTCCAGCCGCCTCGCCCCCCTGCTGGCCGGGTGTGGTGAGAGCCGGGAGGCGGCGCACCACTACCGGGCCGCGGCGGTGGAGCAGAAGCGGGTCGGAAACTCCGAAGCCGCCCTCGCCCACCTCGACGCCGCCATCGCTCTTCTGGAGGCGCGCGAGAGCATCCCGGTGCGGGTGGCGCGGGCCTTCGAGGTGCTGGCGGTCCAGGGAGAGCTGGATCAGGCCGAACGTCTCATGCAGCAGTGCCTGGAAGAGGCCAGACAGTTCGCGGACGATGGATTGATCGCGCTGAGCGGCCTGCGCCTGGCCAGCCTTGTCTGGCGGAGGGGCCAGCCAGCCCGGGCCCGTCTGCTCCTAGACGAGGCCCTGGTCGCTGCGCAGCGCGCGGAGGTCTACCTCGATGTCGGCATGATCCACGGTGAGCTGGCGTCGATCGCCAACGAGGAGGGCGACAGGGCCGAAGAGCTGGCCCAGAACGAAGCCGCCCTGGCGGCCTTTGAGCGGGTCGCCCGGGAGGCGAACCCTCGCTTGACCGACCAGCGCCCGCTGGCTGCTCCCCCCGCCCGGTTAGCCGAGGCCAACGGGGCGATCTACGGCGCCAACCTGGGCCTGACCCTGCTGACGCTGGGGCGGGACGAGGAGGCCGTCGCACTCCTGGAGCGCTGCGTCCAGACCCTGGAGGCCATGCCCGAGTTTCGTTTGAAGGCGCTCACCCCGAGAGGGATTTTGGCCATGGCCCACCTCGAAGCCGGGCGGCTGGATGCGGCCGAGCCGCTGTTCCGGAGGGTCCTGGCCGACGCGCGAGCCCTGGGCGACCGGCTCAACGAGTGCATCACCCACCAGATGCTGGCGAGGCTGGCGCTGGCTCGGGGGCAGGACCCGAGCACCGAGGTGGACCTGGGCCTCGCCCTGGCGATGCGGTATGGTTTTGCTCACCCACTGGCGGCGCTGCGGCGGTTGCGCCACCCATCTGGCCGGTCCGGTTAGACGAGGATCCGATGCCGACGCTCTCTCCCCGCTTCCAGGGACATCACCGATGACGATATCAGCGATCGTATCCTACGACGGCCGTGAGGAATACATGTCCGTCGCTACGTTGATGAACTTCTGGCGGCAATGGCTTCCAGATATACTGGCCCTCGACTTGAAGTGGATCGCCCTGTTCGAGTCGGGATGCGTGCTCTCCTCCGAGGATCATCCCTTTGTGCAGGCAGAACTGCTTCAGCTGCGCACATGGCTCTCGACTCGCGAGACCTCGGAGACCGATGACGCAGAAGCCGCCCAGCGCCTGGACCGACTCTCGGCGGAGATGATCCGAGCGGCTTTCAATCCAGCAGCCTGGCCTCAGATTCGTGCCCAGCTCTCAACGAGCGTCTCTTCGAGAGACGATAACAACGACACCGTACGCCGCATCGACCTTCTGCTGGCGCAGATAGAAGCAGCGTTGCCATTCCAAGACGCCGAGCGGTCGGTGGGCTGAGACCAGGGCCCATCGAGTCCGTCGGTGCCTGCGTGTCTCACCCATGAACGGTCATTGTCTTCGTCGCTCGTCGAAACATCTCGTCCGGGCCCACGGCCTGAAGCTGGATCTGGAGGGATCCGAGGGACCAACCACGGAGATGACCGGCCATCACCGGACTTAGGGACGCAATTGCGGGACCAACTCGGGAGGTGACCGGCACCGCCCGACTTAGGGACGCAATTGCGGGACCAACTCGGGAGATGAGGGTTCATCTCCCGAGTTGGTCCCGCCCGGTGCCGCCAATGCACGGCGGGCGCGATGAATCGCGCCCCTACGCCATGATCCTCACCCCCACCATGCGCGCCCCCCTCACGCCGACCGCGGGCCCCACCTCACCCGAACCGCGCCCCCTCCCGGTCTCAACCCGGAAGCTGGTCCACGACAGACCGGATCGCCGCAACAGCGTCAACGTTCTCCGCCGCGATGCGCCGGAAGCCCGCCGACACCCGGTCATCCGCCGCGACCCGCGCCCAGAGATCCACCGCGGCGGTCCACGCGCCCCGGGCGACATCGGCGTCGGCGGGGCCGGGCAGCGGCGGCAACAACGGCCGGTCGACGAGCTCGCCCTGTACGGGGCGGTAGGCCATCGGGAGCATGTCGTAGGCCGGGGCGAGGCCCGTCACACGCGCGCCCCGAGCGAAGAACGACAGGTTTCCGAAGTGCCTATCGCTGTTGGCGATCAGGCCGCCGAAGCGCTCGAGCCAGCGGGTGTCCCGATGGGCATCGGCGCCGACCAGGCCCAGCCGCACAAGCGCCGCCGTCGAGCTGCTCCAGCTTCGCAGGTCGGATCCCACATACTCGGCGTCGAGCGCCGCCAACGACAGCAGGCCTCGACGGCGGGCGGGCCCGACCCGGTCGAAGCGCTCCACCTCGAGGAAGACCCGGTCGGAGCCGAAGACCAGCTCGGAGCGCCCGCTGGACTGGCCATGTTCGGCGAGCACGCGGTGGGTGAGGTGCTCGGCGACGAGGAGATCGGCGACGCGCTCGGCCTCGGGGCTGGCGACGGGCGGAGAGAACTTCACGAGCACGGGCACGGCCTCCTCCCCCGCGACGCGGCTGACCGCGAACTTGGGCTGCTCGCCACCTGCCGAGGAGCCGGCGGGCCCGTGGGCGAGCACGTCGGAGGCCAGCCGGCCGTAGGCCTCGGCGCGATGCTCGCTGCGGACGAGGTCGGCGGGAGCCCGCGCCTGCTCGGCCCAGCGCACCCAGGCCTGCTCGCCCACCACGAGCGCGCCCACGAGGTTGGAGCCCGCGACGGTCAGGTAGCGGAGCACCTGGTCTCCGCTCCAGCGGAGGACGTCCTCGGGCAGCCCGAGCTCGGGGTGGCGCCGTGGGGCCAGGCGCCCCAGGAAGCCGGCAGGGCGCAGATCGTGCAGAAACCACGGCAGATCGGCGTGGAAGCCTGGGTCGACGTCCTCGCAGAGGGGCTCCACGTAGAAGCCGGAGGGCGCGACCGGGTGCAGGTCGCACAAAGCCCGGGTGCCCTCGGAGACGTCGTAGACCCGGATGGGCGCCTCGACGGCGAGGACCTCCCGACGAGCCGCGTAGCGGGTGGACCGCGCCCGTCCAACGCGCAGCAGGCCCCCACCTGCCTCGCGGACCAGCCGGGAGAAGCTGGGCTGGCTGATGCCGAGGCGCGCGCACAGCTCGGGCGCCGCGCTGGGGCCGGCGGCGGTGAGCGCGGCGAGCAGTCGGAGCGGGTCGTGCATGGTTAATGAATAGATATTCGAATGGATATTGTCAAGATTTTTAGGTAATTATATCGATCCCGACGGCCAATCATGAATAGATTGTTCACCCCGACCGCGCGATCAGCCCCGCCTCGCTCTGCCCCATCGCCGCCAGCAGGCCCGCCTCGGCCTCTCGCATCGCGGCGGCCTCCTCCTCGTCCTCCTCGTGGTCGTGCCCCAGCAGGTGCAGCAGCCCGTGCACCAGCAGCACCCGCAGCTCCTGCTCCAGGCCGTGACCCAGCGCGGTCGCCTGCCGCTGGGCGGTGTCCAGGCTGATCACGACGTCGCCGAGCGCCCGCGGCATGCCCTCGGGCAGGGCCCACTCGTCTTCCTCCTGCGGGAAGGAGAGCACATCGGTGGGGCCCTCGACCTCGCGCCACTCGGTGTTGAGCGCGGCGATGACCTCGTCGTCGCAGAGCAGGACGCTGAGCTCGACCTGATCGAGGCCCAGGGCCTGGAGCGCCTGCTGGGCGAGCGCCTCGACGGGCTCGAGCCAGCGCTCCTCGACCTGGCCTTGGGTGTCGACGCCGATGAACAGAGCCATGGCTCAGTGCTCCTTGGGGGGCAGGTCGGCGCTGGGATCCTCGACCGGCTTGTCCGGGCGGCCCCCGCTCCGGGAGGTGCTGGATGAGTCCTCTTCCGGCTGCCGACGCAGCGGGCTCTGGATGTCCAGGGTGATGATCGAGGAGCTGTCCGTCGCCGGGCTGGGTGGCGCCCGGTTGGGCATGCCTGGGTACTCGACCCGGTGGTGGTAGATGCCCAGAAGGGTCGTCGTGAAGCTGTCGACGATCTTGTAGAGCTCCTGCACGGTCAGCGGACAGTTCTCGAGCTGGCCGTCGGTGACGGCGTCGTTGACCAGCCGCTGGACCAGGGCGCGGATGTTGGTCGCGGTCGGCTCCTTCAGGGTGCGGCAGGCGGCCTCGCAGCGGTCGGCCAGCAGCATGATGCCGGCCTCGCGCGTGTCGGGGATGGGCCCGGGGTAGCGGAACTCCCGCTCGTCGACGGGCTCGTCGGGGCCGGCGGCTTCGAGGGCCTTGACGTAGAAGTACTGGATCAGGCCGGTGCCGTGGTGCATGGAGATGCCGTCCACCACGGGCCCAGGCAGCTTGTACTGGCGGGCGACGGCCTGACCGTCGACGACGTGGGAGAGGATCGCCCGCGCGCTCTGCCGCGGGTGGAGCCGGTCGTGCGGGTTGGGGCCGCCGCCCTGGTTCTCGATGAAGAACTGGGGTTGCATGGCCTTGCCGATGTCGTGAAAGTAGCAGGAGACCCGCACCATCAGCGTGTTGGCGCCGATGGCCGTGGCGGCCTGCTCGCAGAGCGAGCCCATGATGACGCTGTGGTGGTAGGTCCCCGGCGCGCGCATCATCAGCTGCCGCAGCAGCGGGTGGTTGAGGTTGGCCAGCTCGATCAGCTTGTAGTCGGTGAGGAAGCCGCCCAGCTCGAAGAGGGGGACCAGGACCAGGACCATGCCGCCGGAGAGCAGGCCGCCGAGGAAGGCGAAGCCGACGTCCCAGAGCGGCTGGGAGGAGGCCGGGACGGCCGTCGGCGTGTGGCCGAGGTGCACCTGGACGAGGTTGATCAGCAGGGCCGCCCCGCCGTTGACGAGGCCGGTCAGCAGGCCGGCGCGGAGGATGCCGGCGCGCTCGGTGGACTGCACCGCGGCCGAGGCGCCGACCAGGGCGCTGAGCAGGAAGTAGAGGCTGAGCAGGACCTGCTGGTCCATCATCATGCCGGCGGCCGCCGCCATGGCGACCGCGAAGATCAGGGCGGTCTCGCTGTTGACGAGGATGCGGACCACCATCGCCCCGCCCGCCACCGGGGCCATGTACCAGAGGCTGCTGGGCGCCATGCCGTTGCCCATGGCGGTGGCCAGCGGCTCGGCCATCTGGACCAGGACGCGCGAGAGCAACAACATCAGCAGGCCGACCAGGGTCATGGCCTCGATGTCCCGCACCCGGGTCGAGAAGCGCTCCATCTGGCTGGAGCCGTAGAGGTAGAGCACCCCGTAGACCAGGGCGCAGAGCGCGACCAGCGCCAGCAGCACGCCCATGATGCCGGGACCGCTGCGGGTGGCCTGCAGAGCGCGGATCATGTCGACCTGCTGGGTGGTCAGGACGTCGCCCTCACGCACCAGGGACTTGCCCTGCTGGATGAAGACCTCCTGCACCCCCTGGGCCTCGCGGGCCTGGCGGCGGCGCTCTTCGGTGATCAGCTGGTTGTAGGAGAAGTTCGGCCGGATGGCGGCGCGGGCCACGCCCAGGGCGGTTCGGGCGAGCTCGGCCTCGGGGCCGTTGGAGCCGCCTCGCTCCAGCGCGTACAGGTTCAGCGCCTGCCGCGCCTCCTCCGCCGTGCGGACCGTGTCGAGGTCCTCGAGCAGGCCCTCGTCCCGGCTGTTGGGCAGGATGCGGACCACCGAGACCGCCCGCCCGTCCACGGGCAGCAGGCTGCGGTCGGCCACGATGTAGCGCTGCAGGGCGACGCCGACGAAGTCGACGGTCTGGGCCTCGATTCGGGCGTCGAAGCGCGAGCCGACCACCCGCTGGATGTCCTCTTCGGAGACCGGCAGCTCGATGTCCCGCAGGAAGTCGCGGGCGAGGGCGGACTGCTCTTCGTCCGAGAGCACCGCGCGGCCCGAGGCACGCGCCCCCAGGAGGGCCTCGTCGTGGCGGCGGCGAGCCTGCTCGAAGGCGGTCGAGAGGCGGGCCTGCAAGCGCGAGGCGAGGGTGGCGTCGAAGTCGTAGACCGGAGGGACCGAGGCCTCGGCCCGCCGCTGCTGCTCCAGGGTGCTGGACCAGTCGACATACTTGAACGAGGTGGTGGCCCGCACATCGCGGTCGGAGACCTCGCCGGCCTGGAAGTCCCGGGTCGGCACCCGCACATAGTCGATGACCAGCAGGGCGGTCCCGATCGCCAGCATCAGCAGGGCCAGGAGCCGCCGGGTGGGGGCGGAGGCGAGGCGCTCGCCCAAGCTGACCAGGATGGCCTTCATCAACCCTTGGCCTCGGCGCGGGCGTAGGCGCGGATGACCGCGGAGACCAGCGGATGGCGCACGACATCGGCGTCGGTGAAGCGCACCGAGGCGATGCCATCGACCCCTTCGAGGATCTGGACGGCGTGCATCAGCCCGCTGCGTCCCCCTTCGAGGTCGATCTGGGTTGGGTCGCCGGTGACGACCACCTGGGAGCCGACCCCGGTCCGGGTCAGCAGCATCTTGACCTGCTCGGGGGTCGCGTTCTGGGCCTCGTCCAGGATGATGAAGGCGTCCGAGAGGGTCCGACCCCGCATGAAGGCGAGCGGCGCGACCTCGATCACGTCCTTCTCCATCAACCGAGCCGAGCGCTCGACCCCGATCAGGTCGTGCATGGCGTCGTAGAGAGGGCGCAGGTAGGGGTTGACCTTCTCGACGAGGTCGCCGGGGAGGAAGCCGAGCTTCTCCCCCGCCTCGACGGCCGGTCGGCAGAGCACGATGCGGCGGACCGACTGCCTCATCAAGGCCGAGACGGCCATGGCCATCGCGAGGTAGGTCTTGCCGGTGCCGGCGGGCCCCAGGCCGAAGACGAGGTCGTGGTCACGAATGGCCTGCACATAGGCGCGCTGGCGGGGCGAGCGCGGGTGGACCTGCCTGCGGCCGACGCCGATGTTGACGACATCCCGGTAGAGGTCCAGCAGGACGATCTCGGGGTCCTCGCGCAGCATCCGGCAGGCCTGGTCGACGTCGGCGCCCGAGAGCGGGAAGCCGGCCATCGCCACCCGGTAGAGCTGCTCGATCGCGGCGGCGGCCTGCTCGGCGTTGAGGACGGGCCCTCGCACCATGAGCTGCTGGCCGCGATGGCTGACCTGCACGCCCAGGGCCTTGGAGAGGATCTGCAGGTTCTGGCCTACCTGCCCGGCCACCTCTCGAACGGCGCTGGCTTCGTTGAAGTCGAGCGTCAGGCGAACGAGGCCCTCGCCCTCGTCCAAGCGCTCGACGACCAGGGTGTCACCGCGGTCGGGAGCGTCGACGGCAGGCTTGATGATGGCGATCGGGCACCTCCGGCTGGTCAGCAAATGGTGGGAGGTACGGTTCGGATCGGAAGCGACCTCGCCGGAATCTACCGACAGGCTAAGCGGCTGCTCCTTACCCCGTCAACGGCAGGCACCCTCCCCCCCCTCCGGAGCACACCATGATCATCGGCATCCCCAAGGAGATCAAGCCACAAGAGAACCGCGTCGGCTGCATTCCCAGCAATGTGCGGCAGCTCGTGGAGCATGGTCACAAGGTCCTCGTCCAGCGCAGCGCCGGCGAGGGCTCCGGCATCTCCGACCAGGAGTACATCGAGGCCGGCGGCATCCTGGTGGACGACGCCGCCGCGGTCTGGGGCGAGGCCGAGATGATCTGGAAGGTCAAGGAGCCGATCGCTCCCGAGTACCCGCTGCTTCGGGAGGGGCAGATCCTCTACACCTACCTGCACCTCGCGCCCGACCTCGCCCAGACCCGCGCCCTGCTCGACAGCGGCTGCGTGGCCTTCGCGTACGAGACGGTCGAGGTCAACCGCAGCCTGCCGCTGCTGACGCCGATGAGCGAGGTGGCGGGGCGGCTGTCCGTGCAGGCCGGGGCGCACTGCCTGGAGAAGCACCAGCGCGGGCGGGGCGTGCTGCTGGGCGGCGTGCCCGGCGTCCCCCCCGGCAAGGTGATGATCATCGGCGGCGGCATCGTCGGCAAGAACGCCTGCGCCATGGCCGTGGGCATGGGGGCCGATGTGACCGTGCTGGACATCAACATGGACGTGCTGCGCTGGTACGACGACCTCTACCGCGGGCGGGTCAAGACCCTCTACAGCAGCCGGCACAACATCGAGACCTCGCTGACCGAGACCGACCTGCTGATCGGCGCGGTCCTGGTCGCCGGCGCCAAGGCCCCCCACCTCGTCCGCCGCGAGCACCTCAGCCTGATGAAGCCGGGCGCGGCCATCGTGGACGTGGCCGTCGACCAGGGAGGCTGCGTCGAGACCACCCACCCGACCACCCACGCCGACCCGATCTACGTGATCGACGACATCGTGCACTACGGCGTGGCCAACATGCCCGGCGCGGTCGCTCGCACCAGCACCTTCGCGCTGAACAACGCCACCCTCGGCTACGGCCTGAAGCTGGCCAACATGGGCTGGCGCGCCGCCATCGAGCAGGACGCCGGGCTGAAGAAGGGGCTGAACGTCTGCCAGGGCGTCATCACCTACCAGGCGGTGGGCGAGGCCCACGGCTTGCCCTGGACGCAGATCTGAGCCACGGGCTGATCCGCTTCGGCGGCCTCGGCCACTGATACGGACGATGCAGCTCGTACCCCTCGGACCCCTGACCCCCGCCATCACGCAGGCCGCGATTGCCGGCGATCGGGGTGCCCTCCGTCATGTCTTCGCACACCTGATGGAGTGGCTCCCGGCGGCGGCACGGCGCCTGTACGGCAACAACCTGGACCCCGAAGAGCTCTGCCAGGACACCTTCACGGTGGTCGTGCGGCGCATCGACAGCCTGGGAGAGGCCGCCAAGCTGGACTACTGGGTGATGGGCATCCTGCGCCGGGTCGCCGCCGATCACCTGAAGAAGGAGCGCCGCCGCCCGCGGGTCCTGGTCGCCGACATCGAGCTGGCCTCGGCCCTCTCGCAGGAGCCGCCGATGCCCGGCAGCGAGCGCCGCTCGCCCGAGACCGATGCGTGGCGCAAGCAGGCCGTGGCCATCGGGGAGCGCATCCTGGTGGACCTCGATCCCGACGCCCGCGAGGCCTTCATCCTGCACCTGGAAGGCTGGTCCCAGACCGAGATCGCCGGCATGACCGACTCCCCGCGCGGCACGGTGGCCAGCCGCCTGCGCCGCGCCAACCGTCATGTGCGCGAAGCGAGCCTCGCCTTGGGGCTCCGCGCGGACAGCGACACGATCGAAGAGGAGGTCGGACGATGAACGACAACCGTTTCGGACCGAACGACCCGCCCTCCAACCTGGTGGTCCTCCCTGTCGCAGAGGGCATGCAGCGCGAGCGCGTCAGCGAGGAGCGCCTGCTCGATCAACCGGACCCCCTGCAGGGCTGGTTCGAGGCCTCGGGGCAGGACGCGGCGGCGGATGACCGCCTGCGCCGCTTCGTCGATGGCCTGCTGGGGGACATGCCGGTCGAGGTGGGGGCCTCTGTCCCCGACGAGCCCATCCCCACTGACGAGCCCAGCACCCTCGACGACGAGGGGCCCTCCACCCTGCAGATCCGACAGGCCCGCCAGCAGCGGCGCCTGGCGGTCCAGCCGCTCGTCCTGGCGCACTGGTTCGATGCGGCCGCCGACGGCGGCGCCGCCGATCGTCGCCTCCGCGCCTTCGCGGCCCAGCAGCTCCGGTCGCCTGCGACGCCCCGGCCTTCGCATGTCCGGCCCTGGATGGGCCTGGCGATCGCGGCCTGCGCGCTGCTCGCCATCGGCGTCGCCGGCTGGATGGGCCGAACGCCGGGGGAGCCCTCGCAGCCGGCCCTGTCTCTCGACGCCGGCTCGCTGGCGGCGACCCCGACCCTGCAGCCCCTCGCGGAGGCGCCGCTGCCCCCCGCGCCGCTGCCCGCGCCGGTCCAAGCGGACCCGCAGCAGCAGGCCTCTCTGCCCACCCCCCAGGCGCCGGCCCCGCTGCCCCCCTCGGCTCCGGAGGTCGACCGGCTCGAGCTCGCCGTGGACGAGGCCCCCCAGGTCGCGATCATCGTCGAGGTGCCCGCGCCTCCGGTCGCCGTCGAGCTCAGCCCGGTCGCTGCGCCGACCAGCCCCCCCCTCAGCACCGCGGGCGAGATCGACGCCAGCGCGGTGGCCTGGCGGGGGACGGTCGTGCCCGGCCTGGATCTGAGGGTCGACCAGGGCTTCGCCATCCTGGGAGGGACCGAGGCCGAGCCGGTGCTGAACCTCGCTTCGGACTCGGCGGTGCGGGTCGATCTGGACCGCTCGGCGGTGGACCAGGGCTTCAACACCTTCACCATCCAGACCTCCTCGGGCACCGTGCGGGTCCTGGGCACCCGCTACACGGTGCAGACGCCCTCGGGCCGCACCGAGGTGTCGACCCGCCGCGGCCTCGTGCAGCTGGAGTGCCAGGATGGGCGCCGCAAGCTGGTCGCCGCCGGCCAGAGCGAGTCCTGCGAGGCGCAGGCTGACGCGCGCCTGCTGGTCCATATGCAGGCCCTGGACCGGCCCGATCTTCCCGACGAGGTCCGCCTCAGCGAAGCGGAGCAGTACAACTACTTGCAGGAGAAGCTCCTGCAGAGTTCTCCAGAAGCCTTCGTCGCCACCGCCGATCTGATGCTCTCCCGGGCCCTCTCGAGCGCTGGTCTCCGCAGGGTGATCGAGGCGGTTCGTGTGGACGCCCTCTGCGCCATGGGCTGGAACGGTCCGGCGCGGCGGGCCGCTACGAACTGGCTGGAGAGCGAGGGGACCGTCGGCCGTGAGCGCCTGAGCACGATCGCCGAGGCGGGCTGCAGCGAGGGTTGAGGCTCAGCCCAGCTTGAACTTCTCGCGGTACAGCCGGATCGCCGCCTGGTTGATGGCGCCCGCGATGTTGCGGTTGCGGGTCAGGGCTTGCAGATCGTTGCGGTTCAGCGTTCGGATGAAGGTCATCGCCATCGCCGGGGGGCACTTCGGGTTGTTCACGAGCGCCACCTGGAAGGGGTACTTGCGCACCCACTCCCGGTTGCTGGCCACCTCGCGCACCACGTCCGCGGCGAGGTTGCGGTTGTTCGCGGCGGCCAGCCCCTCGCCGTCCGACATGCGCCCGGACTTGACCACCGCCGCGGCCACCATCTTGTTGCTGTCGCGCAGCAGGATGGCCCGAGACTCCCGATTGCCCAGGTAGGCGAGCTTGATCTTCTTGCCCGGGCTCATGTCGCGGATGAGCGCCTCCATCGAGCGGATCTCGTCGACGTTGGCCCGATCCTCGCGCTCCTCGGTCAGGATCCAGGAGAGCTCGTCGGTGTCGTCCGAGAAGGTGAACTCGAAGCCGCCCAGGTCGACCTTGAGGGCGTCGACGTCGAAGGTCCTCAGATTGGTCTGCTGCGAGGCCAGCAGCGCCGGGGACTGCTCGCCGGCGATGGCGGCCATGATCTCGGCCTCGAGGTCCAGCTCCAGCTCCCGCGCGGCCTCGTCCGCGGTGTCCTCGGCGGCCGCGGCGGCGCCGGGGCGCACGGCGGGCACCGGCGGCAGGATGTGCTCCATGCGCAGGAAGCCTTCGGCGCTCTGGAGGTCCCGCTCGGCGGTGTTGGGGTTGTTGAAGAGGTCGACGTAGACCTCGGGGGTCATCAACATCCGCTCGTGGTTGAGCGCCAGCTTCTCGCACAGGCCCGGCCCCGCGCGACGGGCGATCAGGCGCACGGTGCGGTCGTTGGCCATGCGCATCATGCCGACCTTGTCGTCGAGCTCGGGCTCGGCGCGCAGATCGACCAGGCACTCCATGATCTTCGGGTGGGTGCGCTCGTGCAGGGCGTTGCAGACCATCGCCACCGGCAGGCTTCGCAGCGTCTGCACGGCCGCCTCCTGCACCTCGGCCTCGGGGTCCCCCTGCAGGACGAAGGCCATCGCGATGCTGACCTCTGGGCTGGTCGGGATCAGGCCGCGAGCCGCCGCCAGGCGACCCGCCAGCGGCGCGCTCGGATCGAGCAGCCCGCGGTGCTCGGAGGGGATCCCCAGCCGGGAGAAGGGGATCTCTTCGCGCATCGGTCCTACTCCTCGTCGTCTCGCTTGAAGGGCGAGGCGTGCACGATGCGATCTACCATATGGGCGGGCACGGCTTCGTAGGAGCTGAGCGCCATCGTGAAGCTGCCCTTGCCGCCGGTCATGCCCTTGAGCTCGGGCGCGTAGCGCTGGACCTCGACCAGGGGGGCCTGGGCCTGGATCACCGTGTTCCGGCCGCGCTGGTCCATGCCCAGGACCCGGCCGCGGCGGCCCGTGATGTCGCCCAGGACATCGCCCATCGACTCGGTCGGCACGACGATCTCGAGCTCCATGATCGGCTCGAGCAGCTGCGTGCCCCCCTGCTCGAAGGCGGCCCGCAGGCCCTTCGAGCCGGCCATCTGGAAGGCCACGTCCTTGCTGTCCACCGGGTGGTACTTGCCGTCGATCAGCTCGACCTTGATGTCGACGATCGGGTAGCCGGCCAGGAAGCCCGACTTCATGCGCTCACGGATGCCCTTCTCGACGCTGGGGATGAGCTGGTTGGGGATGGCCCCGCCCTTGACCAGGTCGGCGAACTCGAAGCCGCCGCCGCGCTCCATCGGGCTGACGTTCATGATCGCCACGCCGAACTGGCCGGCGCCGCCGGTCTGCTTCTTGTGCTTGCCCTCGACCCCCTGCTGGGCCGACTTGAGGGTCTCGCGGTAGGGAACCGGCGGCAGGGCGGCGTCGACGTTGACCTTGTACTTGCGCGACATGCGCTCGATGGCCATCTCCAGGTGGGCCTGGCCCATGCCGTTGAGCACCAGGGCGCCCGTCAGCTCATCGGTGCTGAGGCTGAGGGTGGGGTCCTCTTCCAGCAGGCGCTCCAGCGCCGTCTTGATGCGGTCGGCGTCCCCCTTGGAGCGGGGGCTGATGGTGTAGGACATCATCGGCGCCGGGTAGCGCAGGCGCTCCAGCTGGACCGGGGAGCTCGGGGCCGCCAGGGTGTCGCCGGTGTGGGTGGCCTTGAGCTTGGCCACGCCGACGATGTCGCCGCAGACCACCTCGCTGATGACCTCGCGATCCTTGCCGCGGATGGCGAAGAGCGCGCCCAGGCGCTCGGTCTCGCCGCTGTGGGGGTTGATGACCAGGGGGTCGCCGGGGATGGTTCCGCGCAGCACCCGGAAGAGCGAGAGCTTGCCGGACTGCTCGTCGACCAGGGTGTGAACGACCTGGGCCGCGAAGTCACCGGCCAGGCCGGGCTGCAGGCTTCCCCCCTCGCTCAGGGCGACCGGGCCGCGCTCAAGGGGCGAGGGGCAGGCCCAGGTGATCAGGTCGAGCAGGGTGGAGACCCCACCGAGGGAGGCGGCAGCGCCAAAGACGACGGGGAGGATCTTGCCCGCCTTGATGGCGTTGTGCAGGCCGCCGCGGAGCTCCTGGTCGGTCAGCTCGAAGGTCTCGAGGTACTTCTCCAGCAGCGCGTCGTCCGTCGCCGCCACCGCGTCGATCAGCGCCTCGGTCGCGTGCTGGACCGCGTCGGCCTCGCTGGCGGGGATGGGGGCCTCCTCGACGCTGCCATCGGGCTTGAAGAGCAGGGCCTTGCGGCGCAGGAGGCTGACCACGCCGCGGAAGTCGTGCTCGGAGCCGATCGGGACCTGGAGCGGCACCGGCGTCACGCCCAGGGAGCTCTCGATGTCTTCGAGGCAGGCGGCCGCGTCGGCGCGGTCGCGGTCCATCTTGTTGACGAAGACGACCTGGGGCATGCCCATCGCGACGGCGGCGCTGTACATGCGCTCGGTGCCGACCTCGACCCCGTCGGGCGCCGAGACGACCAGGACGGCGCAGTCTACGCCGCGCAGGGCGTTGAGGGCGTCGTAGACGAAGTTCTGGTCCCCGGGGGTGTCGACGACGTTGATCTTGAAGCCGCGGTGCTCGAGCCAAGCCAGCGAGCTGGCGATGGAGCCGGCGCGGCGCTGCTCTTCGGGCTCGAAGTCCAGCACGGAGGTGCCGTCGACCGTGTTGCCCAGGCGGCTGGTGACGCCCTTCAGGAAGAGCATGGCCTCCCCGACTGAGGTCTTTCCAGAGTGGCCGTGGCCAGTCAGCGCGATGTTGCGGATGGATTCGGAGGGAAAGACCTTGGCCGCCATGAGGAGCTCCACACTGAGGGGATCACGATGAAGTCGGGGAACCTAATGCCGCGCAGGTCCGAGGGCGAGGACAACAGCCTACCTCTGGTTGCGCTCCCACAAGATGCGCAGCCCCTGCAGGGTCAGGTCGGCGTCGACCTCGTCGACCTCCTCGCAGGCGCTGCCGATCAGGTTGGAGAGGCCACCGGTGGCGATGCAGGGGACCGGCCGATCCGGGTGCCGGGTGCGGAGCTCGGCCTTGATCCGCCGGGCGAGGCCGTCGACGAGGCCGACGTAGCCCCAGAAGAGCCCCGACTGCATGCTGGAGATGGTGTTGGTGCCGATGGAGCGGTCCGGGCGCTCGACCTCGATCCGCGGCAGCTTGGCGGTCCGGTCGAAGAGGGCGTCCGCCGAGATGCGGAAGCCGGGGGCGATGGCGCCCCCGACGTAGTCGCCGGCCTCGTCCACGCAGTCCAGCGTCGTCGCCGTCCCGAAGTCCACCACGACCAGCGGCGCCTGGTGCCGATCGAGGGCCGCCACGGCGTTGACGATGCGGTCCGCCCCGACCTCGCGGGGGTTGTCGGTGCGGACCCGCATCCCGGTCCGGATGCCGCGGCCGACGACCATGGCCTCGACACCCAGGTAGCGTCGACAGGCCTTCTCCAAGGTGTAGAGCAGCGAGGGGACCACGCAGGAGATGGCCGCCCCGTGGATGTCTGCGGCCTGAAGCGAGCGGTGGTCGAGGAGCTGGAGCATCAACAAGCCCACCTCGTCCGTCGTCCGCGAGACTGTCGAGATCCGCCAGTGATGGACCAGGGCCGTCCCTTCCAGGCAGCCGATGACCGTGTTCGTGTTTCCGACGTCGATGACCAGGAGCATCCGCGTGCACTCCACCCCGGCTCAGGCGGGGGCAAGCTCGTGTTCAAGGACCTCGCGCAGCACGACGACGGCGGTGGCGCGGTCGTCGTGGGGGAGGTGGCGGGCAGCCCGCAGGTGCCGGCGCTGGAAGAGGCGGCGCAGCATATCCACCTTGGTCGCGGCCGCGGGTGAGGTCGGGCCCAGCAGCAGGTCGTCGATGTAGCGGGAGCCCTCCTCGGTGGCCTCGACAAGGTGGCGGTGTTCGAAGCGATGGAAGAGGGCGTTGCTCGAGCAGTCGAGGAAGGAGCGGCCGGGCTCGATCTCGGAGACCTGGAAGGGCCAGCTCAGACCCAGGGGCCAGAGGCGGGCCTGGAAGCTGCCCTCGCGGCCCGAGGCCAGCGCCTCGTGCAGGCCCTGGGAGTCCTGGACCACCAGGCGGAGCGGGCTGAGCTCCTCGCGCAAGCGCTGGGGGTCGGTCTTCAGGGCCCAGACCTGGTCGGGGGGGGCGAAGAAGCGGGTCCAGACCCGCAGCCGCCAGAGTGGCTGCGCCGATGGGGAGTCGTTCATCGCGCGACTGTAGCGCGGAGCGCCCCGCTCGGCCGCATCCAGGCACGCTGTGACGCTGGCAGCCCGGCTGTGACGCTGGCAGCCCGGCTGTGACGCTGGCAGCCCGGCTGTGCCGAGGGGGTCGCTTTCTTGATATCCCCCCCCCGTGAGCGACACCCCCGACCTCCTCCCCCCCGCCGAACCGCCGGCGCCCGACTCGACCTTCGCCGGGGAGGAGCGCTCGCTCGACCCCCGGGTGATCACCCACTGGCGCCTGCAGCGCCTCCTCAACGTCGCCATCGTCGGCCTGCCGATGGCCATCGGCATCGGCGTCGGCCTCTCCCAGATCGCGCCGATCTGGCTGGCGGCGGCCGCTTCGACCGCCTTCCTGCTGCTGCGCCTGGGCCTGGCCGTGCTCTGGCCCACCCTCGCCTGGCGCGCCTTCCGCTTCCGGGTGCGCGAGCACGACCTGCTCGTCCAGAGCGGCGTCCTCTTCCGTCGCTGGTCCAGCGTGCCCCACACCCGGATCCAGCACGTCGACACCCGCCAGGGTCCGATCGAGCGCTGGCTGGGCCTGAGCAGCCTGGCCGTCTACACCGCCGCCGGGATGAGCGCAGACGGCATCATCCCCGGACTCGCCGAGGACGAAGCCGCCCGGCTGCGGGACGCCCTCTCCCGGCGAGGCGGCGATGACGGAGTCTGAAGAGAAGGGGTCTGAAGGGAGCGAGACCCCCTGGCGGCGCCTGCATCCCGCCAGCCTCGCGGTCAACCTGCTGCCCCAGGCCTGGCGCACCGCTCGGGGGGCCTGGCCGCTCTTCCTGGCCCTGTTCGTCGGCGGCGACGACATGGGCCTGCGGGCCTTCGACCTCAGCATCCTGCTGCTCTTCACCGGCCTCACCCTGGTCCGGACGGTCCTGCATTACCTGACCCTGCGCTACCGGCTGCACGACGGCCGCCTGGAGCTGCGCAGCGGGCTGCTGCACCGGCAGGCCCGGACCATCGATCCCAAGCGCATCCAGAACATCGAGCTGGTGCGCAACCCCTTCCACCGACTCTCGGGCCTGGTGGAGCTGCGCATCGAGACCGCGGGCGACGCCTCGACCGAGGGCCTGCTCTCCGCCCTGGATGTGGCCGAGGCCGAGCGGCTGCGGGACGCCTTGCGCAAGAGCGAGCGCGCCGCGGCAACTCCAGATGAGCCGCTGGAGGGCAGCGACCCGGTGCTGCTCAGCCTGGGCACGGTCGAGATCATCGCGTTCGGCCTGACCCGGCGGACGATGGGCACGGCGGCCTTGCTGTCGGCGGTCTTCTACCAGCTGATGAACGTCTCGGATCCCGAGCAGGCCCAGGACGTCGCCGCCCAGCTGGGGGGCGCCACCCTGGCCGGCGCCGTGATCCTGGCCTTCGCCGGCAGCTTCGTCCTGTCGGTCGGGCAGGCGCTGCTGCGCCACCACCGCTTCCGGCTGCTCAAGGTCGACGACCGGCTGGTCACCGAGGAGGGCCTCGCCACCCGCCGCCGGGTGGAGATCCCCATCTCCAAGGTGCAGATCGTCCAGACCGACGAGACCCTGCTGCGACGAAGCATGGGCTACGGCACGGTCCAGATCGAGACGGCCGGCATCGGGGTGACCGAGGGGCAGGTCAGCCAGGCCGAGGCCCAGCTCCCGATGGTCGAGCGCGCCGAGCTGTCGACACTGGCGACGACCGCCATCCCCCTCCTGGACATCGACCCCTGGACCGCCAGGCTGCTCCCGCCTCACCCGCGGGCGCTGCTGCGGGCGGCCTTTCGGCGCTTCCTCACCGGCTGCATCCTGGGAGCCGGCCTGACGGGCCTCTACTTCCCCTGGGGGGCGGTCGGCCTGGTCCTGCTGCCCCTCTTCGGCGTGCTGGTGGCCTGGCTGGACTGGCGCTGGCAGGGTTGGCGCATCACCCCCCGGGCGATCATCTCCCGGCGCGGCTTCTTCACCCGCAAGACCTGGATCGTCGCCCGCGACAAGGTGCAGAGCGTCCACGTCGGCCAGAGCCCCTTCATGCGCTGGCAGGGGCTGGCCAGCGTGGTGGTGCGGGTCGCCGGCAGCGATGTGCTGCTGCCGGAGATCGGCCTGGACGAGGCCCTGCGGGTGCTGGGTGCCCTGCAGCAGCAGCCCGCGCCGCGATCACCGCCCCAGCAGCCAGCTGACCGCCAGGACGCTGCCGACGACGCCCATCAGGTCGGCGAAGAGGCCGGCCGGGACAGCGTGGCGTAGGCGGGTGACCCCCACGCTGCCGAAGTAGACCGCCAGGACGTAGAAGGTCGTCTCGGTGGAGCCGTTCATCGTGCTGACGAGGTTGCCGACGTAGCTGTCCGGGCCGTGGGTCTGGACCAGCTCGGCGGTGATGCCGAAGGAGCCCGAGCCGGACAGGGGCCGCAGCAGGGCCAGGGGCAGGGCCTCGGCCGGCAGCCCCAGGGGGCCGGTGAACTGACCCAGGAAGCCCGTGACGGCCTCCAGCCCGCCGCTCTTGCGCAGCATCCCGACCGCGGAGAGGATGGCGACCAGGTACGGGATGATGCCGACGGCCAGCGCGAAGCCCTCGCGGGCTCCGACCACGAAGACCTCGTAGACCTTGACCCCGCGGACCACGCCGACGGTCAGCATCAGCAGGATCAGGCCGGGCAGGATCCAGGCGCTGGCGGCCTCGCCGAAGCGGTAGACGACGGCCACCAGGCCGAAGAGCAGGCCCAGGAAGGCGGCCAGAGGCAGCACATCGCCGACGAAGGAGGTCGAGACCTGGCGAGCCTGCCGGACGGCGAGGTCGGCCTCGACCTGGGCGGGGGCCGACCGGAAGAAGGGCAGCCGCGAGAGGAGGATGGCGCCGATGATCCCGCAGGCGGTCGAGATGCCCGTGGCCATCAAGGTCGTCGGGAAGATGGCGGCCGGATCGGCCGAGCCGTTGAGCGCGCGCAGGCCGATGATCCCGGTCGGCAGCAGGGCGAGGCCGCTGGTGTTGATCGCCAGGAAGAGGACCATCGCGTTGGTGGCGGTGCCCTTCTCGGCGTTGAGCTCGTTGAGCTCCTTCATGGCCTTCAGGCCGAAGGGCGTCGCCGCGTTGCCCAGCCCCAGCGCGTTGGCGGCGAGGTTCATCACCATCGCCCCCATCGCGGGGTGGTCGGGGGGCACATCGGGGAAGAGGCGGACCAGGACCGGCTGGATCAGCCGGGCCATGAAGCGCAGGCCGCCGGCCTCTTCGACGACCTTCATCAGGCCCAGGAAGAGCGCGATGTAGCCGACCAGGCCGATGGCCAGCTCGACCGCCGACTTGGCGCTGTCCAGGGCGGCCTTGCCGACCTCGGCGGGGGTCGAGAAGAGCAGGGCCGAGAGGAAGGAGGCCAGGACCAGCCCGTAGAAGACGATGTTCACGTCATGCCGCCAGTCGGAAGGCCAGGAGGAAGAGGAGCCCCCGGGCCAGGATCCGGGGAGAGAGCGCCCGCAGATCGACCGAGCCGAGGTCGACGACCTCCACCGCCGAGCGGCCGCTGCTGAGCGGCGCGGGCTGAGGGAGGACCTGGCTCGTCGCGGAGGGGTCCAGCGGCCGCGCCGGGTCGACGTCTGCCAGGCAGAAGTATGGGATGGAGCGCTTCATCTCGGTGTCGAGGTGCTGGTTGTCGAAGCCCCGGGCCACCAGGCCAGCCAGCGAGGGCGCCGCGAGCGGCAGCCCCAGGAAGAAGACCCCGAGGCAGCGGTCCCGCAGCCCGGCCCCCTCGATCAAGGCGCCCAGGCTCCGCTCTCCGGCGGCCCCCGCGGCGACGAGCACCACCCGGTCGCTGCTGCGGGTGAGCGCCTCTTCCACGGCCGAGAAGAGCGCGCTGACGGCCTCCTCGGAGTGCGCGGCGGGTGGGGGGGGCGGCAGGCTGAGCACCCGGATGGAGGGCAGGGCCTCCACCAGCGCGCCGCGGACGGCCTCGTCCACCCCGTCCAGCACGAGCACCACGTCGCCGAGCCGACGGGCCAGCGCCTCCTGGAAGGAGGGGCTCCAGCCGGACAGCTCCGCCCAGCCCGCCCCGGGCCCCAGGACCCGCGCGGGATCGTGGTCGCCCCCCAGCTCGTCGGGATCGCCGAGCAGCTCGTTCAGGGCCCGCTCGTCCCGCATCATCAGGTGCTCGAAGCGCTCGACCGGGCCGGGCAGCCGGGCCAGGGTCTGGACCAGGGCCTGCTCGCCGGGAAGGATCGGCGAGGGCAGCGCCTGCACCGTGGGATCCCTCAGCTTGAGGTCCAGCGCCCGGGCGAGGGGGTTCCAGTGCACGACGCCGATCACCCGGCGCTCCCACTCCTGCCGCAGGTCTGCCTCGGCGGCGTCGGGCTGCTGCTCTTCCAGCTCGCCGGCGATCAGCACCGCGAGGCCCACCTTGAAGAGGCGCTGCCACTGCCTCTCCAGCGCCTTGGGCACCGACAGGCGCAAGGCCACCAGGGCGACACCGAGGGCCACCAGGGCCACCCAGGCTTCAAGGCTCATGGCTGCGTCGCAGGCCGGGCACGCAGGAAGTCCGTGCGGCGATCCCAGGCAGGGATGGTGATCTCGCCCTTCTCGGCCCGCTTGGCCAGCAGGTACAGCACCGTGTAGAGCGTCAGGAACTCCCAGAAGGGCTTGTCCGAGATGGTGAACTCGACGAAGGACCAGGCGAAGTAGGCCAGCATGGCCGCGGGCATGGTCCAGGCGATGATCTCGGCCACGGTGCCCTTGGTCAGCCGGATGACCTCGCGAGACATCCAGAAGATGGTGAGGATCAGCCAGGCCAGGATCACCAGCCCGGGGAGGCCGAAGTGGGCCAGCATCTGCCAGAAGATGCCGTGCGGGTAGTCGTAGAGGCTCTGGCTGACGTAATAGTTGTAGCTGGGCAGCAGGTCCTCGTAGCCGCCGGCCCCGATGCCCAGCCCGAAGGTGTCCTGAAACATGTTCCAGCAGACCTCCCAGTTCCAGAAGCGGTAGTTCTGGGTCAACACCAGGGCGTTGCTGGTGACGCGGGTGATGGCCTTGGCCGCGCTGAGGTCGCTGAGCACGATGAAGCCGCCACCGATGACCGTGGCGACCCCCAGGCGTGAGAACCACTTGCGGAAGCTGGGGTGGGCGAAGGAGACCAGCACGCCGCCGATCATGGTGGCGTAGGCCCCGCCGCGGGAGCCGGACTGCAGCATGCTGTAGAAGATCCAGGCGCCAGCGATGATCAGCGAGATGCGCAGCCACCGGGCCCGCTCCACCAGGGCGAGGCCGAAGGTCGTCGGGATGATGAACATCAGGTTCATCGCGTACCAGTTCGGCTGCTGGCCCAGGCCGGTGCTACGACCGCCTCCCTCGGCGGCCTTGAACGAGGCGGTGTCCAGGAAGGTCAGCTGGCTGCTGAACTGGTTGAGGATGCCGACCAGGATGCAGGTCCCGACCCAGGCCAGCAGGACCAGCCGCAGATCCTGCCAGGTCCGCACGAAGGTCAGGATGACAAGGGCGTTGGCCATGATCAGCGCCATCGGAATCAGCTCGGTGATGGCGTCCTTGGAGTTGGTGTTCCAGAAGATCGACACGCCCGTCAGCGCCACCAGGGCCAGGAAGGGCGCCTTCCACGGGAAGGCCGCCCAGATCCGGGTCCGGTGGAAGATCGCGTAGAAGGTCAGCGCCCCCAGGCAGAGCAGCAGGACGGGCTCGAAGGGGCCGATGCCCATCTTGCCGATGCGCACGAAGACCAGGGCGCCGGTGGAGAGCAGGCGGGCGGCGATCAGCAGTACGACGCCGACCAGCGGGCGCTCGAGCACCAGCAGGGCGCCGGCCAGCGCCCCCACCAGGCCGACCGTTGTACGGGGCTCGATCGCGATGGTGAGGACCAGCACGGCCTCGACGATCAGCAGCAGCAGCACCCACAGCACTGCCGGCCGGATCCACGGCTCGTCAGGTGAGGATCGCCCGAAGATCGTCTGGCGCATCCCCGGCCTATAGCCTGTCAGACACGGTGGAGGCGAAGGCGCCTACCGGCGGGCGCGTCGACGACCGGGCATCGGAGGAGGCGACGGGCGTCGCACGGGGACGGGGACGGGGACGGGCTCCGCCGGGGGCGCGGGCAGCAGATCCCACAGCCAGTCGCGAAGGCGGCCTTTCCAATCGACCAGGGGCTTGGTGGAGGGAGTCTCACGCCGGGTCACGGGAGCCTCGCGGCAAGGGGGGAAGGAGGGCCTCAGCGCGCTCCTGCATACAGTATAGAGCCAACACAGCCGTTGGCGAGGGGTCGCCTTCAACTCGACGGCGAGAAGGTCTCCGATCCGAGCGCCCGTGAACCTCCTTCCAGCCCCACGCCGATTGATCCTCCTGCTCGCCCTGGCGCTGTACCTGGGCCTCTCCCTGGTCACGGTGCGGGAGATCGGGGTGGTGGGCGAGGTGGACCTGTCCTGGGCCCTGGGTCGGCCCCCGCAGGTGCTGGTCGCCTTCGACCCGCCGACCTGGGCCGACGGATCGCAGCCGCCCACCCCGGGCCATCGCTGGGGTCCGCTGGTGGCCAGCCAGGTCCGGCCGATCGAGAGCCTGGCCCTTGGCCCGCTGCACCTGCCGCTGGCGGTCAACGCCTACACCGGCGGCCCCCCGGACTGGCCGGCCCGGCTGCTGTGGGTGCTGAGCGGGAGCCGCTCCGCTGTCACCGCCCTGCAGGTCCTCTTCGGCGGCGTGCTGATCGCCCTGGTCCACCGCTTCCTCAGCCTGCGCGCCACCGAGGCGGCCGCCAACGCCGCCGCCCTGCTGCTGGCCACCGACTGGGCCTTCCTCTTCTACCGCAAGGTGCTGGGCGGCACCGAGATCGCCCTGCAAGCGGCCGGCCTGCTCTGCCTGTGGGCCTTGTGGAGCCGCCGCTGGGGAGGGGGCCGCCACGGGCTCCTCGCCCTGGGCATCGGCATCGGCCTGGGCGTGATGGCCAAGATCACCTTCCTCTTCACCCTGCTGGCGCTGCTGGCCGCCGCGCTGCTGACGCGCTGGGACAAGCCCGCCCTCAACCCCCCCCTCAGCCGCGGCCTGTGGACGGGGGGGCTGGCCGTCCTGCTGCTCACCAGCCCGCTCTGGCTGAGCGCCCTGCACCACGGCCTCGCGCTGGACGCGCACATCTACAGCCACGACTTCCCCCAGATGCAGGTCAAGCGGGTGCTCTCGGCGCTCAGCGGCGGCTCCGGACCCAGCCGCGAGGGGGTCTCCAACCTCTGGCTGTACATCAGCGAGCCGCTGGCCTTCTTCGGGCCTGCCTACGGCCTCCCCTCCCCTCCCCCGCCCTCGCCCGCGCGCCTGGGCGGCTTCGTTCTGGTGCTGGCCGGGATCGCCCTCGGCTGGAGAGGCCGCCACCCGACCCCCCACGAGGCCCTGCTGCGCTTCTGCTCGGTCTACCTCCTCCTGCAGCTGGGCCTGCTCTGGCTGGCGGCCCGCGACCTCCACCAGCTCGCCCAGGCCGCGCCCACGATCGCCATCACCGCCGGGCTCGCCCTCAGCCAGCTCGCCAGCAGCGTCGGCCCCGCCCGCAGCCTCCGCCACCGGGCCCTGGCGCTGGCCCTCTGCCTGCCGCTGGCGACCGCCGGGGTGCTCTCCCTCGCCCGCACCGACGAGGTCGTCCGGCAGCTGCCCGTGCCCAGCTTCACCGAGCGGGGGCAGGCCGCGATCGTCGCGCTGTTGCGGAGCGAGGGGGTCAGCCGGCTGCTGGTGGCCGACTACGAGTCCTACGGCATGCTGGAGCTGCGGGCGCCCGAGATCGAGGTCCTGCACGCCTGGCCGGCGGTCACCGGCAAGGGCAGCCGCGCCCTGCCCGAGCTGCTGCGCGCGGCCGAGGGCGCCCACCTGCTGGTGATGCGGGCCAGCCAGCCGATGGGCTACAACCTGCGCCCCAGCGAGCGGCAGGTTCAGGAGGGGGCCGCCGCCCTGGGCCTGAGCGCCACGCGGCTGGGAGAGGTCCGGGCCGCCGATGGCGAGGAGGGCGCCGTCCTGTACGCCATCGGCCGCTGAGTCTCAGCGCAGGGCCAGCGACCCGTCCAGCATGGCGGCGAGGCGGAGCTGCTCGACCTTGAAGGCCTCCAAGGTGGCGCCCGTGAGCTGCTGCTGCTCGAGCTTGTGGTAGTCGAGCGGATCGACGACCTTGTCGCCCTTGTGGAGCTCGTAGTGCAGGTGCGGCGCGGTCGAGCGGCCGGTGTTGCCCGAGAGGGCGATGACCTGCCCCTTGGTGATGCGGCTGCCCGCCTCGACCTTGTTCTCGGCGAGGTGCAGCAGCTTGACGAGGTGGCCGTCGTCGAGCTGGAGCTCCATGCAGTTGCCGTTGGCGGTCCAGTTCCAGTTGGTGCGGGTGACCGTGCCCGAGGCGGGGGCCAGCACCTCGGTCCCGACCGGGGCCTTGAAGTCCATGCCCTTGTGGGTCGGCCGGTCCTTCAGCAGGGCGGTGATCTGCTCGTAGCGCTGGATCGGCCCTCCCATCAGGCGGCGCTCGACCCCGCGACCGGTGCTGTCCCAGTAGACGGCGAAGGGCTCGCCGGGGGCCTGCCACTTCCAGGCCTCCAGCGTCGTGCCCAGCTTGCGCGAGTGGTAGCGAGCGGCCAGCACCTCGACCACGCTCTCGGGGTGGGGGCGCCAGATCACCTCGACCTGATCGCCCTTCTGCAGGTCCCGGCGGAGGTCCAGCTCCCAGACGAAGAGGCGGGCGTAGGCCGCGGCGAGGGCGTCTCCCTGCTCGCCCGCCGCGTTCTGCAGGGTGCGGGCGAGGCTGTGGTCGACATCGGCCTTGGTGATCTGCCAGCCGTCGGGCAGGGCCACCGGCGCGGCAGGGGCAACAGGGGCCAGGCTCGCAACCGGAGCAGGCTCAGCCGTCGCCTCGGCGGCCGCCGCGACAGCTTCCGCCTCGGTCTCGCCATCCGGAGAGGAGGGGCGATCCAGGACCATCACGAGGTTCAGCGCCAGGGAGGTACCGAGGAGGACGTAGAGCAGCCAGGGCTTGCCGAGGGGGGGATTGAACACGATGACCTCACGACGATGGTTCGACCATCTTCACGAGTTGCTATTGGCCTGTCAAGAGCCAATCAATCCGATCTCTGAAGTTTTTCCTCGGGCGCGTAGCGGGCGCGATGCATCGCCCCCAGCGCCTCGATGCCAGCGGCACACCGGGCGGCCGCGATCTTCCAGGCGGCCGGGTCCTCGACCCGATCCACGAGGTCCGAGAGCTCGATCGGCGGCCCGAACATCACGTCCAGGGGGCGCGCGGCGGGGCGGAAGAGGTTGTGGGCGATCTCGGTGAGCAGGTTGTTGCCGCAGCCCAGCACGAAGATCGGCACCACCGGCACCGCACCCGCGGCCAACGCGACCCGCCCGACTCCCCGGGTCACCTTGAGCAAGGTGTAGGGGTCGGGGTTCTTGTTGCGGGTGCCCTCGGGGTGGATGCCGACGATGGTGCCCGGCACCTGCAGCTCGGCTGCGCAGCGCTGCAGCGCGTAGTCGTTGAAGCGCACCCCGCTGCGGTTGCGCATGATCGGCGGGAACATGGCCATCCCGCTCATCGCCAGGTTGACCAGCGGGCCCAGCGGATGATCGTAGAAGAAGGTCGAGCGCACCGGGAAGAAGCAGCGCAAGCTGAGCGTCGTCCGGGCGTTGAGGACCGACATGATCAGGAAGAAGTCGAAGAAGCTGCGGTGGTTGGCCACCAGCAGCAGGCGCGCCTGGGGTCCGAGGCTCTGGACGTGCTCGATGCCCTCGATCCGCAGCCGCCGATGGGAGGCGATGCGCACGAGGTTGGCCATGAAGGTCGAGTTCCAGAACTTCGACCAGCCATGCGCCCGCCGCACGAAGGCGTCGGCCCAACCAAAATAGCGCCTCTCTCGGGGGGAGAGAGGCGCAAGCTGGGCGGGTTCAGGCCGAGGGGCCTGCTGGGCCGTCGGGCTCACCGGCTACCTGAGGTCGGGCGCCCACCCGCCGCAGCGGGCGGACCCGGCAAGTCAGAGGCTGTACATCATGTACTGGAGGACCTGCAGGATCTCGGCGTTGGCGTTCTTGGCCACGCGGAAGGTGCTGTAGGCGACCCGGCCTTCGCCGCTGCTGAAGCTGACCAGCAGGGGGACCTGCGGCAGCGTGTAGGTCGCGGTGCCGACGCGGTAGGAGATGTTGCCCTTGAGGTGGATGGTCACCGCGTCGGTGTCGACGCTCTCGATCGGGGCCCAGACGGGCAGGTCGTACTCGATCGGGAGGTAGTCGGCGTCCAGCCACTCGGCCAGGTTCGGGTCGAAGACCGCGGCGTTGACGATGCCGTACTCGCCGAGCTGGGCGGCGTCGGGCACCCCGTCGTCGCCGACGAAGTCCAGCCGATCCGGCCAGCCCTGCTCGATGACATCGTAGGACCAGTCACTGGCGTAGATCGAGCCGCCGCTGCGGACGTACTCGCGCAGGTTCTCCTGCACCAGCTCGAAGTCCTCGACCACCTTGGGGTCTTCCTCGTAGCCTTCGTAGTTGTAGAAGATGCCCTCTTCCTCGTGGCCGCCGTCGAAGAAGATGACGTCGTAGGAGAGCAGGGTGTTGAGGTCGGACATGAAGCCCAGCAGCTCGCCCCGGCTGAGGCCGTCGATCTCGTCGTAGTTGGCGAAGCCCATGCTCTGGATGACCCGGGCGAAGTCGTCGTAGCTGCCCTTGACGATGGCCACGTTGATCTGGAGCGGGTCGAAGCAGGGCGGGTCGTCCAGGGTGACCGTCGCGCCATCGCCGACGTAGACGCCCTGGGACATCTGGTCGTCGAGGGGGACGTAGCCGTGGTAGACGTAGATGTCGTACTGGGCGTCACCCGGCAGGTCCTCGATCAGCCAGTAGCCGTCCCGGTCGGTGAAGACGGTGCGGGTCTCGAGGATCTGGTCCCCGTTGGTGACGTGGGTGTAGACCGTGGCGTCCTGCAGCCATGACTTGCCGGAAGGGTCGCAGACCCGGCCGCCGATCTTGCCCGGCGAGACGGAGACGTTCTCGTCGGGGATCTTGAAGAAACCGTCGTCGGTTTGGCACGCAGAGAGCGTGAGGGTGGCAAGCACGATGAGGGGAGTGGGTAGACGCATGGTGACTCCTTGTCCGGCGAGTTCAGTCTACACGGCTTGTCTGGCGGAAGTCAACAACCATCTTCATCGGCCTGCCACACTCCCGACCGCCCGCCGCGCTTCTCCAGCAGGCGCACCCCCTCGATGACCATGCCGCGATCCACCGCCTTCAGCATGTCGTAGACCGTCAGGGCGGCGGCGCTGACCGCGGTCAGGGCCTCCATCTCGACCCCGGTGCGCCAGCGGGTCCGCACGGTGGCCCGGATGCGGACCCGGCCTCCCTGGTCAGGGCCTGGGTCCTCGGCAAGCACCTGGAGCTCGACCCCGTCCAGGGGCAGCGGGTGGCAGAGCGGGATCAGCTCGGCGGCCCGCTTGGCGCCCTGGATCCCGGCCAGCCGGGCGATCGCCATCACATCCCCCTTGGCGGCGCCTCCCTCGCGGGCGAGGCGAAGGGCCAGGGCGCTCATCCGCACGGCCCCCTCGGCGATGGCGAGGCGCTCGGTGTCGGCCTTCTCGCCCACATCGACCATTCGCGGGTGCCCGGCCTCGTCGAGGTGGGTCAGCCCGCCGCTCTTGTCGCTCACGACGCCTCCACGCGAAAGACGAGGTGCTTGAGGTAGCGGGTCTCGGGCATGCTGGGGTGGACCGGGTGGTCGGGCCCCTGCTCGCCCCGCCGCACCAGCCGCAGGCTGAGGCCGAGCTCGGCGGCGGCGATCAGGATCTCGCCCAGGAAGCGCTCCTCCTCGATGTGGTGGCTGCACGAGCTGCTGAAGAGCAGGCCTCCGGGTGTCACGAGCTGCAAGGCCAGCCGGTTGACCTGGCGGTAGCCTCGCAAGGCGGCACCGGCGTCCTTGCGGCTCTTGGCGAAGGCTGGAGGGTCGATCATCACCCGCTCGAAGCGCTGGCCCTCGCGGGCCATGGTCTCCATCACCTGGCGGGCGTCGCCCTGGATCACCCGCAGGCGCTCGCCCAGGCCGTTGTCCTGGCCGTGTCGGGCGATCAGCTCGGCCGCCCGCGGAGAGCTGTCCACCGCCACCGCCGAGCTGGCGCCGGCCAGCAGCGCCTGCACCGCCCAGGCGCCGGTGTGGGCGTAGGCGTCGAGCACCCGGCAGCCGCCGCAGCGGGCCGCACCCCAGGCCCGGTTCTCGACCTGATCCAGGAAGAAGCCAGTCTTCTGGCCGTGAAAGGGGTCGACCCGAAAGCGGGCGGCGCCCTCGGCGATGCTCAGCTCGGCCGGCACCTCGCCGAACCAGGTCTCGACCTGCTGCGGGAGGCCCTCCAGGGCCCGCACGGAGAGGTCGTTGCGCAGCACCCCGCCGGCCGGCGAGAGCACCGCCTGCACGGCCTGCTGGAGCAACTCGCGCCGCTGATCCAGGCCCAGGCTGGTGAGCTGGGCGACCACGATCGGGCCGCCGCCTTCCAGGGGCTGGTAGCGGTCCAGGACCAGCCCGCTGAGGCCGTCCCCGTCTCCGCTGACCACCCGGACGCTCTGCCGCCCCGGGAGCACCGCGGCGCGGGCCCGCCAGGCCTGGGCGAGGCGCTGCTCGTAGAAGCCGACGCTGTCCAGGTCGTCGGAGCGGTCGCGGGAGAGCAGCCGGATGGCGATCAGCGAGGCCGGGTTGGCCAGCCCCTGGCCGATGAAGCGCCCGCGGGCGTCGACGACGCTGACCACGCCGCCCGGCGGGAGCTGCCGGGCCTGGACGGCCAGCTCGTCGGCGAAGACCCAGGCGTGGCCCCGGGACACCCGGCGCTCACCCCCCGGACGCAGGGCTACGGTCAGGCTCATGGGAGGCGGCTCATAGCGGGTCGCGCAGCAGGGGCAGGGTGAGGCAGCGGGGGCCGCCGCGGCCGCGGGAGAGCTCGTGGCCCTCGATATGCACGGCGTATCGCCGCCCGCTGGCCAGCAGGGCGTCGGGATCGTCGTGGAAGTCGCGCGAGAGCTCCGAGATGAAGACGGAGGGCGTGACCACCCGGAAGCCGGCCTCGCTCATGGCCCGACCGGTGAACTCGTTGCGCTGGTAGCCGATCACCACGCCGGGACCGAGGGCCACGTAGTTGGCGCCGTCGGTCCACTGCTCGCGGCGACCGTGGATGGGGTGACCGGCCCCGCAGAGCACCGGGCTGAGGACATGCCCGTTCTCGGCCAGGGCGTGCAGCAGATCGCCCTCGTACTGGTCGACGACGATCTCGCCGTCCTTGCGCCGCAGGCCGACCACCTCGACCTCCTCGGCGCCGCCGGGCTCCAGGATGCGGTCGTAGACCGCGGCGGCCTGCCGGTCCAGCAGGGTGAAGACCGTGTCCAGGTGCATCGCGCTGCGCTGCTTGGGCATCTCGACGATCAGGACCCGGGTGAAGCCGTGGTCGAAGAGCTCGGCCGAGAGCAGCAGGATCATCGCCCAGGTGGTGCGCTCGCTGGCGCCGATCAGCGCGATGGTCTCCGACAGGCAGAGCACATCGCCCCCCTCGACCGTCAGGGGAGCGGAGCCCCCGCGGGCGCGGATCCAGCGGCTGATCTCGGCCACCTGGTTGTCGGCGAAGAGCGGGTGGTGCTCCATCACCGCCCAGGAGAGGATCGCCTCGCGCTGGCGGGCCCGACGGCGGGCGTTGCCCACCACCATCAGGTCGCCCACCACGGCGGCGAGGTCGCGGGTGAAGATCAGGTTGGGGACCGGCGGGAAGAGCTCGGGCGCGGTCAGCGAGCCCCCCACGGTGCCGACCAGCAGGGTGGAGGTCAGCTCGCCGGCGTCGAGCTGATCGAGCTGGTGGCCGGCGGCGGGGTGGAGGTCGTGCAGCACGCCGACCCGCTCCACCACCGAGCGGCGGAGCTCCTTGTCGCTGAGCACCTCGCGCAGCAGATCCTCGAAGTGCAGCACCTCGGCCATGGTCTCCAGGACCGCCTGGAGCTGTTGGTGCTCCTGCAGGGCCTTGGGCACATGGACGAGATCGTCGAAGAGCAGGTAGTCGGGGCTGCCGGGATCGATGTGCCGGGGCAGCATCCGCTCCAGGGCTGGGCCCGGTGGCTGCACGACGACCCTGCGCAGGCGCCCGATCTCGCTGGTGATGCGTACCATGCGGCGAGCCTAGCCCGTTGCGCTGTCGCCTGCCGGGGGTGGCCCGCCGGGGGAGGCCCGCCGCCCTCTGGGTTACCCGGAGGCCATGCACTCCCGCTTCCATCGGATCTACCTCGACCTCGCCCAGGGCCGGGTCGGGGCGGGACGGACCGGCGTCGCGGCCCTCACCGAGCTGCTGCACATGTTCGTGGTGCTGCTGCGCGAGGCCGGCCGGGACCGCATCGCGATGCGGGCGGCGATGCTCTCGTACTGGACGGCCGTCGCGATCGTGCCGATCCTGCTGATCGGCCTGACGCTCTCGGCCCCCCTCGGCGGCGGAACCAAGGGCCGCGACGCCGTGATGCGCCTGCTCTACGACACTATCCTGACCGAGAGCGTCGAGGACGTCGGGGCCGCCCTGGACGTGCTGCTGTCGGGCGCCAACCTGACCACCGTGGGCATCTTCGGCATCCTGGGCCTGATGATCACCGGCAGCCAGCTCTACTTCAACGTCGAGCAGGCCTACAACGACATCTTCCAGACCCGGGTGCGACGCAGCCTGATGCTGCGCTTCACGCTCTTCTATTCGGGCATCACGCTGGGGCCCTCGCTCATCGCCGCCGGCTTCCTGGTCACGGCCGCCCTGCCCGCGCAGTTCGGGGCCCTGGACCGCGCCCTCCCGGTCCTGCTGACCTCGGTCGCCTTCATCGCCGCCATCCGGCTGCTGCCCGACCGGCGGGTCTCCTGGCGGGCGGCCTTCTCCGGTGGCCTGCTCTCGGCGACCATCTTCGAGCTCGCCAAGGTGGGCTTCTCCACCTATATGCGGGCGATGGGCACGGCCGAGGGCATGGCGGGCATCTACGGATCGCTGGCCTTCCTCCCCGTCTTCCTGATCTGGCTCCAGGTCATCTGGATGGTGGTGCTGCTGGGGGTGGAGGTGGCCTGGCTGGTCGAGAGCTACACGCAGCTCGTCGGCAACCAGCGCCGGGACAGCCTGGACCCGCACTCGTCCATGCGCCACGCCGACGCCGACTTTGGCCTGGCGGTGGTCGAGGTGCTCGGGCCGGCCTTCCTGCGCGGCGAGGAGCCGCTCTCGCTGGACGAGCTGGTCGTGCGCATGCAGAGCGACCCCCGGCACCTGCAGACCGCCCTGGACGTGCTGGTCGCGGCCGGCCTGGTGCTGGAGACCGAGGATCACCGCTACGCCATGGCCCGCGCGCCCGACCAGCTCGACGCCGGGCAGATCCGCGCCCGATACCGCGCGATCGGGGCACCAATCGGCGCCTCACCGGATACATCTCTACGCCCGGATGCAGGAGAGGTCTGATGAACACACCTCAGCCGATCGAACTGGGTCAGGTGCGAAGGCTCCTCTGGTTGACCGATCTCTCGCCCCGCGCGGCGGCCTGTCGCGAGCCGGTGCGCTGGCTGGCTGGCCTGGGCGCCGACGCCGACTCGGCCACGGTCCTGGTCGTCCACGCGCTGAGCCCCAACGCCAACGAGGACGCCGAGTCCTACTCCCGCCGCACCGCGGACGCCCGGGCGCAGGTCGCCGCGCTGGCCGGAGATCTCGGCAGCGTCGGCATCGACGCCCAGGCGATCGTCATGGCGGGCCAGCCCGTCGACGTCGCCACGGCGATGATCCTCGAGCACAAGGTCGACCTCTGCGTCTTGGGGCGGACCGGGGTCACCGGGCTGGATCGCCTGCTGCTGGGCAGCACCGCCCGGCGCCTCGTCCGCGATCTGCACGCGCCCCTGCTGGTCGTCCACGAGCCCGACCTCCTTCCGCCGCGCACCATCGTCTGCCCGGTCGACCCGACCGATGTCCCTGGACATGCCATGGAGGCCAGCCTGCGAGGGCTCCGTGCCGCGGCGGCCCTGGGACGGGCCAGCGGCGCCCGCGTGACCTTCAGCAGCGTCGCGATCGCCAACGGCTTCGTGCCCGAGGACCGCATCGATGTCGGCAACCGCCTGGAGCGACGGGTCGGCGGCGTGCTGGAGACGCTGCCCCCCACCGACCACGGCTTCCGCGTGGTCGTCGCCCGCACCATCGGCGCGGGCATCGCCGACGCCGCCCGCCGCTCCGACCTGCTGGTCCTGGGCAGCACCGGCCGCACCGGGCTGGCCCGCCTCGTGATGGGCAGCACCGCGGAGGATCTGATCGCGACCTGCCCGGTCAACACCCTCGTCGTGCACTGAGCGGATGCGGCGGGCACTCGCCGCCCTGGTCGCGGGCCTGCTGCTGCTGCTCCTGGCCGGCGTGGTGGCCCGTCAGCTCGCCCTCGCCCGGGTCGAGGCGGTCCTGCGAGCCCGCGGGGTGGAGTGGGGCCAACGCCGCAGCACGCTCGCCAGCGCCACCTGGGTCGAGCTCCGCGGGCCTGGCGTTCAGCTCGACCGGCTGGAGCTGAGCGCCCTGCCGCAGCCCACCGTGCAGCTCGACGGGCTGACCATCGAGCTCGACGCGCTGCCGCTGGACACCGTGGATCCCGATCCCCTCACCCCGGACACGCCACCCGGCGGGGCCGGCGTAGGGCTGACACCGAGCGCGGTGGGGGTCCGAGATCTGAGCCTGCGCTGGAGGGGCGAGACCGTGCTCAGCGGGCTCTCCGGGAGCCTGCTGCCCGAGGTGGATCTGCGAGGCCCCGACGGGACCGTCCGCCGGGTCGAGGGGCGCTGGCAGGGCCAGCTTCGGCGCCGCATCAGCCTGGGCCCGCTGCGGGCCAGCGTCGACCTCAGCGTGCAGCAGGATGGGGAGACCGTGCTGCGCTTCGAGGCCCGAAGCGACGACCTGGTCGTCGAGCACCCACTGCTGGCCTCGGCCCCCGTCGGGCCCTGGTCGGCCGGGCTGCGAGGCAGCTGGGATCGAAGCTCCGGCGAGCTGCTGGCCGAGGCCGAGCTCAACGGCTTGCAGGCCACCGTCCGGGGCACCCTGCAGCCCGGCCCGCTCGCCGCCCGGCTGGAGCTCCAGGCGGACGAGCTGGCCTTCGCCGAGGTGATCGCGCTCTTCGGCGAGCAGATCCCCGAGGCGCGCCGGGCCCGCTGCGATGGCCGGCTGGGGATCAGCCTGGAGCTGAGCGGGCCACCGCTGGCCTGGTCGGCTCGCCCCTCGGCCGAGGACCTGGCCTGCGAGGGCCTGCTGCACGACGCCGACGCCTTGCGCAGCGGGACGGTGCGCTGGCGGGCTCGCCAGGCCGACGGCTCCCCCATGGTCGCCAGCACCGGCCCCGGCCAGCCCGGCTTCACCCCCTGGCTGGACGGTCAGCGCCTGGCAGACGCCTTCATCGCCTCCGAGGACATCCGCTTCCTCTCGCACCCCGGCTACGATCTCGCCGCCATCCAGGAGGCCATCGACGAGGCCGCCGCAGGCGAGGAGCGTCCCCGCGGGGGCAGCACCATCACCCAGCAGCTCGCCAAGAACCTCTACACCGGCGACGACCGCACGCTGGTGCGCAAGCTGCGCGAGCTGATGTACAGCCTGGACCTGGAGGCCTCGCTCAGCAAGCGGCACATCCTCCAGCTCTACATCAACATCGTCGAGCTGGGCCCCGATCTGCACGGCGTCGGACCGGCCGCCGACCTCTACTTCGCCAAGGACGCCCGCGGCCTCTCCGACAAGGAGGCCGCCTTCCTGGCCACCCTGTTGCCCTCGCCCGTCAGCGGACATGGCCGCGCCAGCCAGGGCCGAGTCTCCGAGGCGAAGATCGAGGCCATCCTCTCCACCATGGAGCGCGCCCGGATGCGCAGCCCCGAGCAGATCGCGGCGGCACGGCGCCAGCGGCTGGTCCTGCTGGTGCAACCGCCGGCCCCCTGAAAGCTCTCCTTGTGAAAGCGGTCCCGGCTCGTTAGTCGCGCCGACCTGGAGGGCGTGTGGCTGGCGACGATCTGATTCCGGTAGAAGGCGAGATTGTGGAGGTGTTCCCCGGCGGGGCCTTCCTCGTGCGGACCGAAGCCGGCACCGATGTGCATGCGCACCTCTCTGGCAAGCTTCGCCGGTACCGCATCCGCGTGGTGCTGGGCGACAAGGTCACGGTCGAGGTCAGCCCCTACGACCTCAGCAAGGGCCGGATCACCTACCGGCACAAGTAGGCGCGGCTCGGGGGATGACCCGGGACCGGGATGGCCCGGAACTTGCGAGCCCCACTTCGGTGTGTAGGTAGCCACCGAAGGCGGAGGTGCTCATGCATCGCTCCGATCAACCTCGCCGCGGGAACGTGCTGGTCATCGCAGCCGTCTCCTTCACGGTGCTCTGCGGCTTCGCCGCGCTGGTCATCGACCTCGGCTACCTCGGTGTGGTCGAGTCGCAGCTCCGGACGGCGGCCGATGCAGGCTCCCTGGCCGGCGCGCGGCGGCTCGACGGCACGGTCGATGGCCTCGACGCGGCGCGCAACACGGCGGTGGTCCTCGCCGCGGAGAACCCGGCCAACGGGGAGACCGTGGTCCTGGACGCCAACCCGTCCAACGACGCCGCTGGCGACGTCGTGCTGGGGATCTGGGCCGACGAGAGCTTCACCCCCTCGCTCGATCCCTTGCAGGTCAACGCGGTCCAGGTGGTGGCGCGGGATCTTGATCTGGCCCCCTTCTTCTCCAAGGTCTCGTTCGGGATCGACAGCCTGGGGGCGCAGGTTCGGAGCGTCGCCGTCGCTGGCCAGAAGGTGGGAGCGGGCGAGGTGCCCTGGTACCTGCCCTTCGGGCTGCCCGACTGCCTGTTCGACACCTACAGCGACGAAGGCCTGCAAGACATCAGCTTCGTGCTGAGCCCGCCGGGGACCGACAACACCGGGTGGGCCTCCATCGCCGGCTCGCCCACCGCAAGCTGGGTGCGCGACCACTTCGCGGCGATCACCCCTTGCATGGTCGAGTGGGCCAACACCGGCGGGGTGGAGGAGCCCTGCGCCTCGGTCACGATCGACGACACGGTGGCGCTCAACAACGGCGAGCAGGCCTCGGGGCTGCACTACATCGCCAACAGCATCGGCGCGAACGGCGTCCCCTGGGAGAGCGACCTGTGGGGCACGCTGCCTCCTCAGCAGCCCAAGAGCGCCATCCCCACCGCCCACTACGGTCACGTCTATGTCGGGCCCATCCCCGTCTTCGACTCGGGCCCCTCGTATTGCACCGGCAGCGGAGGGAGCTGGAACACCGTCGAGGGGGTCGAGTTCTTCGTCTGGGCCGTCCTCTATGACGTCGTCAACGCGGGCGGCGCGGCAGACAAGACCGTGTACCTGCGCCTGGACCTCGACTCGATCTACGACGTCGGCGACTGGCCTGGAGGCAGCCACCACGGCGTGACGACCACGACCCCACCCGCGCTCGTGCAGTGAGGAGCCGCCATGATCAACCGGAGCCGACGAGCGAACACGGCCATTGAGGTGGCGCTGACCCTCCCGCTCTTCGCGACGCTGCTGGCGGGCGTCTTGGAGTGGGGCCTGGCCCAGCCACGGCAGACCCTGGTCGAACACTGCGCCCGCGACGCGGCGCGGCTTGGCGCGCTCACGAAGGCTACGGACGACCCGGTAGGCCTGGCTACCGGCCGAGCCCGTGAACGCCTCGCCGAGGCCGGCTTCGATGTCGACGCGGCGGCCATCTCCGCCCAGGTGCTGGGCAGCGCGGCCGGCCAGCTGATCGCCGTCGAGATCAGCATCCCCTATCCGCCGCTGCTGGGCCTGATCCCCACCAACGCGACGCTGGAAGGCACGGCCCGGATGCGCCTGGAGGACCAATGATCCGTCGGAGCTCACAGGGAAGAGAGTCGGGGTCCCCCGGATGCGGCGGTCCCCGCCGGAGAGGCAACGCCGCGGTCGAGTTCGCCCTGGCCGGGATGCTCCTGCTGGTCCTGCTGATGGGCTTGATGGAGTGGGGATGGACCCTGTACCACTGGTTCGGCCTGCAGCGGGCCAGCCAGGCCGGGGCCCGGCTGGCGGCCGTGACCGACACCGCCAGCGACCCGGAGCTCTCCGCGAGAGCCGCCGTCGAGGCCGCCCTCCGCCAGTGGGGGATCGACCCGACCAATGTTCGTGTGGACACCCGGCTCAGCGGCGAGACCGGGGCGCGGGTAGTGACCGTCGAGGTCACCTTGGAAGAGGCAGCCCTGATCGGTTTGCTGCCCACCCCCGATCGGTCCGTGGCGCTGGCCAGCCAGCACTACGAAGAGGTCCTGCCCCCTCAGGTCGAGCCCTGAGGTGCTGGTGGGAATGGCACAGGCCCCCGTGTGAAAGGGCACGGTCCGTGGCTCCGCTGCCGTGGGGGGCCCCCCCTACTCCACATACCCCAGCGCTCTGAGGTCCTCGTTGACCTCGGCGTCGACGCCGGACAGGGCGGGGAGCGTTGCCGATGGCACCGGGACCCGGGCGTAGTCCACGGTCAGGGTCCGCCCACCCGAGCGCCCACGCAGCAGGGGACGGGGCTGGCCGTCCCAGGGTGGGGGCCAGTTGGGCCCCGGCACCAGGGAGAGCTCGACCCGCGCGCTGCGGTGCTGGACCGTCCCGGTGATGGACGGGATGGCCTGCTCCAGGGGCAGGTTCGGCAAGACGTAGACCTCGCGCTCGGAGCGCGCGCGGCCCTGCCAGACGATGGACACCTCGCTGTCGACGCGGGTGTTGACCTCGACCTCGCTCAGCCCCATGGGGTCCTCGGCCGCCCATGCCTGGCGGACGCCGCCGGGCACCTGCAGGACCACCTGCAGCTCGCGCTCGGAGTTGCTGCGGCTGGGCACGAGGCGCAGCACCGTCGCCACCTCCATGCCCAGGGCGTCGACCATCGCCTCGGTCAGGCCCGGCAGCAGCGCCTTCTTCAGCGGGAAGACGTCGGCTCGCTCCTTGGCGTCGGCGGAGAGGGCGTAGAGCTCCTCGGCGCCTCGCCCCGTGATGAGCTTGGTGCCCTGGTGGGCCACGCCCCAGAGCCGCTCCCCGTAGAGCAGGCGCCCGAAGCCGATCGGGCGCTGCGCGAAGGCCTCCGCGGCGCTGCCGTCGAGCAGGTCTTGGAGCGGCCGGCCGTCCATCCCGGCGGTGGAGAGCCCCATATGGGTGGCCAGCGTCGGCGCGAGGTCGAGCAGGCTGACCGGCTGTGAATACCGACCGGAGGCGATGCCGGGGCCGGAGACGACCAGGGGAACGGCCAGCAGCTCGTCGTAGAGGCTGTGGCCATGCTCGAACTCGCCGTGCTCCCAGAACTCCTCCCCGTGGTCCGAGAGGACGACGACCAGGTCCTGGGGGCGGAGCTCGCGCAAGAAGCCGCCGAGCTGGTCGTCGATCCAGGCGATGTTGTTGTCGTAGCGGTCTCGCACATAGCCGAGCTCGTCTGCCCCCAGACGCTCTTCGGCGTCGAGCACATGGCGCCGCACGAAGCGTTCAGGGCCGAGACCGGCCGGCTGCTCGCCCGCGAAGCGGTGTCGGAAGGCGCGCGGCTCGTTGTAGGGCAGGTGCGCGTCCATCAGGTGTACGACGAGCAGGGAGGGCTGATCGGCGACCGAGTCCAGCCAGGCGCGGGCCCGTCGCAGCTGCAGGTTGGCCCGCGGCAGGTTCAGGAAGCGGTGCAGCCCCCAGCCCCGATCCATCTCGAAGGTGCTGGAGAGGTAGATGTTCCCAGCCAGGAAGGCGGTGGCCCAGCCCTGCGCGGCGGCCTGCTCCTGCAGGGTGCGCACCTCGGACCAGCGCTCGGGCTGGGCCCCGGTGAACATCGCGCGGGCGGTCGGCAGGGTCCAGGGGGCCACCGAGCGCGCCCCCTCGAAGACGGCTGCGCCCTCGGCCCAGGCGTCGAGGTTGGGGCTGGTCTGGCGGTGGTAGCCGTAGAGGGAGAGGGCGTCGCGGCGCAGGGTGTCGACGAAGACGACGACGACGCGCGGCGGCGTCTCCTGGGGCACACGGATGATCGGGCTGGCCAGGAAGAGGTAGTCCAGGCGGTTGTCGGCGTCGGCCTCGCTCTGGAAGCTGAGCTGGACCTGCTGACCGGCCCAGCGATCGAGGTCCAGGCGCAGGCGCTTCTCGGTGATCCCCTCGATCCGCCGACGGCTGAGGAGCTCGCCGTTGATCCGCACGGCGAGGGTGACGCCGTCGCTCTCGCCCTGGGGGTCGTGCACTTCGGGCGGGACCAGGCGCGGGCCGAGCTCCAGCACCGCACCCACGGGGACGACGAGGCGGAAGCTGAGGGCTCCTGGCGCCGGCAGGAAGAGCCCGGACTCGGTGGTGTCGCCGACCTGGACGCTGCGGAAGACGAATTCCGCGTCCGAGCCCGTGAAGGCCTCCCGCTGCAGCGCCCGCTCCCGCCCCAGGGAGGCATCGTAGCGAAGCCCGTACTCCCCCGGCTTGGGGGGGCCCTCGGAGGCCTTTCGTTTCACCCGCAGAGCGCTCGAGGTGAACTCCCAGGATCCGGCCCTGTCGGCATAGACCTGCCGGGGGCGGTGCCCCAGGCTGCTGGCCTCGGACCAGTCCTGGTCGGCCTTCCGGCGCACCACCTCCATGCCCTCGGGCGCGGCGGTGAAGACCAGGGTCCGCGGTCGGACGGGCAGCTCGACCTGCCAGGTCCGCACTCCCTTGCCGGAGGCGACCAGCCGCCACCGGCCGTCGACCGGGATCACCCCCTCGGGAAGGTGCTCGCGGCTATGCGGCGGGAGCTCCACCGAGGAGAGGAGCTCGGGCCGGTGCCAGAGCACGACGGCCTCTTGAGCGCGCGCCGGCGACGAGTTCAGCAGAGTGATGAGCGCCCCGATGAACACGAAGCTCCCGAGGCTTGAGGCTCAGCCGCGGCGACGGCGACGGATCGCGGCACCGAAGGCCATGCCCAGGCCGAGCAGGCCCGCGGCAGAGGCCGGGATCGCCGAGCAGCCCTTGGACTCCTCACCCACCGTGATCGTCAGGCCCTCGGCCGCGATGCCGCCGGGGCCGCCCAGGTTGAGCACGACCTCGTATTCGCCGGGCTCGCCGAAGTCGATCTTGGGCGACCAGGCCGCGACGCTCTGGACCAGCTCATCGCCCTTGAAGACGTCCCACTGGACGCGGTCGATGCAGCCGTAGACGCTGAGGTCGGCCTCGTTGACCATCTGGTAGGTGTTGTCCTCCACCCACTCGTAGGTGAAGAGACCGGCGCTATCGGCGCTGGGCTGCGGCGCCTCGCAGGCCAGGACGAGCGCCGCTTCGCGGTAGGTGTAGGTGAACTCGCCGCACTCGTTGCCACTGCCGTCGACGTCCAGCGAGACCGTGTACTGGCCCTTGGTCGTGTAGGTGTGGCAGGGGTTGGTCTCGGTCGAGGTGTTGCCGTCGCCGAAGCTCCACAGGATCTCCAGCTCGGCGCCCTCGGTGCCCTTGGTCTGGAGCTCGAAGCAGACCTCGAGCGGCACGCCGCCGAAACGATCCGAATCGCCGGCCACCACGAAGCTGGCGTAGGGGCCGTACAGGGCGAGGATGGCCTCGACATCCTGCGTGTCCAGGTCATTCGGCGCGTTGCTGCACGGCGTCCCCGACCAGAACATCGTGGCCGAGTAGAAGGCAGGGTCGGTGCACTCGTTGTTGTTGACGTCGATCTCTTCGCAGGTGTGGTCGATGCCCCAGTAGTGCCCGAACTCGTGGGTCGCGACGGCCTCGATGCCGTAGCCGTTCTCCACGCAGTCCCCCGCCTCGATCTGGTCGGCCGTGTACCAGCTGACGTTCTGGCTGAAGACCACGTCGGAGTCGGCAGTGTAGAAGTAGTAGTTGATGACTCCGGCCTCGTCCGGATCGGGCAAGGTGAAGGCGAACTCACCGGTGGACCGGGAGTAGGTGACGCCCAGGGCGCCGTCGCCGTTCTGCTCGGCCGGGTCATCGTAGTAGACGGTGTTCATCCCGTCGCTGGCGCTGGCGCCGGAGATCCAGTGCCCCTCGCGCACGCCGAGGTACTCGGCCTCGAGCTCGGCGCAGGGGGCGTCCCGGTTCCAGGCGTTCATGGACCGGTCCAGGACCTCGACCTGGTACTCGTCTTCGAAGTCCGGGCTGAGGTAGTCCGACATGTACCAGGGGACCGGGAAGTCGTCGCGCTTCCAGACCAGGCCCATGTGGTTCCACGCCAGGGAGGGGGCCGAGACAAGGGCGATGAAGAGGGCGGCGCTCATCACTTCACTCCGGGCTGGAGGCGGTTCACGCGACGCAGCCGATCGGTTGGGATGCCAGGAATGGGCTGACCATCCCAGCCGAGCTCGAGGCGAGCCTGGACCGAGTCGACCAGGTCGTCGAGGAAGACCTGCGAGCCGTCCGACGGGAGCGGGATGAAGCGGTGGTCGAAGTCCATGCCCTTGGGGGCCACCCAGCTCTGCACGATCTCCCGACGGGTCGAGGGATCCAGTCGCACCGTCAGCTTGCCCAGGCTGAGCCCGACCAGCTGCACCCGGCCCTCGCCGCGCACGCTACCGAAGACGACGAGGTCTTCACCGACGCTGAAGCCGGTCGCGCCGACCACCGTGGTGCGGACGTTCCCGAAGGTGCCGCCGGCTTCACTGATGACCAGGGTGTCCACCTGGGGCCCCTTCAGCACCTGCGAGACCTCGATCAAGACCCGGGTCCAGACGTTTCCGTTGCTGTCCAGCTCGGTCCAGACGTCGAGCACCTCGCCGCGGACGATGTGCTCGGCCGCGTCGACCCGCTGGTCCAGGGTGTAGGCGATGCCAGTGGTCGCCGAGGCCGGTCCGCTGTGGAGACCGGCGCCGAAGAGGGCCAGCCCCAGCACGAAGCCCAGGGCGTGGAACGTTGAGGAGCTGGATCGGATCGGCATCTCGCCTCCGGTGGATGGTTTCGCAGCACTGGAGGGCACAACCCTCCCACGCCGCAAGGTGCGCATAGATTGCCCCGCCGAGCGGCCGACGTCAACCTTGGCGTTCGGCGCGGGCCGGTCGTGTCGACAGGGGTTGACTTTCACCCGCCGGTCGTCTATCCCCTGCCATCCGCCTCCTCGGGGCGAGCCGATTTCCGTTCCACGGGGTAGGCTGCCGGCCCCGATGTCGCTCCCTGCCGCCTGCTGGACCTGGATCAGGAAGGCCCCGATGCTTCGACTCTCCTCCTTCGCCCGCTTGCTCCTGCTGCTCATGATGTTCTTGCCAGGGATGGCCAGGGCGTCCGTGACGGCAGGCACCATCAAGGGCACCGCCGTCGACACCGGCGGCCTCCCCATCCCCGGGGTGCTCGTCACCGTCCGCTCGCCGAACCTGATGGGCGTCCGGCAGAGCGAGACCGACGAAGAGGGGCGCTTCAACTTCCCCGAGCTGCCCCCCGGCATCTACGAGCTGACGGCCGAGAAGGCCGCCTTCTCTCGGATCGTGCGGACCAACCTGCAGGTCAACATCGGCCGCAACACCATCCTCACCCTGGAGATGCCGCTGGCAGAAGCCGGTGAGGAGATGGTGATCGAGGCGACCCGGCCCGTGGTCGACACCGAGACCGCCCAGCGCGGCACGGTGCTCACCAAGGAGTTCCTCGAGCGCATCCCCGCGGGCCGGTCCTACCAGTCCGCGGCCCAGCTCGCGGCCGGCACCACCGGCGGCAGCAACGCCAACATCGGCGGCGCGGCCTACAACGAGAACACCTACATGCTGGACGGGGTGAACATCACCGACCCCGTCACCGGCACCTTCTCGCTGAACTTCAACTTCGACGCGATCGAGCAGATCGAGGTGCTGACCAACGCCTTCGACCCCGAGTACGGCTTCAACCTCGGCGGCGGCATCAACATCGTGACCGAGACGGGCGGCAACGTCCTCAAGTTCGTGATCAACTCCTACTACACCAACGGCAACTGGGCTCCCAAGCAGGACGCCCGCTACGCCGCCGACGGGACCCAGCTGGCCCCGACCGACTTCGACAGCCGCTTCGAGCTCTTCCAGGCCGGCGTCAAGGTGACCGGCCCGATCGTCCGGGACCGGGCCTGGTTCATCGCGACCTACTCGCACGAGCGCTCGCTGATCAACAACGTCGGCATCGACCTGCCGCGGGACTACGACGGACACTACGTCTTCGGCAAGCTGACCGTGCAGCCGGTGGCGGCCCACCGCTTCACCCTGCTCAGCCAGTCCAACCCGACCACCATCTCCAACACCAACCAGGGCGACCGCTTCGTCAGCCCCGAAGCCCAGGGTCAGCAGACCCAGGGCGGCTTCGTCGTCAGCGGCCGCTGGGACTGGTTCATCAGCCCCGAGCTCTTCTCCGAGACCATCGTCACCCTGCAGAAGACCTACCTCGAGAACGCCCAGGTCCCCTGTACGCACAACCAGGACCTCGGCTACAACCCCTGCAGCCCCGACGAGACCGAGAACACGGTCGACTACACCACCCCGGGTCGGTTCGGCGTCAACAACGCCTTCGACCGGGACAACTACCCCTCCTTCGACTTCGACGACCGCTGGCGCTTCTCGGTCGGCACCAAGTTCAGCCTGCTGCAGCTCGAGCTGGCCGGGACCCATGACGTCAAGGCGGGCTTCACGGCCGACATGACGCGCTGGCGCCGGACCTTCGGCTACACCGGCGACATGTACTACGTCGACCTCAACGAGCTGTCCTACAACCCGGACACGCTGCGCAACTACTACTGGGTCGAGATCACCGGGCCGGTCTCCTTCCTGTCGACCGCCGAGAACTACGGCGCCTTCGTGCAGGACGCCTGGAAGCCGGTCCGAAACCTGACCCTGCGCTTCGGTACCCGCTACGACCGGGCCGTCCTGCGCAACGACGTCGGCGAGGCCATCATCAACGTCGGCCTCTGGGGCCCCCGCTTCGCCGCGGTCTGGGATCCCTGGGCCAACAACAAGACGAAGTTCGTCGGCGCGCTGGGGCGCTTCAACGACAGCGGCCGCCTCGCCGTGCCCTACTACCTCTCGCAGTCGGGCTTCGGCTCCAAGCTCTTCCTGGGCGAGTACTTCCGCAACGGGAACGCGACCTACAGCAACGGCCTGGAGAACTCCTACGACTACGCCCCCAACGAGAACACCAACACGGTGCTCGACGGGACCATCGCCCCGCACTCCGACGAGTTCAGCGTCGGCGCCGAGCGCGAGGTGATTCGCGACCTGGCGGCGCTGCTGTACTTCACCGGCAAGTACACCCAGCACCTGTACGCCTTCGACGAGATCAACCTCGTCTGGGACCAGGACGGCTACAACGTGCTCGGCACCAGCGACGGCTCGCAGACCGACATCTATCGGCTGCGCACCCCCGCCATCGCCCGCCGCGACTACTTCCGCACCGACCTCGGCCTGCAGAAGGTCTGGTCGGACCGCTGGCAGCTCCAGGGGCAGTACTCCTACACCATCAGCCGCGGCACGGTGCAGACCTCGCCCTCCGGCTTCCTCGCGGTGCCCCAGCAGACCGAGTACTACGTCAACGGCCTGCTCTTCACCGACGTCCGCCACGACATCGCCTTCGGCGGCGCCTGGGACATCCCTAACGACCCCTGGACCACCCAGTTGGGCATGCTGGTCTTCTACGAGAGCGGCAACCCCGTCAGCCGCTACTACAGCAACGGCTCGGCCCTGGGCAGCTCTGCCCTGCTGCGGGACACCTACGGCACCTACGCCCGCGAGGAGCACTACCTGGAGATTCGCCTCAAGGTCGAGCAGGAGTACCCGGTCCGCAAGGGCAAGCTCTCGACCGTGGCCGAGCTCTCCAACATCCTCAACAGCCGCCAGGGCGACTACGCCTACGTCAACTACGACAACCGCTGGATCATCGCCAGCCGTCAGGATCCCCTCCAGCTGACCCTGGGAGGTCGTTATGAATTCTGAGCTTGGTTCCGGCCCCGCGCGCCTGCTGGCGGTGGCGACCATCCTCTTGTCGTCAGCCTGCACCTACGACGAGAACCTGCCCAACGCCGACCTGTTCGGGACGGTGGTGATCCCCAAGGAGCTCACCTCGGTCCGCATCGTCGACATCGACAACGAGGAGTGGGTGGTCGAAGACGACATCCGCGCCATCGGGCCGGTCTACATCGGCGTCTACGCCGGCATCGACGAGACCCTCTACTCCTACCCTCACCCCGAATGGGGCCCGCTGCTCGGCGACAACGAGCAGGGCGACGCCTACCCCTACGGTGGCACCTCCTCGGGCCGCTTCGCCTGGGGTTGCTACCAGGCCACCGTCTGCAAGACCGTCTCCGGCCGCTACGAGAGCTACCAGCAGGTGCTCGACTTCTTCCGCGATGAGCTGCGCGCCCCCTTGCTCGACGACCACGGTGACGAGGTCACCACCGCCGAGCAGTACCAGGAGCGCTGCTTCGAGATCGAGTACGTCACCTCCGACGACGAGCTCGACATCGTCGGCCCGATCGACTTTCGCGACGAAGGCGACAACTGGGTCGCGGACGTCTCGATCCTGCGCTCGCAGTTCAAGGAAGGGATGCACATCTGGGGCTTCGCCGACATGCCGTCGCAGGCCTTCGGCTTCTCGACCTGCGACCCCTCCACGGGGTCCTACCACAGCAACTACGACGAGCAGTACTACACCGGCACCAACTACCGGGACGTGCTGAACTTCCCCGGCAAGTACATCAGCGACGGAGACCTCGTCAGCGAGGTCTCGGTGGAAGTCACGGACGCGGAAGCTGAGTTCGAGCTCACTCTGGGGTACAAGCATGAGGATTGATCTGCACCTCGTCGGCCTTGCCGCCGTCTCCATCCTGGCTGCCTGCGATCGCAGCGGCCTGGAGCTCTTGCCCGCGCAGAACGAGAACGTCCCGACCGTCGTCGAGCTGGGCGAGCTCCGCGTGCTCGCCGCCGACGAGCGCCCCAGCGTGTTCACCCCCTCGGACTGCAACCAGGTGGACGAGGACGGGCGCTACAACTGCTACTACGGGATGGTCTCCGCGACCGACGGCGTCGAGGTTGGCGGCGCCACCTTCGGCTTCCGCGGCACCGGGGGCGAGGTCTGCGTCCTGGTCGACCCCGAGGCGGTCTTCTGGAACAAGTACATCGGCGGAGCCGACTCCGGTGGTGTCTGGGGCTACCCGGCGCCCGCGCTCAACAGCGGCGACCTGGACCTCTTCGGGGGCCTCTCGTCCTACTACACCGGCTCTCCTGGCGTGGAGATCGGCGACTTCAGCGGCTTCTACACCGACAGCCTGGGTCGTGAGGTCGAGATCGACTACGTCGAGTGCTACAACGAGAGCCCCTACGACGAGACGGTCGAGGCGCACGGCGGCCGCGGGGCGCCCGAGTTCTGCACCATCAACACCAGCGGTCGTGAGGGCATCCTCTACACGATCGTGCTGGAGACCTTCAAGGTCCCCAACGACGACGGCCTGCTGGCCTTCGGCACGACGGTCATCGACGGGCCCTGCGAGTCGGGCGGTGGCCTGATGGGCGGGGCCAACGGGCCCGGCGAGTGCACCATGATCGGCGAGTCGATCGAAGAGTCCGGCGCCACCCGGGCCTGCTCGGCCGGCCTCGAGCTGGCCTACTGCAGCAACATCGACTCCCCGGCCAGCGCCAGGGTGCTCTCCCGCTTCTGCTGCAGCTACCCCGATATGTGCGGCGACAACCCGCCCGAGGGCATCTGCGAGGACCACAGCAAGGACGTCTTCTGCGCCGAGTTCCCGGACATCTGCGCACAGTGCGACTGAGGTGAGGGCCCGGCCGGGCCCGAGCCCCGCGGGCTCAACCCGGCAGGCTCAGCCGGGCAGTGACAGCGCCGTCGCCTGGGCCTTGCCCTGAGCGCTGAGGCTGCGCAGGGCCACCGTGCCGTCGGCCAGGACCACCAGGTCCACCGGGCCGGCAGCCGGACCCAGGCGGGTGGCCTCGGCGCCGACCAGGGCGACCAGCCCGCTCTTCTCTCGCCAGAGCGTCGTCAGCCGGCCCACGGCCGAGGGCAGCGCCGTCAGCAGCTCGCCGCCCGTGCGGCCGGGGATGGGCGCCTCCTCCGAGATGGTGTTGCCCTGCAGGTCCAGCCAGCGGGGGATCAGCGCCTCGCCCTTGCGGAGGACCGCCAATAGGGCGAGGCCTCCCCCTGCGCCGTCGGCGGACTTCGGCCGGACCGCGAAGCGCGCGCTGAGCAGGCTCTCCCCGTCGACGGCCGCCCACAGGCGCTTGCCCTTCAGCGGCAGGGTGCGATCGGCGGTGCGGGCCAGCTCGCGCACGAGGTACATCTCCATCCCCGAGGCGCCGCGCACCAGCAGCTGGCCCGCGCCCGAGGCGTCGACGACGGCGCGCAGCTCGGTGGGCCGGGCGGCCATCCGGCTCAGGCGCGGGAAGGCCGCCTGGGCGCCGGAGCTCACCAGCGCGACCCGCAGATCCCCGCCCGGGCCGGTGGGGTCGGGGATCCACAGCGGGACCCCGACCATGCCCCCGGCAACGACGACCGGCCGGCCGATGAGCTCGGCCTTGGGCCAGGGCAGATCCACCCGCTGGTCCAGCGAGAACAGCCCGGTCTCTTCGACCCCGACGACCCGAAAGGCGCGGGGGCCGAGCTCCCAGGCGAGGACCGGCGTGGCCGCCTCGGCCGTGCGGCTGGCGGCCAGCAGCGGCTGGACCTCTTGATCGAGGTGGAGGAGGTGGCGGTTGCGACCTGGCTCGTCGGCGACGCCCTGCTGAAGCAGGAAGAGCTCGAAGCCGCTGGCCCCGCGGTGCAGCCAGGCCGAGCGCAGCCCGCTGCGGCTGCCGGCGACGGGATCCGGACCGAGGTCGACCTTGACGACCTCGGGAGCGGCGAAGCGCACCGTGCGGCGGTGGATCTCGCGGGGCTGCGCCTCGCCCAGCCAGCGCACCGAGAGGGTGTAGCTGCCAGCCACGGTCGCGCCGGCGCTGGGGATCTCCAGCAGCACGCGGCGGCTGGAGGCCGGGCGGAGCTCGATCCGGCCCCCCGGATCCACCGCCGGTGCAGCCGTCGCGCGGCGGATCTTGCCCCCCTTCCCGGCGTCGAGCTCGAACTCCACCAGCCAGGGCCGCGAGGCGAGGTCGTCGACCGAGATCGCCGTCGCGCCTGAGTTGCGGAGGGTGATGGCCACGACGACCTGTTCGCCCACAAGCAGCTCGGAGGGGAGCTCGACCTCGACCTGCGCCTCGCCGATCATCACCGGCGGGGCCGGGTCCTGCGTGGCCCAGGCCGGAGAGGACCAAGCCGTAATGGCCGCCGGCACGACGAGCAGGCCGCCAAGGAACGTTCGACGAGAAGGGTCAGAGGTCACGCGCGCTCCGGTTCAGGCGGCTTCGAGGAGCCCGCCAGTCGGGCGGCGAGCTCCAGGGCATCGTGGGCAGAGGCTACCTCGCCCTGAAGCTGGGCGCGCCGGATCTGAGCGAGAAGCTCGCCCATCCGGGGACCGGGAGGCACCCCCAGCTCGCCGAGCTGGCGGCCTCCGATCAAGACGGGCAGGGGCTGGTCGGCGACGCCCAGCGCCCTGGCCCGCTCCAAGGAGCGCCCGGGCTGCTCGCCCTCGTCCACGGCCATGGCGATCCGCAGGACCAGGGAGAGGTGCTGCTCCTCGGCCAGGCTGCGCAGCGCCGTGTCGTCGAGCGCCTCCCTCGCCGCCCTCCAGGTCGAGAGCGCGCCCAGGACCCGCGCCCGAAGCGGGTAGCCGCGCGAGCTGTGGACACGAAGGCGATCCAGCAGCGCCTCGGCGGGGGTGGGGTCCAGGCGGTGCAGGAGGCAGCCCAACATCAAGGCCAGGGGCGGCAAGGCGCCGTCGAGGCCGTCCCGCATCGCGGCGGCCCGGTCGAGGACCGCGCCCAGGCCCTCCACGCCGGCGGCGGCTACCTCGGGGAGCACGCGCGCGACGACCTCGCAGTCCAGGGCGACCTGCAGCCCGATCGACGGGCGTGGAGAGGCCAGCAGCAGCTTCTCCAGCTCGGCCGCGAGTCGCTCGCCCGGGAGCTCATCCAGGGGGGCCCGCCGGCAGAGCTCGACCAGCTCGGGGGTGGGCAGAAAGCCGAAGCGCCCGGCGAATTGCACCACCCGCAGCGCCCGCAGCGGGTCGTCGAGGAAGGTCTCGGCGTCGACCGCCCGGAGCAGCCCGTCGCGTAGATCCGCCCGCCCGCCGAAGGGGTCGGCCTCCTCCCCGCTCAGCGGGTCGATCATGATCGCGTTGATCGTGAGGTCCCGACGCCGGGCCGCCTCCACGACGCCCAGGAAGGGGTCGCCCTGGACCTGGATGCCCCGGTGCCCCGGACCCGAGTTGCTGTCGCGTCGCGGCAGGCTGACGTCCATCGCCAGCTCGGGGCGGTGGATCCGGTACACCCCGAAGCTGCGCCCGACCTCGCTGACCCGACCGAAACGACGCAGCAGGGCCGCCAGCTCGGCAGCCTCCAGCCCGTGGACCTCGATGTCGAAGTCCACCGTCTCGCGGCCCAGGAGGTGGTCACGAACCACCCCGCCGACCAGCCAGGCGCGGCCCCCGGCCTCCGCGCAGGCGGCGGCGAGGTCGATTACGGCAGGAGGGACCCACATCGGCTACGCTGCTCCCAACGAGGACCCCATGCTCTACCCGATCCTGCTGCTCGGCGCGGCGCTCGCCAGCGGCCCCCGCCTCTCCATCGGTGCCCCCGCCCGGGGCTTCGCCCTCCCCGCCGTGAACGCCGACGTCGCCATCAAGTCGGTCGGCTCGGCCACCGTCAAGCTCCACGACCTGGTCGGCCTCGACGCGCCCCGCGCGCAGAAGGCCGTGGTCCTGCACTTCTTCGAGGTGGGCGCCGGCGACCACGTGCTGGGCGGCCTCTCCCGCCTGGACCAGACACGCGAGGACATCACCGTCATCGGCGTGCTCTCCGATGTGCGGGGCCTCTCCAGCGTCAACACCTGGGTCACCGGCAAGGACCTGGCCTTCCCGGTCGTCTTCGACGAGCACCGCGTCGTCTTCCAGCGCTACGCGGTCGACAGCAGCCCGCTGACCGTGGTCGTCGACGGGCAGGGCAACGTCCACGCCATCGGCACGACCCAGGGCGACGCCTTCCAGGCCGAGCTCGAGGCCGTCCTGGCCTCGATCCAGGCGCCCTGAACCCTACAGGTCCGAGCGCCCGGCGATCAACACCGTGATGTTGTCGCGGCCGCCGCCGTGGTGCGCCGCGCGGATCAGCTCGCGGCAGCAGCGCCGCAGATCGGTGTGCTCGTTCATGATCGACTCGAGGTCGATGTCGTCGACCTCGCCCCACAGGCCGTCGGAGTTCAGCAAGAGCTGATCCCCGCGCTCGAGATCGACCCGGAAGATGTCGATCTCCACGTTGCGCTCGGTGCCCACGGTCCGCAGCAGGATGTTGCTGTTGGGGTGGTGCCGGGCCTCTTCGGGGGTCAGCCGGTTCTGCTCGACCATGCGCGCCACCAGGCTGTGGTCCCGCGTGACCTGGTGGAGGGTGCCCCGCCGCAGCAGGTAGGCCCGCGAGTCGCCGACGTTGGCGACGAAGGCGACCTTGCCCAGCCGCACCATGGCCGCGACCAGGGTCGTGCCCATGTCGTTGCCCATGCGGATGGAGTGCTCCTTGATGGTGTTGTTGGCCGTCTGGAAGGCCTCGTCCAGCACGTTCTCGAGCACATCGTCGCTGGGGTCACGCAGGCCCCGCAGGCGCTCGCGGGCGACCTTGCAGATGGTCGAGACCGCCATCTCGCTGGCCACTTCGCCCAGGTCGTGGCCGCCCATGCCGTCGGCGACCACGTGCAGCACAATGCCCGGCTGCAAGGTGACCCAGCCCCAGTTGTCCTCGTTGAGGACCCGGAACAGGCCCACGTCGCTCATCGCGCCGGCGTCCACCACCGGCTCGGGCAGGTCCTTGGCGAGCATCTCCTCCAGCGCCCGGCCGAAGTCGAAGGGGCTGGCGAAGGCGCCCTCCTCGGCCAGCATGAAGAAGTCCTGCAGCTCCACCGCTGAGACCGGTGTGAAGCGGCGCAGCAGGGCGCCCAGGTGCGCGACCTCGATCGAGCGGTGGGCCTCGGGCACGGGGGCCTCGTAGACCTGGGCCACGTCGATGTCGAAGAGCAGGGGCGTGCCGTCGGAGCGCACCAGGAAGTTGGCGCGCGAGAGGTTGGCGAGCCGGACGCCGTTGATCTGGAGGTAGGCCAGCACACCGGTGGCGCGCTGCGCCAGGTCCAGCACCCGGGCGAGGCTGAGGGGCGAGCCCTCGTCCAGCATCAGGGCTTCGCCGGCCCAGGGCGTCACCGAGCAGAGCACCCCGTCTTGGAAGAAGAGGTCGACCGGCGAGAGCAGGCCCATGTGGTCGAGCTGCTTGTCGAAGCAGGCCGCGTAGGGCTCGAAGCCGCTGGTCTCCCAGCGCACCGTGATCAGGAAGCGGCGCGGGCTGAGATCGGCCCCGCAGCGGATGCAGCTGCCAGCGGCGCGAGGCGTGTCGTCGCAGCCGCACTCCCAGCAGAAGCGGCGGGGCCGGTCCGGCCGGTCATCGTTGACCAGGTAGAACATCCGCCCTTCCGAGAGCCGCAAGAGGCCCTCGACACAGTAATGCTCGGAGAGGTGGGCACCCGGCAGAAACGGGGGTGGGCGAGCGTTCAGGGGAAGCTCCGAACCGCGTAGAGGCGCATCCTCGCGCCCGCCATACGCGGCCGCCGAGGTCAGGCATCCTACACCCACAGCGGGGGCCGGGGCAACGCCGGGACCGACGCTTCACATACTCGTTGACAGGCCGGGGACATCCGCGAAGCCGGAGAGCACGATGCCTTGCGGGCGCAGAGCGATTAGTCCGCCGCCGTGTACCGCTTCCCGTTCTCCCTCGATGCCAGCGCCGGCCCCGCCCGGGCCACGACCCTTCACCTGGCGCGCGGGCAGGTCCGCACGCCGGTCTTCATGCCTGTGGGCACCCAGGGCGCCATCCGGACCCTGCCGCCGGCCCTGCTGGCCTCGACCAACAGCCAGATCATCCTGGCCAACACCTACCACCTCTCCCAGCGCCCGGGCGAGAAGGTGGTGGAGCGCCACGGCGGGCTGCACCGCTTCATGGATGTCTCCCTCCCCATCCTCACCGACTCCGGCGGCTTCCAGGTCTTCAGCCTGAAGAAGGCCTCGGTGGACGAGCGCGGGGTCGAGTTCGCCTATGAAGTCGACGGCAAGCGGACCTTCCTCTCGCCCGAGCGCTCCATGGAGATCCAGCAGCAGCTGGGCAGCGACATCGCCATGGTCTTCGACGAGTGCCTCGGCTTCGGCACGGACGAGGGCGCGGCCCGCCACAGCGTCGACCGAACCGCCCGCTGGGAGGAGCGCAGCCGCCAGGCCCACACCCGCGCCGATCAGAGCCTCTTCGGCATCGTCCAGGGGGGCTTCTGGGCCCAGCTGCGCAAGCGCTCCGCCCAGCAGATCCGCGAGCTGGACTTCGACGGCTACGCCATCGGCGGCCTCTCCGTCGGCGAAGGCCACGCCTTGATGTGCGAGGTGCTGGACCACACGGTGCAGCACATGCCCGAAGAGCGGCCCCGCTACCTGATGGGGGTCGGCCGGCCGGTCGACCTGGTCGAGGGCGTGGCGCGCGGCATCGACATGTTCGACTGCGTGATCGCCACCCGGCACAGCCGCAGCGGGATGTTCTACACCTGGAACGGCCGCCTGCGCATCACCGACCGGCGCTACCGCAACGACATGTACGCGCCCGACCACCAGTGCGGCTGCCCGGTCTGCACCCGCCACACCCGCGCCTACCTGCACCACCTCTTCCGCGTGGGCGAGGTGCTGGGCTCCACCTTGACCACGTTGCACAACCTCTACTGGTTCAACGAGTTCATGACCCGGATGCGCGAGTCCATCGAGAGCGGCCCGCAGGCCTTCGAGGCCTTCCGCCGCAAGGTGCACGAGGTCCACCCCGCGACCGAGGTCGACGAAGAGCCGGCCTACGCCCAAGGCGCAGGCGCCGAGGGCCCAGCCGCCCCCGCGCCGCCCGGCAAGAAGCGCCGACGCTGAGCGTCGAGGGCGGTCAGCGCGAGGGAGCCGGGCCCGGCTTGCCGTAGAAGTAGCCCTGCCCCAGGACGAAGCCGACGTCCAGCGCGGCCTTGGCCTGGTCGGCGGTCTCGACCCCCTCGCAGACCGGCACGATCCCGAAGTCGAGGACCATCTGGACCATCGTCGCCGCCATGCGGTGCTGCTTGGAGCGCGGGTCGTCCAGGCCGCGGGTCCAGGCCTTGTCGAACTTGACGAAGGCGGGCGTCGCCTCGACCAGCTCCAGCAGCCTGGCCTGGCCGGCCCCGAAGTCGTCGTAGGCGGTGCGGATGCCGAGCTCCGCGAGGCTGGCGACCAGGGCCCGCAGGTCGTCGATGTCGGTGACCGCCTTCTCGTGGATCTCCAGGACGAGGTGGTGGGCCGGAGCGAGCGCGCGGAGCTCGGCCATGCTGGCGACCAGGCGCGGGCTGCCCAGCTCCAGGGGATGGCAGTTCAGGAAGAGCGTGCTGCCCGGCCCGAACGGGACGGCGTCCTCCATCGCCCGGACCCTCATCAGCTCGCTGAGCTCGCCGACCCGACCGCAGTCCTGGGCGATCTGGAGCACCTCGACGGGCGAGGACGGCAAGCCGATCAGCCCGCCCCGGCCCAGCGCCTCCCAGCCGACCACCTCGGCCCCATCGTCGCAGCGCACGATCGGCTGGAAGTGGATGTCCACCAGCCGGTTGGCGAGCAGCCGCTGCATCAGCTCGCGCCCCGAGGAGCGGCTGGGCAGGTCTTCGAGCGAGCGGTGGGCCGTGCGCTCGGCGTCGGTGTCGTCCCGGTGCAGCTTGAGCACGAACTCGGTGCTGGCGAAGTGGATGATGTCCCCGTCCTTCAGCGGGTGGCGCCCCTTGATCCGGCGGCGGTTGACATAGGTGCCGTTGGTGCTGCCGAGGTCCTTGACCCAGACCTGCTCGCCGTCATGGTCGAGCTCGGCGTGGAGCTGGCTGACGCCCGTGTTGGGAACGCGCAGGCCGCAGCGGGCCTTTCGGCCCACCACGAAGGGGAACTGCTGGATGGCCGTCCCGAAGGTAGCGGAATTGCCTTCCACGTAGCCCTCAAGGACCCATCCCTCCTCCGGCATTGGCACGCGTCGTCCCATGGCCCGACATCATGCCCTCTGCTGGGTCGTTAGTCCATCCCGATCGAGCCTCGCCCTCCCTCCCCATGCACAATGAGCGAGACCCCATGGCCCACCTTGTCTTCCGCTCTGGCGAAACCCCGCTGATCGAGTACCGACTCCGGCCCGGGCGCACCACGGTCGGTCGCGCCGACAGCTGCGACGTCTCCCTGCCCGGCGGCGAGATCAGCCGGACCCACCTCTTCGTCGACGGCGATGGCGAGAGCTGGCGGGTCATCGACCGCAGCCGCCACGGGATCCTGGTCGACGGGCACAGCGCCAGCCGCGCCGAGCTCCGCGACGGCAGCACCATCCGGCTGGGGCCCTACACGGTCGAGGTGCGGCTCAGCCGCAGCGCCGAGCGGCCGACGGACGAGGCGGTGGCCGAGCGCAACCACGAGCTGATCCTCGCCACGGACGACGGGTCCTTGCAGATCGAGCAGCCCTGGCTGGTGGTGGTCGCGGGGCCCGACGCCGGTCAGCGCTTCCGCCTCAACAGCGCCAGGGTCTCCGTCGGCTCGCCCCCCAGCACCATCCGGCTGAAGGACCCGGACCTGCAGCCCGAGCACCTGCGCCTGCGCCTCAGCCGCGGACGCGTGATGGTCGAGCCCGGCAAGGGCGCCTCCTTCCTGGACGGCAACCGGGTCCGAGACATCACCCCGCTGTACCCCGACGAGGAGCTCTGCCTGGGCCAGAGCGTCGTGCGGATCGAGCATCACTCGGGCGGCGAGTCCCCCGAAGCCCGGCAGTTCGGCGAGATGGTGGGCGAGAGCCAGTCCATCCGGCAGCTCTTCGGCACCCTGCGGCGCTACGCCGGGCACCACTTTCCGGTGCTGATCACGGGCGAGAGCGGGACCGGCAAGGAGCTGGCCGCGCGGGGCATCCACGACGCCAGCGCCCGCTCGGCCGGACCCTATGTGCCGATCAACTGCGGGGCGATCGCCGCCAACCTCTTCGAGAGCGAGCTCTTCGGCCACGAGAAGGGCGCCTTCACCGGGGCCGACAGCCGCAAGGACGGCGCGTTTCACAAGGCCGACGGCGGCACCCTCTTCCTCGACGAGATCGGCGAGCTGCCGGTCGAAGCGCAGGCCAAGCTGCTGCGCGCCCTGGAGAGCGGCGAGGTGCGCCGCGTCGGCAGCACCACCGTGACCTGGCCCGATGTGCGCGTCGTCGCCGCGACCAACCGCGATCTGGCCGCCGAGTCGCGCCGCGGGGGCTTCCGCGAGGACCTCTTCTTTCGGCTGGCGGTGCTCTCGGTGCGGATCCCGGCCTTGCGCGAGCGACGCGAGGACATCCCGGCCCTCTGCCGCACCCTGGCCCGCGGCCTGCACAGCCAGTGCGTGGTCACCGACGAGGCCCTGGCGGTGCTCTCCCGACACAGCTGGCCCGGCAATGTCCGCGAGCTGCGCAACGTGCTCACCCGGGCCTATGTGCTCGACGGCCTGCGCATCGACGCCGCGGCCATCTCCTTTCACGACCTGGGCGGGCCGGCGGTGCCCTGCATGGACGCGCAAGCCATGGACGAGGCCGAGCGCGCCTACATCGAGAGCGTGCTCCGCCAGGTCGACGGCAACCGCTCCGCCGCGGCGCGGATCCTCGGGATCGCCCGGTCCAGCCTCCAGTACAAGATGCAGCGCCTCGCCATCAGCTGAACCCCGAGATCCCGATGCCGCTGCCCCTGCCCCCCTACGAGATCGAGTGCCCCGCCGCGGTCTCCTCCGCGATCCAGGTCGAGGTGGTCAACACCGGCTGGGTCCACAACGACTGGAAGCGGGTGGTCGACGACGGTCGCAGCGGCCCGATCCACATGCCGCTGCTGGTCGGCGTGATCAGCCATCCCGACGCGACGATCCTGGTCGACTCCGGCCTGGGCCTGGCGACCCGCCAGGGCAGCTACCCGCCCTTCCCGCTCAGCCTGCTGGGCTCCCACGACATCCCCGCCGGCATGGCGATGGTCGAGCGCCTCGCCGAGCCGCCCGCGATCGTCCTGATGACCCACCTGCACTACGACCATGTCGGGGGCCTGCTCGATCTGAACGCCGGCGAGGTCTGGACCACCGAGGCCGACCTGTCCCGGTACCACGGGGTCGGCCTGGGCCTCAGCCGGGCGCTGAAGACGCAGGTGAACTGGGTCCCCAAGCGGCTCGAAGACGGCAGCTCCACCCGCGTGCTCGGCCGCCCCGCCCTCGATGTGCTGGGCGACGGCAGCACCTGGTACCTCTCGCTGCCCGGTCACACCCCGGGGGCGGCGGCGGTGCTGGTCCAGGCCGAGGACGGGCCCTGGCTCTTCGTCGGCGACACGGCCTGGGTCGACGCCCACCTCGACGGCGCGCGGCGGCCCTGGCTGACCCGGCTGGCCGTAGACGCCGAGCCCCGCGGTGCGCATGAGAGTCTTCAATGGGTGCGGCAGCTCCGCGACGAGTGCCCCGCCCTCCGCGTCATCACCGGCCACGAGCCCTCGCTCGCCGATGGGGCGCGCTCGACCCCACCCTGAGCCCCTCACCTTCAGCCCCGGGACCCACCATGCACGACACCCGCTACGCCATCTCCGCCGACCTCCGCCTGGACCTCCCGCAGGCCCGCGAGCTGATGACCCGCCTCCTCGCCGCCGAGGGCTTCGGCATCCTGACCGAGATCGACGTCGCCGCCACCCTCAAGCGCAAGCTGGACGTCGACACCGAGCCCTACGTGATCCTCGGCGCATGCAATCCCCGCTTCGCCCACCAGGCGCTGCAGGCCGAAGAGGCACTGGGCATCCTCCTGCCCTGCAACGTCGCCCTCAAGCAGGTCGCTCCGGGCCTGACCCGGGTCTGGCTGACCCGGGTGGAGGGCATCTTCGGCCTGGTCGAGAACCCGGCGATGGGCGAGGTCGCCCGGACCGTGGACGGGATCATGCAGAAGGTCGCCGAGGGGCTGCGCGCCGAAGCCGGCTGAGGCTGGTTCTCTACTCGTGCGAGGAGAGCTTCTGGCCCTCGGTCTGGATGGTCGAGGCGTCCACCTGCATCCCTGGCTTGGGGACGACGACCTCGCCGCTGCTGAGCTGGTAGGTCCCCAGCAGCCAGGACTGGATCAGGCCCTCCAGCGCGCCGACCCGGTTGAGCATCCGGGTGCCGTGGCCCGCCTGCGGGTACAGCTCGTAGTGAACCTGCCCGAGCGCCTTCTCGTGGAGCAGCGTCGACGCCTTCATCGAGGTGGCGTCGTCCTCGGCGGCGACGATCAGCAGGGGGCGGTTCCCGAAGGCCTTCAGGGGGCCGGGGGTCTGGATGCCCTTGGTGTTGAGGCTGGGGGAGAGCATCACGACGTTGCCGAGCGCGGGCTCCTCGGCGGCCACCGTCAGGCAGAGGTTGGCGCCGATGCTGGCGCCCACACAGCTCAGCTCGGTCACGCCGCGGTCGCGGAGGTACTTGACCGCCGCCTTGCCGTCCAGGACCATCGCCAGGTAGTCGAGCTCGCTCAGCTCCTGGCCGGCCTTGGCGCTGCGGCCGTGTCCGCGGAGATCCGGCGCCACCGTCGCCATGCCGCCCTTGGCCAGCTTGTCGGCCAGCGAGTCGAAGTCCGTGGCGTCCCGCCCCAGCATATGCAGGAAGACCACGCCCTTGGTCGAGCCCTTGGGCACGTCCACGCGGGCGTGGAGCTGGACCCCGTCGCTGGCCTTGAACGAGGCATCCGTGGCCGCGAGCGCGGCGCCGAGGAGAAGGACTGGCAACATCGGGGCTCCAGGGGTCGTGAGGGTCGGCGGGAGACTATCTGCTTGAGGGGGTCGGCCCGGACAGCAAATTGTTGAGTTCTGCGAGCAGGCGCGGGAGATCCAACCCGTAGGCATGGGCCGCTTCTTCCAGCCGCTCGTCGAAGCGCACCGCGCAGCCCCCGCAGGCGGGCAGGTGGACCGAGGCCAGGACGGCGCCCGCGCCCGGGTGCCGGCGCAGCACGCGCTCGATGGTCATGCGGGCGTGGAAGCCCGGACCGTCCTCTCGCTGGAGGTCCTCGGCGGCCTCGATCCGCGCCCGCAGCTCGCGCAGCAGAGGGCTCAACGCCTGCTGCTGCGCGCGCAGCTCCGCGGGACGGGGGAGGCCGGCCAGCAGCTCCTGGCGAGGGCGCAGCGCGGCGACGACCCGGGCATGGATCGACGTCCGGAGGGCGTGGACGAGGGGGTCGAGCAGCGGCATGGCGGCCATGGACGCTCGGATATCAGAAAACGCGGCGGGGCGAGGGCCGACCGGGCACGAAGCTGTCGATTGACACGCCCGGCCGGGGTGCATAGAGCAGGCGAGCTTCGAGAGGGCGACCCCCTCTCCAGGTGGCTCTTTGACCGGGAAGGGATGATTCCTTCACAGGACGACCAATTCATGGCTCAAGCCCTGGCGCTCGCGGCGCAAGCCGCGGCCATGGGCGAGGTCCCGGTAGGTGCGCTCGTCGTTCGCGACGGGCTCGTCATCGGGTCCAGCCACAACCGTCGTGAGGTCGACCGCGACCCCACGGCGCACGCCGAGCTCCTGGCCATCCGCCAGGCGGCCCAGCATATCGGCGACTGGCGTCTGCACGGCTGCACGCTGTACGTGACGTTGGAACCCTGCGCCATGTGCGCAGGCGCGATGGTGCTCGCCCGGATCGATCGCTGCGTCTTCGGATGCAGCGACCCCAAGGGCGGATTCATGGGCACGCTCGGAAGCCTCCATCAACACTCTCGGCTCAATCACCGCTTCGCGGTGACCGCGGGGGTGCAGGCAGAGCAGGCAGCGCAGGTCTTGACCGACTTCTTCCGCCGCTTGCGGTCGTCCAAGGATTGATTCCCGTGGGAATGCGGAGAGGTGGCCGAGTGGTCGAAGGCGGTAGACTCGAAATCTACTGTAGGCCTGTCCTACCGTGGGTTCGAATCCCACCCTCTCCGCCATTCCCCCCGGACCCCACCCTTTTGGAGAGGTGACCGAGTGGACGAAGGTGCAGGACTGGAAATCCTGTGTGTGAGGTAACTTGCACCGAGGGTTCGAATCCCTCCCTCTCCGCCATCTTCCCACGTCCGGAGCCCGCTCCGGGCGTGGGAATGTCTGGCGCGATGTGATGGTCGGGACCCGTTGACTGCGGCTCCGTGAACCCCGCCAGGTCCGGAAGGAAGCAACGGTGTCGGTTCTCGCGGGGCAGCGGGCACCCCGGCCATCACATCGCGGCAGGCTGAACCTCGACTCGACTCCCGCGCTGACGCTCCCGGCGGCGCAAGGAGGCTACCCTGAGCTACGTCGCGATCGCGCGCAAGTGGCGCCCTCGCTCCTTCGAGGACATCGCGGGCCAGGGTCACGTCACCCGGACCCTCGGAAACGCCATCTCGGGCGGGCGGATCCACCACGCCTACCTCTTCTCGGGGGCCCGCGGCGTCGGCAAGACCACCGCGGCGCGCACCCTGGCGCGCTGCCTGAACTGCCTGGACAACGGCCCTCGCCCCGACCCCTGCGGGACCTGCGCCTGCTGCACCGGCATCCTGGCCGGCAGCAGCCCGGACGTCATCGAGATCGACGGCGCCAGCAACAACAGCGTCGACGACATCCGCGACATCCGCGACAGCGTCCGCTACCTGCCGGCCCAGGGCCGCTACAAGGTCTACATCGTGGACGAGGTCCACATGCTCAGCAAGGGCGCCTTCAACGCCCTGCTCAAGACCCTGGAGGAGCCCCCCGCCCACGTCGTCTTCATCTTCGCGACGACCGAGCCGCAGAAGATCCCCGAGACGATCCTCTCCCGGGTGCAGCGCTTCGACTTCAAGCGCATCCCCAACCAGGTCGTCACCGACACCCTCGCCCACATCTGCCAGGCCGAGGGCGTCCAGATCCCCATCGACGGCCTGCGCCTGATCGCCCGCGCGGGCGAGGGCTCGATGCGGGACAGCCAGTCGCTGCTGGACCAGGTGATCAGCTTCGCCGGCACGACGCCCACCTTCGAGCAGGTCGCCGAGGTCCTGGGCCTGGTGGATCGGCGCCTGCTGTACTCGATGCTGCAGGGCATGATCCGGGGCGAGCCCGACGCCTGCCTCGAAGCGATCGACCAGGTCTACCGCTACGGATACGACCTCTCCGAGTTCACCTCCGAGCTGCTCGAGCTGCTGCGCAACGCGACCCTGGTGGGCCTCTCCGCCGGCAGCCGCCGCTTCCTCGACGTGCCCGACGACGAGCGCCTCAAGCTGGAAGAGCTCGCCCGCGACGTCCCCCCCGAGGTCTTCGTGCGCAGCTTCCAGGTCATGCTGGACGTGCACGACCAGGTGGCCCGCGCCGCTCGCCCGCGGCTCGTGCTGGAGATGGCCGTCGCGCGCCTCTCCGCCATTCGCCCGGCGCGCCCGCTCGACGACGTCGTTCAGCGCCTGGTCGGACTCGAAGCGCGCCTGCGCCAGGTCGGTGCCCACCCCAGCCC
>ERZ761602.555-NODE-555-length-79085-cov-27.856270_pt1 | contig 79085 bp, 73 predicted proteins | sample MGYA00512165_ERZ761602 | MGnify/ENA primary metagenome ERZ761602 (study PRJEB28899, sample SAMN02445085) | bioreactor sludge metagenome | biome: EBPR sludge; isolation source: Thorneside wastewater treatment plant | place: Australia: Brisbane, Thorneside...
ATTTAGAACAAATTGAATATATTTTAAAAAATCATATTTTGAAAGGTGAATTTGATAAAGAAATTGCTGATGATTATACAGAAATTACTATGAATCTTGATGATTTAAGAAAATGCTCAAATTCCTTAATTTCTGAAAAATCTAAAACAATATTTGATTTCATTGTAAAATATGTTTATGATAAACAACTTTTAAATACTTAAAAACTGAAGCCTTTTCACTCCGAAGGGTTTTTTATTAACTCTGTTATATTATCGTTTATTTGTTTCCAGCTTGCAATTCTATGATTTTGAAATTGATTCTCTTTCGTTTTAAATCGAAGAAAGTTAATGCCAGCCTGTAAGTTAGAAACATCAACTCTTCCATTTTCAACCATTTCGCTTTGCATGGAAGATAATCAATTAATTCTTGATTATACGGCTGGCTTAGATGGAAAAACAGAGTTTAGACTCATCAATACTATGGGTGAGATTGTTGGAGAGCCGATACAGCAAGTGGATATAGGCGGAGAATATCAATTGATATATTCATTGTCAAATTTGGCAAATGGGATATATATTATTAATTTCCGCTCGGGATTTTATACAAAAAATGAATGTATTATGTATGTACGGTAAATAGCCAGCTCCCAAATTCTCAATGTTTTTTCCAAAGCTATAAGGTTTTTGAAACCTTATAGCTTTAAGTCGAAATTCAGATGAAATTCTGACTGGATTTATGTCGAAGTGATATATTTATTCTACAACATTGCGAGAGTCATATTGCTATCCGGTTTGTGCTTATCGGGGGAGTATTTCATTATCGGATTTATAACGAACCAAAATTGTCACACGACGATTGCTGATGTCAAAAGGATTTTCCGGAGTGCGTAATTTTCTGTCGGCATAACCTTTTACGCCAATGACTTGCCCTTCCCAAAGTCCATTACTTTCCATCACACGGCGGGCACTGTTGGCTCTGTCTGCCGATAATTCCCAATTACCATAACCCGTGTTTTTACCATAACCGCGAGTATCGGTATGTCCTTCAATTTCCACAAAATTGGGGATTTTACCCACCTCTGCTCCAAGTTGCTGTAATAAAGTAATCGCTTGCTTATTAAGACGGGCACTTCCTACTTCAAAAAATACACTTTCCTCATTTTCTACTAATTCAATACGCAGCCCTTCTTGAGTTATTTGCACATTTAATGAACTGATTAGTTTTGCTAAATTTTGGTCTTTTTTTGCTAATTCTTGAATTTGGTCTTTAACAGATTTTTCTAAACTTTTTATTCGTGCTGAGTCTTGAATTTTTTCCACAACTATTGCTTTACGCATGGAATCAGTTAATTTATATGCATCCTTACCGCCTGATTTTTTCCCATCTTCTTTGCCTTGTCCTGTAGTGGGTTTAATATTATCTACTGCCACAGGCAATGCTTTCCCTTGCAAAAAGCTGAATGCGCCGGGCTCGGTAAAAAACTGTGCTACCCCTTTTTTGGTCGCATCGCTAAGACCAAGAATCCACATCACCAAGAAAAATGCCATCATCGCCGTCACAAAATCGGCATACGCTACTTTCCATGCACCGCCATGATGACCATGATGAGCAGCTTTTTTCTTTTTTTTAATTATGGGTTGTTCTGTATTTTCCATGTAAATTTCTCTTTAATGAGATTATCGTGCTTTTTTGGTTGCTTCTTCGGTTTCTTTGAACGATGGACGAATATGAGGAGGGATACTGCGTCGGGCAAATTCTACGGACACAGAAGCGGGTGACCCTTTGGCAAATGACAGTAAAGCCACTTTTATTGCCGTCATATAATGCTCTGCTTCATGCACTGCATTTTCCATATTCTTGGCAATAGGTCCCACCACACCATACGCCATCAATACCCCGAAGAATGTTCCTACAAGAGCCGCACCCACGCTGCTACCAATGACTGCCGGTGGCTGATCAATAATACCCATAGTGATGATAACCCCAAGTACTGCCGCCACGATACCCAGACCCGGAAAAGCATCTGACACCGTTGCTAATGCTGTGGGCACTTGCAATTCTTCCCTATGGGCTGTTTCAAGATCAATGTCCATGAGCTCTTCCAAATCATATGGCGAAGCACCGCCACCAAGCACTATTTTTAAGGTATCGCATAAAAAATCGGTAGCATGATGATTACCAAGAAATGTCGGATACTTGGTAAAAATCGAACTGGATGAAGGGTTTTCTATATGTGGTTCAAGGGCAATCACTCCTTCACGCTTAGCAAAATTAAACAGCTCGAATAAAAGCTGCATAAGCTCTAAATAGGTTGCTTTTGTGAGTTTACTTCCCTTAAGAGTTCCTATAACTCCTTTGAAAACACCAATAGTGACATTCAAAGGATTGGCGATAAGCATCGAACCCAATGCCGCACCGCCGATAATGATAAACTCATTCAACTGCCATAAAATAGCAAGGTCGCCATGGTGCATTGTGTACCCGACAACTATACTACCAAAGACGACAACTATACCGATAATGACGAACATGCGACCACTTTCAAAGAATGAAACAACTCTGCAAACTATCTAAAACACAATTACAAGTATCAAATCTAAAAAAATATGCCAAATAATAGAGTATTTGATGCGATTTTGATGAATAAAATTCTTCCGCTACCCCCAATGTGCAGCCACGGTTCTGATGGAATTCTGATGGAATGCAATTTTACTATTCCATATTTCATAGAACAATAGCCATTTGTTCCATAGTTTTGCCAATAATTTTACAACACCATACCATAGCACTTATGCACATAGCACCATTCTTAGACCAGAAAACCAAAATTATATGCACGATGGGTCCTGCCATTGGCTCCGAAGAAAAAATTATCGAGTTACTTCATGCGGGAGCAAATGCGTTTCGATTAAATATGTCACATGGATCGCATAGTGTCCATAAGCAATATGTGGATTTTATTCGTGCAGCCGAGAAAAAAATAGGATTTCATATACCCATCATTGCCGATTTACAAGGTCCCAAAATCCGTGTGAGTGATCTGCCGAATGGCTCTGTTCCTTTTATGACAGGCAGAGATGTCTATTTTGCGGATACGGCAGCGTTTCGCTCAAAAAAAATCAAATTGCCCGATGATACCATCCCAATAGAATATCCAACATTCGCAAAAGATGTCAAGAAGGGAGATTTTTTACTGTTCGATGATGGCTTATTGAAAGCGGAAGTCCGAGCAACCGACGGCATAGTGGTCAAAGCAGTGGTAATCAATGGCGGAACATTAAAATCTCGCAAAGGATTGAATTTACCCTCAACCTCAGTGAGTCAGCCGGCTTTGTCGGACAAAGATAAAAAAGATGTACTTTTTGCCATAGAAAACGGTTGTGATTATGTGGCTTTATCATTTGTACGCAATGCTAAAGATGTGCAATTATTACAACGTTTTTTAGCGCATCATGGCAGTTCAATGTGGATATGTTCAAAAATCGAAAAACCCGAAGCAGTAAACGATTTAGACAATATTGTCAAAGCGAGTAATGCTATTATGGTGGCACGCGGTGATTTGGGAGTAGAGATTCCGGCAGCGCAGGTACCTACTGTCCAAAAACGCATTATTGCACTGTGTAATATGTATGGCAAACCTGTTATTACAGCAACACAGATGTTGGAAAGCATGATACAAAATCCTCGCCCCACAAGGGCTGAAGCCAGCGATGTTGCCAATGCCGTTTATGATGGAACCGACGGCGTCATGTTGAGTGCAGAAACAAGTGTCGGAGCATATCCGATAGATACCGTTGCCTATATGCGCATGATATGCAGCGAGGCAGAACGAGCACTGTTGCGCGATGATGCACGATTGCGTCGTCATGTGCAGGGATTGCCACAAAAAGAACAAAATACCGATTTGATTGCAGCAGCAGCAGCGTCCATCGCCGAAGATGAACGTATTCATGCTATTGCAACATTGAGTTTGTCGGGTGAAACGGCTTTACTTATTTCTAATAAACGTCCGGTAGCACCGATTATAGCTGTGACGGAATTGCCCAATATTGCACGGCGCGTCGGTTTATTTTGGGGCACAACAGGCGTATTGATGGATAATGTGACAACAACTGACGATACCATCGAAGACTTGAAAAAAATGCTTGTCAAAAAGCATTATTTACATTCCGGTATGCAAATCGTTGTTACTATAGGCAGACCATTGGTTGCACGCTCGCGTACAAATATGCTTTCCATTGAAAAATTACCATAATTACTTATTTCTTTACCGTAGATTGCCATGACAGACAAAGCATCGCTGACTTCCTTGATTAATCTTGAATCACTATTAGATTTCAGTGCTCGATTAAATGAATCCAATGATGAGTATTTTATTTGCAATTCTCTCATTTTAACAGTCATGGGGAAATTACGATTATTGCGTAGTTGTGTATTGGTGCCGAGTAATAATTCATTGAAAATACTTGTTGCAAAGGGTAAAGTAGAATTTACGGAAATCCCATTGTTCACAATTAATACTCCTGTTGTGATAACACGAGAAATTTCAGTTGTGTTATTCGATAATGGTTTTCGGTATTGTTTCCCTTTGCTGCATCATGATAAAGTTATGGCAATACTATGTGTGGGTTCTATACCGTCAAACATATTAAGCGAGGAAGAAATACAATATGGTACATTGGTATGTTCTATTGCAGCGAATGCTTTGCACAGCGCAAGAACAAATGCCGATATTGTACGACAGAAAAATGAAATGGAAATGCAAAATCAATTATTGACCACAATTTTTGAAGTCAATAGAGAATTTAGTGCTTTATTGTCAAAAGTACAAATTATGCAAATGTTTTCTTATCGCTTGATGGGACAAATGATGGTGAGCAGATTTGCTGTTTTTACAATCAATAATGCGAAGTTCGAGACAGTTATCAATAGATTCACCACAGTGTTTCAAACCGAAACACTTGAAGAACTTATCGCAACAGATGAAACACGCTGTTCATCATTTCAGCATGTACGTCATCAGACAAAAGCATTACTCGAAGCTGCGGGGGTAAAACTCATGACAAAAATGATTATTCATGGGGAAGTACGCGGGTTACTTTTTGTCGGCGGTAAACTTAACAATACAGATTTTACACCGATGAATGAGCAATTTATCGAATCAATGGGCAATATAATGTTATCTGCATTAGAAAATGCTCGATTATTCCAAGAAGAAGTACAAAAAAAGCGGCTCGAAAGTGAATTATCGTTAGCAACAGAAATTCAACGCGGATTATTGCCGAGTGTCTTACCCACATTACAAGGATTTTCCTGTGCTGCAACAAGTATTCCTTCAAAACATGTGGGGGGAGATTATTATGATTTTATCCATTTAGCCGACGGTCGTTTACTCATAGCAATTGCAGATGTATCGGGTAAAGGTATGCCCGCCTCATTATTAATGGCAAATGTACAAGCGGCATTACGGGTTCTGGCTCCACTTCACATGAAATTAGATGAGCTTGTATCTCGCATCAATGCTATTGTGTATAACAATACATCACCCGATAAATTTGTCACTTTTTTTGCAGCATTATTTGATCCCGAAACGTCTTCATTCTCTTATATAAATGCGGGGCATAATCCACCTTTTATTATGAGAGCAAATGGTACTGTTGAAGAATTACAATGCGGAGGAATTATTCTTGGAATTTTAGAAAATGCCCCACCGTATAATACAGGAACTGTCACTATAAACAATGGTGATGCTGTTGTTATGTACACTGACGGAGTTTCGGAAGCTATGAATAATAACAATGATGAATTTGGCGAAGATACTTTACGAGAAATATCACTTGCTGTGCGCCATACCGATGCTCACACTATCCTTGATACAATTGTGGTGCATGTACATAAACATGCTGACGGTGCGCCACAATCCGATGATATTACTTTAGCAATTATCAAATACCATGAGCAATAAAGAGATAATTGAAAGGTAATACTTTATTGTATTACCTTTCAAAAATAAAGTTATTCTACTATAAAAAGACGATTTATAACACCATAAGGTGTTACCAAACGACAGCTATATGTACCGGTAGTAAATGACTTAGTGGGAAATGTTCTGGAATGTTTTCCTGCTTTTTCTGTGCCATGATATACGCTCATTATTATTTTTCCTTCTATATCAAGAACATCAAGCGTGATTGTACAATCACTCTTCACCATATATTCACACGAAACTACACCTTTTGGCGAAGGTGAGGGATAAGGAACTGACAGCGATATGTTATCGGATACCAAACTCACATCATATGATTGTACGGATGTTATATTTCTTTTCAGCGGAATAAATGCTGCATAAATATTGAGATTGCCACTGCCTCCTCGTGCATCAGCCCACACGGGAATTGCATAGTGTTTGGTCGCTAAGGTCTGATTATATTCGCCTATCCCAAATCCACTATTTTGCAGACCAACAGTTGAAAAATCCGTTGCCTGACTTGAGACCGAAAAATTTTTCTCGAATGTTTGAGCACCATCAAATGAATATGTCATAAAATATTCTGTCATCAAATTATCTGGATCATTTCTTCTATCATACCACGTAAGAATAACCACACCATTATCATTAACAGCAATCGAAGGATAATATTGATCGCTTATCAAATTGTTGGTATTATCGTTCACAATTTTTGGTTCTGACCAAGTAGCCCCATTATTATCGGAAAATGTTAAGAAAACATCAAAACCTCTATTATTGTTTTGTGTTGATCCATAACCGGACCACACCACATATTGCCTTCCACGATATGGTGATGATGATTTATCTATCACAATAGTCGGGCAAGGATACACACGTTGATTAAGGATACCGACCGTTGTTGCAGAAGCTATTTCCGGACTAAATCGTGGATGAATAATCGGTGTTATTTTTTGTTCGGATACAAATGTCTTACCACCATCAGTTGAACGTAAGTGATAAAACGCCATATCATCTGCGGATATATCCTCTTTTGACCCCAAAAAAATCATATTAACACTGCCATCAGGTGCAATATCAACGCCTGAAAATTGATTAAAGACAAAATCACCGGATTGGGGTCTAAGTGTCGAATTTGTAAAAAAAGAATCTTTTGTATTTTTAGTGCGTAAACCAACACGAGGATCATCACCATCCACATGGAGCAATGCGCAATACAAATTTCCGCTATATGGTGAATTTGTTCTATCAACAATCATCCATTGTTTATCAAAAAAAGATTCTATTTGCTGATTCACAATATATCCTCTGCCAATAAGATCGTTTTTCTCTCTTAACCATGTTTCCCCACCGTCGGTAGAATACGCCCAATACATATCGGCATACACTGTATCGAATTGAAATGCGATATAATAAAGATTAATCCATGAGAAATAAGCAGTACCATTCGCATCAAAGGCGAACATAGGGTCACCACCACCGGCAACAAAAGACTCTGCCACCGCAGGACCTAAATTAATAGCACTTTTTTTCCATGATTTTCCAAAATCCTTTGTATAATATATAGGTACCGTTAAATTACCTGTCTGATTTATTGGCGATACAATGATATTTGCAGAATCTAAAGGATTAATGGCAGCATGTACTTCAGATTCTATTTGATTGGAAACGCTTACCCCAACATTAGGATACTCACTGGTTATACTCTTTCCATCATTTTGCAATCCCTCGTGTTGTAACTCTTTATGTACAGGCATTGCTTTTTTATACTTTTTCCAATAATCTATCTGTTCTTGTGATACACGAATCTTTTCCTTGAAAAATTCTTCTCGAATTTTTTCCAAAATTTCTTTTTTTGCATCACTCTTTAATTGAGCAAAAAGATGAGTGTTTATACAGATGGAGCATACAAAACACAATAAAAACAAATGTTGAAATTTTGACATCACAATGCCTTTCATTAAATGGTGTTATACTATTGTAAAATTACAGTAATTTTTATATGAATTAATCTTTTTTCTTCAATATATCTGTCACTTTTAACATTGCTGCAACATTGTAGTTTTTTGCATAACGCAATAAATTACTGTATGCTTCAAAGTGTGTATCTGATGGGGTAATTGCTATATCGGTTAATATCTGCTCAATTGTATCGAAGAACTGAAATTCGATATTTTCTTCTAAATCTGATTGTATAGCAGGGTCTAAAGATTGAATAAATCTTTTTATATTTAAAAGTTCATTGGCATCATTTAAGGGAGAAATATCTTTCACAATTTTCTTTTCACGGATAAACTTTATTCCGGCTGTATGTTCAATAGCATCAAATAGTTGTTCTATTAAAAAAGGTTTTATGATAAATTCATCAAAACCGAGTCCCAACATTTCTTCTCTTTTGTATGCTTTACCATTAGCGGTCAACGCAATAATAGGTATAGTTTTTCCCCATGATTGTGAGCGAATATCTCGCATAATCTCTACGCCATTTTTTAAAGGCATCATAATATCCAAAATAATAACCGTAGGATGTTTGTGCTCAGCAAGATACAATGCTGTATCGGCATTATTTGCAAGAACACAATCAAAACCCACGCGACGTAATAATGCTTGATGTACCAACAAATTACTCTCTACATCATCAATAAGCAATGCGACAGGTTTTACCGATGAACTTTCAATACCTCGAACAACAAATTCGGTATGCTTAGTATTGTGCATTGCTTCGTCAATTACAATCTGAAAAGGAAGCTTAATAATAAATTCGGTACCTACTCCGACAGTACTGCTAACGGATATAGTACCGTTCATCTCTTTTATTATTTTAGCCGTAATTGCCAGCCCTAAACCGGTACCTTCACTATTTGAAACATTACTTTGCATAAACGGTTCATACAGTGTTGGTAAACGTGTTTCATGGATACCTATTCCTGTGTCTTTGATGCAAAAACGTGCCATCACATAATTGTTGCCGTCATTTTGATAGAACTCATCTGCTATTGCCGTGAATTCTACATATCCTTTATCGGTAAATTTTACGCCATTTCCAAGTAAATTAATCCATATTTGGCGTAATCGTTTTTTGTCACACATAATATGTGCCGGAAGATTACAATCTTTACTTATTTTAAATTCTATATTTTTTCGATGACAATGCAGGGTAAACATTGTTGCCACATCATCAATCTCACTTGCAATATTACATGGCTCAATACATAATTCTAATTTATCAGCCTCAATTTTGGACATATCCAACACATCATTTATCATTGACAGTAAATGTTGTCCACTTTTATACATAGCTGTAACAAATTCCCTTTGTTTATCAGTTATAGATATATCGTTTTCAAGAATTTGAGAAAATCCAATAATTGCGTTTAAAGGAGTACGAAGCTCATGGGTCATAGAAGATAAGAATGCCGACTTTGCTCTGTTTGCTCTGTCGGATTCTTCTTTAGCTTCCATAACAGCAATTTCTGCTAATTTTTTTTCAGTAATATTTTGGACAATACCCAGCATTTCGATGTAATTACCTTGTTCATCAAAATGAGGTTCACCTATACATCGAACATAATGAATACTATTATCTTGGTGGACAATCGGAAAATCAATATCAAAAGATTTTTTTTCTTTGATGGATTTTTGCCATTCATCAAGAATCATTGCATAGACATCTTCGCTCACAAGTTTCTGAAGATTGATACTCTGAATATCAACACTTTGGTCAAATCCAAAAGCGATGCCCGGATTTTTTGACCAGTAATCTTTTGTGCCTGAAGCAGGTGATTCAAAACTTGCCATTTTTGCAATTTCCTGTGCTTTGCGCAGTGTTTCTTCGTTTTTTCTTAATAATTCATCCGATTGCATACGCCGGGTTACATCACGATACATCCACACATTCCAAGTTTTTCCTGACTGTTGCTCCAATGGAATATATGTTCTTTCAATATAACGTCCATCAACTAATTGATGCATTTCATCATTAATAATGAGTCTTGATGAGGTAATAGCGATTATATTTTCAAGAAATTGCTTCGGTGAAGGGAAGTAATGTTGTATCGAATTAATAAGTAATTGTGAAGAGTTATGTAGTGTATGATTTTTATCTGAAAAATCACCAAAGAGTGTGAAGATTTTTTGATTTATGTAAATAATTGTATTTGTTTCATCTTCGACATAGATACCGGCTATAATATTTTCCATAAGATTTTCAAGCAACTGTGCCGTAGCTTTAATTTCTTCTTGAGTCCTTCGATGTTCGGTAATATCGAATTCTACGACAACAAAGCCGGTATATTGATTATTATCATCATAAATTGGGTCTGTTTGTATTTGTGTCCAATATTCTTGTCCTGCTTTATTAATATTGAGAATTTCTCCATTAAAGGATTGTTGTAAAGCCAGTGCAGACCTCAATGATTCAACCGTGTTTTTATCTGCATTATCATGTAGCAAAAATTCTGATGGACGATGTCCTTGAACTTCTTGTAATGTATAACCGGTTTGTTGTTCAAAAGCATTATTAACCCATCGTATTCTCATATCGGTATCGGTAATAAAAACAGTATTTTTTGTCTTCTTTGCAACAATAGACAACAAGTGCAAGCGTTCCAATATATCTCGATTCTGCTCTATTCTTTGACGTATTGTTTTATTGAATCGTAGAATGAGTATCATTCCGGTAATCCCCATCAAAACAACAAAAATCGGCAAGTCGTATTTGTGGTGAATTTCTATTTTTTCGAGATATGTATTAAGTTGATGCCTAAAAATGGCTTGTAAATTTATTGATGAGAGCTTCAATTGTTGCAAGGAATGTATGAGGGCTATGCGATTTTTCTCCGTGTAGTTGCCTTGATACTCTTTGTATCGTTCTTGAACAGTCAATAATTCAACACTGTGATAAGAGGAAATAGTAGCATCTTTGTTGTGTTTGTTTTCTATATTGAGCAATTTTATAATGCCTTGAATGCGTTTATGATATGTTTGCAATGTATCAAGACACGAAGAAATATTCAATTTTAAGGATGTATCGTTTGTGCTTTTTGTAGCTAATAACAATAATAAGGAATCCGACAGAAGTATTTCCTTCTGGATGCCTTCCATCGCTAAAACTATTGTTTTCCCATTATCATTGCTATGAGTATAAGTGCGATGGGCGAGGACTAAAGCAATAAGTATTGCAATAAGTGCAATGGCTTGTATCTTTAATCGTGAGAGTATTTTCTCTTCCGTCATTGTACGAGATTATTATCTGATAAGATTTAAAGTGTATTTTTTCCGACGTAATCCATTACTGCCAATTTTTCGTTCTGCCCACCGTGAGAGTATAACGAAAGGAATACCGATAATAAAATAAATGAGAGCTACTTGTATTCCAATGCCGAAATAATCGTAATATGTAGTTGCAAGTAAGTTGTATTGTTGTGTTAAATCCACTATAGTAATCATGGAAACGAGAGAAGAATCTTTTAAAAGCGATATAAAATCATTAGTCACGGGTGGAATAACTAATCGTACAGATTGTGGTAAAATCACATGGCGTAATGCTTGCCATTGCGTCATACCTAATGCTTTGGCAGCTTCATACTGCGAACGTGGCACTGATAATAATCCGGCGCGATAATTTTCCGCTTCAAATGCGGCATAATTTAATCCCAACCCAATGACACCCGCAATAAATGGATCGAGTCGAATACCGATATTTGGTAAACCATAGAATATGAGAAGTAATTGCACCAATAATGGTGTTCCCCGAATAATTTCAATATAAGCAACTGCGATAAATTTAAAAGGAGTATAGATACGAATTATTGCAAGAATCAATCCGAGAGATATTGCCATAATCATGGAAAAGACCGAAACAATAATTGTCGTCCATGCTGCTTTTGCAAACATAGGTAAAAATGATATGTAGCGGTCAATACGTTCTTGAAAACTGATGCTTCTATTCATAGATTCTACAAAAGAATTGTACTCTGTCGGCTCTATATTCGACGGACTTCTATCTTCTGTGAGTTCTGCCATTTCTTTATTCCACAATTTCCACTTTTCAAGAATATTGCGGAGTTTACCATTCTGTTTTATTATTGCTATTGCAGCACTTAATTCATCACGGAGTACGATATTACCTTTTTTAACCGCTATGCCGTACATCAATCTGTCAATAGCACCGCCAACGATTTTTAAGCCCTTCACAGTTGGCACATAATAAATTGCGACAGGTGCATCAATAATAAATGCATCAATTCTGCCATTTAATAAATCTTGATATCCCGATACTTCTTGTTCATAACTGAGAACGGTTAAGCCACCGAATTTTTCCAAAAACATAAAAGCTTCTGAACCTGTTAGCGTTCCTACTTTTTTCCCTCTGCAATCTTCTAAAGAATTAATGGTTTTATTATTGTCAGGTACTACAATTGTTTGGCTCGTCACATAGTAAGGTGTACTGAAATCAACTTCCGCTAAATGTTCGGGTGTAATAACAATACCGTCAATAACGACATCATAATTATTTCTTCCCAAACCGGAGATTAAACCCTCATAACTGTTTTGTACAAATACTGCTCTTTTTCCCATCACCTCAGCAACAGCATGTATAATGTCCACATCGAAACCCTTAATAATTTCAGGATTATTCGGGTCAGCGAAGCAATAAGGCGCACCACTGCGGGCATCAGCTCCGAAGGTAATAATATTATCGTTATTATCGTTTGATTGTGACAGTAAACTGTGTGGAAAAAAACTCAATAAGAAAAATAACCATAGTAGAAATTGTTTACCCATTTATTACATCCTCTCTGCCTAAACTCATTATTCTTTTCAAAAACTTTTGAGTACGAATATCTTTTGGGTGTTCGACCATAAATTCTTCTGCTAAAATCTCAACAATTTCGCCTTTATCCATAAACACAATATAGTCACTGGCATCTTTGGCAAATTGCATTTCATGGGTGACTATAATTTGTGTCATACCCTCAGCATTTAATTCACGCATAACTGATAAGACTTCACCCACTAATTCAGGATCAAGGGCAGATGTAGGCTCATCGTATAACATCACACTCGGTGACATAGCTAAGGCACGCGCTATTGCCGCTCTTTGTATTTGTCCGCCGGATAATTGATCAGGACGACGTTCCGCGAGTGACTTCAATCCCACTTTGTCCAATTGACGCAGTGCTATTTCGCGCGCAATCTCTTTATCTACACCTTGTACAACCATGGGTGCCATCATAGTATTTTCTACTATAGTTTTATGGGGAAACAGATTAAATGTTTGAAATACCATACCAACAGATTGCCGTAAGCGATGCGCTCTCTTTTCAATTTCTTTATGGGATACATCTGCTCCGGCACGACGATCAAGCACCATATCAGCAACACGCACTGAGCCGCCATCAATAATTTCCAGAGCATTGATGCAACGTAACAATGTAGATTTGCCACAGCCTGACGGACCGATAATAGAAACAAGATCGCCCTCGAATATAGATAAAGTTATATTCTTCAGCACTTCTGTGTTATCGAATGATTTCGTAACATTTTCCAATCGAATCAATGCCGATTGACCGCTATGATCATGTTTTTGCATAGAAATACAATAAAAATTCTGGTGCAAATATAGCACTGCAAACACTTTGCCAACGAATATAAAGCCAGATTATAGTCTGATGCTGATCTTTGAGGGAAATTAACATTTTTTTTGGTTTCATGGTTGAAACAAACATTATTCTGATTTGCCTATGCAGTGTAATCTTCATCACACTATGGATTACACCCGGAAACGAATAATCACTTGCGCAGGGATATTCACCAAGTTTTTCAATTTTTATCACAATTTTTTCCGCTCTTATGAACTTCACTCACACTTATGGCAAACACTTTCTCTTGATGTGTATATTTGCCATTACGACATTTTCCGGCTATGCACAAACTCCGGATGCAGCTACCAATGTCACCGCTCAATGGGTTAATGGCAATGATCCGAACAACCGTGAAATTACTGTACGATGGGATCCACCGGCATCGGGAATTATTCCGAATGGTTATGCCGTTTACTATACAACAATTGATCTTCATGGCGCAAATGGCATTGAGTTTGTACGATTCGTTACTGACGGCACTGAATTTACCATTCCGAACAAGGTAATAGCTCCGTCCGGCTATCCTATTCATATTGTTGCAGTTAATAGTGTTGTTGATTCTTTGGAGAATCAGCAGTTTCCTCTCGCTGTCCTCTTCGACCCTCTCTATGTTATTGATCCGAATGACCCACTTTCTTCTAATCTTATCATTGTCCAAAACAACGGATTACTCAAAGCACAGCCATTTAGCCCATTAACCGATACTATCAGGGCATCTATTTATGGCTTACCTGATGTGACATTTCGTTATATCTTACTTGAAGGTCCGACAGGATTATCCGTCAATGAAAACACCGGAGAAATTACCTGGGTAGCAGGAAGCACAGGCATTGATTTACTCAAAGTGCGTATCGAAGCAGAAATCAGTCCTCAAAATATTATCAGCCGAGATTGGACATTACAAATCAATACGGGTAATCCTTATAATATCTTATTTACGAGTATCCCTCCGACAAATGTGCGCACAGGGCAAGAACTTGTGTATGATGTTGATGCTGTCAATGGCGAGGATCCGAATGAACCTGTAACATACTCCATAGAATATGCCTCACTTTATGGTTTGCCGGGCGAAGAGCCACCAACCATTGATCCCAATACAGGCGTATTACGTTGGAAAATTTTAACAGATTATCCCGAAGGCTATGTCCAATTACAGGCATATATCGTGGCGCGCTCCGGTCGCATGGTCAATTCTCAAGTCTTAGACATTTTTGTGGGCGACCCGATTTATCTTAAATCATACTATGATTGGCAAACACCGCAAACAGAAGTGGGTATGGAATTTTTAAATCGTGTTTTTGCTTTCACCTTAGATGGTTCAGATTCACTTATCCGCTTTAGCCTTGTAAATGCACCCAATGGAATGGTTATTGATGAGCGTACCGGCGAAGTTCGTTGGACTCCGACAGACAAAGGTATATTCACCTATCGTGTTATGGCAACCAATGGTAAAGATACAGCAGTTAAACAATTCACTGTGGAAGCTATCAGAGGTTTACGTATTCAGTTCCCTGCATATTACTTTGTTGCTCAAATCAATCAAGAACGCAGCGAGCAAGTAACGGCAAGTGTCAGCGGTGTTGATAATCCTACTGTACGCTATACTTTAACAGGCGCGCCGGAAGGTATGACCATTGATGATAATGGCACATTACGCTGGTTCTCCAATGACACAACTCTTGCACGTGAGGGAACAATGATTCCGGTAACAATCACCGCTGAGTATGACACCCTCAAAGCTGAATATACATTTTATGCAATTCTTTATATCGAACCAATTCCTTCGGCATATATTCAACCCATTGATTGGAATATTCCAACAGCCGTCAATGAAGGTGAAGAATATAGTGCAAACTGGGCTTCAGAAATCCCCGGTATGCCATCGGTAACTTTCAAATACTCTTTAAAAAATGCCCCGTTAGGCATGGAAATAGATGCACGCACAGGGCTTGTCACATGGCAAACAACACAAAAAGGGCTGTATTTTTACACTGTCGTTATTAATGCGAGTAATAATATGTCCACAGAGTTTGTATATGTAGTCTTCGTGGGTGATAGTTATGTAGAACTTGATGGCGATTGGGAAGATAAAAATATAGCATGGGAAATGCCTTTAGGCATGGTTAATACACCATATTTGCAAGCGTTTAATGCTCTTACACTTTCCGATGGAACAACATTAGATCCTAATGAATATACATACACATTGGAAACTGCACCGGAAGGAATGGAGATTATACGCAATGATAGTCTTTATGGCTGGGCAGGCGCAGCACTGATTTCATGGACACCCGAACGCGCAGGGTCTTACACCGTGGTATTAAAAGCATCACATCCTGATTATCCGGGTATTGCAAGAATCCGCTTTACAATCTTTGTTATGGGCAATGAAGCAGAAGAAAAAATGACTGATGAAATTTTATCGCGCCGTCGTGTAACTTCTGTTAATGACAATCCTGTATCGGAGTCTTCACTCACTGTCTATCCTAATCCGGCAACGGATAAAATACAAGTATCATCACGCGACAATGCACCATCCGAAATTACCATTACAGATATGACAGGGCGCACCGTTGCACAAGGTAATACAGCAACTCTTGATGTATCAGGTCTTTCAACCGGTATGTATATGCTCACAGCACGCTATGGTACAGAAACCAGCACACAAACGTTTATTATCAAACGATAATTAAAACACTCATTGGCTTCCTAATCCTGTCGAAGTTTCTTCGGCAGGATTTTTTTTGACTATTTTTTTCGTGCACTCGGACATAAGGAGTATGAACTTCAACACATAATTATATAATACACAAACACTTCAATTTTGAGACTGAAAACAAAATTTTCCCTATTTTTGTTGGAGTGAATGTACCCAATTATTGTGGTTCTTCACATATAATTTTTATTTACATTATAAAATTATCGAAACCGTTTGCCGTGAAATCAATCTTTTAGTAAATTTTTGAATGTTGATTTTTAGAGGAAATAGTATAATTTCAGAACTGTCTTTGAGTATTATCAGTTGTAAGTATTGGACTATCATTTCCAAAACTTGATGATATTTCTAAACAAAGCAATATTTGATATATAGCTTTTGTTATGAGATAGGATTGTATTCTCACTCTATGCGTGTGTTTGTATAAAATGATCACTAGTAAAGCCCACAGTGCGGTATTTTTTTATTCAATGAACTTGTCTAAACAACAGATAATCGGATTGTCAATGTCTTAATCACAGAAAGATAATAACTTGTGAATTTTACTACTTTGTGCCAGAATATGAAATTGCATCAATTACAAAAGTTACTTGCCATATCTCGAACTGTACTTTATTAAGTACAAACGTGCCATTGTAAACCCAATAATTCTATGTGGCAAAAAAATCATTATCTTGTGGACTTAGACAAGGCAGTATAAATAAATTTCTTAGCAAAGTTTTGGTTTACAATAAACTATTTCAATAAGTTCTATAGGAAAATATATAGAAAATAGATTGTTAAAATCGAAGATTATACCCCATAGCAAGAATAAAACCGGGGTTTTTTTGAGGAGTGCCACTCCCGGTACTCATACCTATTTGTATGTAAAAACCGCGAGTTGAAAATAAATAACTAAAACCTAAGTAATTTCTCGAAGCTCCTTCCGGTCCTGTACTATAATTTGAATTATTAGGTGGGTATTGGTATGTTCCTATGTTTGTTGTCAAACTATGATATGTTGATTTTACTTCGTAGAGTTTGTAACCAAAATCAAAATGATATCCGTATGTCTCCCCACCCGTAGGCAAACCGGAACCTCGAAGATAAAAATCTTCAAAATGATAAACTAAATTAAGGTTTATCATTGCAGGTGTTCCCAAACCAAACCCTAATTCCCATTTGTTTTTCTGATTTTCTTCCTCTTGACTATAAGAGGTGTAATGGATACAAAGTGAGATTAAAATCAAAAAACATAGATTTTTCATAGCTGATTCCATGTGAAAATAAAGAAAAATAACAAATAAATAATTTGTTGTACAAAATTAACTTTCATTGTTGTAATTCTTACTCGATTAATTTTTTAATCCATTCAACTAAGTAATGTTCATCTACAATACTCCATGAATGACAATTTCGCTTTCCATTTCGATCATACCCTTTGTTCGTTGTCGTTACTAATTCAACATTGTTGTTTCCCAATGACCTAAGATTTAAAACAAAAGCGACTATGTCGAATGAGTTAATATCAATGTATGATGCTCCTCTTTCATTTAACCACCAATCTATATCAGGTTCATGATACATGATGAGGTTCACGTTCCTCAAGTATTGAGAATTACCGCCAAGACTATCTGAATGTGTAAATACGGACGATGTTCTGTATTCATTTGTATATTTATCAGGAGGTCCGCTAAACAATTGACCAAATACTTTTTTCATTAGGTCAGCTTCCCATAGCATACCATCTTTAAAGTTATTCCTATGGCTAAAAACTGATTCATAAAATCTAGCTAAATCTAGTGGTGAATCAACAGAAAAGACACCCTTAATTTTAATATTGTTTTTAGACTTTCCTTGTTCGCAATATTGTGCATATCGTAAAGCTCTTGTACCACTGGCTGAAATTCCTCCTATAAAAATATTCATTTTAGGTATTCCATATTTCTCTATCACTTCTGACACTATATCATCTAAAATTGTCATAACTGAGTCCGAAGTAAAGAGCTCAGGAAATTTATTTGAGGAAACTGTATAAAGTGTCATTAAACCTTCTTGAGTACATAGCTCGGAAAACTGAAATGGTGAACTCGTTATAAAATTAGGTAAAACACTGTAATCTCTAATTACAATTCCTCTGATAGGTCGTGAATCCGGTGCTTTTATTACATAACAATTAAATGTGGTGTCACTTTTATTTCTATAAACGTATTCAAAATTTTGACTAAACGCAGTTGTAGAAATAAACAAAATAATGAATGTGAATAATATTCTCATATATTTCTAACTATGGTTATTGAAACTGACATTCAGCATAGTAGCTTCCCAGTATGAACCTCATTTAATGCACAATCCTTAAAAGTAGTACTTTACTGTTCCTTAGTAGCATAAAACTTACCATTTTACAAATGGCTCAGCTTGCATTGCAAATATACAAAAAATGCAGAACAAAAAAATATCCTTCCATTCGACATCTCTTAATAAAACACAGTTATTTGTAAATGATTCCTTGTAATAGAGGTAACTAATATGAGAAGCAACGAACTCCGGAATGTGACACCGTCGCTCTTTAGACATCTGATAGGTGTCAAACGACAAACATTGAAAGCGATGGTGTAGAAGTAGTAAAGTTTTATAGTCGCTCGACTATGCTAAGGGCGGTCTTAGGTGTGGATTAAAGTTGAGCTTTGTAATCGAAGACAGAATATTGATGCTGTTGATGTATTATCGTGAATATTGCGTTGACTTTTATGTAGTTTTTCATTACGAACTTTGCGAACCACAATATAGTAAAGTTATACGAAACTTAGAGACTATCCATATCAAAATCAGTTTGCTTTATCTGCTGGGTACTAAGGTCTTATTCAATGATGTGTACCATCGGTTTGTCATTGTTGGTGGTGAAGAGAGAGTTTTGTCTAATGTCCTAAAAAAAACGCGACTCTATTATTCAGGCAAAAAACGACACATCGTTGAAAGCAGAATTGTCGTAGATACATTGAGCAATCTCTCTTTATTAAGGTTGTGGTCACCGATATGATTATCGTTTGTGAATAGAAAGTAACCCTCATATTCATCCATCGTACGAATACAGGTTCATACAGCAAATCAAGTCTAATAGATCATATGCCAACGCAGATATACCTATCAAAAGCCGAAGAAAAAATGACTGATGAAATTTTATCGCGCCGTCGTGTAACTTCTGTTAATGACAATCCTGTATCGGAGTCTTCACTCGCTATCTATCCTAATCCGGCAACGGATAAAATACAAGTATCATTACCCGGTAATGCACCATCCGAAATTACCATTACAGATATGACAGGACGTACCGTTGCACAAGGCAATGCAGCAACTCTTGATGTATCAGACCTTTCAACCGGTATGTATATGCTCACAGCACGCTATGGTACACAAAAGTTTATCATTAAACGATAATTAAAAACACTCATTGGCATTCCTAATCCTGTCGAAGAATCTTCGGCAGTATTCTTTTGACTATTTTTTCTTGCACTCGGACATAAGGAGTATGAACTTCAACACATAATCATATAATACACAAACACTCCAATTTTGAGACTGAAAACAAAATTTTCACTATTTTTGTTGGAGTGAATGTACCACAATTATTGTGGTTCTTCACATATAATTTTTATTTACATTATTTCAAAGGTTTATGTATGAGAAAGCATCTATTGGTGTTTTTAAGTATGGCATTGATTGCCTTCACATTTGCTGCTTGTTCAGATGATTCATCATCACCGTCAACAAACAACAATTCTAATATTACTGAGTCGGAGTTTCCGACAACGGCAACCGGCGGTGACCCTCGTGGCACTTATACACCTAACACTCCAATGCTTAGTATGAAATTACCGACTATGCCTGTAGGAAGTATGACTATTTCCTACACAAAAAATACAGGCAGTGGTACAATTACCTTCGAAGGGTCTTCAGCAACTTCAGGAACTTATACAAGCACAGACTTTAAGATGGAAGTTGAAGGAAAAATGAAAATCAGTTTTCCCGGAATTCCTGATCAAGAAATCCCTTTCCCGGGAGCAGGCACACCGGATATAGGCTTTGATGCGCCGAAACCTACCGGTACATGGCGTGTAGAAAACGGGCAGCTATTCTTCGATGATGAGACAGAAGGTTCAGGATATACCGTAAATTCCAAAGGATTATTTTTCGTAAATTCCTATACTGAATCAGGAATGACAGGTTCTGGAGTAGTAGCATTGCGAAAAAAATAATCCCATAACGATTTTTGATATTAAAGCAGAGGAACATTGTTCTTCTGCTTTTTTTATGTACGACCGACACCGAAAAATGTGAAAAATTTGTCTAAACTTTTTGTCCTGTTTCTCTGTTATTCCCACTGTAATAAAGGAAATCTTCCTTTCACATACTTATTTTTTTTCATTTACTCACATTTTTCAAAGGTTTTTTTATGAAAAAGTATTTGATGTTTATCATCACAGCCGCAGTTCTTTCGCTTGGTTTTACCTCGTGCAAAGATGACACCACTACAGCACCTGCAACAACAATCGGTGCTAATATTACGGAATCACAGTTTCCGACAACAATTACAGCCGGAGATCCACGCGGAACCTATACCCCAAACACACCGGCGATGAAGTTTAGTATTCCACCGGTACAAGGGGTTAGTATTGCAATGACTTATACAAAAAACACGGGGTCAGGCACTCTTATTATTCAAGGAGCAACTCCTCAATCGGGGACTTATACCACAAATAATCTTCAATTTGATATACGCGGTTATATGGATTTTACTGTTCCCGGCGAACCTACGGAGCGTATTCCTTTTCCGGCAGAAGGCGAAGAATCATTTTTTGAAGAGGTACAACCTTCCGGCACTTGGCAAATTATAGGTAATAAAATATATTTTGACGATAATAGCGAAGGTGCAGAATTTACGGTGACTGATAAAGGTCTCTTTATGTATAGTGAAATAGAAACTGAGACTGAAGAAAAAGGTTCGTTTTTCTTAGGTTTACGTAAAAAATAAGTATCTCTTGTAACTCATCACCACATATTCACCACCTCCAATCATACCCGTACACAATAAAACGTGTGCGGGTATTTGGATATTATGGAGGACAAAGAACTATCGTAAATTCAGAATCCATAAGTTGGATGGGATAATAAATTACTATACCCATAATCAATAATGTTGATATAGATTATTGTTTCGTATGTCTATCGGATACATTATATGTGAAAAATATACTTATCCTACAAAGATAAAAATGCTGATCTGTTCTTTTTTGTAATAAGTTGTTTTATTGAAATGTTTTGAGTGTGTTTGGAAAACAGTGCAAGATCATAATGGTAAGTCAAAAAAAAAGCGTCCCTTTTTTAGGACGCTTTTTTTTGAATAATGATAGCGATAATATCTTAGTCAAATTTAAGAGATTGTACAGCTTTATCGAATGCCGGCATATAATATTCTTTTTCCGGTGCATACCAGCTTGTCGTAATACGGAACATTTTATTTCCTTTCACGGCAAAATACACACGTCCTTGGATATTTGCACTCGGTGCATAGCTCATGACATACGCTTTGCTGCCGCCAAGTGTGGTCGCCGATGCTGAAGCACCTTTGTAAGCAGCTTTATTTTGTTCTACGATTTTTTCAAGATTATTTTGTTTTGATGCATCGAACACATCTACTTGAATAAAGCAGTCCACAGGACCATTTAATATTTTTTTAGAATCGAGTGTGTTGGCAACTTTAGCATTTTGGGATTTAAAATTGTCAGGAATGCTCAAAGAATAACCATTGCCGACAAATGATTTTGTTGTGGCAGATGGACGATGAGCCGTTGAATCTCGAACGACTGTATCAACTTTTCTTTCGATTACTTTTGCCGGTTGGGCTATTTTCACCGATTTCAACATTTGGTCAAAAGTCGGACGATATACACTCATCAAATCTGAAAATGTCAAAAACTCAAGCATAGTTGCTGTGGTGCTGTCTGTGAGAGAAATATAGGTTTCTCCATTGAAATTACCGTCTTCAAGGGGAAAGGAGAAACTAAGTTTCACAGCTTCTTTGCCGTCAATCATCAATTTCTGATCTTTTTGATAGACAACGGGATCAAAAATTCGTGCATCGCTGACCAATTCATCAAGGGTTTGCCCTTTATGTGTCAATGCCAACAATGTGACCCTTGCACCGCCAATGCCGGGAATTTCGGCTTTACCGTTGAATAATGCGCTGAAACGGTCCATATCATTCGAAGATGAGTAAACGGTAATTCTGTCACCCGTTTGTGTTCGTGCTTTCCAATTTTCGGGATATTGAATGGAAAAACTGCGCGATCCATCTGTATAAGTTTTCATTGCTCCGGGCATAACCGGTTCTGCTTTTTTCTGACAACCCATGACGACAAGTGCGCATAAAGCAATCATTCCAAATAGTTTTTTCATGAAGGACATTCTCCTAAAGAATAGATGTATAAGTACTGTCTTATTATGAACAAAAGATGATTATAATTCTCGAGAGTTACATTTATATGCCGGATGTGCAATTGTGCAACATTGTTCATAGACAATGCACTCGCTGTTTTGCACAAAACGCATATAGTCACTCTTCACAATAGCAAAAATAACTGTTCACGGAGAAAACATCTGCACAGAACAGGTAATATGCACCATAAAGTTATCATAAAATTATGAATGCAGAAAGATTTTTATGAGAAGAATTCGGAATCACAAGTATCGAAAATTATATGAAACAGCAACAATATCTGATACCAAATACAGCACTCATTGATTTGTAGGGTAAAGGAAAAAGGACAATGGGAAGTGACGTAAACAATTGCCGTTCGGTCAGAAACCTGTAATTTTGCGAGTCTTTCGGCGTGTAGCGCAGCCCGGTAGCGCACTACTTTGGGGTAGTAGAGGGCGCTGGTTCGAATCCAGTCACGCCGACTGAACATCAGCGAAAGTGATGCCTTGCTGCCCAAACAGCAAGGCATTTTTTATTGCGTATCTTCTTGTTTATCAAAGGGAGAGACTGTGGAGGCAATCCACCGCAAGTATAGTTCAGAACCACTCTCAATTGGCACGGCAATAACTTCCGGCACATCATAAGGATGTAGTTCACATACCCTTCTTTCGAGCATTTCAATATTGTCCACAGTTGTTTTGATAAAGATCATGACCTCTAAAGATTCTTCAATACGATCATTCCATGTGTACATCGAATATGCGCCAAGCAAAAGGTTGCAACATGCTGCCAAACGCTCTGAAAGCAGAATACGAGCTATTTGTTGCGCATTGTCATAAGAGTTGGTTGTTACGATGACTAATCGGAAGTTTGATGCGTTTTCCATAGTTTTGCCACGTTATTTCATGAGAACATAGTAGTTTTTCCATTGTGTAAGCAGTTGCATTTTGCTTGTTTTCGGTCATTTGGAGGAAATGACACCTTTGATGACAAGGCATCTTTATCCTTCATGCCAAGAGTGTTGATGAGAAGATATTCTCTTTATACTCAAGGTCAGAGCAGCAAATTGCACATAATTTCACAGCCAAATTAACAAAAAAATGATTGAACTTCTCATATTTCATTGTCATATTGTCGGTGCTTTGTACGGGTTTACCAAACGTTGGCAAGAAGCATCGGTGAAAGAAGGCATAATTGCTGTCATACTATTCGGTTTATGTTTTACCATTTTATGGGCATTAACCGGACCGATTGCACGCTGGATTACACCCGAAAAAGGCTTTACCGAATGGTTCACTGCCGATACTTTGTCTTTGGTCTTGGTTTCCATACCCGATGCTGCATTCTTTTATATCTTTTTTCTCAAACCTCGCTCGACATCATTACACACATAACAATGTCGTTCGTTTTTTATTCGGTTTAGTATGATTGCACAATTACGCGGCACTATTGCAGAAAAATCCACCACGGAAGTTATTATTGATTGCGGGGGAGTGGGCTATCATGTTTTTATTTCGGTAGCAACATACGAGCAATTACCGTCAGATGGCACAGCGGTAACTTTATTAACTCTGCTTATTCCCCGTGAAGACGCTCTGACGCTCTATGGCTTTGCCACATCGGCAGAACGCAAGGCATTTGTGTTGCTGACATCCATACCGGGCATAGGTCCCAAAACGGCTTTGGGGATTTTATCCGCTTTATCATTAGCCGAATTGCGTGATTATATCATTGGCGGTAATCTGCTGGCATTACAAAAACTACCGGGCATAGGAAAAAAGACAGCAGAGCGAATCTTGGTTGAGTTGCGTGATCAAATAGGCAAACTTGCTATCATTGGTGCTGCTTCGTCCTCCGTACCGGAGACAGGTAATACTATGGTGCGGCAGGAAGCACTTTCGGCACTTATTGCTCTTGGCTATACGCGTCAAGTGGCAGAAAAAGCCATAAAGCTAGCAGCTGCCGACAATCCGAATGCAACAGCAGAACAATTGATTCGCAAGGGATTGAAGTTTGCGGTACAGTAAAAAATAGAAATGCCGATGATTAGAGCAATTGCTTATTGCAATCGTTACTATAACAATAAAAATGTCATTATTATTCCACTACATTGATGGGGCTTATGAAAGGAAGTACACTTTTCGCAATCTTTTTGGGCAGTGCCGCCATTTTCGGGTCATTCATTCTTGAAGGTGGCAAACCCGCAGCATTGCTTGTTATTCCGGCAATGGTTATTGTCTTTGGTGGTACTCTGGCAGCAGCAATGGCGGGCAGTTCATTGCAGCATATACTTCGCATTCCAACTTTATTGCGCATTGCTTTTTTCCCTCCTAAAATTGACAAAAAACATATTATTGATCAAATTCTGTTGTTTGCTACCATTGCCCGTCGCGATGGCATTTTAGGGCTTGAACGTCGGCTTGATGATATTCATTATCCTTTTTTACGGAAACTCATCGAAATTTCCATTGATGGAGCTGACCCCGAAACAATGGCAGCCATTGCAGACACTGATATTGAATTTATTACAGAAAGACATAATGCCAATATAGGATTATTTACTAAAATGGGTGGATATTCTCCGACAATGGGAATTATTGGTACAGTCATGGGACTTATTTCCACGCTTGCGGCAGCGGGTGGCGACCCGACAGACCTTATACACCATATTGCTACGGCATTTATTGCTACTATGTGGGGTATTTTTATGGCAAATATCGTCTTTTTACCCATTGCCGATAAATTACGCGCTGTCCATACTGCCGAATTGCAAATGATGAATATTATGATTATTGGCGTAAGCTCGCTGCAATTGGGCGAAACGCCAAGCGTAATCCGCTCTAAACTTATCAGCGCATTTCCGTTGGCTGAACAAAGTGCTTTACGATCGGCTCCTTTGCCTGTTCCTCCGGCTATATAAATATATAATTTGGTTCACTACAAATAAGCATAAATTCTTTTTGATGTATTTGCCATTATCACAATACAATAAAAGAACTATAGACTTTTCACCATTCTTGACATTTTCACATATACATATATGAAAAAAAACAAACTCTTATTTCTCTTGAATCTGACAGTACTTGCTTCGCTTATGCTTTTTTCTTTCTCATGCTCTGATTCACAAAAAGAAACAGCAATACGCCAAGCAAAAGGCAATAAAAAATATGGCGGTAGCTATCGCATTAATATGGTGCGCGGTAATCCCAATGGACTCGATCCTGTCATTATCAATAGTAAACTTGCCGATGACATTGCTCAACAGATCTATGACCGTCTCATTACTTTTGATTCTAATTTAAACACAGTCCCCGAATTGGCTCACAGATGGGAAATATCCGATGATGGTAAACTCTATACATTTTTTCTGCGCAATGATGTATATTTTCATGATAATCCTTGCTTTTCCAATGGTAAAGGGCGCAAACTTATTGCTTCGGATATTGTCTATTCATTAACAAGAGCATGTGACCCACAAAGTAAAACTGTTGCATTTTGGGCATTTAAGGGAAAAGTAAAAGGTGCTGATGAATATTATGCTGCACGATTAGAAAAATCAAATAAAATCACCAATATTTCCGGCATACAAGCCCCCAATGATACAACACTTACCATAGAATTATTGCGTGCGTATCATCCATTTTTATTAACCCTTGTCAATGGCTTCGGTTGTGTTGTGCCGCATGAAGCTGTGGAATATTATAAAGACAATTTTTTCAGAAATCCCGTCGGCAGCGGTCCTTTTGTGTTTACCGAATGGAAAGATGATCAACATCTGACATTGCGTCGTAATCCGCAATATTGGCAAAAAGATGCTCAAGGAAATAGATTGCCGTTTTTAGATAATATTACGGTAACATTTATTAAAGATGATAAAGTTCAGCATAATGAATTTATGAAAGGAGGATTGGAAGAAAGTTTTACCATTCCGACAGAATTTTTCCCGACTGTGTTTAATGAAAAAAAAGAAGTAATACCGCCATATACTGCATATAATGTTCAGCAAAAACCTGCATTGCTCACATGGTTTATTAATTTATTATGTGCAAAACCACCATTTAATAATCCCGATATTCGCAGAGCTTTATCCTATGCCATAGATCGCGAAAAAATCGTAAAATATGTCTTACGTAATGCTCCTTATCAGCCCGCACATCATGGCATCAATCCGCCGGTTATGCCGGGCTATGACATCAAAGATATTGAAGGAATAGCGTTTAATCCGACAAAAGCAAGGGAATATCTTAAAAAAGCAGGGTTTACCAATGGTGCCGATATACCAAGTATCACACTTTCTGTTTATCAGGAACCCAGATTAGTGCAAGTTGCCGAAGCCGTACAGCAAATGATTAAAGAACATCTTAATATTTCCATCAATATTCAAGTATTGCAATTTGCTGAATTATTGCAACGTGCAGAGCATGGTCAACTTGATTGTTGGGGCACACGTTGGTATGGCGATTATCCCGATCCGGAAAATTATCTCAATTTATGGGACGGCGCGCTTGTGCCCGCTGAATTGCATCAAGTAAGTTATCCCAATGAAACACGGTATGTGAATAAAGAAATGACCGAGATTTTAGGCCAAGCCGTTGGCACTAATGACCCGATACAAAGAATGGCTTTATATAAAAAAGCAGAAAATATTGCCATAAAAGAATCACCTTCGATTGTATTATTCTATGAAATGCACTATCGGCTTTTGCAACCTTATGTACGTGATTATCCCTTGGATGCAATGGCGCGTGTAGTCTTGAAAAATGTATGGTTGGATAAATAAGACAATAATGGAAGGTAATACTGCAAACGTCGGGGAAAAAGAATTGCGTTTCTACACGGAACAATTCTTTTCACAATTTATTAATACTCACAATGCCGAATACAGCCAATGGTCAGAGCAATGGTATTTTTACGGCGAATTACCAAATAAAGATAAAGCCGGCGGTTGCTATGCTTTGTTTGAGCAAGATACGCTTATGTATATCGGTATTGGTATCGGCAAAAATTCCGGTTTAGCGTCCAAAGTGAGTAAGTTTTGGAAAATGGTGGATGGTATTCCTCAACAGCACTATAAACCCTCCAATCAATTTCCATCAATGACAAGTATTATGACCATTGGTTTTGAACACCATGTATTTCTTGCTGCGGCATTGCAGATATATCTTATCGAACAATTATCGCCAAGAGAAAACACTCATTACAAACCCCAAAAATAATCTATTATTGCAATATATATGGCACAGATAATTACCATTGATACGCTTATACATGGATTACAATCATTGGGCGTAAAAAAAGGTATGTCGCTTTTGGTGCATAGTTCTCTTTCTTCTTTTGGTTGTTATGTATGCGGTGGTGCAACTGCCGTCATAGAAGCACTTTGCCGCACAGTGGGTAATAATGGTACTATTATGATGCCGTCACATTCATCAACATTCAGCGAACCCTCATATTGGCAAAATCCGCCTGTTGCATCTGAGGTATGGGATATTATCCGCGAAACCATGCCGGCATTTTCTCCTTTATATTCTCCTGTGGAAGGCATTGGCATAATTCCCGCGCAATTTGTAAAAATGCCTAAAGTGCAAAGAAGCACTCACCCTATGACTTCTTTTGCAGCGTGGGGAAAACATACTTCTTTTTTACTTGATAAGCACAGCATGGATTATGGCATGGGCGAACATTCACCCTTAGCGCGACTTCTTGATATTCATGGATATGTAGTATTTCTCGGTGCGCCTTATGAAAGTAATACACTTTTGCATTTAGCAGAAATTCGTGCCGATTATACAACAAAAAAACAATTATCTCAAGGAGCGCCTATATTCAAAGGAAAAAAAAGAATATGGGTTGAATTTAATGAAATTGACTATGATAATGATGATTTTGACATCATCACACGCGAATATTGTCTGCAATCGGTGAATGTACGGTATGGCAAAATAGAAAATGCCTATTGCACACTTATGCCCGCCAAAGAATTAGTGGATTTTGGGCGGTGCTGGATAGAAAAACACCGCAAATAATCAATATTTTTCGTCCCGTTGCTCTAATTCCTGTCTTCGATGTTCGATAGTAATCAATTTTTTATGAACTGCTTCCGACAAGTTAATATGGCGGGCATTGGCATAATTAAATAAAGTGATAAATACATCGGCTGCCTCATCGGCAAGTTCTTCATCACTTATCGGCTTGCCTTTCCAACGTTTTTTTTCTAAATTGGCAAGTTCGCCGGCTTCTCCATTGAGTTCAAGGCAAAAAAATTCACCCGAACGTTCGGTAAAATACCCTTGCTGATATTGGTCGAAACCGCGCTGAACAGAGCGTAAACCGCTTTGAACTGCATCAAGTAAATAATCAAGTTCCTGTGGAATAATCATAGTTTTTAGAGATATAAAGTGAATATATACTGCGAATGTATGAGTTATTGTGCGGATAGACAAATTTTCATCTCCGGCTTCTCATATTTCCATCTCTTTGCATTCATTATTCTCTTACAAGAACTATCCGTCGGTACTTGAACTTCAGTTGATGAAATGCGGTTGATGAGATTGTCGAAATGAACGGGGTGGGGGTGGATTCAGTGCAGTTGATGAAAAGATGGTATGGCCGCTACGCCTGCCACCAAAACGGCATCGGCAACTATTCAGTGCAGTTGATGAAAAGATGGTATGAGGCAAATAATCGTGGACTTTCGCGCCGTGCTGCCGAGCTTCATCATCAAAGAAAGCGTGATCAATAGAAATATAAGCGCAGTATATTTGTCGGTGTGGCGGTGTAATAAAGGGAAATTTGTTGTTGGGTCAACGGTGTAAGAACCGGAAGCAGGGTAACTATTTGTTAGATTTTGGATAGTATGTAGCCAAATTCCAAATGAGATTTGAAATAGAAATTGAGATAGCACAGACTGTCGTTACAAAAACTAAATCACCCTCAATAAATGATACATGTAAGCTACCTTGGATACTTAAGATAACAAGTATGGCAACGGGAATGAAACTTAACAATGATCGCATTGACTTGTTTTTAAGTAAGTTTAAGAAAAATAAATATATACTATTCATAGCCAATATAATTAATATCGGAATAAGAGAAACAACAAAATACATGCCCACCGTGTTCATGCTCCGGTTTGTAAGGTAGCTGGCCATCATAAACGCTATTGTTAGTGAAGCTATAAATCCAATAAGAAATGTCATACTTGCTTTCATACTTGATAAATAATACTAAATGACAATACTTGTAATACAGAACGATTATTTTGTAGTCGGACTCATCTAAACAAAAGATTTTAACCTAAATCCTTGTATGCTTATAAATAACAACTTACACTTATAAATCAACTTCCTAATACAGTTTAACAAACACTATAAATGATTGTTTACATATAAACTCATATCTTCAAGTTTGTCTATCGATATCATTTGTTTTTTCCAAGTAGTACTGATAAGTTGATCAGGAATTTTATTGACCTTGTACGCTGAGATATTTTAGGACTACGGTAATTGGAAAGAGTGTTACACAATATAAAATCATTACAAGGTGTATCTGGCTAAGGAGTATTTCCATAGTAAAGGTTACATTATCATTCAGAAAGATTTTATACTGAATAAATTCCGAAATTGCAAACAATAATGTGAATAGAATAGTCTCAATAAAAGTAGTATATAGTACTTGTGATAACCCATTCTTTGATTGAATAAATTTTTTACAATAACAAGTCAAACAAACTAACAATACCCCTATGGCTAAAGACTGTATCCAAACAGAGATACTCTTAAAACCAATAGTTAGCAGTTCAAAAGTAGTGGGTAGTTTCCCGTCTGGAGCAAAGTAAAACATCGTATAGGAGGAAGTTTGAAAATATGACAGAACATACATAGTATAAACTAAGTAAAAACCGTAAAAACAGAGATTGAATAATATACTGAATATAAATAAAACAAAAGATGAGTTGTTTAAGTATTTCATATATATTCATCAGCATAGAGATTTTGCCATATATCTTCCTTGTCGCCACAATGCGTTATGTATTTTTTCAAAACTACCATACACACAAATATGACTATGAGTTATGGTGTTATTCTTACATTGTAATTCTTTTTTTGATTTGTATCAAGACAAGTGTCATACCATTTTTTATCTTGGAGGTTCTATCGGTAATTGGAATGCAAATGTGGAACCGCGTCCCAAAGAACTGCGCACCCATACTCTGCCTTTATGTTCTTCGACAATACGTTTGACTAACCATAATCCTAAGCCGGAACTTAATTCGCCGGCTGTGGGGCGGGCACTTAATTTAGCACCTCTTTGGAAAGCATTTTTTATATCTTCTTCCGATAATCCCAAGCCATTATCGCTGACTTCCACAACCATTTCTTTGTCTTGTTTATATGCTCTTATGCGTATTTTACCGCCATTATGTGAATATTTAATGGCATTATTGACTAAATTATCCACCACATCTTCAATTTTATTTACATCAAGGTGAACTTCCGGTAAATCGGAAGGAATTTCCAACATAATACCCATAGATTTTAATTTTGCTGCTGATTCATTGCGGCGTGCTACTAATTGGATAATATTCTCCACGGATGTTGTTTCATAATTCAAATTCATGTGTCCCGATTCTAAAGCCATAACTTTACAGACTTCTTGCGAGAGCGCGACAATTTTACGCGATGTTTCGACCAAATCATCGAGTACTTCTCCTTGTTCCGATGCCGATAAATCATAAGAGCGCAATAGTTCCACCAATCCTTTAATTAATCCCGCAGGATTTTTCATGTCATGAATTACCATAGCAAAAAGCTCATCTTTCTGTTTTTGTAATTCTTCCAATTCATTTTTATTTTTAGAGATTTTATCAATGGAGTCTTCAAGTTCTTTGTTACGCTTATATAACTCATCGCCACGTACTTGCATGGCATCAATTTGACCCCGCAAGGCAGCTAATTCGGCACGTAATTGTGCATTTTCGGTCATGAGTTGCTGATTTTTTTCTTCAGTGCTATTCATAATGTCCTTTGAAGAATTTGCTGAAATATTGTCATGTGTTTGAATTGGTAATGGAACCGATTTAGGTTTGTTTTTCCTTATTGCATAATAAACTCCACCGGCTAAAGCCAATACACCGGCAGTGGTTGCTATCGGCACCCACGGCAATGATGAATCTGAGGGCATTGCCTTGGAGAGCGAATCTTTTTGTTTTTGCAATGTGCTATCATTCTCTTCATTTTCGGGTTGTGGTACGGGACGAACTCTTTTTGGCGCATTTGCGGTATTGACCGTAAATCGTATGATTTTGGGTTCGGTTTTCCATTGCCCGGGTGCATAAGAAAATACGGTAAATAGATATGTGTCTTCAGGCAAACCCGTGTATTTTACAGATGAAGCATTGATGGTTTCTGTACGTCGCAATCCTGATTTTTCAGCAGTTAATGTGACGGAAAATAAAAAAGGCATACGTTTATCGTCTGTGGTTTTGCAAGCATATTGCAAAGCAATGGTATCGCGTCGCCCCATTATCGGTGTAGAAGCCGGATTTTCCACTATACCGTTAATTGTCATTTCTCGGATAAGGGTTTCATAATCATTGGAAGGTTGAGCAAGAGCGGTATGGCTGCCCAATGCAAGCAAGACCAAAGCGGGTATATGCTTCCATCCTATGGTATATGATTTTCCATTATAGAGTGGTTGTACCATAATCTGACTTTTTTATTCTATTTCATACGCTTTTTTGCGCAATAATACTGCCTGATGCCTTGGTCTGAATTTTTTTTGCTCCAATCCATTTTTCATAAGCCGAATAATATCAAAAAATGTACGAAATGGATAATGTGGTATCCGTTCCGTTGCACAGTAAGATGCTAATGCACCTTTGGCGAAAATAATATCGGCATGAGACGCTGCACACATATCGGAATATCCGTCGCCTATATAGACGATGAGCGTGTCCGGTGGCGTGTTGTTGAGCACAATATTTCTTTTACATGAAGCACAAAAACATGAACATGATTCCGTTGCATTGGGAAATAAGGGCGATAATTGCCCATTCACTTCTTGCATTGCATTGGAATAATATTGCACTTCCGACATATCATTGGCTGCCAATATCGGTTCGATATATTCTCTAAAACCATCGCTGACAATGGTTAAAGGAAATGATAATTCATGGCAGTATTTGACAAAATCGGCAAAATATGCATCAATCGGATAGCGTAGCGCAAAATCCTGTACCATTTCGGATGAAATCGGTCGCAATCCTCGTACCACATCATGATAATAGTCGCGTACGGAACTTTTGCCACTCATTAATCGCGCCATCGAATCATCAAATACGGTGGAAAACTCCGCAAAAAATTCATCACCCGTATCTACTGTGGTTATCGTGCCATCGAAATCACAAAAAATGGAAAGTTGTAGTGCCATACACGCCATTAATAAGTATAGAATCCGCGACCTGCGACTTTGCCCACATAGCCGGCTCGCACATATTGACGCAATATAACTGCCGCACGGTATCTTTCTTGATGATATTCGTCATATAAACCGTCAAGTAATGCGAGAATATAGTCCAAACCGATGTCATCCGCCCATGACAGTAAACCCTTGGGATAATTTACTCCCAATGTCATGGCTTTATCAATATCTGCCGCCGATGCCACACCTTCCATCACAGCAAAGGCAGCTTCATTGATAAGCGTGGCAAGAATACGAGGTGCAATCAACCCCACTCTGTCCTCGACAAGGTTCACGCCATAGCCCAAACTGTGCCATAGTGCCGACACTTGCGCTGAAACTTCCGGCGAAGCATCCAATGAAACGCTGTATTCTATGCTTGCATTGTTCGTAAAACCCGACATCCCACTGAATATAGATGTGGCGGAATTTCCCAACCATTGCGATAATGCCGTGGCGGTGCATGAAGCCGCCGCCGCACAATAGACGACATTACCTTGGGGCATCATTTCACGAACAAAAGCAGGAATATCTGTCGCTTTTGTCACAGGAGTAAAGTCCATAATGAGCCATGCGTCAGCAAGTCCTTCAATATCTTTACTGTTTTGAAAAATAGAGATTTGAGTGCTGTTTTCTTCGGAGGTATTTACTGTCGTATTGCCATAAACATGGACTGTTATTCCATGCGAAATCATTCGCGCCCTGCATTCCAATGCTGCGGGGGAATTACCGCAGAGAATAAGACCAAATTGAGTATCTGAATTGCTCATAAATATTGTCTTGAATAAAAATATGAAGGAAAAATACGACGAAACTGCCAAACTTCAAGAAGCAAACTTCATTATCGGCTTTTTTTTATTCATTTAGAAAAATTCTCGTATATTCTACATTCCAAAGAGGTACACATTGCTCAAACTGTTCATAAAACGGTGTTTTGCATGAGAGTCCTCATTCATTTTTTTCACGAAATATATTGATACACTATGAGTAACATGATGGTGCGTATTATCGTTGGTCTTGTCGGCATTCCATTCCTTGTGTGGATTATGCTGCGTGGCGGTTATTCTTTTCTCTTTTTTACCGTTACTATTGCGGCATTAGCTCAATGGGAATTTTACAAGGCAGCCCGCCACAAAGGATATCAGCCGATGGAATGGATGGGAATCATTGCGGGTGCTATCTATCTTGCCTCCGTCAGCACCGTAGGGCTTGTGCCATTTTCGGCTGAATTTATCATTGGGACAATGGTCTTATTGACATGTATGGCAGAAGTCTTTCGGCAGCGAAGCACCGCACTTGCAAATGTGATGACTACTATCGGCGGCTTTGTGTATATACCCTTTATGATTGGTTTTTTCCATTTGATGCAACACTATTTCCTTGAGCATTATCATACAGGCGGACGACTTTTTACCGTGATTTTATTCGCCGGAATATGGCTTTGCGATTCTGCCGCATATTTTTCCGGTAAATTTTTAGGAAAACATAAACTTTTAGAACGTGTCAGTCCTAAAAAAACATGGGAAGGCGCCATCGGGGGTTTTATTTTTTGTATTGCAGGTGTCTATGGTTTATCGCAATGGCTTTTGACACCGGCATTATCACCAATATTTATTGTACTCACCAGTGCAATTATCGGGACAATAGGACAAATAGGTGATTTATTTGAATCGCTCATAAAACGTGATGCACAAATAAAAGACAGCTCCGGCATTTTACCCGGGCATGGCGGTATTTTAGACCGATTTGACAGCGCATTATTTGTTGCTCCGGCTGTGTGGATACTAATTATGATATATCATTATCTGGAATTGCCGATTTGGTAATATAGTGAGTGAAAAAATATACCAAGTATTACAGCAATTATAAAGATCTTCACGATTGATTTTTTTTGATTGATAAGGAGTGGATTACACATAACTCCAAAATCCCTTTATTCGGATATTCGCTTTTTTATTTGTTGCGATTTTTTCTGTATTGGGCAACATAGTGTGTATGTTGTGCATAATTTGTGGAAAAATTGTGTTCACCACTGCCATTTCCTTTTGCTACAAAATACAGAAAGGAGTGTTTTTCGGGAAATAAAGCAGCTTCGATGGATGCAGCCGAAGGCGAATTAATGGGACCCGGCGGCAATCCTTTAAATTTATATGTATTGTATGGATTATCCGATTGTAAATCGGCATAAAGCAGGCGTTTTTTCCCGCCTACGGCATATTGCACTGTGGGGTCTGCATCAAGTTTCATATTGCGTTGCAAGCGGTTCATATAGACTCCTGCAATACGTTTTCTTTCCTTTGCTACCACAGCTTCTGCCTCAATAATAGAAGCCAATGTAAGAATTTCATGACGTGAACGACCTTGACGACGAGCTTCGGCTTCATAGTTCGACCATATTTTGTTCTGTGCCGTAAGCAGACGCTCCACAAGTTCTTGGGGATTATGCTTCCAAAATACATTATAGGTATCGGGCATGATATAGCCCTCAATATGCTCAACACCATAGCGACGTAAGACAGTATCGGACTGACAATATGCCATAAATTCCACAGAATCAATATCTGCTTTTGCCTGTGCTATGGACGCAAATTGTCTTAGCGTAATGCCCTCGGGAAAGCTGATATTCACCGTGACGCTTTGCTTTTTAGAAAAGAGCGATCGCAAAAGTTGAAGGTGTGTTGTCGTGGGCGCAATGCGATATTCTCCCGGATATATTGTGGCATCGGTCAGTGTTGCATACACTTTGATACACCAAGAAAATATGGTCGGCGATTTGACGGATCCATCCAAAGAAAGCATCGTTGCCTCGACAGTGGGTGGTGTAGGGATAACAATTTCTTTTGTTGATTGCATAGGCAAATTTGATTGCAGATAGGAAGTTATCCATACGCCGAAAATAAGGCATATTACCGCCATTGCGGCAAGGATTCCCATAACTAAAGTGCTTGTTCTTTTCTTCATTCCATCTATCGTTGTATGCAAATTCTATGACAATTTCGGAAAATTTTTTGGATATGGGCTACGTAATGAGTTCGCCGAACCATCACGCCACTGTTTGGCATACAAGCAAATCCATCATATCACTTTTTGATAATCAATAATGTAAAGTATTCTATTGTAAAGTGTTGTGAAATTTGAAAACAATTGTTAATAAATGTTGTCGTATCAAAAATATACATTTTCATGTTCAATACTTTGAATGAGTATCCGTCACTTCGGCTCGATTCACAATACATGACTATTTCATGGTAATGTGGCATATCATTGATGTGATACATATTTTCAAGAAATTTATTTTTTCATTTATCATTATACTTTATGCGTCCAGAAAGTCTCCAATTTCTCACCAATTATCTTAACAATCCATCACCTACGGGCTTTGAATCAAGCGGACAGAAACTGTGGCTCGATTATCTTGCGCCTTATATTGACACATGGGAAACTGATGTGTATGGCTCGGCAATCGGCATTATTAATCCGGATGCGCCCTACAAAGTAGTTATCGAAGCTCATGCCGATGAAATTGCATGGTATGTCAGTTATATCAGCGATAATGGTTATATCTATCTCAAACGCAATGGCGGTTCCGATACGATGATTGCCCCTTCAATGCGTGCCAATATTTATACAAGTGCAGGCACCACCGTGAAAGCAGTATTCGGATGGCCCGCAATTCATGTGCGCGATAAAGCAAAAGATGAAGCTCCGACTTTGAAAAATATCTTTCTTGATTGCGGATGCTCTTCACGTGAGGAAGTACAAAAACTCGGCATACGTGTCGGCGATATTGTCATTTTTGAAGCTGATAGTATGATATTGCAAGAAAAATGGCTTGTCGGTCGTGCTATTGATAATCGTATCGGTGGTTTTATGATCGCTGAAGTGGCTCGCTTGCTCAAAGAAAATGGTAAACAGCTCGGATTTGGACTTTATATTGTCAATGCAGTGCAAGAAGAAGTCGGCTTACGCGGAGCGGCGATGGTTGCAAGTCGCATTCAGCCGGATGTGGCAATTATTACCGATGTAACTCATGATACCACTGCTCCCATGTATGATAAAACCGCACAAGGCGAACGTGCTTGCGGCAAAGGTCCTGTATTGACAGTAGCGCCGGCTGTGCAAAATAATGTTTTGCGTATGCTTGCCGACACAGCAGAAAAAAATGAAATTCCCGTGCAATGGACTGCGGCTTCGGGAGTAACAGGCACAGATACCGATGCTTTTGCATATTCAGGAAAAGGTATAGCATCGGCTCTTATTTCTTTGGCTTTAAAATATATGCACACAACAGTAGAAACAGTGCATCTTGATGATGTGGAAAATGTTATCAAGTTGATGTATGAGTTTGTGTGCCAATTAGAGCCAAATCATGATTTTCGTTATATTAAAAAATAAAATGTATAATGCATCTACTAAAGAAGCCGAGCAATATTGCTCGGCTTCTTTTTTTAATGTGAATAATAATATGGTAGCACTGTTGAACCGAAACGAACCCAATAAAGTCCCTTAGAAATACCTTTCGGCTCCTCAATAATCGAATTGGCTGCCGAGCATTGATATACTTCATTGCCAATCAAATCATAGAAAACAATATGTTCAAATGTTTGTGATAAAGGAAGCATAAAAGATTGTGTACCAATCATATATATATTTGTACTTTCCTCTATCTCTCTCAGCGCTGTAAGCGGGATACGCCTATCCATATAGCGATAAATGTCTATATCCGGCATATTCGCCAATAATGCAACGACGGCATCAATAGGAACATAATTATCGAACTCTAAGAAATAGTTTCTTGCTATATAAGAAGATTCTACGGTGTCACTATATGCCCTTGGCATGATTTTGATCATCGTATATGGACCAAAGAGTGAGTCTATTTGAGCAAATATAGATTTGATGGCTGTAAATTGTGGTAATATGTCATGCCATGTTTTATGGTAATATGTATTTAATACTGTATCTTTACCATAATACATTAGTTTATGTTCAAAGGTTGTCAAGAATGTTTTTTTTGCATAGAGTAAACCAAAGGTTGCTGATCCTATACATGAATCTATGCGCACCGAATCGGGATTAGGTTCATATTCATACCCATCAGCATAATACATCCTTTTCAAACAGGAATCAGGAGCACGGTAAGAATATGATTCAGAAACGCAAAACAGTAAAAGTACTAAAATTGAGAATACTATTGTTTTCATGATAATTATTTTTTTTGATTATGAAAATATTTTACTGTAAAATTGTTGATTTGAATGTAATACAGACCTATTGGTATATCAGTAGGTAGATCTATTTGTTCAATTTCCGTGAAAATTTTACTGTAAACCTCGCTTCCATACAGACTATAAAACTTAACAATATTACCATTTGTCAGTAGGGGGACTTTAAAAAAAACATTACCAATTCTCACTGTTTTCTCATACGAACATTGACTCTGTATTTCAATTCCTGTGATGGGAATCGTGGCATCATTATACCAAGCGGATCTCCTATTTGGTAACTGATAAAAAAAAGCTACAACATCAGGAATAGATACATAGTTATCAAATAGAATAGATAGGGGCTGATATTTGAAAAAATCTCTTGTAGTGTCATTAATGTTTTTAGGTAACACCCTATAGAACGTATATGTACCATAGAGAGAATCCAATTTTTTAAAAGCAGATTTCAATGTATCGTATTGTGGTAATACATCCTGCCATGTAGTATAAATTTTGTCATTAATAATACTATCGCTTATCCAATTAAATATTTGCACATTTAATTCTATTTTAAATGTTTTTTTTGCATATCTGTGTCCAAATGTTGGCGAAGATATACACGAATCTGCACGAACAGAATCGGGATTAGGATTTAAATCTCTTATATCACCAGTGTAAGGATGAGTCATGAATATTATCTTCAAACAGGAATCAGGAGCACGGTAGGCGGATAATTCAATAGTGCTAATTATACATAACACTATACATATATATATTGTTTTCATAATGTTCTTTTTTAATGTGAATAATAATATGGTAGAACTGTAGAACCAAAACGAACCCAATAAAGTCCCTTAGAAATACCTTTCGGCTCCTCAATAATCGAATTGGCTGCCGAGCATTGATATACTTCATTGCCAATCAAATCATAGAAAACAATATGTTCAAATGTTTGTGATAAAGGAAGCATAAAAGATTGTGTACCAATCATATATATATTTGTACTTTCCTCTATCTCTCTCAGCGCTGTAAGCGGGATACGCCTATCCATATAGCGATAAATGTCTATATCCGGCATATTCGCCAATAATGCAACGACGGCATCAATAGGAACATAATTATCGAACTCTAAGAAATAGTTTCTTGCTATATAAGAAGATTCTACGGTGTCACTATATGCCCTTGGCATGATTTTGATCATCGTATATGGACCAAAGAGTGAGTCTATTTGAGCAAATATAGATTTGATGGCTGTAAATTGTGGTAATATGTCATGCCATGTTTTATGGTAATATGTATTTAATACTGTATCTTTACCATAATACATTAGTTTATGTTCAAAGGTTGTCAAGAATGTTTTTTTTGCATAGAGTAAACCAAAGGTTGCTGATCCTATACATGAATCTATGCGCACCGAATCGGGATTAGGTTCATATTCATACCCATCAGCATAATACATCCTTTTCAAACAGGAATCAGGAGCACGGTAAGAATATGATTCAGAAACGCAAAACAGTAAAAGTACTAAAATTGAAAATACTATTGTTTTCATTATATCTCCATTGAAAAAAAAGGTTAAGGATATTGTGTTGGATCAAGACTATTATAGATATCAAATTTACAAGCATCAAAACAGGGAGTCGGCAAATTTGTTGGGCAGGTATTATCCCACCATACATAGTTTGTGTTTTCCCAATCAAAGAATGGTGCACATGGCTGTGGCGATTGGCTATCAATGGCATATACAGCCACCTCACGAACGCAACACTCTTCGCCACATACTTTGCATAGAATTTTGGGGGAACAATTACATGGATTGAACATCAGCCCTTTGAGAGAGTCAGAGTGCTGAGGAAACTGCCGATAATGAGTAAGTATGGTATCCATAGCTCACCTTTTGTATTAAGTGGTAAAATTTTGTGGTTGTACAGAATGTTGGCGAAAGGACTTCCTACGCAACAGGTGACAATCACTGAGTCCAACTTACGAAAAAAAACAATGTACACCAAATATGTGGTGAAAAAATATTTTCCCTATCAAATGAGAGTTCAGCGAAGTGAGGATAAGCAAAAAAAATCCCTCACCATTTCGTGAATAGTGAGGGAATGGAGTATCAAACAATAATACTTTACAAGATAATATGCACTGCATCAGCCGCTGCTTTGGCTTTAGCGCGAATATCATCAGTGGACTCATCCAAAGAGCCATACGCTAATGCTACACCCATGCGACGATACTGACGTGCCACCGGTTTATTAAAAATTCTAATATCTGTATTTTCAAGACTTAGTGCATTTTCAATTCCTTCATATCGCGGCGATGTACTTTCACCCGATGATAAAATAACGGCACTTGCACCTGTTCTTTCTGCTTGTAAGACAGGAATGGGTAATCCTAAAATTGCTCTGAGATGTAATTCAAATTCCGAAAATGTCTGCGTTCCCGCTAATGTTACCATGCCCGTATCATGGGGTCTTGGCGATAATTCGGAAAAATAAACTCCATTATCCGAGAGAAAAAATTCAACACCCCAAATACCTGCACCGGTTAAAGCATTGGTCACTTTTCGTGCAATATTTTGTGCTTCGAGTATATGTTCTTGGCTCATTGCAACGGGTTGCCAGCTTTCTTGATAATCACCGCGTTCTTGGCGATGTCCTATAGGAGGACAAAATAATGTTTCGCCATTTTTTTGCGTTACTGTTAATAAAGTAATTTCCGTGTGAAAATCAATAAATTCTTCAATAATAACATCATTATCTCCCGTTCTGCCTTTTTCGGCAGCAATAGCCCATGCTTTGGGAATATCGTCCACCGATTTAATGACCGATTGACCTTTACCGGATGAAGACATTAATGGTTTGACAACGCAAGGAATACCGATTTTTTGAACATTGTGCTCAAATTCTTCAAAAGTAGAAGCATAAGTATATGCAGCGGTTTTTAATCCGAGTTCTTGTGCTGCCATATCGCGTATGGCACGACGATTCATGGTAAAGTTTGCAGCTTTTGCACTTGGCACTACATGAATACCTTGTTGCTCATAGTCATAAAGACGTTCTGTGCGTATTGCCTCAATTTCAGGTACAATAATATCGGGCTGATGTTTGGCAATGACAGCATCGAGTGCGTTGCCGTCAAGCATCGGTATAACTTCATATTCATGAGCCACTTGCATTGCAGGTGCGCCATGATATGAATCAACGGCAATTATATATTGCCCCATACGCTGCGCTGCAATAACAAATTCTTTACCTAATTCACCGGAGCCGAGTAAAACAATTTTTTTTTGCATAATAAACGAAGATTAAAATGAATGAAATACCCCGATGATTTTTCCAATAATACGTACATCATCGTCACCGGAGAAAAATTTTATTTTGGGAAAACCTTTTTCTGTCGCCTGTAATTCATTATATTTTTCTGTGGAATAATAACGTCGTGCCAAAAGAATATCCTCAACGGATGCCAAGACAATATCGCCAATAGTAGGGGGCGACGGTATAACAAAAAGTATATCACCTTCGGCGAATCCTTCAGTTCTCATACCATTATCCGAGCAAATTGCTGCAATAATATTCTCATTATTTCCAAAAAACATTGTGTCAAAATAGATTGCTTTTGTCTTGTGCAAACCATCATTAGACAAAAAGGTGATTGTATCGGAAACGGGTATGTCAACTGATGTTGATTGCGTTTCGGTATGGAGAATAGCCAAGCCGCGTGATTTTCCGTTTCCTTTACGAATATATCCTTTTTTATCGAGTATTTTTAGGCAATCATAGGCAGTACGTGTGGACTCAAAAGAAAAATGACGACATATTTCTTTTAATGTGGGCGGAAAACCTTGATTATGAAGGGTTGAAACAATAAAATCAAAGACTTGTTGTTGTCTTTCCGTTAAGGGTTGTTTTTCGCCTGTATTTTTCACAAATTATACTCCACGTTGATTCGGATCCCATACGAATTTATGGACTTGTAATTGGAAACGAACGTCTAAGCGGTCTTCCAAAATCCATTCGACTAATTGTTTGAACTCTAATGTTGAAAATACTGCGGAAAAAAGCACAGCCGCTGCTTTATGGGTCAAATCATAATCGGCAGTAATTTTTTTTGCCCATTCATAATCCTCACGAGAAGCAATAACGAATTTTATTTCATCATGCGGTTGCAATATGATAAGATTATCATAATTATTGAGCGACATCATTTTGGAATCGGGACATTTCATATCAATAATTTTAATAATGCGCGGATCAACATAGCGGCAATCAATATGTCCGCCTGTTTCCACAGCTACTGTATATCCCTCATCGCATAATAATGACATTAATGGCAGGACGGCATGTTGTTCTAATGGTTCACCACCAGTAAATTCAATAAAATTACATTCATATTGACGACAAATTTCGATTATTTCCGTTCCCGACATCGGTGTGCCGCCTTTATGTTGTAATGAATATGGCGTGTCGCACCAAACACAGCGTAAAGAACAGCCCTGCAAGCGTACAAAAACGCATCGTGTGCCTGCACGTAAACCTTCGCCCTGAATAGAATAAAATATTTCATTCACCGAAAGATGAATATCATCGGGATTGCGTAAAGCAAGTATTTCTTCCGACGGTGCGGTAATTGTTTTTATTCCCATAGTATTATTGCATCCAAATATCAAAACCGGAAATACCGAGCGGCTCAATTGTTTTAAATCCTTCGCCATAGCTTGCGCCGATGAGCGAACCCAAATATTGTGACCGTGCGGTGAGCATTGTCATAAATGCGGGGGTAGAAATAAATGTTTGCGGTGCATTGTCATCATGCTGACCTTCCACATATACTTGCGTTGAATATGCTTGAATAGCTTGAATTTTTGTTGAAAAATGCTCGGAAATATCCACAATAAAATCAGGCTCGAAATGATAGCTTTGCATATAAGAAAACATATATTTCGGGCGATATGGATTTTGGGTGATGCCATGATACATTGTTTCAATTTTTGTCATACCGGACATAAATACTGATTTACGCAATAATTGATGGGCATATTCATGGTCAAGATGACGATCATTGTGTGCGGGGATAAGAATAATACGCGGAGTATAATGGCGCAATACCGCCACAATTTCAAGAATATATTCATTATTGACACTAATATCGCCATCGGGTATGCCGAGATTTATGCGTTCATGAATGCCAAGTATGGCAGACGCTTTTTCGGCTTCGAGGGCACGTGTTTCGGCTGTGCCGCGAGAACCCAATTCACCGCGTGTGAGATCACATATTCCTACGGTATAGCCCTTGCCGATCATTGCAGCCAATGAACCGCCGCAAGAAAGTTCTATATCGTCAGGATGTGCGCCAAAGGCAAGTATATCTAAGTGCATGATTATTTATCCGATTTCTTCTTGGTGAAACATCATTGTGCTGTTAAGCAGATTGAACAGGGGACGATGTTCTTCGACAAGCATTGATGCCGTGAATTCATGGATGGGTACTAATCGCAATTCGCTTATATCATCATTGGGTTCTATATGTCCGGCTGCATAATCGGCACAATAAAACAAGGAAATGATTTTATCGGATTCTTCTCTGTAGCGCCAATCATCAATTCTCATGCTGCCTATGTAGCGAATATTTTGAATTTCAATGCATGCTTCACTGCGTACTTCACGCCGCACCGTATCTTCAAACGATGTATCTTCGGGTAAGGCAAAACCTCCGATAAATCGCCATTCAGTTTCATTGGGTTTGCGTGCCAATAAGACATTATGTCCTTTCATCACAGCCACATCCACACCCGTAAATACTTTGTCATATTGATTATAGGCGGCATATATAACGCCGGCGCGAAAATCTCGTGAGGTCATGACTTCATTGCTGATATTTTTGCGTACTTCCGTGCCACTCACATAAATTGTCGGCTCTAATTCTGTCATGGGAAATTCGCCTCGGTAGCGTTCCAAAACGCCTTCTTTGCGCCCATAGAGCATAATTTTTCCTACAGGCAAAACCTCACGTATGCGGCGGTCAAGAGTCAAACTCCATTCTTGGTCAGAGCGCACATCGGGCAATGCCAAGACGGTCAGTTGCGGGAAACGAGCAATAATCATTTCTTTGCGTGAGACAAAGTCCAAGGGATTGCGTTTGGTTACAAGAGCAGGGCTGACACCGAGAAATAAGACAACTTTACGGTGTTTTGCCATAACCCCTTCAATAAGTTCTATATGACTTGTATGTAAATCATGTACCTGAAATCGCCCGATAATGACACCAATATCAGCGATAGAGTCTTGTTTAGTATCCATAGTGTATGCACGAGAATGTGATTGGTAAATGCAAAACTACGGTGAAACGGCATGTATCCTGTCATTAGATACAAGAAATGGGGAATTGCGGTTTTACTATTATCGTCAAAGATTCATTGAAGGAAGGTGTTATTCTTTGACAGACAATTTTTGCAGTATATGTCCTTTTTGGGAGAATTTAGCAAGAATATAAATATCGTCCTCTGTACAGCCCGCTATGTTGATGCGCGACACTTTATCGTCGTGACATTGCACGTAAATCTCACGTTCAAGAATTCCATCCCAATTGTATCGCTGTAAAATATAGTAGTCAGAAGATTTTTGTGGACTATAGGGTTGAATAAGGACAAAAAAATGTCGAGAATTTGAAAAAATATCATTCACAAAATAGCGCATGGTGTCGGTATGCGGCAATAAGAGAGGTTTTAGATTATTGGGAACAGCGCAATGGAGTAAACCGGAAAATGGGAACTTGATAATAGTATCACGAAGAAGTATTTTACAAAAAATATGATTCCAATGATTCATATATATAAATCCTTTTTGTGCCTGATTATATTCAAGTACACCAAGTGTGAAAGTGTTGAATGTTGTTAATCCATATTCTTTTTTTAATCTTCCATAGTTAAGAAAATATGTACCTTGTTCCAAAGTAGGTATGCGAGAGATAAAAAAAGGACTTATAGAATCATCGGGTATTCTATGATTTTTTCTAATAAATCCATAAGAAAGATTAGAATAAAGAATTGGTTCTCTGTATTTTAAATATGAGGCGGCATATTCTTCCGTTGCTGGAATATATGCTCCTTGAATCTGATTATTGCTATATGTAGTACTAATAATTCTGCCAAGATAATGGTTTGATAATGACATAGTGCCATCAGGAAGAATAGAGGTGTCGGTAACTTTAGTTTCCAGATTAAGTAAAATAGATAATGTTCCAAAATCCATAGTGGGGGTTACTTGTTGAAATTTTGCTTTCACCGTATTTTCTTTGGGCTTACTAAAGGGGATACCCCACGCTTCCAAAGCAAAAACTTGGGGCAGGGCTTTTTTCATTGCGGTAAGTTCTTCTGCTTTTGAGGGTGGCTTAATGGTCAGCAAACGTTTTCCCGTCACTATGCTGTATCCTGCTATTTCATTTTGCAATTCATCTACGGTATATAAAGTATTATTGCGAAAGTCAATAATTGGCTGATATGCTTTACCAAGTATGGAATTGTCATTTTTCTCTAAGACAATCTGTTGTATATCCTTATTATTGATTCGGGATATTTTTTTGAGTATTTCTCCTACATCTGAATTATATCTGTTTATGTTTTCACATCTGTATAATTCATAACCACTTTGAGAAGTGACAATAAGAGTTGGTTGATCTTTAATAGCGCATCGTTTGAATAATCCGAGAGTATCATATATACAGGAATCAACATCTAATTGCTTGCAATAGATTGTATAATCATCGGAAGAATTTGTAGAAAGTACAGCAATAATCTTCCCTGTTTTTTGCTCTCTCAAACGTTCGATGGTACTATTAATAATCGTTTGATTGCATTGAAGGCAATGATCTACATCTATAAATAAAAAATATTTATAGGGCACTTCTTGGGCAAACATTGAAGTAGAAAGTAGAATAACCAGAACAAAGAAAAATTTCATGTTTTTATAAAAATCAGATAATTGTTTTTTTTCTTTTTATTTCAAAGAGAATAATTCCGGCAGCAACGGAAGCATTAAGTGATTGTACCTTGCCTGAAAGGGGAATAGTGATAGAAAAATCCAATAATTTTCGCGTTTCATTTTTCATGCCGCTGCCTTCACTTCCAATGATAAGGACTATGGGCATATCATAATCAGGACTGTCATAATTTTGTGCATTATTCATGTCCGTACCAATAAGCGTAAATCCTGCGGCTTTGCAATCTTTTAATGCCACAGATGTATTGGGTACTTTCACGATGGGAATATGATGTAAAGCTCCGGCAGAAGATTTCATTGCCGTGGCTGTGACGGGTGAGCCGTGTTGTGTAGGGAGCAGAAGTGCATGAGCGCCGGCACAAGCCATTGAGCGTGCTATTGCTCCAACATTATGAGGATCATGGATGCCGTCAAGGAGAACAAAAACGGGATTGTCTGTTTCTGTATATGCTTGCTCTATTGCCTGCTCCAAAGTTATGGGATGATAGAGCGGCATGAGCGCAATGACACCTTGCACAGCACCGTCACCGACCTCAATCCTTTTTTCAAGCATAGCAAATTTTTGTCTGTCTGCGATGGAACAAGGGATATTGCGCCGTTTTGCTTCGGCACGAATAGTGTCAATACCTTCACCCTCAGCACCGAAGGCAAAGAAGATTTTTTCTATGTCACGTTGTGCTCTTAATGCCTCTAATACAGTGCGTCTGCCATAGATACCTTGGGTTGATTGTGTGTTTTCTTCAATGTGTTGAGATGCCATTATATTACTTTCAATCGGGAAAATTCGGCTGAAATGCCGTATTTTCGTGGTTCTTAATACTTATTCACAGCAAAAATACGGCTCAAATACTATGGTTGAACTTGAAACATTCCCTAATCCCAGACCGGAGCGTCCTTATACAATAACGCATGTATGCCATGAATTTACATCGGTATGCCCCAAAACAGGGTTGCCCGATTTCGCAACGGTGACTATTCGTTACATCGCAGCGGAAGTGTGTCTGGAGTTAAAAGCACTGAAATATTATTTTCTTGAATACAGAAATAAGGGCATATTTTACGAAGCTGTGACCAATGCTATTCTTGATGATTTGGTGGCTGCATGCCAACCTCTTGAGATGACCATTACCACAGAATGGGGCGTGCGCGGTGGTATGACTTCGGTGATTGAAGCTCAGTATAAACGAGATTAACCATCATGGCATTGACGCGCATAGCTAAAGAGTTTCGCTGGGAAATGGGGCATAGACTTCCTTTCCACGAGGGCTTATGTCGTAACTTGCACGGTCACTCATATTCCATGCGTGTGGAAATTGAAGGCGAAACAGACTCGCACGGTATGGTTATGGATTATTATGATATAAAAACCATTGTGCAACCCATTGTGGATATGCTTGATCATGCGTTTTTATGTGATGAAGGTGATGAGGTAATGAAAGAATTTTTTCATACCAATCCCATGAAAACAGTTATGGTGCCATTTTATACGACAGCAGAAAATATAGCGGCTTATATGTTAGGACATATATGCGACGCTTTAGCAGCAACACCTTCATCCGTTCATCGCGTGATGATTCGTGTGTATGAAACCGAAAAAACTTATGCAGAAGTAGAACGTGTATTCACAAAAGACAAGTGATAAACTAAAGACGGAAGAATATCTATGAGTGTACGAGTGCGATTTGCCCCCTCACCAACGGGCTTTGTTCATATAGGAAGTTTACGAACAGCTTTATACAATTATCTTTTTGCCAAGCATCATGGCGGAGTGAATATTCTTCGCATTGAAGACACAGACCGTACACGTTTTGTGGAAGGTGCCGAAGAAGAAATCATTGCCACCTGCCGTTGGGCGGGTATAGAGTTTGATGAAAGTACGGAAAAAGGCGGTCCCTTCGGACCTTATCGTCAATCTGAGCGCACAGAAATCTATCGTGAGCATGCAGCAATGCTGCTTGACAATGGCAATGCCTATTATGCTTTTGATACTTCGGAAGAATTGGATAAGATGCGCGAACGCCAGCAAGCAGCGGGTATTGCCCCCAAGTATGACCGTTCCATCATGCGCAATCAATATACCTTGGGCGAAGATGAAACACGTCGCCTGCTTGATGAAGGTGCGGAATACTGTATTCGGATGAAAGTGCCGCTCCATGCCGAGATTTCATTTGTGGATAGTATTCGCGGACCCGTGACATTCCAAAGTCGTGATGTGGATGATCAAATCCTTATGAAATCTGATGGGTTTCCGACCTATCATTTGGCAAATGTCGTGGATGACAGATTGATGCAAATTACCCATGTTATTCGCGGCGAAGAATGGTTGCCTTCCACGCCCAAGCATGTGTTGCTATATCAAGCATTCGGGTGGGAAGCACCTCAGTTTGCGCACTTGCCTTTATTGTTGAATGAAGACCGTTCAAAGATGAGTAAACGCAAAGGTGATGTGTTCGTGTATCAGTTCCGTGAAAAAGGTTTCTTTGCAGAAACGTTGGTGAATTTTGTTGCCTTGCTTGGCTGGAATCCTACCGCAGACCGTGAGATGTTTACCCTTCAAGAAATGATTGATACATTTACTTTGGAGAAAGTCAATAAAGCGGGTGCTGTATTTGATTATAAAAAGTTGGAGTGGATGCAATCGGAATACATGAAAAAGTCGGCACCGCAAAATTTTGTCAGTGTAGTTAAGCAAGAGCTTGAAAATAAAGGAATAAATGGCATTGATGATGATTATGTCGTGCGTGTTATTACTTTGTTGCGAGAACGTGTACAATTTCCGCATCAGATAGCAGATTTTGGCAATTATATGTTTGAAATTCCAAAGAGTTATGATGATGAGTTCAGAAATAAAGTCTGGACAGAAAAAGCGCAACAAGCCTTGCCGGAAGTAATTGCTCTATTGCGTTCAGCGGAGGATTTTAACCATACGGCACTTCATCAGACGGTACAGGCATATCTGGCAGAAAAGAAAATGGGCTTTAAAGATGTAATGAATCCTTTGCGTTTATTAGTTACGGGCAAATCTGTTGGTGCGGGTATGTTCGAGACAATGGAAGTTTTAGGAAAACAAGCAACATTGGAACGCATTGATGCCATGCTTGGTTTACTGACTCATTAGTATGTTAAGGTGATTGATGGAACAAAGTAGTCATAGTTTTGTGTATCTTTATAGGTATATACTTTTTCTTCTTTTTTGCGGTTGCTTATGCACCGGAGCAAGTTGCGGAAGTAGTTCAACACAAAATACTGCTTCAAATCAAGCCGCTAATAATTTGGAAAATAAACCTTTGCGCAAATGCATTAATGAAAGAACCTCGAAATCCATAATACGTTGGGGTGAGTATGATCCGGCAAGTGGTGTAACCCGTGCTTATCAATGGGGTGGTGACTTACAATTAAAAAAACTTGCTCGGGAGAATTTCAAAGAGCAATACACAGAAGAAACGGTCTTAAAGACCGACGAACATAGTTTCTGCATATCTTTGTCGGAAACAGTAAAAACATTTGAGAAAGTACCGACCCTCAATTCACCGGGACCAATATCGCGGTTTATTGAATATTATCCGGCGGCGAACAAAGATGTGTTTCGAGCAGTATGGAATCCGCGATACAGAAATGTCGGCAGTAAAGATTTCAGAGCAATTTATGATACATTGATGACAGCCGTGCCGGACGCAGGTCGTTGGTAAGTGATAGAGTCTAATACATTGTCAATTTTTGATTTACCTATAGTAGGTTCATGAGTTCAACAATAACTATATTGATAGTAGATGATAATCCGGACTTTTGTTCATCATTAGCGGATATTGTGAAAGGTTTGGGATGGAAACATCTTATCTGCAATTCCCCCGAACAAGCCATGTCACTATTAGAAAAAAGTGCGCCCTCCATTTCCTTGATGTTACTGGATATAGAGTTCTCCACATCGTCTTTGACCGGTATTGATATGCTGGCGCATTCCGTAAGAGCATATCCGACTATACCGGTTATTATGATTTCCGGTAAAGGTACCATCGAAAATGCCGTGAAATCCACAAAACTTGGAGCAGTGAATTTCATTGAGAAAAATGTTTTAAGCACCGACCGTTTGCGTGAAGTTCTTCGAAGCACCGTCGAAAAAATTAATGGTATTCGTGAGAACCAAGAATTGCTTGCCATTATCCATCAGCAGGGTATTGTTGGTCGCAGCAGAGCCATGGCTGCCGTTGCGGATAAAATTGTGCGTTTCGGCAAAACCGATTTGAATGTGCTCATTACCGGAGAAACAGGCACCGGAAAAAAATTGGTCGCTCGTGCATTGCATGCCGTAAGCCGTCGCAGTAAATATACAATGGTGACTGTGGACATCCCCAATATTCCGAGAGAGTTATTCCAAAGTGAACTTTTTGGGCATGTCAGAGGTGCTTTCTCGGGAGCATTAGAAAATAAAAAAGGTCTTTTTCATCAAGCGAATCGCGGTACTTTGTTCCTTGATGAAATTGGCGATTTGTCGCCCGAATTACAAGCAAATTTATTGCTGCCCATAGAAGAACGCATTGTCAGACGTGTGGGGTCAGTTGAGCCGGAACAAGTGGATTTACGCTTTGTTTCTGCAACCGATAAAGATTTGGTTGAGGCAATGAAAGAAGGTGAGTTTCGTGAACAACTTTATCATCGTTTGCGTGAATGTGAAGTGCATTTGCCTTCATTAGCCGATCGTAAAGAAGATATCCCACTCATTGTGGAACATTATCTTCAAGATCACAATACTCGCATGGAAGAACAGAAAGCATTTGCTCCGGCTACTATAGAATATTTGCAAGAATGTTCATGGAAAGGCAATGTGCGCGAGCTACTCAGTACGATACGTGTGGTATTACAAACAACAGTATCAGCATATATCGAAGTCGCAGATGTCCATAGAATGATGGTTGCTCCCATGACGCAACGTATGGCGCAGCAGTCACAGGCAGCGGCGGCAGGCAGTGGCTTTGAATTTTCAAGCGATCGTTCCCTAAAAGATGATATAGCCATTGTGGATAAACTTAAAATCGAATCAACATTGGGTACCTGTAAAGGTAATGTGAGTAAAGCCGCGGCAATGTTAGGGATAAGTCGTGAAACCTTACACAATAAGATACGCCGTTATGGCATTAATACCCACGAATATAGAAGCAGATAAGTCTTATGTTTTCAACAGTTAAACATGTTCACTTTGTAGGAATCGGCGGTATCGGTATGAGCGGTATCGCCGAAATTCTTTTATCACAAGGATTTACGGTCAGTGGATCGGATATGCACATCGGCGAAGTGACCGAGCGTTTGCGCTCATTGGGTGCGATAATTTACAAAGGTCACAGTTCTACCAATATTCAAGGTGCAGAGGTTGTTGTCTATTCGAGTGCAGTTCGCAATGATGATAACCCTGAAACAGAAGAAGCGCGCCGTTTGGGAATTCCGGTCATACGTCGAGCTGAGATGTTGGCTGAAGTTGCGCGTTTGAACTATTGTCTTGCTATTGCCGGTACGCATGGCAAAACGACAACAACATCCATGTGTGGTTTGATGATGATGCGTGCGGGTTTTGATCCGACTGTTATTGTTGGTGGTAAACTTTCCGGTTTGGGAGGTACCAATGCTCGCTTGGGTAAAGGAAAATGGACAGTAGTCGAAGCCGATGAGTATGATCGTTCTTTTTTGCAGCTATCACCAACGATTGCTGTGATTAATAATATAGAAGCGGAACATCTTGATATTTACGGTTCCGAACATGAAGTGCAGTCTGCATTCGTAGAATTTGCTAATCGTGCTCCTTTTTATGGTGTGGTTGTCATAGGCAGTGATGATCGTGGGGTGAGAACTATTTTTCCCCAAATTGCCAAAAAAGTAGTGACATTCGGATTATCCCGCCAAGCCGATATTCATGCCATTGAAATTAGCCATGAAGGACGTTCTTCGTTTTGTACAGTGGTGGAAAACGGTGAAGTTCTTGGGGCTATGACGGTGAATGTACCGGGTGTTCATAATCTAAAAAATGCATTGGCAGCAGTTGCTGTAGGCAGACAGCTTGGGGTAGATTTTGCTGTTATTGCTGAGTCTATTATGCAGTTTTCCGGTGTGTATAGGCGTTTTGAATTTAAAGGTGAAGTGAATAATATTCTTATTGTGGATGATTATGCGCATCATCCGACGGAAGTAAAGGCAGCACTCCAAGCTGCTCGTAATGGCTGGAAAGAACGTCGGATTGTCGCAGTATTTCAACCACATACTTATACGCGTACACGCGATTTTTATCAAGAGTTTGCTCAATCCTTCGACGATGCCGATATTGTAATCATCACCGATATTTATGCTGCTCGCGAATTACCTATTGAAGGGGTATCTGGCGCACTTATTGCGGAAACTGCCCGACGACTTGGACATAAGAATGTTGTCTATGAACCGCGCAATGATCATCTCGAAGAAACAGTACGTTCAATTGTGCAGCCGAACGATATGTTTTTAACCCTTGGGGCGGGTGATGTGTGGAAACTTGCCGATAATTTTGTCGGGAAAACAACATAATATCACAAATGGAGGACTATTCTTATGAATATCCTTATTGTTGACGATGAGCGAATGAGCAGAACGGTCATTGCTCGTTTGATAGCAAAAAAGTTTTCATTTTGTAAAGTATCGGAAGCTCAAAATGGCATTGAAGCACTTGCCATGCTTGAGCAAGAGACATTCGATTTGCTTATTGCCGATCTTAATATGCCCGGCATGGGTGGGCTTGAATTGGTGCAAGTATTGCGTAATGACATCAAATATCAGAAACTTCCTATCATTATCGTTTCTATAGTCCAAGATAAAAATATCATTGTCAAATTGATACAGCTTGGCATAGCGGGCTTTCTAGTCAAACCATTGAATATTGAAGCTGCTCAACAGCGCATAGGTGCAATTTTACAATCTATTCGACAAGCACAACAACCTGAATCATTGGTGCAGGCACAAAAAAATAAAGCGGTGAGCAAGGTACTCTTTATTGAACCCAATATTGCCACTCGGCTTCTGTTATTGAATTTTATTGGCGAACGATGCCCGATTATCTTTGCTGATAATGAAACTGAATTGGCGAAACTGATACCTGAATATGCTCCCTCGCATATAGTAATTAATGATGACACTTCATCCGGTTTAAGTGAAAAACAAATGGCTAAACGTATTCGTGAGCAATTCGCTGATTATGAACTGTTCATTTTGAAGTATTCTAACCTTGATTATCTTATTGCGGATGAAGCTCCCTTTTTCGATGCCGTCATTCAAAAAAGTGACAACTCTTCAATGTTTCTCCATCAACTTCTTGTCAAAATTTTTAATGATACAACCCCGACGGCAAAGTTATTGCATATACTTAAGTATCAACTCATGACACCTCTGACCGATATGGTACTTAATTTGGCACCGGCATTCTTGAATGAGAAACCTTCACTTTTGGAACGCAGCTATATCGGAAGAATAGATCCCGATGGTGCAGTACGTTATGTCTTGGATATACGAACAGATAAGCGCTATAAAATCTATCTGTCATTTGAAGGAAGACAAAGTGATATTATCACAATAGCCGGTAAGTTTGTGGGAGCGCAAAGTATAACATCAATGGAAAAAGCGACACGGATGTACTCACGTTTTATGACAATGCTTGCTGATAAATGCAGTTCAATTATTATGCGCTATGGTGTTGGTGTAGAGCATACTGCACTGGTCATAAAACCCGGGGAAATGTATGATTACCCACAGATATGGGATTCCGCTATCCCGCTTCGTTTCCAGTCTGATTTGGAATGTATGTTGTCCATCTGTTTAAGAGAAAATTCATAAAATTTTGATATAAGACTAAAATAGTCGTACTTTTGTATCGTTCATTAGCAACGATAACAAAGCATTACCCAAAATAAGACTAAAATAGTCGTATTTATATGTTACGGATTTCAAAAAAAGCTGAATACGGAATGCTGGCATTGCAGAGAATTGCACAAAGCAATGAAACTGTACCCGTCAAAGAAATTGCAGATATGTACGGAATATCTTTTGACTTGCTGGCGAAAGTACTTAATCAACTTGCCAAAGCCGGTCTTGTGACAGCATATCAGGGGACACAAGGAGGGTATCTTCTGGCAAAAAAACCGGTAGAGATTACCGTCGCAGATATTCTTCATACGCTCGAAGGGAGTTTAAAAATCACGGAATGTGCAGATACTCACAGTACTTCATGTGGTTGTACTCTTGACACACTGTGTGCGATTAAAACGCCCATGCAAATTATTCAAGAAAAAATGCTGCAAGTATTTAGCTCCATGACTCTCTCCGATATGATACAAACAGGGGCTGCGCATCATACGTTTCATTCAATTCATATCAATAATTAGCCATTCTACACAAGGAAAAATATATGACACCAAATACAAATACACTTTCGGACACTATTCACAGTGAATATCCGCATACATTTGTGAGCGATATTGAACAAGAAATAGCTCCTTTTGCAACCAAAACAAGTACTCAAGAGGAGAATCTTGTACATTCCGAAAACAGCATACTCGATGAAATCGTTCAAAGCGAATATAAATACGGCTTTGTCAGTGATATAGAGCAAGAAATTGCACCCAAAGGGCTGAGTGAAGATGTGGTGCGTATGATTTCTGCAAAAAAAGAAGAACCCGCGTGGATGTTGGAATGGCGCTTGAGTGCTTATCGTCATTGGCTTACTATGAAAGAACCAACATGGTCCAATGTCCATTATCCGCAAATAGATTTTAATGATATAAGTTATTATGCAGCACCGAAACCAAAAAAAGATGCCCCAAAATCATTGGATGAAATTGACCCCGAATTACGAGAAGTATTTAATAAATTAGGTATTCCTTTGGTGGAACAGGAGCGTATTTCCGGTATTGCCGTTGATGCAGTACTCGATAGTGTTTCCGTTGCTACGACTTTTAAGAAAAAACTCTATGATATGGGAGTAATTTTTTGTTCCATGAGCGAAGCAATACGCGAATATCCTGAATTAGTGCAAAAATATTTGGGAAGTGTTGTTCCTGTGTCCGATAATTTTTATTCTGCATTAAATTCTGCCGTATTCAGCGATGGTTCTTTCTGCTTTATTCCCAAAGGTGTGCGCTGTCCAATGGAATTATCAACATATTTCCGTATAAATGCTAAAGATACCGGACAATTTGAACGTACACTTATCGTTGCTGAAGAATCATCGTATGTCAGTTATTTGGAAGGTTGCACAGCACCCATGCGCGATGAAAATCAATTACATGCCGCAGTGGTCGAAATTGTTGCGCTTGATAATGCGGAAGTGAAATACTCTACGGTGCAAAACTGGTATCCGGGCGATAAAGAAGGAAAAGGCGGAATTTATAATTTTGTTACCAAGCGTGGATTATGTGCCGGAGTAAACAGTAAAATCTCATGGACACAAGTGGAAACAGGATCGGCAATTACATGGAAATATCCAAGCGTAATTTTAAAAGGTGATAATTCTATCGGTGAATTTTATTCTGTTGCCGTGACGAATAATTTTCAGCAAGCCGATACAGGTACAAAAATGTATCATATCGGTAAAAATACAAAAAGCCGTATTGTATCAAAAGGAATTTCTGCCGGAAAAAGTCAAAACAGTTATCGTGGTTTAGTGAAGATAAATAAATCTGCTGATAATGCTCGTAATTTTTCCCAATGTGACTCTTTGCTTATTGGTGACAGATGCGGTGCTCATACATTTCCTTATATTGAAGCAGGTAATAAAAATGCTACAATTGAGCATGAAGCAACAACATCAAAAATTGGTGAAGATATTTTGTTCTATTGCAATCAAAGAGGCATTCCAACCGAAGAAGCAATAGCACTCATTGTGAATGGTTATTGTAAAGAAGTAATGAATCAACTGCCAATGGAATTTGCCGTAGAAGCCCAACGTCTTTTGGCGGTAAGTCTCGAAGGAAGCGTCGGTTAATTCAAAATTACATACAATTTACCATGAAAAAAATAAAGATATATCATTATCCACAATGTTCAACATGTAAAAAAGCTCTTGCTTTATTAGACATTGAAAAAGTCAATTATGAAGCGATTAATATTGTTGAACAACCGCCAACAGTGCAGGAGTTAATGATAATGTTGGAAAATATGGATAATTCCATTCAGAAATTATTTAATACTTCGGGACAACTGTATCGCGAAATGAATATCAAAGAGTTATTACCTTCTTTGAGCACCGAGCAGGCATTAACACTCTTGTCGCAACATGGTAAGTTGATTAAACGACCATTTATACTGAATGGATTATCAGGCACAGTAGGATTCAATGAAACCAAAATACGAAATATTATTGGCTAAAGACTAAATTTCACCATGTATTGGAAGGATGATTTGCGTATGAAATCTACCATGAAAACACTATTCGTTTTTTCCATCATTCTATTAATTAGCGGTTGTGCAAGAATTCCTGCCGGCTATCGTGGAGTGAAGGTAAATTTACTCGGTTCGAGTTCCGGGGAAATAGAAATGCTCAATGTGGGAAGATATTTTTATTGGCCCTTTGGCGTTGAAATTTACAAGTTCCCAGTATTTCAACAAAATACAGTGTGGTCAGCCGACGAGTCTGTAAGTTTTCAGACTGTTGAGGGACTTACTGCGACTGCCGATTTAGGAATTAGTTACTCAATAGAACCGGACAGCGTGCCTGTTCTCTTTCAAAAATATCGTCGCGGCATAGAAGAAATAACCAGTATTTTCTTACGTAATATGGTTGTTGATGCTGTGAACAAAGTCGCTTCCAGCATGACCGTAGAAGCAGTATATGGCAAAGGGCGACAACAATTATTAGATGATGTCACCAAAATGGTCTCACGACAAGTTCGACCTTATGGTATTGTCGTTGATAAAATTTATGCCGTCGGACAATTTAAATTACCGCAAAAAGTAGTTGTAGCAATTGATGCAAAAATTGAAGCGACACAAAGGGCATTACAAAGAGAAAATGAAATAAAAGAAGCGGAAGCCGAAGCTGCCAAGAAAAATGCAATAGTCAAAGGGGAATCGGAAGCAGTATTGATTAGAGCTAAAGCCGAATCTGAAGCAATTTTGGTACGTGCCGATGCTGAAGCAAAAGCGAATGCATTACGTGCGGCTTCACTTACTCCGACATTATTGCAATATGAATCAATAAAAAAATGGAGCGGTAATTTACCCCAAGCAACGGGTGGCACCGCAATGCCTATTTTTCAAATAAATCCTTTTCCCGGAAAAGACTCAGTCAATAACAAATAATAAATACTCTTCAATAATCAAACATATTATGTTGAACATCAATAATCTTCATGCTTCCATCGAAGACAAACAGATTTTAAAAGGAATTAATCTCCAAGTGAACCCGGGGGAGGTTCACGCAATTATGGGACCGAACGGTTCCGGTAAATCAACTCTCGCATCTATTCTTGCAGGGCGCGAAGATTATACTGTTACTGACGGCAATGTATTGTTTAAAGGTAATGAATTACTTGAAATGTCTCCGGAAGAAAGAGCGCAATCGGGTATATTTCTCGCTTTTCAATATCCTGTGGAAATACCCGGTGTCAGTACCGCAAATTTTCTTAAAACAGCATTGAATGAAGTACGCAAAAGTAGAGGTGAAGAACCTTTAGATGCAATGGATTTTCTTAAAATTATGAAGCAAAAAGCGGCTTTGCTTGAACTTGATCATAGCTTCTTACAGCGTTCTTTGAATGAAGGATTTTCGGGCGGTGAGAAAAAACGCAATGAAATATTTCAAATGGCAATGTTAGAGCCAACATTGGCTATTCTTGATGAAACTGATTCCGGTTTGGATATTGACGCATTAAAAATTGTAGCAAATGGTGTTAATGCTTTGCGTAATGATCATAATTCTTTTATAGTTGTGACCCATTATCAACGTCTTCTCAACTATATTGTTCCTGATTTTGTTCATGTTCTTTATAAAGGAAAAATTGTACGTTCAGGCGGTAAAGAACTTGCTATGGAATTAGAAGAAATAGGGTATGATTGGATTAAAGAAGAAATGGCGGAGAATATATAATGTCGCATGATACCATGACACTTATGGAGCGTTTCAACAAAGAATTTTCTCTTTCTGAGCAATCACTCAATGGATTAACCGAAACGCCATTCCATCATCTTCGCCGTCAAGCGATGGATATATTTACACAAAAGGGTTTACCGACAGTCAGACATGAAGAATGGAAATACACAAATATTTTTTCAGTTCTGCAAAAACCATTTCAAAAATCTTTGCCGTTTACTGCCACTGAAACGGTACTCAGTCACTATACGATTCCCGATTTGGACTGTTATCGTATTGTTCTTTACAATGGTGTCTATATACCGGAATTATCTTTAGTTGAAAATGATGATTGTTCCATTACTACCGTAGCTCATGCTTTTCATGAAGAAAACAACGCTATCACATCATTATACGCAACAATTGCGAATAATGAAAAAAATCCATTTGTTGCTTTAAATACGGCTTTGGCAGACAATGGACTTGTTCTTACGGTAAAATCAGGAAAATCTATTGATAAACCGATTCATATTATGATGATTAATGATGCCCAATATGGGGCAGTAATGACTATGCCGCGCCTTTTTATATCTGTGGAGAAAAATGCAAAAATCGGATGTGTTGTAACATCAAATACAATCGGAGATAATCCTTCATGGAAAAATAGTGTTATTGAATGTGTTGTTGCCGAGAATGCTTCTTTACATATTGTTAATTGTCAAAACGATACCGATAATGCCACAATTATTGAAACAGTTGAAGCCCATGTGGCAACCGATGCACATTATGCGATGACAACAGTTTCTCTTGGCGGGAATTTAGTTCGTAATGATGCAAATATTGTTATGAAGGGAAAAAATGCAGAAACACATTTATATGGCTTAATATTAGGCAATGGTAAACGGATTGTTGATAATCATACGATTATGGATCATGCCATGCCACATTGCGAAAGCAGTGAATTGTATAAATATATCCTTGATGATAAATCAACGGGCGTGTTTAATGGTAAAGTATTTGTACGTGAAGATGCACAAAAAACAAATGCGTATCAATCAAATAGAACAATTTTATTATCTGACACGGCTACTATTAATACCAAACCGCAATTGGAAATATTTGCCGATGACGTAAAATGTTCACATGGTGCGACCAGCGGTCAACTTGATGAAGAACAAATGTTTTATTTGCAAGCACGCGGCATTGGTAAAGAAAAAGCACGTGCATTATTATTACATGCTTTTGCGGGTGATATTATTCAAAAAATCCCATTCACATCAGTTGCTGATTGGTTAGACCGTGCTATTTCAATGCGATTACATGATAATGAATAATGTGAGGATAAAAAATGAATATACTAGCTGATGAAAAAAATGTCGAGTCATTGTTTTCGATTGATGATATTCGAAAAGATTTTCCGGAATTATCACGGTATGTTCACAATCGTCCCTTGTGCTATTTAGATAATGCGGCTTCAACACTCAAACCACAAACGGTTATTGATGTCATTGCCGATTTTTATACATCTGGATACAGTAATATTCATCGTGGGGTGTACTTAACTTCGCAACAAGCAACAGAACGCTATGAAAATGTACGCTCAATTATTGCAGAATATATAGGAGCTCAGCATACTTCTGAGATTGTATTTACACGCGGGGCAACCGAAGCAATAAATTTGGTAGCACATTCATGGGGTGAATATGCAATTAAAGAAGGTGATGAAATTCTTATTACCACAATGGAACATCATGCAAATATTGTTCCTTGGCAAGTGCTATGCGAGAAAAAAAATGCTCAGTTGCGGATTATACCAATCAATGATAGCGGAGAAATTATCCTCGAAGAATTTGAGAAATTATTATCAGAAAAAACTAAGTTAGTTTCTTGTGTATATGCCTCTAATTCTTTAGGTACTATAAATCCGATTCAGTCTATCATTCAGATGGCAAAAAATGTTGGTGCTACCGTACTCATTGATGGTGCTCAGGCGATACAGCATATCCCTGTGAATATGCAGGAGTTGAATTGTGATTTTTTTGTATTTTCCGGACATAAATTATATGCGCCGAGCGGCACGGGTGTATTGTATGGAAAAAAAGCTCTTTTACAAGCCATGCCACCCTATCAAACAGGGGGGGATATGATTCGGCGCGTGACATTTGAAAAAACAACATACGCTGACATACCTGCCCGATTTGAAGCAGGAACTCCGAATATTGAAGGAATTATTGGTTTGGGGGAAGCTGTTCGATATGTCCAAAAATGCGGACTTGCAGCCATTGCTGAACGTGAAGCATTATTGTTGGAATATGGAACACATCGTTTAATGGAAATACCTGATGTGCGAATATGGGGAACAGCAAAAGAAAAGGTAGCTGTTATTTCATTTACTTTGGGGGCAATTCATCCCCATGATATTGGCTCGCTTTTAGACAGAGAAGGGATAGCCGTCAGAGCAGGACATCATTGTACACAGCCCTTGTGGCAGCGCTTTGCAATTAATTCTACCACGCGGGCTTCTTTCGCATTTTATAATACCGAACAAGAAATAGATACACTCGTTGACGGTTTGAAAAATGTTGTTTCTTTATTCGGATAAACGAATATTGTTGATGTATTGGATAGTAAATCTCATTATTTCTTTCTGTCATATACTCATCGAAAAAACATAATGATGCTACACTGGCGACACATTCTCATTTGTCCACAGCTTTAGTCAGCATATCTGTGATGCTATGGTTTCCTGTTTGTCAACTTTTTTTGCCGCTTTATTGCTCTTAACATTTTGCTAACACGATTTAACGTGCATATTCTTAAAAACTTGCGTAGGTTTGCGCTGTGTAATTTTTACATTCTTCACAATCTAAGGAATGCGCAATGTATTCATCGTTTAAACACATTACGGCAGCCATTGCTTTATCGGCACTTATGGCACTGCCGATTCATGCTCAACAAACCGAGCCGAATGCTCCAAGTTCCCAAAATGGTTCAAGTTCCATCGAAAAATCCGTCCATGTCATTCGCATCGGCAATGATGGTAAAGTGAGTGTTGACAAAGATGCCATGATGGGCAATACAGCACTTATTAACACTCTTTCCTGCGCAAAACCGCGTCCTTTTCTTGGGGTCACTCTGGGTGACGCTGCGAATAAGGGAGTTCCTGTCACCGCTATAACGCCGGCATCTGCGGCGGAAAAAGCAGGATTGGTGAAAGGTGACATCATAGTCAGTATTGACGGTAAAGAGTTGAATAACAGCCAAGAAGTTGTGGAATGTATCCAATCAAAAAAAGCAGGAAATGATATTGCTATTGTCATTACTCGGGATGGACAGCAAAAAAATCTGACGGCAACATTAACCAATTCGCAACCGCAAGTACAAGTATTTACCCGCAATATTTCTTTGGATAAAAATTCCACCAATACACTCGAAGATGTGGAAGCATTGGCATGGACAGATAATGATGATAAATCCATCGAAGTGACAACAGAAAAAGATGGTAATACAGAGAAAAAAATCATTATTATGAAAAAACGATTGCATGGTGATGCACAACAACTTGAAAATATACGCATTGAATTGCCAAATATAAACAATGCAATGGATAAAGAACTGATGATGGTAAAAGTTATCACAACACAAACATCAAATCCGTGTGAACAGTTGCAGGAACTCAAGTCAAATCCTTTACTTGGTGTGTATATTGCAGGGAATTTCCGCAATAATGTTTTTGTAGAAAATACCATGAAATCATTGGGTGCCGATGCCGTTGGAATTCAACGTGGTGATATAATTACAAGTATTGATGGCATTACCATAAAAAATTATAATGAATTGCGCAGAGAAATAACGAAACATGTTCCCGGTGAGAGAGTTGCTGTCACATATAAACGCAATGGCGAAGAAAAAACTGTCTATGCTTTATTGAGCAGTCAAGCAGAAACCAAGCCTGAAATTGTGCAAAATCTTGAACAACAATGTGCTGATAAATCAATGCCAAAAGCGGGAATTCAACAAGAAACAGCCCCCAACACTGATAATGGCGTATCCGTATATCCCAATCCTACATACGGACTAAGCACAATACGCTTTACTTCGCAAAGTACAGATCAATTAGCTGTGACCATAACCGATATGGAGGGCAGAGAAGTTATGACTATGAATCATGCTGCAAGTATTGGAACAGTAGAAATTCCACTTGATGTGACAGAATTATCTTCGGGTATTTACTTGGTAAATATTACTCAAAATGGGCAAACTTTTATTGAACGCATCGTCGTACAATAAATGTGCTATTGTCTTGTTAAGAAAAAAGGATACTTCATTTGAGGTATCCTTTTTTTTATGTATGACTCAAAAGAAATACATAATTTGTATATATACTATTATTCATAGATGCTATATCTGTTATAGCACATTCAATCATTATCTAAAAAAAATATTGCTGTTTATCCGACAATGGTATATAATTCGAGAAAGACTGTTTCCACCGTGCATTATGAATTTACAGGTAAACACAAAAAAGCATCGTATTATTCTATCACAAAGCCATCGTAAAAGCATTGTATAGTTCTTATTTCCTTATGAGTGCGTATATTGCCCTTTAAAAAGCACATATCACTCATTCTAAAGAACTGTATGCGTACTTTTCTTGTTTTTAGTTCCTTGTTCTTAGCTGCTGTTTCTGTGTCAGCGCAACAAAACTTTACCTTATCCGGGATAGTGCGAGATTCTGTGTCCGGTGAGGTGATTATAGGTGCAACGATTCGCCTGATGGATGACAGTGTCTCCGCATCGAAGCCTGTGCGCGGCACCTATACCAATAAGTTCGGCTTTTTTTCTTTGCCGAAAATCTTGCCGAAAACGTATCGGCTGACAGTCGGATATTTTGGTTATCATACGATAATGAAAAAGATTACGGCAAATCAGTTTGACACACTTACTCAATTGTCCATAGCCCTTTCCCGTAAGGAAATCGTGACAGAAGAAGTGGTGGTGACCTCTCAACGTAGCGACAATAATAGCCCTGCCGATAATATTAGTACAGTGACCATACAAGGCGATTTTATTAAGGATATGCCGGCATTATTGGGCGAGACGGATATTTTTCGCGTATTGCAATTATTGCCCGGTGTGAAGTCGCCCTCGGAATTGTCGAGTGGTCTTTATGTGCGTGGTGGTTCGCCCGATCAAAATCTTATTTTATTGGATGGCGTAACGATTTATAATCCTGCGCATTTGGGCGGTTTTCTCAGCACATTCAATGTTGATGCCATGCGCGAAGTGAAATTAATCAAAGGCGGTTTTCCTTCAGAATTTGGCGGTCGGCTTTCAAGTGTATTGGATTTGACCATGAAAGATGGCACAAAAGAAAAAATTACCGGACAGGGAGGCATTAGTCTTATTGCATCACGGCTTACGGTGGAAGGTCCCATCAATGATAAAATGACATTTATGGTATCGGGTCGCAGAATGTATCTTGATGTATTGGCATCATTATTTTTGCCGGAGGAGGAATTGGAGCAAACGCCAAGCTATTATTTTTACGACCTTAATGCAAAATTCACTTATCAAATATCAGAAAAAGACAAATTGTTTGCAAGTGGATTTTTCGGGTCGGATGTTCTTAGTTCACCGCAAAACAATAATGATGCGAGTTTTGATATTGTCTGGGGTAATGCTTCATTGCATACAAAATGGATGCATATTTTTTCGCCTGATGTATTTTCCAATTTTTCATTTATTTATACAAATTATCGTTTCGGTTCGGAATTTTTGGATGATGTTCAGTCCAATTTTTCTTTTTATACTCGTTCGCGTATTCGGGATTTTACTTTGAAGAGTGATGTGACATATTACAGCGATGCTTCGCAAACAATCAAATGCGGCATTGAAGCCACAAGACATGAATTTTTATCAGAAGTTTCCGCAGATTTTAATAATGGAGAATTGCAACCTGTTTCACAAACGATAAGTGCTTTTGATGCAGCATTATATTTGCAAGATGAATGGTATATTACCGATGAGTTATTTACCAATATCGGTGGTCGAATCTATTATTTTCAGAGTGGTAATTATTTGCGATTTGAACCACGCTTGCAGGCAACATATCAAGTTGCTCCCAAGACCAAATTGATAGGTTCATTTGCCGTTGCCAATCAATTTTTACACTTAATTATTCGCAATGATGTAAATTTACCGACAGATTTATGGTTTCCATCTACGAAGACCATATTGCCGAGTTATTCGACACAGGGCATACTTGGTATAGAAACATTATTTGGCGATAATAATTCCTATTTGTTCAGCATAGAAGGATATTACAAAGATATGCGCAATCTGTATGAATATCGCGATACGGCATCATTTTCTTTATTGTTGCCTTTGGAATCGCAATTTACGCAAGGTCGGGGCGAAGCGTATGGTGTGGAAGTGTTTTTGAATAAACGACTCGGAGATTTTACGGGCTGGGTGGGATATACTTTATCATGGACGCGCCGCTTTTTCGATGAATTAAATAATGGCAATCCTTTTTGGGCGCGCTATGATCGTCGTCATGATGTGTCGGCGACATTTTCCTATCGTTTGTCTTCATCACTTGAATTTGGTGCTGCATGGACATTCGGAACGGGCTTTGCCTATACTATGCCGGTGGGTCAATATGTTTTGCAACCGTCAGACGATAGATATAATTCGAGTCGGGAACGTTATCTTTATACAGAGCGCAATGGTTATCGTTTGCCGCCATATCATCGGCTTGATCTTAATTTTGCATTCAAAACCGAGGTTTTTGGTTTACCGTCGCAATTGGTACTTTCTATTTACAATGCCTATAATCGCCAAAACCCATTTGCGCAATTTGTGGACAAAGAATATCAGAGCGATGGTACTTTTAAGCCCGTGTTGAAGCAATATACACTTTTTCCCATACTTCCCGTTTTGGCGTGGAATTTTACTTTTTAATAAATTATGGCAGCAGCAATCATAGGGCAACAAGCTCCGAATTTTACGTTTACTTCCGAGCAAGCACAAGTGTCATTGTCTTCCTTGACAGGGCGCAATATCATACTCTATTTTTATCCCAAGGACGATACGCCCGGATGCACGCAACAAGCATGTGATTTTCGGGATAATCTCAATCAACTGACGCTGAAAGGTTATACTGTTATCGGAGTAAGTCCCGACACAGAATTATCACATAGTAAGTTTTCTCATAAATATTCTCTGGACTTTACTTTAGTTGCGGATACCGACCATAGTATTGCCGAACTATATGGGGTCTGGAAGGAGAAATCAATGTATGGCAGAACATATATGGGGATTGAGCGCACAACATTTATCATCAATGCAGAAGGCATCATTACTCATATATTTCCTAAGGTGAAAGTGAAAGGACATATACAAGACATACTCTCTCACATTGGGTAAACAGATACCATTGCCTCATAGTTGGCTCAAAATTCAGTATTTATGGCTTTTGTGCAACATACTTTTAATAGAAGCAAGACTAAATCAAGAGTGAAAAAGCGATGCTGTTCCCAAATATATCTCTATTTTTGCAGTCTAAAATTCGTAAGGAAATGCCATGCGGCTATTCACTGCTTTACTTTGTTCGGCTTTCGTCATAGTGATGACGAGTTCACAAGTCCTTATAGCACAGGACGATAAATTGGAAGAACTCGGTTTTGAGGAAGCAAATTATGTGGAAGAAAAACCCCCGTATTTTGCTGTCGGTGGCGGTTATATCGGCACATTCCAATTCATGAATTTTGATCAAGTCAATGTATTGGCAAGAAATTTCGGTGTGTCGGATTTTGACGGCGGTATCTTTTGTTCGGGTGTGGGTGGTATTGCTCCCGTACTTATAGTGAAAAATCTTCGTGTGAATGTTGGTGGTTATTCGGGCAACTTAGTACGCGAAGCAAAGAAATCCGATACCTCTTTAACAATGACGGTTGGTTCATCCATCAATACTTTTGGTTTGGATTATGCCTTTCAGCCAATAAAAGGATTAGCAATATTGCCCGGAGCATCGTTTGGTTGGGGCAGTTTGAATATTGAAAGGGCAACATCGACACAAAGCGTGGATTTCAATCCATTAGTTCCTTCGGGGACACAAAGTCTCAGCCGCCTTGGAGCAAGCTATATATTCGTGCAACCGAATTTGAATATCGAATATGCTGTAACCCAATTTGCGATGATACGTGCAAGTGCCGGATATTCATTGAGCTTTATGGGTGACTGGCAAATGAACGGTGTGGCTGCCGTCAATAATGTACCCAAAGAATTAAATGCTAATGCTTTAACACTACAATTCGGTATATTTGTAGGGCTGTTTAACTAAGAATATTACTATGTAACCGGGCTCGTAGCTCAACGGTTAGAGCAGCGGACTCATAATCCGTTGGTTGGGGGTTCAAATCCCTCCGGGCCCACAGTAGAGTGAAGCCCTTTGTATAGTCCAGATTATACAAAGGGTTTTTTCTTTGCTTTCTATCCGAAAATCTTCATTTTATTCCATGGATTTCTTTGTTCGAGTAATAGTATTCTGTTTGTGCATCGTTACGGCTGTCGGAGCGGATAATGATTATGTGACAATAAAAGCCAAAGCCCGCGAAAAAACCGAAGATATATTCACTCGCTATGAGATAGACAATACTCCCAAAAACAGAAATCTTTTCAAGAAAATAAACGGCAATATTACCATACCGCGCAATGATGTTTTGCTTGCCGGTAAAATCTATGCTTTGCCTGTACGCAGTGTCAATTATGCCGGTGAACCGCTCGTAGAATTATTATCATTGTCCAATGAAGGCGATGCTGCTCTTATTGAACAATATAATGACCGCATGAAAACCAAGGGAATGAGGCGTGATGATTTTCGTGTATCGGGGAAATTATGGGTGCCTATGTGGCTTACGGGAACTTCCAAACAAAAAGCAAAAAATAAACGCTCCTATCATCGTTTATTTGGTAAAGGGTATTCGGTTGTCGAAAAAATTGACAATCTTTTAGAAGGGCAAGTTTTTTATATTGATCCCGGACATGGCGGTCCCGACCCCGGGGCAATAGGAAAGCGCGGCAAACATGAATTGCATGAAGATGAGTATGCTTATGATGTTTCCTTACGATTAGCACGTAATTTACTGAGCCATGGAGCAACGGTCTATGTGATAGTCCAAGAAATGAAAGACGGCATTCGCGACACACGTTTTCTCAATAATAGCGATCGTGAGCGATACTATGGTGGGCAACCCATTTCGCGAGGTCACAGAGAACGATTGGAACAAAGGGCAGCTATTATCAATAAATTATATGATAAGCATGCAACAGCCACACAACACAGCGTCATAATTCATGTGGATTCACGAACGACAACTGAACGCATTGACATATTCTTTTACCATGCTCCGGGCAGCGAGCGCGGTAAAGCAACCGCGGAAACATTATTGCAAACATTGCGCGATAAATATAATCAAGCCCAACCCGGACGCGGCTATAATGGCAGTGTGGAAGCACGTGATTTATTTATGTTGAACCATAGCAAACCTATTGGAACATATATTGAACTTGGCAATATAAAAAACCCTAATGATCAAGTGCGGCTTATTGAGCCAAGAAATAGACAAGTTATTGCCGATTGGCTTTGCGACGGTTATTTGGCACTTATACAAAAATCGAAAAAATAATATGCAACTAATACCCAAAAATCCTTTATTTCGAGAAAATATTCGCCACCATCTCAAGCGTCAGGAATTTATGAAATTGTGCCGCTGCGAATTGGTCACTATCGAACCCGGTTATGTTGTCGCAGAAATTGAGCTTGACACTATTCATCAGCAACAAATAGGCTTGGTGCATGGGGGAGTGACTGCTACTATTGCCGATGTGGCTGCCGGTTTTGCAGGATTTACTCTGGTCGCAGAAGAGCAACATACCGTAACGGCAGAAATAAAAATCAGCTATTTTGCACCGGGCTTAGGAAAAAAACTCCGCGCTATAGGCACGGTGGTCAAACCCGGGCGTTCGATGCACTTTTGCGAAGCAGAGGTTTTTGTGATTGCAGAAGACGGCACGGAAAAACTTATTGCAAAAGCAACAACCACTATGGCAATAATCACCCCGAAAAATCATGGCTTGATGGCTTAGTAATTCCAAAAGATTGGATACACTTATACTAATGTCATAAACCCGACTGATCTAATAAGATTGGCATTTCGTAGGCGAAGAATTTTTGATTGGAATGGTTTCACAAGATTCTGAAACAACGTTGAAATCTTATGGCGCAGCAGCTATTATCGGAACTATTGCAGTATTAAAATCAATAGTAATCTTAGGAGGTGTAGGTCCATTTAGATTTAAAGAGACGATTACAATATTATTTGATGAGTAACAAAAAAAAGATGAAACATTAATTGATAGTTTTCCAGATAAACCACATCGACATGATCCTATTAATAAACCGGTTTTTTCCCATTAAACAAGCAATATAGATGAAAGCAAGAACTAAAATAATACTTTCTGTGAGTACTGTATTTGTTTTGATATTTCTATATGGTGTATGGCTTCTTGCCCCAAGAGGACGTTATCCTAATGCCGAAAGATATGATTTTTATGTTGATGACTCCTGTTTCGTTAATGCTTTACTTTCGATTAAAAAAAAACATCCTAATCTTGTCATGGATAGTACGAAATATTTACATGTCAATCTTTATCCAGATAAAAGTACATGGTTTTATGGCGAATTTATTTTTAGAAGTAAAGTATATCAAAAATTATATGTAATTAATTTTAGAACAAGATACTTACGAGATACCATAACAACACTTTCTTTTTTTGGAATATTGTATAATGAAAATAGCGTTTTATATCGTATAAATGACAATTTGGATGATGAAGAGAGTGAAAAATACATTCAAGATTTTGAGACTTCAATTTTACCATTGTTAGAGAAAGAATTAGGTATGAAAGCAGAGTTTCAAGATTGATTGAGTGTTCCGTTCTTTGAACACTAAGAGGTATTTAGGCAGGCTTCGCTTTTTTTTCTAATCAATTACAGTTAATATTCCCACTATGAAACGAATTTTAAGTATTTATTTATTAAGCCATATTGAATGTCCATTATTATCCGAAGAAGAGTTAACGCTTGACAAAGTAATTTCGGGTGATGATGAAACAAAGGTAAAGGAATTACTCCATACAATAGTAAAGCCATATATCAAAAGTTTATCAAGTGATATATATGAGCAAGTAAAAGATATTGTTTCGTATATAGTACAAAAAAAATTAAAAGTATCTTTATATTTAGAATATAGTCCTGTAGATTTTTTTATATCAATTCCGACAGATATGCATCTTTTTTATTGCTGGGTATGGGATGTAGTGTTCTCAGAAGATGGAGAACAGCACATTGATATTAACGAAATAATTTTCGATAAAAGATTATTTCCGGACTGATTCAATCCCGTAGGGATTACACGTTTATAGAATTTGTGTTCTATGAAAACCATCCACCCCGTCAGACTGCGTCTGCCACCGAGGAATGAGAAACCACCCCGTCCTTCGGACACCCCTCCGATGGATGGGATGAAATTCATGTAGCCCCGTCCACAATGTATCAAACGCAAAAGACGGCATTATTCCGTAGTTTTGAATAAGGAAGTGATGACAGTATGCCGGACAGCGTTTTATCGGGAATGGCATAGTATATATACACTACACCATGAATACTTCAATATGTTTTTCCATCCATCGGAGAATATGTGACACAATTTCATCATAGTGCAGCAACGAAAGCATTAAAACATAAAGCACGAGCATTGGGATTTTCAGATTGCGGTATTGCGGCAGTGGAAAATTTGGACAAAGAAATGCAGTTCTATGAATCATGGGTGCAGCAAGGGTATCACGCTTCTTTGGGCTATATGGAGCGCAATCTTGATAAACGCCGCGATGTGTCACTTATTCTGCCCGGCGCACAATCCGTTATTGTTGTCACTCAAAATTATTATACACCCCATAGACATCCACCCAAAGAGGATAAGAGCGCAGGAAAAATATCACGCTATGCTTGGGGCGATGATTATCATGATGTTATCCCACTGAAATTAAAAGAATTATCAGCATGTATCACTGAATTATATCCCGATGCGGCAACGAAATATTATACCGATACGGGACCGGTTATGGAAAAACAATGGGCAGTGCGTGCCGGCGTGGGTTGGCAAGGCAAACATTCCAATATTATTTCACGAAAATATGGCTCATGGTTTTTTTTGGGAATAATCATTACCACCGCCCAATTTGTGTATGACCGCCCTATGGAAGATTATTGCGGCACGTGCACCGCATGTATAGAGTATTGCCCCACCAATGCGATAGTAGAACCGGGTATCGTGGATGCTGGTGCTTGTATTTCCTATTGGACTATCGAAGCCAAAGCGGATCAATGTATCCCCGACAGGATTGCAAGCACTATGGAAGGATGGGTTTTCGGTTGTGATATATGCCAAGATGTGTGCCCTTGGAATCGTTTCAGCAAAGAAACCACCGAGCAATCATTTCAGCCCCGTTCTTTTGGGACATCATTACCGATAGGATTGATAAAAGAAATGCGTCAGGAAGAATTTTCGGCAATGTTTCGCAAAAGCCCGATTAAACGCACCAAACTTGCGGGATTGCTGCGCAATGCACTTACTTTGGAAAGGAATGTTTCCCATGATTGAAATCATTGTTCCCGGTATATATCGCCATGACAATATTGTATCCGGTCTGACATTACGCAATCAAGCCGCCTATCCGCCGAATGGTCTGAGTGTCAGTGCCACTTTGTCATTTCCGGAGGAAGTATGCCTTCATCATCGTCATGATGTGTGCGCGCACTATGCCATCCCGCCCGATTCACTGTATATTCCTCAACAAGTGCATGGCGATACGGTTATAGAGATTACGGACACTTCGCCGCCATTGTTTGAAGCCGATGCGATGATGACGTGCAGCACGAATGTGATGTTGATGGTGAAACTTGCCGATTGCTGTGGTATTGTATGTTATGATCCTGTGCGCCATGTTTGCGGTGTGGCACATGCCGGTTGGCGAGGCACAGAAAAAAATATTGCCGTCCGTATGATTGAGCAAATGCAGATGCGCTATGGCAGTTCATTTGCGGATATGAGGATATGGTTAAGTCCTTGTGCATCCGGCAAAGCGTATGAAGTTGGCGCAGAGGTTGCAGAGCGTTTTCCGATGAGTATCACCCGTGACGATAAGGGGCGATATTTTCTTGATATACGCAAAGAAAACAGACAACGTTTGTTGTCGGCGGGTATCATCCATGACCATATAGAAAGCTCGGAAGAGTGCACAATCACGGACAGACGTTTTCATTCTTATAGACGGGACAAGGACAAAGCGGGTCGTATGGGCTGCTTTGTGAAACTGGAGCCCGAAAGCCGTGATAATGCAGAAAATCATGATTGATGTTGTTGATTTGTAAGGGTTTGAAACACAGAAGTCATCACAAACATTTTTACACCGACATACATTCACAGTGGTTTTGTGCGTTTTATTAGTATAATCATGCACGAAAAAGAGTAATTTTGTAATGGTGTGAATGATATTTTTCAACTAAAGATATCCATACTCTCAATGCTTAACCATTTATTAAAAGACCGATCGGCAATATGAGCGGCTTATTTCAGTTCAAAAATCTTCGAACCCCAGCTCAACAACAGGGTTCATCTCCATTAGCACAAAGCTCTACTGTCATGTCAGATGAGACTTTTAAGCTGTTTCGTGACTTTATCTATACCAAAAGCGGCATATTTTTCAATGATTCGAAAAAATACCTTCTTGAAGGCAGGGTCAGCAAACGCTTGTCCATCAACAAAGTCTCGACATTTGAAGAATATCTTCAATTATTGAAATCATCGCAGGGGCGAGGCGAGCTGTCGGCATTGTATGAAGCAATCACCATCAATGAAACATATTTTTTCAGAGCGGAGCAGCAATTCGACGCTCTGGAGCAAATCATTATTCCTGAGATTATTGCATCCAAAGGTAATTCGCTCGGCACAACGGTGCGGCTGTGGAGTTCGGCATCATCCACCGGTGAAGAAGCATATACGATGGCAATAATAATCAATGAACGGCTGAAAAAGAAATACCCGCATGTTCGTTTCCAAATAATGGCATCCGATATAAACAGCGCAGTGCTTGAAACCGCCAGACAAGGCATCTACAAAGAATATGCAATACGTAATGTGCCGCCCAATCTTTTGACAAAATATTTCAAAAAAGACGGAGCAACCTATCAGTTAAGCGATGAAATACGCCGGCAAGTCACTTTTCTTAATGTGAATTTATTTGACAGCTCCGCAATGCGCAGTATGCAAAATTTTGATATAATTTTTTGTTGTAATGTTCTGATTTATTTTGATTTGGCATCAAAGCAACAAGTTATATCGGGTTTGTATGATTCCTTAAACAAAAACGGTCATTTAATCATCGGATATTCCGAATCATTACATGGTGTGTCGAAGGCATTCAAGCTTATTCATTTACCCAAAGCAATGGTTTACAAAAAAGAGTGATTTATTGTTTTTTTTGTATTTATTTAATTCTTACACACTACTCTATACTTTTGACTCAATATGCAAAAAACCGTTCTTATAGCAGATGATTCGATGTCAGTACGCAAATTTGTCATGCTGGCATTAAAGTTACAAGGTGTCCGCGTCATAAGTGCCGTTGATGGTATGGACGCATTAGAAAAAGCGGCTGTAGAAAAAATTGATTTACTCATTACTGACTTAAATATGCCGAATATGGATGGCTATACCCTTATTAAGAATTTACGCAGCACAACGGATTATGGTACTTTACCGATTATTATTTTGTCGTCTTTATCCAAAGATGCAGATGTGCAAGCAGGTCTTGATGCGGGAGCCAATTCTTATCTGATAAAGCCATTTAATGCCAAACGTCTGCAATATGAAGTATCAAAATATATAGGTTAAGTATTATTATACAGAAAATAGTTTAGAATCAATTTGCGAGGATACATTTTATGAAATTTTTAGTTGTTGATGATTCGCCCACAATGCGCCGCATAGTAATTAATGCTTTGGCATCATTCGGCTATGATTCGGTTGTTGAAGCAGAAGACGGACAAGACGCATTCACTAAATTACAATCCAATCCGGTTGAATTTATAATTACTGATTGGAATATGCCGAATATGAATGGTCTTGAGTTCACTAGGGCAGTGCGTGCTGATGCTAAATTTTCAAAGTTGCCTATTTTAATGGTCACAACACGCGGTCTTAAACAAGATATTATCGAGGCATTGCAAGCACGTGTCAACAATTATGTGGTAAAGCCATTCACGCCCCAAGTACTCAAAGAAAAAATTGATGTCATTTTATCCTCCATAGGAAAATAATCATTTTACCCACCATTGTCACTTAGGAGGATACTATCATGAAAAAAGAATTAGATATACAAGAACTACTCAAAAAGGCAGAAGAATTAAAAGCATTGTTTGTGCTTGGTCAAAGAGTGATTCCCTTTCTTGAGGAAATCTTTTTATTTATTCAAGACACATCACCTTTGATACAAGAGATAAGCTCTTCAATCAAAGATAATCTTAAAAAAATGCCCAAAGCTTCGAAGCAATTATCGAAAGTAACGGAAGCTACAGAAATGGCAACCAATGAGATTATGGATACTGTGGACGGTGTCATGTATAAATCAGGCATTATCAGCACTAATCTTGCTTTGATACGCGATATAGGTTCTCAAACTGAATTTGCCAAAAACGAGGATTTTTTACGTGCAATTTCCAATTCAGATGAAGTATTAAAAAGCATAAAAAATGATGCACAAAATATAATGATGGCATTGCAAGTGCAAGACATCACTTCACAGCAAATTGCTGCCGTGAATAATTTATTGGAAACATTGCAAACCAAGCTCAGCAGCATTACCGATAGATTAAAAAACACGGAATTTGCGGTATTCTCTTTAGAAAATGCTACCGAAAAACATCAATTCGATTCCCGCACCTCCAATTTACATCGCACAATTGCATTTGACCCCGATGCTGTGGACGCTTTAGCCAATACCACATCACGTCAGCAAGATGTGGACGATTTAATGAAACACATGAATGAATCTCCGGAAGAGTTTTCTCGTGAGCATCAATCTTTTGATTCGACGCAAGCGCAGGACGATGATGACGAAGACATTGATATTGATGCCTTATTTGCGGCGAATACGTCCAATAATAATGCCGACGATGATGATGAAGACATTGATATTGATGCCTTATTTGCGGCGAATACGTCCAATAATAATAATGCCGACGATGATGATGAAGACATTGATATTGATGCCTTATTTGCAGCCAATGCGCAATCGGCACAAATGCCCACCGAAGAACACAATACCAATCAATTACCGGACAGCGATGAACCATTTTCGCAAGATGATATTGATGCTTTATTTAAGTAAAGTGTAATCGTAGTGGTACGCAAACGTTTATCATTCGTAACCCATAGTAACGTGTATTTATTTATCGGGATGGATTTATGCAATTAGATGATGATATGAAAGAAATATTCGAGAGTTTTCTTGTTGAATCACAAGAGCTACTCGATGCACTGATGCCGGATTTAATGCAATTGGAAACTGCCGGCGACGATATGGATTTGATGAACAGAATATTCAGGGGTTTCCATACGATAAAAGGCACTTCCGGTTTTATGGGTTTTGATTCTATTACCGTGATAACCCACCATGCAGAAGACTTGCTCAATAAATTGCGCCGTTCCGAATTAACGATTACGATGGATATGGTAGATGTGCTTTTAGAAGTGCATGATTGGATACAATTATTAGTGAAAAATCTGAGCATGGGCGATGATTCTCCCGTTGATTATTCACAAACATTGGCACGTTTAGAAGCAGTTATTAATCCGAGTGCCGAAAAACTGTCGGCTTCAAAAAAAGAAGAAAAGCCGCCTTCAGCCATACAAAGCGTCCTTGCCGACACTTCCATGAAAGGTGCCGGCGATTTTACCGATGAACAACTTGCACAAATCCAAGCGGCTTTTGCTGAAATAAATAGTGAATTTGCTAAGGAAATTTCTCAAGAATCATCATCCGCTGCATCACATAGCGCGCTTGATGCTGTTTTGAATAATACGTCAATAACGCAAAATCCGGGCGATTTTACCGAAGATGAACTTGCAATGATTCAAGCGGCTTTCACAGAAATAAATACGGAATTTTCCGCAAATCAAGAATCTAAGACCATAGAAAAACCTTCGGAATTACCTCAACAAATTGTCGAAAGTACTAAAGAAACAACATCCGTCGAATATAATGAACAGAGTAAAGAAACAGCCGCAAAAGCAACTCCCGTAGCCGCGACAAAACCATCACCACAAACGACAGCCGCAAAACCTGCTCCCGCAACGTCTTCATCAGCCGATGCAACAATTCGCATTGATGTCAGCAGAGTGGAAGCATTGATGGATTTATCCGGCGAACTTGTACTCGGGCGTAATCGTTTATCGCAAATTTCCGATCGTCTTAAAGAATTATTTGACAATGAACACCTTGTTGCCGAATTATTGGAAACAACATCACAATTAGATAAAATCACAACGGATATTCAAGCTACGGCAATGAAAATGCGTATGGTGCCTATTGGTAAATTATACCAGAAATCACCTCGTATCGTTCGTGATTTATCGAAAGAATTCGGTAAAGAAATTGAACTTATTCTCAAAGGTGAAGATACAGAAATTGATCGCGGTATTATTGAAGAATTAAATGATCCTTTGGTTCACATGATTCGTAATTCATGTGATCATGGTATTGAGTCACCCGAAAAACGTGTGGCAAAAGGCAAACCTGCCAAAGGCACAATTACTCTTGATGCCGAACAAGAAGGCAATAATATTGTGCTCCGTATAAGCGATGACGGTAATGGTATTGATGCTGAGAAAGTAAAAGCCAAAGCCCTAGAAAAGGGTGTGATAACCGCTGAACAAGCAGCACAGATGTCAAAACGCGAATTATATCAATTAATATTTGCACCCGGGTTCAGCACAGCGGCGGTAGTATCGGCTGTGTCCGGTCGCGGTGTGGGAATGGATGTCGTAAAAACAAATATACAAAAACTCAAGGGCGTTATAGAAATAGAATCCGAGATAAATAAAGGCACGACCTTTGTTATTAAATTGCCGCTCACTTTAGCAATAATTCAAGGATTAATAGTGCAAGTAGAAAATGAAACGTATGCACTGCCTTTGAGTAATGTTGTGGAAGTTGTCGCATTAACTGATGAAAATTGTTCTACAATCAATCAAAAGCGTGTTATTCGTATTCGCCAACAAGTTCTACCATTATTGACATTAAAAAGTGAGTTAAATATTCCTGCTAAACCAACGCCTTCAACGGCACAATATGTCGTTGTTATTGGTTTGGCGCATCAGCGTTTGGGAATTGTTGTGGACTCCTTGCTTGGTCAAGAAGAAATTGTAATTAAGTCATTAGGTCAATATCTTGGTAATATACCTGCCATCGCCGGCTCCACAATTCTTGGTGATGGGCGTGTAATTATGATTCTCGATATTCAAGAATTAGTTGATAAAGTCAAAGTTGAATAAAAAATATTCCCATATTGCATATGACTATGTGATATGATTATAAAGCAGACTATGAAAGAAATAAAAGTACTCGTTGTTGATGATTCTGTTTTTATGCGTCAGGCAATTTCTCGAATGCTCAATGCCGACCCCGAAATTACAGTCATAGATACCGCAAAAAATGGTAAAGAAGCCATAGAAAAAATTAAATCTTTGTCGCCTGATATTGTTACCATGGACGTTGAGATGCCAATAATGACAGGATTGGAAGCTCTGAAAATTATTATGACAGAACATCCCGTTCCTGTGATAATGCTTAGTTCGCTTACTTCCGAGGGTGCGCAACTGACACTCGACGCACTGTCTTTGGGTGCTGCTGATTTTATTGCGAAAAGAACAGCCAATCTTTCGACGGAAACGTATTCTATTCAGCAAGAACTTATTGACAAAGTCAAGCATGTGTATTCCAGCCCTTTGCTTAAACGCAGGCATAATCGAGTGATGCCACCGTCAATTGCTCCTATAACAAAAACGCCGACCCCGTCAATTCCCCCCACTGTAGCAACTGTCATACCTCATACCACAGGAAGGAAACGTCCTGCTGCGAGCCATTTTCAACTTGCCATCATTGGTATTTCCACCGGTGGACCTCTGGCTTTGCAAAGCGTGATTCCCAAATTATCAAAATCATTACCTGTCCCACTCATTATCGTTCAACATATGCCGCCGCATTTCACGAAATCTTTAGCTGAACGACTTGATAAATCTTCTGCCGTTCATGTCAAAGAAGCAGAAGACGGTGAATTACTGCAAGCCGGTACGGTATATATAGCTCAAGGTGGCAAACATATCCTTGTTAATAAGTCGCGCCGCATCGTCATATCCGACGAACAATTCCCTGTATTGTATAAACCTTGTGTTGATATACTGTCATTGAGTGCAGCAGAGGTATTTGGCGGTAAAATTTTGTCGGTCATTATGACAGGTATGGGACGTGACGGTATGGAATCATATAAAAAAATTTCATCCCTTGGTGGGTATGTAATCTCACAAGACGAACATTCATGCGTCGTCTATGGTATGCCAAAATCAGTGATTGAAGCCGGTATTGCTGATGAAATTGTTTCCTTGAACGATATCGCTCTTACAATTAACAATTGCTTAGGAGTACACTGAAGCATTGCAGTCTCATCGTAAGTCTGATTGAATTGCTTGTGAATAGATTGTAGTCACGCATGAGTGTTGGGTGAATGAATAAAAATATTATTGGTCAAACAATATTGCCACATTGATAATCGTTTAACAAAAACTTATTAAAGAACACTCTTTCAAACCATTGTGATAAATGGATCAACCCAAGAACATTGACACAAATAAAACAAGGAAAAATTCTCGAGAATTTTATAATATATTTTACTTGTTCTATCCTTTTGTTGATATTTTTCTTCGTCCACAGAAACGATTACTTTTCCAAGAGTTAAATAAACTCCCGAAAGGAAATGTTCTAGAAATAGGCATAGGCAATGGCAGACATATCCGACATTATGGTAAACACAGAGTAACCGGTATTGACACATCGGATAAAATGGTGCATTATGCAAGACGTTTTGAATCAGAAAATGTGGATATCATAGAAATGGATGGTCAGAACTTACAATTTCAAGATCAAAGTTATGATTATATAGTACTTTCTTATGTTATTTCTGTTGTTGAGAATCCTGAGAAACTCTTGGCAGAATCTCACAGAGTCTTAAAAAAAGGTGGAAAACTATTTATTCTCAATCACTTTACGCCCAACAATGCACTTAAATATTTAGACTTACTATTCCACAACATTTCACATATATTTTGTTTTCAATCTTTTTTTGATATTAATGATATAAGAACGATACAATTATTTAGATTATTAGACAATA
>ERZ761602.557-NODE-557-length-78782-cov-5.752271_pt1 | contig 78782 bp, 61 predicted proteins | sample MGYA00512165_ERZ761602 | MGnify/ENA primary metagenome ERZ761602 (study PRJEB28899, sample SAMN02445085) | bioreactor sludge metagenome | biome: EBPR sludge; isolation source: Thorneside wastewater treatment plant | place: Australia: Brisbane, Thorneside Wastewater...
CTGCTCGTGGAGCTCGCCGTCGACAGCCCCGACGCTCGTCTCGCCGTGCCGCTCGAGGAGCGCCGGAGGAAGGAGGAGCTGCGCGCCTTGCTCCGCGCGCACGGGGCGCTCATCGCCGAGCGACCGACGAGCCTCGACCAGCGCTCGCTCGCGAGAGGCTTGCTCGCCGGCGTGCGCGACCCCGACGGGCTCCACGTGGCCCTGCTGGACTTCGCGCGCCGGAGCGGCGCCGAGCTCGACCCGGTGCGCGCTCTCGCGCCGAAGGCGCGCGTGCCGCTCGGCGGACCTCGACCGAGCGCCTCCGCGGAGCCGCTGACGAGGCTCGCGAAGCGCGTGCGCGGCGCGCGCATCGCCAAGGGGCGAACGGGCGCCGCCTCCGGCGAAGGCGGCGCGGCCTTCGCTCACCTCGTCGAGGTCGAGTCCACGCTGCAAGCGCTGCGCTTCCGCCGCGACGCCGAGCGTGTGTGGCTCGACGAGTCCTGATCGCGCCGGCTCGTCGTGGAGCGCCGAGCGCGGGCTCTCAGAAGGCGCGCTTCGCGTCGGCGGGACAGTTCGGGTGCTTGAGCAGCGCGTTGCGCAGGTGGATCTGGCGCTTCACGAGCGGCTGCTTCAAGAGGTACGAGATGATGCTCGGGGGCGTCGCCGAGAAGCGCAGGAAGCTCTGCACGAGCATCATGCTCACGATCGGTCGCGCGCAGACGAGCGACGCGGTCTTGCTGTCGATGCTCAGCCCGCTGAGTTGCTGGAGCGCGCGCCCTTCGGTGTTCCAGAGGAGCTGAACGCGGTCCTCGGGCTCCGTCGTCGAGAACTTGTTGCGGAGCAGCCCGCGCGCGCTCTGCCGCGTGCGCTCCGAGGCCTCGCGATCGAGCGTGTGTTTGTAGATGTCGATGAGGCGCTTGGAGAGCAGGATCTTGCGCAACAGAGGCTCGCTCACCTGCGGGTTGCGGAAGAGACGGCGCTGCGTCTGCGGGTCCTTCAAGAGCTCCGCGCGCTGGCCGATGCGCTCGAGCCCCATCGCCGTCCTGTGATGGAAGGCCCAGAAACGCGCGTGCTCCACGCTGATGTGGATGTTGTCCCAGGCTGCGCGGATGACGGCGGGATCCTTGTCGTAGGCCAAGGCGTAGAGCTCGTCGCCGTCGGTCGTCTGCGCGAGCTTGGCGCGTTCGTCCGAGGGCATGAGCGAGAGCTTGAGCTCGAACAGCGCGAGCATGCTCGCCGGGTCAGCCGGCTCCTTGCTTCCCGAGCCCTCCGACGAGCCCTCCGAAGGCTCGTCCCCCTCGTCGTCTCCGAGCCCCACTGCCTCGTCGAGCTCTTCGGCGTCCGTCGAAGCCGCGGTCGAGGGCGGCGGCGTGCCCTCGACGCCGGGCGCGAGCGGCGGCTGCGCCGGACGTGACGAGGGCGCGGCTTCGACACGCTCGCTCGTCGCCGCGGGATCGCTGGCCGGTGCCTCGGCGTCGGCAGCGCGCGGCAGGCCCCCGAGCTCGAAGGCCGCGAGGCCGGATGGCATCGTTGCAGGAGCCTTGCTCTCCGGACCGTTGCCCTCGGCAGCCTTGATGCCCCCAGCCATGCCGGCCGGCGCCACCGCGGACCCACCCGCGCTCGCCGAGACGGCTGCGTCCGCCGGCTTCGCCACCTGGCTCGCCGCGGGTGTGGCCGCGACGAGCGGGCTCGGCGAAACGAGCTTGGACGCCACGGGCGAAGCGGCAGCGGGGCTCGGCGGCGACGCGGAGTTCGAGGGCGTCGTCGCCGGCTCGTTGGTGCCGTTCGCGCCCGACGCGTCGCTCGTGTCGGAGGACTCGAGCACGCCGCGCTTCTTCAGTCGGTCGACGATGAGCGATACGCGCCACTCGGTGAGCCCGGTGGACTCCGCCAGATCCTTGAGCGGCGTCGCCTCGTCGTAGCTCAGCATCACGAGCGTCTCTTCGGACGACAGCGCCACGGGCTCGTCGACGCTCGTCGGAGCCTCGTCGGCCACGAAGCTCGGCGGAGGCGCGCCCCGCGCTTCGACCGGCTTCGCGATGGGCTGCGGCTTGGCCGTCGCGGGCGCGGCGACCGCGGTGGCTTGCGGAGCCGTCGGCGGAGCAGCCGCAGGCGGGGCCGGAGCCTCGAGCGCGGCGACCTCCTCGAGCGAGCCCGACTCGGGGGCCCAAGCCGGCTTCTGGGTGACCCAGCTGAACATGTCTGCGACCGCGCTCTTCGGTCGCGAAGGGGTCGCGGGCGCGCTGCTCGGCGCCACGACCGCTGCGGCGGGGGTCTCCGCCCCGAGCGACTCGAGCGGCGGCGTCGACGGCACCGCGGGCCGCGTGGCGGGTGCAGGTGCACCACGCGGCGAGGTGGGCTCGGAGCCGGGCGCGCCTTCGCTGGAGCGCGACCAGCTCGAGGTCCCCGCCTTGCGCAGAGGCTGCGAAGGCGAGATCGAGCGTGGCGCCGGGCCCGCCTCGGCCGCGACGACGGGAGCCTGCTTTCCGACCGTGGTGGGCTGGGCAAGCGGCGAAGCCTTGGGCAGCTCGATCTCGAGCGTGCGGCTGTCGTCGAAATCGGGTGAGGAGGCGGCGAGCTCCGGCGGGAGCGCCATCTCGATCGTACGTGAGTCGCCGTGCGCGTCGGGCGGCTCCGCGCGCACGTAGGCCTCCAGGTCCCGCTCGAGCGCAGGCTCGAGGTGGGCTGGCGCCGGAGCAGGAGCGGGCGGCGCGGCCGGCTTCGCGGCCGCTTCGGGACGGACGGCCTCGAGCGGCACGGTGTGCTTGCGCCCCAGAGGCGCCCATCCCGGTGCTGGTGGAGCACCGGGTGGAGCCACCACGGGCGGCGCGGGCATCGGAGCGGCGCCTGCGGTGCCCTGGGGCGCTCGAGGCCTCGCGACCGGAGGTGACTCCGTCGCGGGAACCTCCGGCAGAGACAGCCCGATCTCCGGCGCGGGCGACGCGACCGGGCGCACCACGGCGGAGCGCTGTGCGGTCTCACGCACGGCGGCGCTCCGGGCCGCGGTCGCCTTGACGGCCGCCGCCCTCGAGCCGAGCGCAGCGGCCGCGCGCGCGCGCGGCTTGAAGGTCCCGAGGAAGACACGCCCACCAGCGGTCGGCACGACCTCGCCCCCGGCCGTGTCCTGGCTGCTCTCCTGGTCGGCGGAGCGGACGTTCTCGAGCAGGTCGCGGGCGTTGAGCAGCTTGGTCATCGGAGCTCTGCGCGGCCTCGGCGGCCCGTCGTCGGATCAGCGGCGCGTGGATTGCGCTCGGCCGATCCCCGACGAGAGTCGCAGCTTAGCGTCAGGCGAGCGAGGCCGTCTCGCAGAATTTTGCGGCTCGTGGGCCCCACGGAGCTCGCCCTCAGGGTCGCGCGGCGGGTGCGCCGAGGGCCTCTCTGAGCTTCTGCTCCTCCCCGATCGGCGCGTTGGCCTCGAGCGCCTCGATGAGCGCATCGCACTTGGCGTGCTCGGTGATGGTGATCGCGCTCTCGGGCGGCTCGCGGAACGCGACCTGCTCACTCGCGAGACGCACGCTCCCAGCCCACGGCACCAGTCGGAGCGGCTGCGGGCCGGGCTCTCCGACGACCGCCACCACGGTGCAGCCGCCGGCGTTGCGGGCGACCACGGCGCCGTAGCTGCGCGCGGAGCAGCCCTCGCGCGGACATACCCGCTCTGGCGCGGGGCGGCGCTCGACGGCGTCGCCGTGCACCGAAGCGGCGATCGAGCCCAGGCGCTGCTGCACGAGCTCGGCGAGCTTCGCGAGCTCGGGGTCGTCACCGCGGGGGATCACCCTCGGGTAGAGCACGATGCCCCCGCCCTTCTGCCCACGGGAGCGGCTGATCTCCGGCGCGTCGTCTCGGGTCGCGGAGACGCGAGCCCCTCTGTTCGCGCGCTCCGCGTGGGCCGGCTTCGCCTCCGGCTCGTCGGGGCGTGCCGGCAGCGTGGAGACGCTGCATCCAGAGAGCGAAAGCCAAGCGGCGCCCAGACCCATCCTGAGAAATCTCTGCACGGCGGGCATGTTACACCCAGGCCCGATGGGGTTGATCGGGCCTGGGTGCAGAAAGCAGGACCGTCGGGTGCAAACCAACCACCTCAGCTTCGGGTGAACGACCCTCACCCAATGGGGTCGTTCACTCGAAGCGCCATCCACGAAACCGGTTCACGGAGTGGCTCGCGCAGCCCGCTTCGTGCGCATCGCTCGTCGTCCGCGCGCCGAGAGACGCCGCTCGAAGGCTTCAGCGCGACCGGGCGTGTGCGAGCGCGAGCACGAGGTCCAGACCTCGTGGTCCTCGAACCCGCGCGACCCGCGCCACCACGTCGAGCCCCTCGATGGCCTCGCCCTCGGCCCGCAGCAAGCCCCCTCGGGTCTCGCAGAGCCGCACCTCACGGAAGCCGACGTAGCGCCGCAGGAATGGGTCGATCGCCTTGTAGATGGCCTCCTTCACGGCGAAGCGCTCGAGCGCCACCTCGCTCGCGGCGAGGACCCCGCGAAGGGCGAGCTCCTCGAGCTCCTCGTCGCGGAGCACGCGCCTCACGACGCCATCGGACAGGCGCCGCGAGAGCTCGACGTCCACGCCGAGCGTCGAGCCGTCCGCGCTGCGCGCTGCGTGGGCGACCGCGACCTCGTCCTTGTGCGCGATCGAGCCGGCCACACCGCTCGGAAGGACCGGCGCGCCACGCTCGTCGACCCCTATCTCGGCCGCGTCGGCCACGCCGAGCCCCGCGAGCGCCCGGCGCATGGCCGCACGGCCGCCCACGTAGGTCCGCCTCCGCCGCTCGGGCAGCGTCGACGCGTAGGCGCGCTCTCCGGGTGAGAGCTCAGGCTCCAAGGCGTCGAGCGCGACAGGAGGCGCGAGGTCGACCAACACCGTGCGCCGCAGCCACCCGTCGGGATCCTCGAGCGGGTCGGATCGGCTCACGCCGGCCCCGAGCTGCGGGCCGGCTTCGTGCCTGGGAAGCGAAGCGCTCGATGATTGCACATCCTACCGTCACGACCGCTCACGATGAGGAGCCCCACGCGCTCGACCCGCCGAGCCTCCGGCCGCCCAGCAGAGTATCCGCGCCGCGCGCGCCAGGCGCCACCCGGGAGTCGACAGCGGCGGCCCGCGTCGACAGAATGCCGCGGTCCATGCCCACGACGACGACGACCCCGCTCCTCCGCCCGTGCTCCACCCCGTCGACACGCCCGGCAGCCGGCGTGCTCCCACGGCGCGAGGAGCGGGCGTGAGCGCCGCGACCTACCGCGTGCTCTGCGTCTGCCTGGGCAACATCTGCCGTTCGCCGACGGCCGAGGGCGTGCTCGTCGAGGTGCTCGCGCGCGCCGGGCTCGATGCGAGGGTCGAGGTGGACAGCGCCGGCACGAGCGCAGCGCACGTCGGCGAGCCCGCAGACGCGAGATCCGCGCGAGCCGCCCAGGCGAGGGGCTACTCGCTGACGAGCCGCGCACGCCAGGTCGTCCCCGGCGACTTCCACCGCTTCGATCTGATCGTGGCGATGGATCGCTCGAACCTGCGCGCGCTCGAGCAGCTCAGGCCCGAGGCCGCGCGCGCCCGACTCGCGCTCTTCCGCGACTTCGACCCGCGCGCGGAGGCGGGCGCCGAGGTACCCGACCCGTACTACGGTGGTCCGAGCGGCTTCGACGAGGTGCTCGACATGTGCGAGCGGGCCGCCGAGGGCTTGCTCGAGCACCTGCGTGTGGAGCTCGGCGCGCGCTGAGCGCGCGGCGCGCGCCGAACCGCTCCTGCGCGCGCTCTCAGAGCCTCGAGATGAGATTCGCGATGACGCCGCCGACGAGCGCGACCGTCCAGAGCATCATCCAGCCGCGGTAGGTCATGCCGACCTTCTGCCCCTCGGCGTCCAGGCTCGCGGCGCTCTGCCAACCCCAGATGAAGGTGTAGAAGCCGCAGAGGATTCCCGCGATGCCGTGCCCGACGCCCTTCTTCTTGAAGAGCTGCACGAGCACGATCACGAAGGAGACGAACGAGACCAGGTTCAGGATGGCGGCCAAGGCGAGGAACATCGGACCCTCCAACGGGAAGCGGGTAGCGCGACGTGCCCCACCCCGGCCACAGAGCTAGCAGCTGCTCAGCCCCTCTGGAACCCACGGCGGCGGCGCAGCCACGCCGCACCACCGAGCAGGAGCGCGACCAGACCTGCGCGCAGCCCCCCCTCGGTCGTCGGAGCGCCCGCCGCCGCGCGGCAGTCGCAGCCCTCGTCGGTGGGGCCAGCGGCGTCGCCTCCGCCGGCGCCCACACCACCGCCTTCGCCGCCCGCGCCACCGCCGCCCACGCCGGTGCTCGGGGTCTCGACCGACGCCGACAGGGTGTAGCTCAGCGTCGGGCAGCTGTTGCTCACGAGCGCGAAGTAGTACTCGGCGCCGGGCTCGAAGGGAGGGTCACTCTCGGGGCCCAGCACCACGAAGCCCGCGCTGTCGACCGTCAGCTCGTGGTCGAACTGACTGGGCGTGGGGAAGCCGCCCGCGCCGCTCGTGAAGCGGACCGCCTGGCCCTTGCGTGCGTAGACCTTCAGGTCGATCTCGCCCGCACCCTGCACCACGTCCGAGTCGACCGTCAGGCGCAGGCCGGCGTCGCTCGCCTGCGTGGCCCGCGAGAAGTGGAAGAGCGCGGGCATCGACACGCCGAAGCCCTTGATCTGCGAGCAGCTCGCGCCGAAGGCCTGCCCGAGGATGCCGAGCCCGATCACCGTGCCCTTGCGGGTCTGCTCGCCCTCGAGCGCGAGCACGGCGCCGCAGTCGTCGAGGCCGCTCTCGGTGACGAGCATGCGAATCGCGAGCACGTCGCTCGCGGCGATCTCGCTCGCGGCCTCGAGCTCCTCGGCGGCCGCGATGAGGCCCGCGCCGAAGTCACCGAGGCGCGCGCCCGCCGGCAGGAGCTCGAGCGCACCCCACACGATGCGATCGCCGAGCTCGGTGCCGACCACGTCACGCACTCCCCACGCGACGGCGCCGATCAGCTCACCATCCAAGTGCACCTCGCCGATCACGTCGTCGGGGCACTTCTTGTCGATCGCCTCGAGGTCGCGCGCGGCGCCCAGCAAGGCGAGCGAGGCCTCGCCGACGACGGGGTCACCGTTGTGGCTGCAAGCGAAGTAGTCGGCGATGCCCTCGTCGATGCTGCCCGAGTGCGGCGAGAGCCCGTAGGCGTCGAAGTGGAGCTGGCCCAGGTTGTAGCCGAGCGCGACGTGCGACACGTAGTGGCCGAACTCGTGCTTGAACACGTCGGAGTCGTACGCGAAGTCGACCTGGGTGCCCTGGCCGATGGCGATCAGGTTGGGCGCGGCGAAGGTGCCCGTCTGACCCATCTGCGAGAAGAAGGCGTTGTCGAAGTTCTGGCCGTCTTCGCGCGCGTTCGCGACGGCGGTGAGCTTGTAGTCCGCGTCGTCGACCGGCACCCCGAGCCCGCGGAAGAGCTCGCGGATCGTCGTGAGGTGGTGGAAGAGGTTCACCTGCGCGAAGCCATCGGTCGGATCGAGCGGGTTGGAGGGCGGATCGTAGAGGAAGTCGGTGCCCTCGGTCGGCCCGAGGCTCTGCTCCAGCACGAAGCCGCTCTGGCTGCCGCCCGAGACGTAGTTCGTGACGGCGAGCAGGCCCCCCCAGCCGTTCAAGCGCACCGGATCCGCGCCCAGGTCGAGCGTGCTGAGCTCGACGTCGGTCGGCGTGGGCGTGGTCACGGCGTTGTTCGCGTAGACGCGCCCCATCACGTGCACCGCGAGCGGCCGCTCCTGCACCAGCCTGCCTGTGTGCGCGTCGACGAAGAAGCGCGTGCCCCCCTGCCCCACGCGCAGATCGAGCTGCCACGCGAGCAGGCCCACGTCGGTCGGCATCACCACGAGCTCGACGCGCTCCGGCGCCGGCAGCGTGGCGCCGTTCGCCTGCTGGATCGCTGCGAAGGCGGCCCCGGCGTCGATCGTCGGCTTCACGTCGACGTCGAGACCTCTCGCCACGGAGACGGCGCCGCGCGACGCGCGACCGTCGCGTCCCACGCGCACCGTCACGCCGGCGCCGAGCACCGGCACGCCTCGGTGCCGCTGCGCGAGACGCACCGTGCGCCCTCGCTCCGCGCTGCCCACGACCCGCTCCACGCCGAGCTCCACCTGCTCGAGTCCGAGGCGCGCTCCTTCGAGCGTGATCCACTCGAGCGCGGCCTGCGCGGCGTCGGGCCGTGAGGCGAGCTCGACCTGGGGCCGGGACCACTCGCCGGCCGAGGCCGATCCAGCGAGGCAGAGTACGAAAGACGCGGAGAGAAGACGGGCGGACAGCCTGCGCATGGGGACCTCGTGCTCGGTCGTGGCTCCCGGAGGAGCGTGAGGGCGCCGGGCGGCGCCGGCGGCGGAGTATACGCGTCCACCGTCGACGCGCGACCGGAGCGCACGCGCGCGACGCGACTCTGAGGAACTGTGATTTGCGCGCGGCACGAGCGGCGTCGCGCGATCAGAAGGAGACGCGACGCATCACCGCGCGCGGCAGGCTCCGGATCACCGCCATGATCGGCCCCCAGGCCGCCGGCGCGTACACGACGGGCGAGCCCCGATCGATCGCGCGCAGCACGCGCGCGGCGACCTCGTCGGGCTCCCCCGCGAAGGGCGGCGGAGCGAGCCCGGCGGTCATGCCCGTCTTCACGAAGCCCGGCTTCACCGTGACGACCCGCAGGCCCTCGGCCCTGTGTTTGTGATCGAGCGCCTCGAGGTAGCGCGTGAGCCCTGCCTTCGCCGCCCCGTAGAGCGCGACCGGCTTGCGCCCCCGCTCCCCTGCGACGCTCGAGAATACGCAGAGGGTGCCACCTCCTCGCGCGAGCAGCCGCTTGCGTGCCTCCTCGCAGAAGAGCACCGTGCCCGTGAAGTCGACGTGCAGCACGCGCTCGGCGAGCGCAGGATCCGCCTCGAGCGCCTCCTGCGTCGCGAACATGCCCGCCGTGCACACGACGGCGTCGAGCCCACCGAGCGCGGCCTCGGCGCGCTCGAGCGCACCCGCGAAGCTCGACGGATCCGCGAGATCGAGCACCGCCACGCCCGCCGGGCGCGCGCCGTCCGTGCCGAGATCCGCGGCGGAGCGCGCGAGATCTTCGGGGTCGAGCCCGAGCAAGAAGAGGATGTCGCCACGCGACGCCATCTTGCGGGAGAGCGCCCGGCCCATGCCGGCCGTCGCCCCTAGGAATGCCACCTTCATCGACAAGCTCCTCGCCCTCTCAGGGCCGATCGCCGAGCAGTCGCACCGACTGCGCGCTGCGGATGCGCCCCTCCGGATCCCACTTCGCGCGCGCCTCGCGGAAGCGCTCGAGCCGTGCGCTCTCCATCGCGCGGAAGTGGTCCGGACGCGTGAAGGAGTCCTTCGCGAGGTAGATGCGCCCCCCCTCGGCGATCACCTGCTCGTTGAGGGCGTCGACGAGCGCCTGCGTATCGTCGCGCACCGCGATGTCGAGCGCGATGCTGATGCCCTTGCGGGGGAAGCTCAGGAGGCCGCGGTTCTCGGGGCCGCAGTCCTTGATCACGCACAGGAACGATGCGCCGCCCCGCCGCGAGAGCAGCTCGAGCACACGCCGCGCGGCACCCCTGCCCGCCTCGTCCGGCAGGACGCACTGGTACTGCGTGAAGCCACGCGGACCGTACATGCGGTTCCAGTGCCGGACCATGTCGAGCGGGTAGAAGAAGCTCTGCCAGTGCGTGATGCCTTCCATCTTGCGCGGCAGATGCTTGTAGTAGAAACCAAAGTTGAAGGCCTTCACGCTCGCGCGCCCGAGCACCCAGCTCGGCAGCTCGAAGGGCATCGTGATCTTGGGGAAGGGCTTCGGGTAGCGCGCGGGCGCCGTCTCGGGGTCCGCCCAGTCGCCTGCCATGAGGATGCCGCGCCCCAGCGACTTGCCGCGCGAGAGGCAGTCGATCCAACCGACGGTGAAAGGCCACTTCTGGGCGGCGTCCTTCAGCGCGTCGATGTACTCGTCGATGTCGTCGACCCTGCGGGTCTCCTGGTGGATCCACGGGGAGCGCACGCGCCGCATCCTGAGCTCGACGTCGAGCACGTGCCCCGTGAGGCCCATGCCGCCGACGGTGGCCCAGAACAGGTCGGCGTTCTCCCCGTCGGGCTCGGCGTTCACGATGCGCCCGTCGGCGAGGCGCATGCGGAGCCGCTGGACGTGCTCGCCGAAGCAGCCGTCCACGTGGTGGTTCTTGCCGTGCACGTCGGCCGCGACCGCGCCTCCCAGGGTGACGAACTGCGTGCCCGGCGTGACGGGCACGAACCAGCCTCGCGGCAGGAGGCGCTCGTTGAGCTGCGCGATCGACACGCCCGCCTCGGCGCGCAGGAGCCCCGTCTGTGTGTCGAGCCCGAGCAGGCGATCGGCCAGCGTCGTGGTGACGACCTCCGGGTGTCCCGCGGGAGGCAGCGCGCTGTCGCCGTAGGAGCGCCCCAGACCTCGGCACAGCACGGCGCCCTCGGTGAGACGCTCGAGGTTCTCGGAGAGCTTCTCTCGACCAGGGACCGGCAGGCGCCCCCATCCGCTCAAGGTGTCGTTCATGGCTCGGTGGCGCACCCTGGGCCAGGGCTCGGCCTTGGTCAAGCTCTCGGAGCGCTCTGCACCGAGTCCCCCCGGCCTCTCCTCCGTTCCTGCGCGTGGGCTGCGTCGCGTCCACCGACTCGTCCGGGGTCGCCACGTCGCGCGAGACGCCGGCCTTGCGTCGCGACCACGGCGCGGAGCAGCATCGGCGCATGCACGACGAGGCGCGCCGCCCCGACAACCGCCTCGCGAACGAGACCAGCCCCTACCTGCTCTCCCACGCCCACAACCCCGTCGACTGGTACCCCTGGGGCGAAGAGGCGCTCGCGAAGGCCCGCGCCGAGGACAAGCCGATCTTCCTCAGCATCGGCTACTCCGCCTGCCACTGGTGCCACGTCATGGAGCGCGAGAGCTTCGAAGACGAAGAGGTCGCCAGGCTGCTCGGTGCGCACTTCGTCGCGATCAAGGTCGACCGCGAGGAGCGCCCCGACCTCGACGCGATCTACATGGCGGCGACCGTGGCCATGAACGGCTCCGGAGGCTGGCCGATGAGCGTCTTCCTCACGCCCTCGCAGGCGCCGTTCTTCGCCGGCACCTACTTCCCGAAGGAGAGCCGCTACGGCAGGCCCGGCTTCCTCACGGTGCTCGAGCGCATCGCCGAGCTCTGGGCGAGCGAGCGTGGGACCTTGCTCGAGCAAGCGCGCGAGCTCACGCGCGCCGTCCGCGCCGAGGGGGCGGCCTCGCCCGGCGGAGCGCTCGACGCCTCGCTCGCCGACGGAGCCGCGCTCACGCTCGCGAAGAGCTTCGATCCCACCTGGGGAGGCTTCGGCGGCGCGCCCAAGTTCCCCGCGCCCTTCGCGCTGTCGCTGCTCATGCGCCACCACCACCGCACCGGGAGCGCGCGCTCGCTCGAGATCGTGAAGCTCACGCTGCGCAAGATGGCCGACGGCGGCCTGCAGGATCACCTCGCCGGCGGCTTCGCGCGCTATTCGACCGACACCGAGTGGCACGTGCCGCACTTCGAGAAGATGCTCTACGACAACGCCCAGCTCGCGACCTGCTACCTGGAAGCCTGGCAGCTCACGGCTGAGGCCGCCTTCCGCGAGGTGGCCGAGCGCACGCTGGACTACCTCGCGCGCGAGCGGCGCACGCCCGAGGGAGGCTTCGCGAGCGCCACCGACGCCGACAGCGAGGGCGTCGAGGGCAGGTACTTCGTGTGGACGCGCGACGAGCTCGACGTCGTGCTCGGCGAGCCCGCGGCCGCGCGCTTCGCGCTCGCCTACGACGTCTCTCGCGAAGGGAACTGGGAGGCCGGCAAGAACGTGCTGCGTCGCCTGCGTCCCCTGGACGAGCTGTCGAGCGAGCTCGGGCTCTCGACCGAGGCGCTCGCAGAGGAGCTCGACCAGAGCCGCGCGCGGCTGCTCGAGGCCCGCGGAACGCGCGTCGCTCCCGCCTCCGACGACAAGGTCCTCACCGCGTGGACCGGCCTCGCGATCCGCGCCTTCGCTCGCGCCTCGCGAGCCTTCGCACGTCCGGACTACCTGCGTGTCGCCGAGCAAGCGGCCGCGATGATCCTCGAGCGCCTCGCACGCCCCGACGGCGGCCTCTTCCGTGCGTTCCGCGCCGGGCGCGCGCACGTGCCCGCCTTCCTCGAGGACTACGCGTGCTTCGGCGACGCGCTCGTCGATCTCTACGAAGCCACCGGTGAGCACGCCCACCTCGCGGAGGCGCTGCGCCTCGCGGAGAGAGCCGTACTCGACTTCGACGACCCGGCCACGGGCGGCCTCTTCGACATGCCCGAACACAGCGACGCGGCGCTCGCGCGCATGCAGACCGCCCACGACGGCGCGACACCGAGTGGCGTGGCGGTGGCGGCACGCCTGCTCTCGAGGCTCGCCGAACACACGGGCCGCGACGATCTGCGCGCACGGGCGGAGGCCGCGCTGCGCGCCCACGGGGCCACGATCGCGCGACACCCGCGGATGTTCTGCACGGCCCTCGAGCTCGTCGAGCGCTGGAGCGCGCTGCCCGTGGAGCTCGTGATCGTCGGCCCTCGGGGCTCGAGCGAGCGCGCGGCGCTGCTCCGGGCCGCGAGCGAGGTGTACCTCCCGCACGCGACCCTGGTGCTCGCAGATCCAAGCGTCCCCCCCACACGCCCTCACCCGCTGCTCGAGGGGAGACTCCAGCGATCCGATCGTAGTTTGGCGTACCTGTGCTCCGGGGGCGCCTGCCAGGCTCCCGCGGAGTCCTCCGAGGCGCTCCAAGCGCAGCTCGCGGCGCTGCGCAGCTCGACCGCCGGCGTGACCGACCGCGGACCGGCCCGCGAGCCAAGCTAGGGCTTTCGGCGGCTGGGCTGCATGCGGCGACGAACCCTCCCCGTTGGCCCGGCCACCCCCGAGAGGCCGCGTTGGATCCGGTGTAGGTACAGTGGCACCGGATCAGCCTACATGGATAAGAGTTTGCCCACTGCTCCAGGCCGTGGACACCAGCACACATCGTCGCTACGTAATGATGCGCGGCTTCTACTAGGTTCTTCCGCTTCGGCACGCTCACTGCATATGCTGAGGGCGTGCAGTCGAAGTTCCTCTCCACCTGGTCCATCGCAGCAGCAGCCGTGCTCGCGTCGACCTCGGGCGCGAGTCTGCTCGGTGCCTGCGGCGGTGAGCCGGCAGCGTTCACCAGCAGCTCCTCCGGTGGCGACGGAGGTTCCTCGAGTGGCCCGGGCGGTACGGGCAGCGGCGGCGACGACTTCGTCGACAACGGCGCGGAGCTCTTCGCCGAGCTCGAGCCCGACCTGATGACCGCTTGCGGCACCTGCCACCAGTCCGGTGGCATCGCCGACACGCCCTTCCTCGCGGGCCCCGTGGTCTACCAGTCGGTGCTCTCCTGGCCCGGCATCGTGGTGCGCAACGCCGCCGAGAGCCGCTTCCTCACCTACTCGGTGACCGGCGGCGGACACAGCGGCACCAACCTCGACAGCGCGCCCAACGACCTCAAGGGCCGCGTCCAGGCCTGGCTCGAGGCCGAGGCCAAGGCGATCGGCAGCTCGCCGACGCCCGAGTCGCCGCAGGTGGAGCCGGTCACGCCGATCGAGGGCTTCAACGTGCTCTACCTCACCCCGCTCGGTGAGGACTTCGCGGGCATCGCGGTGAGCTTCGAAGCGAAGCAGCTCACGCCGTCGACGCTCGAGCTCCGCAACATCCAGGTGCACACGACCAAGACGCGGGGGCTGCACGCGCTGCACCCGCTCTTCGTGGTGTACCCGAAGGGCGAAGAGGCCGACCCCGACCCGATGGACAACTTCGCGGGCCTCGACGCCTACTTCCCGGAGAACAGCTCCACCGAGCTCGGCACGGGCATCGCGGTGCTGACCAACTGGCAAGATCAGGCGAAGCTCGGCATCGCCTTCGAGGTGCTCGAGCCCTGGAGCTCCACCGCTGGCGAGGGTGGCGGCAGCGCCGGAGGCAACGCGTGCAACGACGTGACCGCCTTCACGAACAGCGCGCGCAACGCGCTGCAGACGAGCTGCGGCAACTGCCACGCCGGCGGGAATGGGCAAGCGACCAACGCGCTCGACATGAGCGACCTTCAGACTGATGCGGCCGCTGCGTGCGGCCAGGTCAAGAACCGGGTGAACACGACGACGCCGGCGAACAGCCAGATCTTCGTCGTGACCAACCCCAACGGCAACGCGTCGCACCCGTTCAAATTCGGTGGCAACGCAACCAACTGGAACAACTTCGTCAACCAGGTCACCACCTGGATCAACGCGGAGTGAGCGGCGTAACCGCCCATCATCGAGGAGAAAGGTAGGCGACGATGCGGAAGATCACTCTGGCCCTGCTGCCCTTCGCCGTGCTCGCGCTCGGCGCGTGCGGTAGCGAGCAGCCTGCCTTCGGCACGGGGTCGTCGAACGACGACGGCACCGGCCCTGGCACCGGTAGCGGCAACGGTTCGGGCACTGGAACGGGCAGCGGCGCGGGCGACCCCGGCAGCGACCCGGCCACCGACCCGGTCCTGTCCAAGCGCGTGGTGGACTACAACGAGGCGCTCCGCACGGCCTCCCTGAAGCTCACCCGCCGGCTGCCGACGCTCGAGACCATCAAGAAGGTGGCGGACGCGAGTGACAAGAAGGCCGCCTACGAGGAGGAGCTCGAGCGCATGCTCGACAGCTCGGCCTTCGACGCGCGCATGGTGAAGTTCTGGCGCGACACGATGCGCGTCGGCGGCGGCGACCTCGACTCGGCGCCGGTGTTCGCGGCGAAGCTCATGGCCGAGGGGCGTGACTTCACGGAGCTCTTCACCGCATCGACCGGCACCTGCCCGAGCTTCGACGGCACCGCCGAGACCTTCGCCGAGGGCAACTGCAACAACAACGTGCCGGCCCACGCGGGCGTGCTCACGAACCCAGCCGTGCAGAGCCAGTTCTACGGCAACATGGCCTTCCGCCGAGTGCGCTGGGTCCAGGAGGTCTTCTACTGCGGCGCTTTCCCGGCCGAGGTGCAGGCGACCCCGACGCTCGTCGACGGCAAGGACTACTCCGCGCCCTGGCCCTTCGAGTCGATCTCGAACGCGCCGATCGACTTCCGCGACACCTCGTCGGTCGTCTGCGCGAACTGCCACGCGACGATGAACCACGTCGCCCCGCTCTTCGCGAACTTCGACGCCGACGGCATGTGGAGCAACTCCATCCAGGTCGAGACCCCGCTCGCCCCCACGCCCGTCACCACCGAGCTCGGCCACTGGCTGCCGGCGGGACAGAACACCGCTTGGCGCTTCGGCGTCGAGGTGGCGGATCTGCCCGCCCTCGGCCAGGCCATCGCGGCCGACCCGATGGTCGCCGAGTGCCTCGTGGCGCGCATGTGGAACTTCGCGCTCTCGAAGGAAGACATCGTCAACGACCGCGCGACGGTCCCCTACGAGGTCATCGACCCCTTCGTCTACGAGTTCGAGAAGACCTACGACCTGAAGGACACGCTGCGCAAGATCATGCGTAGCGAGGACTTCGTGAGCTTCTGAGGCGCCGAGGAGGACCCACCATGAACCGCACCAGCAAGAACATCGCGTTCCTCGCGATCGCCCTCGGCGCGTTCGCACCGGCCTGCGCCGGGGACCCCCCGACCACGATCGGCGAGACGGAACGGGAGACCGAGACCGAGGTCATCGGCGACTCCCCCGACAAGCCGGGCAGCAAGCCCGAAGACGCCGTCGGCGGCGAGAACAACACCCACGACCACATGGACGGTCTGGGCGAAGAGGGTAAGCGCGATCCGATGGAGATCGCGGCCCAGCGCGAGGAGGAGGGCACGCCCTTCCAGCGCGCGCGCATGCACTCCTGCCAGAAGGTGCAGATCGCCGCCATCCGCAACCTGCTCACGGACTTCGGCGTCAACCTGGGTGCCACCGGCACGCCGCCGACTGCGGGCCAGCTGCTGAACGAGGGCGGCACCGCGCTCGGCCAGGCCAACTACGCCGCACGCATCGGCGAGGACATCGTGTGGACGGCGGCCGGAGCGGCGAAGACCTTCGACATCTTCGTCCAGGCGGCTCCCGAGATCATCGCCAACATCGAGAACAGCGCGCATTGCCAAGTCAACGGCACGGCACCTTCGATGTTCAACGCCGACGACACCTGCAACGCGGACGCGGTCACCTGCCTCATCGGCCGACCCTCGACCGCGGAGCACCTCGCCATCTGCAACAGCATCGTGCAGAACGCTTCAACCGTCGCGAACGGAAAGAACATCGCTGTCGCAGCGATGCTCGCCGCCGCCCACTCCTGCGAGTGATCGCACCGCTAGACCGATAGAGGAGACGACCATGGTGATCGACGCCCTCAAGAACCTCCACGGACCCTCGCGGCGCCACTTCCTCAAGTGGGCTGGCGCGGCCGGCGCAATGCTCGCCGTCGACCGTGCTCGGCTGCTCAACTACATCTCCGACACCGCCGGCGTGGCGATGGCGGACGAAGCCTCCTGCGCCTCGACGAACCGCTCGGTTCATCTGGTCGCCGGTGACGGTGGCTTCGCGTGGTTCCAGCTGCTCTGGCCGCACATCGAGATCGCGCAAGCGAACAACGACAACTTCGCGTACCACGCGCCCGGTCAGGGTTCGCTGGCGAGCGACACCGACAAGCCCCTCTTCGAAGGCCCCCAGGCCCCGTGGAAGAGCTTCGACCGAACCAAGCGCGTCACGGCCTTCATGGCCGGCAACAACCAGACGCACACCGCGACCCCCGGCTCGGCAGCGACGCTCGGCAACAACCAGAGCCTGCTCGCCGTGGCCGCGTCGATCCAGCGCGCGACGCCCTCGCTGCTGCCCGTCATCGGCATCAACCCGCTCAACTTCGGCACGGCTCCCGGAGCCCCCGCGGTCACGACGGTCGCGGACGCCGACGGCATGGTGCAGCTCTTCAACAGCGCAGCCTCGAGGCAGATCCTCGAGCTGCCTGAGGATGCCGCGCTCTTCGAGGCGTACTACAAGGCCTTCCTCGGCCTGAACGCGGCCTCGGCGCGACCGACGCAGCTGCGCGGCCTGCGCATCGGACGTCAGGCGGCGAACTTCCTCGGCCGCAACCTCGCAGCCCAGCTCTCGCCGACCGCTGCGGACCTCAGCCGCTACGGCATCACCGGTGGTACGCCCAACCGCCTGTCGCAGATCGGTCGCGCGCTGATGATCGCGGTCAAGGCGTTCCGACTCGGGCTCACCCAGAGCGTCATCATGCCCGCGATGCGTGACGACCCGCATGGCGCCTTCGGCGACATGAACAACCTGAACAGCACGGTCACCACGCTGGGCAACATGCTCAACGCGTTCATGGCCGATCTCGCGGCGACGCCCGACCCTGCGTGCACCGCCCGCAACCTGTCCGAGTCGGTCATCCTGACCGTGCACGGCGACACGCCGAAGACGCCGCTCGTGCGCGGCGGCTGGCCGGATGGCACGCCGAACAACTCGAACTGGATCTACGTCATGGGTAACGGCTACCTCAAGACGGGCTGGCACGGCGGCGTGCGCGCCAACGGCAGCACCGACGGCTTCGACCCGACCACGGGCAACACCGTCGCGAACCAGCAGAGCAACAACACGAGCGCTGCCGCGGGCGCCGCGGTCGCCTTCGCGATCGCCAAGGGTGACATGCGCCGCGTCGAGGACTTCTACAACGGTCCGAAGATCGACGGCATCGTCAACCTGAACCCGCTGCTGTAGCTTCGGCGCAGCGTGCTCGAAGCGCGCTCCCACGGGAGCGCCTCGAGTGAAGGACACGACGGCCCGGGCTGGCAGACCAGCTCGGGCCTCGTGCATTTCGTGTGCTGCCAGGCGGCGCTCCGGGCCTCCACGCGGGCACGCGGGCACGAAGCAGGGTCGAAGCCACCCAGCGCCGGTGTAGCATCGCGCGCGATGAAGCCCCTACGCATGCGCGCCCTCTCGCTCACGCTGTTCGTCTCCTTGTGGGGCAGCGCCTGCGGTGGAGCGCCCTCGCCGGAGGCTCCGCCGGGCGAGCCCGTGGCGCCCAGGCTCGAGGAGCCGAGCCCCTTCGACGAACCCCGGAAGGCCACGCGTGGGCCACGCAAGCTGCCGGAAGGCCAGGCCGACTCACCACGTCTCGCGCTCGGCACCCAGGGCGCGGTCGCGAGCCAGGAGGCACACGCGACCGACGTGGGGCTCGACGTGCTCCGACGTGGAGGCAATGCGGTCGACGCCGCCGTGGCGGTGGGCTTCGCGCTCGCCGTCACGCATCCCACGGCGGGCAACCTCGGCGGAGGAGGGTTCTTGGTCTTGCGCACGCCCACCGGAGAGACGGCCGCGCTCGACTTCCGCGAGATGGCGCCGAGCGCCGCGTCGCGAGACATGTACCTCGGCAAGGACGGCAAGCCGACGAAGGAGAGCCTCGAGGGGCCGAAGGCGGCGGGCATCCCCGGCTCGGTGGCCGGCCTCGCGGCTGCGCACGCGCGCTACGGCAAGCTCCCCTGGAAGCAGCTCGTCGCGCCCGCGATCGAGCTCGCCGCGCAGGGCTTCGAGCTCGACGAGGTGGGCGCGGCGGATCTCGCGCGCGGCGTCGAGCGCATGAGCGCGCTCGGTTTCGGCTATGCGGCGAAGGTCTACGGCAAGGCAGACGGCAAGCCGCTCGCGAAGGGCGAGCGCCTCGTGCAGCCGGATCTGGCCGAGACGCTCCGTGCCATCGCGGACGATCCCAAGAGCTTCTACACGGGGCCGCTCGCCGAGCGCATGGCGAAGGAGGTGAAGAAGGCCGGTGGGATCTGGGTGGCCGAGGATCTGAGGCGCTACGAGCCCAAGTGGCGCACGCCCATCGTGTTCGCCTACCGGGGGCGCGAGGTGATCACCATGCCGCCCCCGTCGGCCGGCGGTGTGGTGCTGAGGCAGCTGCTCGCGGCGAGCGAGGCGATGAAGCTCGAGTCCAAACCCTGGCGCAGCGCCGACGAGATCCATCTCTTCGCCGAGGCGATGCGCCGCACCTACGCGGATCGGAACCTCCTGCTCGGCGACCCGGACCACGTCGCGATCCCACTCGAGCACCTGCTCGACACGACCTACGTGAAGGGGCGCCTCGCCGACGTCGACCCCGCGCGCGCGACCCCTTCGACCAAGATCGGCGCAGGCGAGGCCGGCAAGCAGGAGTCGATGCAGACGACGCACTACTCGGTGGTCGACGCAGAAGGCATGGCCGTGGCCACGACGACGACGCTCAACACCGGCTACGGATCGAAGTACGCGGTGCCGGGGACGGGTGTCTTGCTGAACAACGAGATGGACGACTTCTCGGTCAAGCCGGGCTCACCCAACGTGTTCGGTCTCGTGCAAGGCGAGCCCAACGCGATCGCGCCGGGCAAGCGCATGTTGAGCAGCATGACGCCGACGATCCTCGTGGAGAACGGCGAGCTGCGGGCGGTGCTGGGCTCGCCGGGTGGGCCGACGATCTCGACGACCGTGGCCCAGGTGGTGCGCGGCCTCGTCGACTACGGTCGCCCGATCGACGAGGCGGTCGAGGCGCTGCGCGCCCACCACCAGTGGCTGCCCGACCAGATCTGGACCGAGGAGAAGATGCCCGCCGAGCTCGAGCAGGCGCTCGTCGCCAAGGGGCACACGATCAAGAAGCGCCCGCGCATCGGTCACGCCAACTGCATCGAGGTCGACCCCGAGACGCGAGGCTTCCGCGCCGTCGCCGACACCACGCGCGCAGGGGGCAAGGCCGCGGCCTACTGAGCAGTGCACGAAGGCGCGGAGAGGCCTCAGGCTGCGCGCGCGAGCGCCGTGCGATCGAGGTCGGCGATCATGCCCTCGCCGGTGAGCTCGCTCGCCGCCTTCTCCCCCATGTAGCGCAGCAGGCCGACACGGTCGTAGTGCGGCAGGATGCGCGGCGAGAGCAGCCCGATCTCGCGCAGGTTGGGCACGAGCCTCGAGAACATCACCTGGCGGAAGGTCGTCATGCCGGGGGCGCGTTCGACGACGTCGCGCCACTGTGCGCGGCTCAGCCGGCCCCCCGCGAACCACTCGTCGTAGACCTCGTAGGCCATGAAGCGGTTGCGCATGAGCAGCGCGACCTCGAAGGCCCAGTCCTCGCGCTCGCGGCGCTCGCTCTCGGAGAGCTCCTTGGTGACGTGCTCGCGCAGCGCGACCACGCCGTAGTGTACGTGCCTCGCTTCGTCGAGGATCACGCGCCGCAAGAGCTCCTTCAGCAAGGGCTCTCGCGTCTGCGAGTACAGCGTGCCGAAGGCGCCGAGCGCGAGCCCCTCGACCATGATCTGCATGCCGAGGAACTTCATGTCCCAGCGGCCGTCGCTCATGAGCGAGTCGATGATCACGAAGAGGTTGTCGTTCACCTGGTAGAGCCGCTCGAGCTTGTCGCTGAGGTAGCGGTTGAAGACCTCCACGTGTCGCCCCTCGTCGACCACCTGCGTCGCGCCGTAGAGCTTGCCGTCGAAGAACTGCACCGCCTCGGTGACCTGCGCGGCGGCGAAGAGCGCGCCCTGTTCGCCGTGGAGGAACTGGCTCAACATCCAGGCCGCGAGCGAGTGCGTGATCTGCATCTGCTCCTTCGCGTCCAGGTGCACGCCGTGCTCCTCGAGCACCGCGAGATCGAAGAAGCCCTCCGGCAGGAGTCGGTGCTCGGTGCTGAGCGGATCGACGCTGATGTGCCAGGGCAGGTCCTTCTCGCCGTCCCACTGACCGGCCTTCGCGCGACGATAGAGGTCGGCCATCTCGGGCTGGTCGCTCGGGTAGGTCCAGTCGAAGTGCGCCGAATGACGCGCGCGCATCTCCGTCGGCCGCCCCTGCTTGCCTCGGTGCAAGAGCAGCCCGCGCACACCCGCCGGGCCGAGCGAGGCGAGCACCTTCGGATCGCGGATCTCGGCGAAGACGCTCATCGCTTCCATCCACGCGTCGATCTGCTCGCGTACACGAGGCGGCAGCGCACCCATCACGGCTTCCTTGATCATGGCTTTCTCCGGGCCTTCTTGGGCGCCCTCTCGGGGGAGGGCGCAGCTTCACCGAGCGACGCGAAGAATTCGCGCGCCTTCTTCGTGTGGAGGCGCGCTACGAGGCGCTCCATCACCGGCAGACTCCGTTCGAGCACCTTCGCGACCTCGGCCGGCGATCGCCCGCCGAGGCGCTCGAGGAAGAGCTCCTTCTCCTTCTCGATGAGCTGCCCCACCGCCTCGTCGGCGAAGAGCAGATCGCGGGGACCGAAGCCCGACGCCGCGTCGATGCCCGCGCGCCGCAGATCGCCCCAGGCCTCGACGAGCCAGAGATCCTCTCGGCGCAGCGCCGGCCCCGAGCTCCCGCGCGTCGCGGCGAGCAGGCCGAGGCTCACGAGCTCCTGCACCTCGCGCACCGGGACCCCCGAGGCGCGCGCCGCCAGGGCGATCGGCACGAGCTCGGCATCCGCGTCGCTGCGGTCGAGCGCCGAGCCGACGAGGTGACGCTTCAGCTCGAGCAGCAGATCCTGCTGCGCGGGCGTGAAGGAGGCGTCTTGACCGTCGAGCACGGCGCGGATGGCGCGCAAGGGCAGCATGCGCTCCTCCTGCAGGCGCTTGACGAAGCGCAGGCGCTCGAGGTGCTCACGCCCGTACTCCGCCTGGTTCCTCCCGGTCTTCTTGCCCTCCGGGACGAGGCCCTCGTGGATGTAGAAGTGGATCGTCTGACGCTCGAGCCCCGTGAGCGCGCAGAGGTCCTTCATCTTGTACGGCGGCTCCGCCTCGACCCCGTCGAATCCGGGGCTCGAGGTGCTCGGCGCATGACTCGGGCGGAGATCCATCACGGGCGCTCGACCTCCACCGTGCAGGGGCCGAGCGGACGCGCGACACAGGCCAAGATCTGCCCCGAGGCGCGCTCGGAGGCGCTGAGGCAGGTCGGCTCGCTCTCCGTGACCTGCCCCTCGACGAGCTTCACGCGGCACGCGCCGCAGCCGCCCATCGTGCACGAGTATGGCATCTCCACGCCCGCGGCCGTGGCGGCCTCGAGCAGGGTCTGACCGGGCGCCACGACGAGCGCACGGGAGCGCCCGGAGCGTCGCACCAGGAGCGGCTGAGGCTCCTTCGCCGCGCCGACGTCGACGCTCGCCACCGAGGGACTCGCGAAGCGCTCCTCGAAGAGCTCGTCGGGCTCCACCGAAGCCTCGCCGAGCGCGGCGCGCACCTCGTCCATCATGCCGACTGGACCGCAGATCATGTACGCGCGCTTCTTGCCCTCGCGAGGGCCGAGCGCGCCGAGCGACTCGAGCGAGGCCCGCACGGTCGCGCGATCGAGCCTGCCCACCGCGTGCTCGAGCTCGCCTCCGGGCTGCTCGAAGACGAGGCGTAGACCGAGCCGCGGGTGCGTCTTCGCGAGCGCGGCGAGCTCGCTCGCGAAGGCGGCGAGCTCGCCGCTCCTGTGGCCGTAGAGCACGTGGATGCGCGTGCGCTCGGCGGAGCGCGTGAGTCGGTCGCGCACGATCGACACGATAGGCGTGATGCCGCTCCCGCCCGCGATGAGCACGAGCTCGTCGAGCTCCTCGGGGGGAAGGAACGAGCCCGAGGGGCCGAGCAGACGGAGCAGCTGCCCGGCGTCGGCGTGATCGACGAGGTGGTTGCTCACGAGGCCGCCCGGCACGCGCCGGACGGTGATCTCGACCCCGGGGCCCGCGCCGGGCGCGCTCGAGGCCGAGTAGGCGCGGCGCAGGAGCTGGCCGTCGACCTCGACGAGCAGCGTGAAGAACTGCCCCGCGCGGAACCGCAGCGGCTCGCCAGCGCGGTCGACCAGGTGGAGCGAGACCGAGTCGAGCGCGGGCCGCTCGACCCGGTCGACGCGCACCTCCCTGCCCTCGAGCGGCCGGACCGGCCTGTGGCGGACCAGGAAAGGCGGAGGAGGCTCCGCGACCAGGCCGCCCAGGAAGAACCGCAGATCACGGCGAAGCCCGCGGAAGGTGCGCTCGAGCATGGCTGGAAGCTAGGCCAGCCCTTGGCCAATGTCAAGCACTACTTTACACTCTACACTTTACCGACCTCGCGGGACGCTGGCGCCGAGCAGCGTCGCGCTCTATCCCAAGTGCGATGCACACGATCGTCGTCGGAGCTGGGTCGGCCGGGGCGGTCATCGCGGCGCGCCTGACCGAGAGCGGCGAGCACGAGGTGAGCCTCGTCGAGGCCGGGCCCGACTACCCCGTCGTGGCGGAGCTTCCCGCGGATCTGCGCGACGGCAGGAAGAACTCCGTCACGGCGCACGACTGGGGCTACCGCTACAGGCCCTCGGCGAAGCAGAAGACCTGGGGCTTCCCGCGCGGACGCGTCGTCGGCGGCTCGAGCGCCGTGAACACCTGCATCGCGCTCCGCGGCCACCCCTACGACTACGACGAGTGGCAGGCGCTCGGCCTCGATGGTTGGTCCTTCACCGATTGCCTCCCGGCCTTCAAGCGCCTGGAGCACGACCTCGACTTCGACAACGAGTGGCACGGGGCGAGCGGCCCTTTGCCGCTCCGGCGCCACCCCGAGTCCGAGCTCTCGACCTGGAGCGCGGCCTTCGTCGAGGCTTCGCGGCGGCTGGGCTACCCGGAGACGGTCGATCACAACGATCCCGAGCTGCCCTCCGGCGTGGGCCCGCACGCGATGAACAAGATGGGCGGCGAGCGCATCAGCGTCGCGCGCGCCTACCTCGGGCCCGAGGTACGCAAGCGCCGAGGGCTGTCGATCTCGGCGAATACGTTCGCGCGGCGGATCGTCTTCGAGGGGAGGCGCTTCCGCGGTCTGGAGGTGGAGCGCGACGGCGAGGTCCGGCTCCTCACCGCCGACCGGCTCGTCGTGTCGATGGGCGCGCTCGCCACGCCCGGCCTGCTGCTGCGCTCCGGCGTCGGTCCTCGCGCGGAGCTCGCCCGCCTCGGCGTCGAGCTCGTCGTCGACTCGCCGAGCGTGGGCGCGAAGCTGCTCGACCACCCGGGCATCGGCATGTTGCTCGCGCCGCGCGGGGGCATCGTCGATCGCTCGGACCCGCTCCTGCAGGTGATGCTGCGTTGCTCGACCCCGGGCGCGCACCATCCCTTCGATCTGCAGATCCAGCCGGGCAACTGGGCGCAGATCCTCGAGCTCGAGGCCCCCGTCGTCGCGCTGCTCGCGAGCCTCGGCAAGCCGCGTGGCCACGGGCTCCTGCGCTTCCCGAGCGCAGATCCCCGCGCGCGCCCGATCGTCGAGTCGCGCTTGCTCGACGACGCCTCGGACCGCCGCGCCTTGCTCGACGCCTTCGCGCGGCTCTACGAGCTGGCGCGCACGCCCGAGCTCGCCGCGCTGAGCGTGCCGCTCTTCCCGCCGCCGTGGATCCTGAGGCGGCGCGATCGCATGGAGGGCTTCCTGCACCAGGTCACCGGCTCCGGCTATCACCCCTCGGGGACGGTGCCGATGAGCGCCGAGAAGATCGAGCACGGCGCGCTCGATGCCCGCTGCAGGCTGCGTGGCGTCGAGGGCGTCCACGTCGCGGACGCGAGCGTCTTCCCGACGATCCCGAGCGCCAATACGAACCTCGCGACGATCATGATCGGCGAGCGCGTCGGCGCTTGGCTGCGCGACGGCGACGGCTGAGGCGACGGCTCGAGGGCGCGCAGACGCGCCCGCTCCTTCACTCCTTCACGTCGAAGTCGATCCGCCCGACGACCTGCCCGCTCACGGTGGCGAGGTCGACCGTGTAGCGCCCGAGCGCGGGCTTGGGCAGGGCGCGGACCGGAAGACGCGAGGCGAGGCGGATGCGCCCGCGTTTGCCGGTGGCTGAGCCCTCGAGCGCCTGGTGCGCGAGCAGCGCGCCGTCCTTGCGCCAGACGTGCACGAAGCTGTCGCCTCTGCCCACGAGGTCCACGTCCGTGACGGCGTAGAGCGTGTCGAAGCTGCCGAGCCGCACCGAGCGCACCTCCACGGTGAGCGTGCCGTCGTCGCGCAGGCCCGTGCCCACGCCGCCGTCGGCGATGAAGAGCGGCACCGCCGGGAAGGCCTCGCGCGAGAGGTACACCGCACCGACGCCGAGCGACACGATCGACAGGAAGGCGCCGATGCCGAGCGGCTTCTTGAGCACCTCGAGGGGCAGATGGAACAGGAGGAAGGTCGCGGCGCTGAGCCCCGCGCTGACGAGCAGGGTCAGGAGCACCGGCGTGTGCGGCACGAGCGAGGGGATGACGAGGTTCGCGCAGCCGAAGAGCGTGATCGCGAAGAAGGCCGACGCGACGAGCTTGAAGCGCAGGAGCACGCGATCGAACACGAGGTCGAGCGTGCTGAGCACCGCGCAGGCGCCGAGCAGGACGAAGACACCGCTGGTCTGCGCGTCGTAGCTCGACGACGCGTAGTAGAACGGCAGGAGGAAGAAGAGCATGCCCTGGAAGAGGTTCTTCATGAGGTAGCTCATGACGAAGAACCTCCGGCGCGCGCCGGGCCAGGCGGTGATGAAGTCCTGCGTGCGACCGGTGCCGAAGAAGCGGAAGAACAACACGACCAGCACCCAGGCCACGCCCAGGCTCAGCGTGAGCAGCCTCGCGCGCTCGAAGCCCTTCTGGGCGAAGGTCGCGACGAAGGCGCCGAGGCCGAGCGCGTAGGCCGTGTGCAGCCACCAGAAGACCTTCTGGTTGCGCTGGGCCACCTCACCGAGCACGTCGCGCAGCTCCTCGAGGCGCGTGGGCGGGCGCGCCGCCACGGGCTCGGGGCCGCGAGGGCGCCGCTTGGTGGCAGGCTCCATCGTGGGCGAGTCGTCGCCGCCGAGGGAGGGCGGAGGGCGACTCGTGTGGCCGCGTGGCAAGGGATCGACGAGCGTACGATCGACGTCGACCAGCACGGTGCGTGCCTCGGAGCCGTCCACCTCGGTTGCCTCGGTCTTGGTCACGCGTGCAGGATCCTCGACCACGCCGCGATGTAAAGCGCGGCGTCGCGCGGGCGCCCGGGCCTCGGCGCCTTGACAGCGGGGCGCGCTCGGGGCTTTTCCGGAGGCGATGCCGCGCGACGAAGCACGGAGGACGGGTTCGGAGCTGCTCGCTGAGCGGCTCGGGGCGAATCTGCGCGCGCTGCGCGAGACTCGGGGGCTGACACAGGCGCAGATGGCGAAGGCGGCGGGCCTGCCGAGGGCGACCTGGGCCCACCTCGAGTCGGGCACCGCGAACCCCACGCTCGCCGTGTTGCACAAGGTGGCGCTCGTGCTCGGGGTGCCCTTCGACGAGCTGGTGGGCGAGCCTCCCTCCGCGGTGCGCCGCTACGCGAAGAGCGAGCTGCCGGCGCGGGAGCGACCGGGGGTGGTGGTGCGCTCGCTCCTGCCGCACCGGGTGCCCAACATGGTGCTCGAGCGCATGGAGCTCGAGCCGGGCGCGCGCATGAGCGGGACTCCACACATGGCCGGCACGCGCGAGTACCTGGCCTGCGAGCGTGGCTGCCTCGAGCTGACGGTGGCGGGAGAGCGGCACGAACTCGAGGCGGGCGACGTGGTCGTGTTCCGCGGCGACCAGCGCCACGGTTACGCGAACCGCGGGGCGACGATCGCGGTGGGCTACGCGATCGTCGTGGTGCGCCCGGCCTGAGGCCGAGGCATGGCCGATGGTTGGCTACGCAAGCAACTCGTCGGCCGCCCCCGCTGCGCGCCGCGCGCCGGCCTGGGGTGACGCCCCTCCCCGCCTTTGCTAGCCAGTCACGCCTACCCTCACGAGGAGTCGTCCGATGGCCGAGAGTGTCCGCGCGAGCCACATCCTGCTCATGTACCAAGGTTCCGATCGTTCCAGCGCCTCGCGCAGCAAGGCCGAGGCCGAGCAGCAGATCAACGCGCTGAAGGCCCAGCTCGACGCCGGCGCCGACTTCGCCGAGCTCGCCAAGCAGCACTCGGACTGCCCCTCCAAGTCCCGCGGCGGCGACCTCGGCCCCTTCGGCCGCGGCCAGATGGTCGGCGCCTTCGAGACCACCGCCTTCGCGCTGCCCGTGGGCGCGACGAGCGGCGTCGTCGAGACGCAGTTCGGCTACCACCTGATCCGTCGCACGGCCTGAGCGAGGGTCGCGCTCACACGACGACGAGCGGATCGCGGTCGCGGGCCGAGACGAGGATCTCGACCGCGCCCTCGAGCCGCTCGTCGAGCAGGTGCGCGAAGCGCGGCAGGTAGCCTCGCTCGGTGTGGGTGTGCTCCGAGAGGATCACGCTCGAGCCCTCGGCGATGCGCGCGAGCACGTCGTGGTGGCGCATCTCGCCCGTCACGTAGAGACTCGCTCGATCGACCTCGGCGAAGAGGCTGCCGCCCGCGCCGGCGCAGAGCGCGACGGAGGTGATCGGCACACCGCCCGCGTGGGCGGGCGCCGTCGCGACGCGCAAGTGCGCGAGCCCGAGGTGCTCCTTGAGCCTCGCCACGATCACCGAGAGCACCGTCGGCGGTGAGAGCTGCAGCAAGCGCCCGGCGCCCGCGCCCTCGAAACCCTCTGGCACGGACGCCGAGGCGTGGATGGGCGAGCGCTCGCCCGGCCCGATGCCCTCGGCGAGCCAGTCGTTCACGCCGCCGGGGATCGCGTCGAGCGCCGTGTGCGGCGACCAGACCGCCACACCCTCGCGGATCGCGCGCAGGAGCGTGCGATCGCGCGCGCTCTCGGGGTCGAAGCGCTTCTGCGGTGTGAAGATGGGTGGGTGGTAGGCCACCACGAGCCCCACGCCCGCGCGGGCAGCCTCCTCGAGCACGGCCTCCGAGAGATCGATGCACAAGAGCACGGCGCGCACCGCGTGGTCGCGGCTGGGCGGCGGCAGCAGGAGGCCGGCGTTGTCCCAGCCCTCGGCCATCGACGTGGGGCAGAGCGACTCGAGGACCTCGACGAGGCGGTGGGAGGCGATCGACACGACTCGCATCGCCTACACGAGCTCCCACGGCGACGCGATAGCGCTCGGCGCGAGGCACAGGGGCGCGCGGATCAGTCGCCGGCGCCCGTCGACTCGAGCTCCGCGATCTCGAGCTCGAGCGACTCCCAGCTCTCGAGCAGGCGATCGACCTCCGCGGCGAGCTTCGACTCCAGCGCCTGGAGCTCGGCCACGCGCTCCTTGCTCGTGCGCTCGTAGAAGCCCTCCTCGCCCCAGCCGGCGCGGATCGCTGCGAGCTTCGCTTCGGTCGCGTCCATCTCGGCCGTCACGTCGTCGCACTGCTTCTTCGCCTGCTTCAGCCGGTTGCGGCGGCGCTTCTGCTCCTCGCGCTCGACCGCGCTCGCGGAGCGCTCGAGCTTCGGACCGCCGTCGTCGGCGCGCTTCTTCCGCAGCACGGCCTCGGCGTCGAGGTGGTCGTCGCCCTCGCGCGCGAGGTGGTCCTCGTAGCCCCCCGGGAAGTCGACGACCCCGTCGGGTTTGATCTCGACGATGCGCGTCGCGAGCTCGGAGACGAACCAGCGGTTGTGCGAGACGAAGATCGTCGTGCCGTCGAAGGCCTGCACGGCCTTCGCGAGGGCCTGGATGCTCTCGACGTCGAGGTGGTTGGTCGGCTCGTCGAGCAAGAGCACGTTGGGCTTCTCGACCGCGATGCGCGCGAACAGCAATCGCGCGGCCTCACCGCCGGAGAGCGCGTCGACGCGTTTGTGCACGTCGTCGCCGCTGAAGAGCGCCGCGCCGAGCTGGCCGCGCACCCAGGTGGTGGGCTCGAGGCGGCAGAAGTCCCAGAGGTAGTCGAGCACGCGGCGCTCGGGGTCGGGGAAGAGCTCCTTGTGGTCCTGCGGGAAGTAACCGACGTGCGCTTCGTGCCCCCAGGCGATCTTGCCGTGGTCGGCCTCGAGCCTGCCGGCGAGGATGCGCACCAGCGTGGACTTTCCGAGCCCGTTGGCGCCGATGATCGCGACCCGCTCGCCTCGACGGATCGAGAGCTTCACGCCTCGCAGCACGGGTTTGTCGCCGTAAGACTTGTCGACGCCCTCGGCGCTGAGCACGTCGCGCCCGCTCGGCCGCGAGGGCACGAAGGCGAGGTGGGGCGCGCGCCTCGAGGTGGGGCGCAGCTCCTCCATCGAGTCCGCGAGCTTCTCGATCTGCTTGAGGCGGCTCTGCGCCTGCTTGGCTTTGGTGGCCTTCGCGCCGAATCGCTCGACGAAGGCGCGTTTGTCGGCGATCTGCTCCTCGGCGCGCTCGATCTGCGCGGCCTTCTGCGCGATGCGCTCGGCCTTCTCGCGCTCGAAGTGCGAGTAGTTGCCGGGGTAGAGAGTCACCGTCTCGAAGTCGACGTCGAGCACGTCGGTGACGACGTTGTCGAGGAAGCGCTGATCGTGGCTGATGACGATCGCGCAGCCCTCGTAGGCGGAGAGGAAGCGCTCGAGCCAGCGGATGCTGATGATGTCGAGGTGGTTGGTCGGCTCGTCGAGCAGGAGCACGTCGGGCCGGCCGAGCAAGACCTGCGCGAGCAAGACGCGCAGCTGGTAGCCGCCGGAGAGCGTGCCGAGCGCCATGCGGTGGTGCTTCGTCTCGATGCCGAGGCCCTCGAGCACGGAGCCGGCGCGCGCCTCGAGCGTGTAGCCGTCGAGCATGCGCAGACGCTCTTCGAGCTCGGCGGCCTCGCCTCCTCTGCCCTCGGCGACCAACTTCGCCTGCTCCGTCACGAGCGCGTAGACGTCCTGGTCGCCCTGCATCGCGAGCTCGAGGATCGTGGCCGACCCATCGAGGAAGCGGTCTTGGCGCAGCACGCCGAGGCGCACGCCCTTGGGCATGCCGATCGTGCCCGAGCTCGGCTGCTCGTCGCCCGCAAGCATGCGCAGGAGCGTGCTCTTGCCCGAGCCGTTCGCGCCGACGAGGCCGTAGCGCTTGCCCGCGGTCAGCAACAGGCTCACGCCCTCGAAGAGCGTGCGCGCGCCGAAGGACTTCTCGAGGTTCTGGAGCGAGATCACGCGGGCCTACGCGCGGCTCAGACGTTGAAGAGGAAGTGGCAGACGTCGCCCTCTTGCATCACGTAGGCCTTGCCCTCCACGCGCATCTTGCCTGCCGCCCGGATCGCGGCCTCGGTCTTGAGCTTCACCAGATCATCGACGTTGTAGACCTCGGCGCGGATGAAGCCCTTCTCGAAGTCGGTGTGGATCACGCCCGCTGCCTTGGGCGCCGTGCAGTGGCGCGGGATCTGCCACGCTCGGATCTCCTTCGGCCCCGCCGTGTAGTACACGCCCATGTCGAGCAGCTCGTAGGCGGCGCGAGCGAGCGCCGCGAGCGCGGGCTCCTTCATGCCGAGGCTCGCGAGCATCTCGGCTTGGTCCTCCTTCGGCAGCTCCGAGAGCTCGCTCTCGAGCTTCGAGCACACCGGCACCACCGCGGCGCCCTCGGCCTTCGCGCGCTCGCGCACCTTCGTGACGAGCGGCCCCTCGCCGAGCGGATCGCTCTCGGCGACGTTGGCGACGTAGAGCACCTTCTTCGCGGTGATGAGCCCGAAGCCGCGCAGGATCTTGAGCTCCTCCGGCTCGGAGATGCCGAGCGCACGCACGGGTTTGCCCGTCTTCAGCGCGTCGCTGCAGCGCGAGAGAAGCGCGGCGGTCGCGGCGAGATCCTTGTTGTGCGTCGCCTGCTTCTTGATGCGCTCGAGGGAGCCGTCGACGGTCTCGAGGTCGGCGAGCAACAGCTCGGTCTCGATGGTGTCGATGTCGCGGATCGGGTCGACGCTGCCCTCGACGTGCACCACGTCGTCGTTCTCGAAGCAGCGCACCACGTGGAGGATCGCGTCGACCTCGCGGATGTGGGACAGGAACTTGTTGCCGAGCCCTTCGCCCTTGCTCGCGCCGCGCACGATGCCCGCGATGTCGACGATCCGCACGAGCGCGGGGATGATCTTCTCGGAGTGGATGAGCTTGGCGAGGGTCTCGAGGTTCGGGTCGGGCACGGGCACGACGCCGACGTTCGGCTCGATCGTGCAGAACGGGTAGTTCGCCGCTTCGGCGCCCACGGCCGTGAGCGCGTTGAACAGGGTGCTCTTGCCCACGTTGGGCAGACCGACGATACCGACTTCCAGGCTCATGACGGGTGAGGCTCCGAGGGCGCGCACAGCCGCGCGCGGGCGCGGTGTCGCACCGAGGCGCGGTCGCGTCAAACCGAGGGAGCAGGGGCACAGGAGCGACGCGTCGAAGCGCTCGAGTCGGCGCGCCTCGGGCGCCCGCGCTCACTCCACGGTCTTCGGCACACGCACGACGGTGCCCTGCTCGGTGATGCCGTAGACGAACGCGCCCGTCGAGTAGGTGTCGACGGGCAGCTCGGTGCCCGCGCTCCACACGGTGACGGGTGCGCCGCCCTCGAGCGGGACGGCGCGCACCCGGTTGGTGCCGGTGTCGGCCCAATAGACGTGCGTCTCGTCGACGCTCACGCCGCGGGGCGCGTTCACGAGCGAGGTCAGCGACGTCGCCCCCGGGGTCGACGTCGAGACACGTGCGACGCCCGCGTCGCTCACGAAGTAGAGCAAGCCGAGGCGCTCGGCCAGGTCGGTGACCTTGGGCTGGTTCGTGGCGAGCGTCGTGACGCTCGACCCGGGCGCGGACTGGTTGAGCTGCACGGAGTTGTTGAGTGCGCGGCGGTAGACCGTGCCCTGGACACCATCCACCCAATAGACCGACCCGGAGACGCCCAGCAGCGCGGGGATCGCCACGCCGTCGGCATGCGACAGGCCCGAGGCGCCGACGGGCGCGATCGGGCTGAGCGTGGCGCGGCGGATGTGCGCGCGGCTGGCGCCGAGCGGGTCGGGCATCCAGCTCGAGAGGGAGAAGCCCGTGGCCAGGCCGACGGCATGGTAACAGTTGGTGCTGCTCGTATCGGACTGCAGCGTCGTGGCCGCGCCTCCCGTGGTCGGCACGCGCAGCACGCGGCAGAGCGTGTCGGCGGCGTCGGTGGGGCCGCTCGTGGTGTAGAGCTGCCCGCCGTCGAGCAAGAGGCCGCGCGGCGCAGTGAGGCTCGGCAGCACCGGGGCGGTGCTCAGATCGCCGACGGTCAAGGCCTCGACGAGGCCCTCCTGTGGAGCGGCGCCCGACACGACGTAGTAGACCTTCGTGGCGTCGGCGACGACGTCGCGGAGCGCGCCTCGACCCGTGGCGAGGACCTCGGGCGTGCCGAAGCTCACCACCGGGGGAGAGCCGCCCCCGCCACCCTGGCCGCCCTCACCTCCGCCGCCCACGGAGCTCGTCGTGGTCGTGGTCGTGGTCGTGGTCGCGCCGCCGCCGCCCGCGCTCGTCGTCGTCGTCGCGCCGCCCTCGCCGCCGGAGCCTCCGGAGCCCGGGTCGAGCACGTAGTCCTCGCCGCCGAGGAAGAGCTGACACGCACTCGTCGAGAGCGCGAGGCTCACCAGGACACCGAAGCACGAGCGACTCGAAACCCTCACCACACACCTCCGATGCCTGCGGCGAAGGAGCCGTCCGGCAACACGATCGCGCCCGCTTGCACCGGAGGCTGTGCGTCGTCGTCGCTGAGCAGCAGGTAGGTGCCCACGCCGATGCCCACGAGGCCGAGCCCCACCGCGATGTTGGAGCCCCAGGCCCAGCCGTTGGCCGCAGCGTGCCCGTCGAGCCCCTCCTGGGTGCAGAGCGCGCCGCGGCAGTGCTCGTCGGCCGCGCTCGACTCGGCGATCGCCACACCTCCGAAGACGAGGCCGACCACGGTGAGACCAGCGCCCGCGCCACCGATGATCCACGGCAGGGGCAGCTCGGAGGAGCCACCTCCCGCACCAGCACCTTCGCTCGCGACCGGCGCGAGCGGCGGGATGACGAGCGACTCGCTCACCGGCCCTGCGGGCAGCTCGAGGCTCGTCTGGTAGCTCTGTCGACCTGGTGCGGAGGCCTCGATATCGAGCTTGCCGGCGTCGAAAGGCAGCGCCTCTCCGATCAGCTTGAGCTCGCGCCCGTTCACGCGCACGACGAGCCCAGGTGCCGGCTGCTCCACGGTGATGCTGAGCCTCGAGAGCTTCGCTTCGGTGCGCTGTACGCCGGCGGTCGCCTGCTGCAGACGCTCGGCCTTCTGCGCGCGCTCGGCCTGGCTTCGGGCCTCGGTGAACTCCGCGTAGGCGGTCGCGGTTCGCCCCTCCTGTTCGTGACAGGTCGCGAGATAGAGCAGCGTGCCGAGCTGAGGGTCGAGCTTCTGGCTCGACTCGAACTTGCGGCATCCGTCGGCGACCTGGCCCGCGTCCACCAGCGTGATGGCTTCGTTGAACAGGACCTCGGCGGCGGCGCGGTCCTCGGGCGACACCTGCGCGTAGAGCTCCGACCGGGGGCTCGTGAGCGCGACGAGACCGACCATGCACGCGACGCCCCGGAGCGCGCGACGACGAGACCTCACTGGATGCATCACTCCCTACCGCCGAGGCCCTTGAAGGGGCTCGTGGCGCTACCTGTACCTGACTTGGTCGACGCCGTCGGCATCGGCCCGGGCAGTCGTGTCACTCCGGCCTTGGCGGCGCTCGCGGAGCTCTGCGCGCTCGCGGAGCCCTGCGCGCTCGCGGAGCCCTGCGCACTGAGCTCGACCGAGGGCGCCGAGCTCGTGGCCTCCGGCTGCGCGCTGAGAGCATCGCCGAGCGGCGCGTTGGTGGGCGCTGCGGGTACCGCGGCCGCCGCCGCTGAGGGCGCCTGCGTGGCAGGCTGCGCTCGAGCTTCCGTCTCTCGCCCGGGCTCACCGGAGGCGTCGGCGCGCAAGGCGACGTAGAGCATCAGTCCACCGAGCGCGATGAGCACGGTGGCTCCACCGATCGCGAAGGCTCGCTTGCGGGCGCCGCCTCGCGGGGCCTCTCGGGAGCCCGACACCTCGTCGCTCAACGCCGGCTCGATGGTGAGCTCGGACTGCGAGCGCGGCGATTCGTTACCCTCGGAGAGGGCGCGCAGGTCGTGCTCCCCCGTCGAGGTGCCCGTCTCGATCAGCGAGAGCAGCTGCTGGCGCGCGCTCAGCGACGGCGCGGCGACCGTCAACGTCACCGTCTGCGACGTCAGGACCGTGCCACTCTGCCACCTCGCCGAGCGCTGCCGGGCCGAGCTTCTCGAGCGCGAGGGCGAACTCGCGTGCGTTCGCGTAGCGCGCGCTCACCTTCCGCTGGATGCCCTTCATGACGACGTCGTCGAGCTCCTTCGGGATGTCCGGCGCGTACTTGCTCGGTGGATCGACCGGGGCCGTCAGCACCTTGGCGAGCACGACGGTCTCGGTGTCGCCGTCGAAGAGCCTCCTGCCTGCGACGAGCTCCCAGAGCACGACGCCCGCGGCGTAGAGGTCGGCCTGCCGGGTGACGCCCTCTGCGGCCATCTGCTCGGGCGCCATGTAGCCGAGCTTGCCCTTCACGGCGCCCTCTCGCGTCGTCTGCGTGCGCCCCGCGGCTTTGGCGATGCCGAAGTCGAGCACCCGCGCCATGCCGTCGGTGCCCACCAGGATGTTCTGCGGGGACACGTCGCGATGCACGAGGCCCAGCGCGACGCCTCGCTCGTCCTTCGACTCGTGCGCGGCGTGCAGGCCGTGCAGTGCTCCAGCCACGATGGCGAGCGCCACGCGCCACGGCATGCGCTCCCCACGCGCCTGCAGCCCTTTCACGAGGTGAGAGAGCGACTCGCCCTGGATGTACTCCATGACGAGGAAGAGCTCGCCGTCGTCGGCGACGACGTCGACCGTCGGCACCACGTTCGGGTGCCGGATGCGCGCGCACATCCTCGCTTCATCGAGGAACATGGCGACGAACTCGGGATCGCGCGAGAACTGGGGATGCAGTCGTTTGATGGCGACCGTGCGCGCGAAGCCCACCGGCCCCATCAGCCGGCCGACGTGCACGGTTGCCATGCCGCCCGACGCCAGAGCGTCGAACAAGGCGTAGCGACCGATCACGGTGCCGGGTGCAAGATTCGCCATGCGCGACGCTTCAGCCTACGGCATGGGCAGACAAAAAGCGAAGCGCCCGCTCGACGGTTGGGGGGGATACCGTCACGGGCGCTTCACTTCCCAGTAGAGCATCGTCCGTGCCAGCCGAACAGCCGAAGCTCAACCCCTCGAATTCCGGGAGCTCTCGCAGGCGCGCGCGAGAAATTGAAGCGAAACGAGACACCTTCAGTGCAAGATTGAAAGATCGCGGGTGCGCCGTGGAAACCAGACACCCGGACGCTCGGCCCTCGGGCCGCACCCGGGTTGCCGAGCGCACCGAGGCTCTGCGATCCTGGGCGCAGATGGCGATATCTCGACAGTGGGGGGTTTCACGGCCCGGGCTCGACCGCCGCTCGGCCCCTCCGCGCGCGCCTGAGCTACCGGCGCCGCGCCGCCCCTCGGTCCCGCTCCTCGCCGGGCTCGCTTCGGCTCTGCTCGCCTGCGCAGGCGCGCAGGGCTGCGGCACCCCGGGACGGGGTGCGAGCGAGCCCCTCGACACGGCGGCGTCGTCGACGAGCGCAGCGGGGCCGCTCGTGGTCGCCCTCGTCGTCGACCAGCTGCCCGCTTGGCTGTTCGAGGAGCGCGCCCCGACCCTGCCGGCGGAGGGCGGCTTCGCGCGCCTGCGACGCGAGGCCACCGCCCAGGGAACCCTCGCCTTCGGCCATGCAGCGAACGCGACTGCGCCAGGTCATGCGGCCCTCCACTCCGGTGCCGTGCCTCGCGACAGTGGCGTCGTCTCCAACGAGGCGATCCGCAGCCCTCGCCCCGACAGTTTCCTCGCCGACCGCGCGAGCACCCTGGTGTGTGGCGCTGGTGCGAGCGACCGTACGGGGCCCTCGCTGCGCAGCTTGCGCGTCGAGACGGTCGCCGACCGGCTGCGCGCCGAGCACGCCGACGCCACCATCATCAGCCTCTCGATGAAGGACCGTGGCGCGATCTTCGGTGGGGGCCGCGCGCCGAGCGCTGCCCTCTTCTGGGACGCGAGCAGCGCGCGCTTCTGCACGGCCACGCCCTTCGCCCCCAGCTTGCCCTCGTGGGCCGCGGCGCTCGCGAGCCCCGAGGCCGCGCGAGCACGCTACGCGAAGCCATGGGAGCCGCTCGACCCGGCCTGGCTCGAGCAGCACGCGGGCCCGCGCGGAGCCGCGCTCGGCCAGGGCGACTTCGAGGGGCTCGGAGCGAGCTTCCCACACACGGTCACGGCGTCGAAGCGACCGGGCTCGGCGTACCGCGCCACCCCGGCCGCCGACGCCCACCTCGTCGACCTCGCGATCGCCTCGCTGCCCGAGCTCGCGAGAGACCGCTCCGCGCCGAGAATGCTGTCGATCTCGTTCTCCGCCAACGACTACGTCGGCCACGTCTTCGGCGTCGACTCTTGGGAGGCGTGGGATCAGCTGCGCAGGCTCGACGCCGAGCTCGCGCGCCTCTTCGCGGCGCTCGACGCCGCCGAGGGCGCCGACGGCTGGGCGCTCGTGCTCTCGGCGGATCACGGCGTGCCGCCCACACCCGAGTCGCTCGCCAGAGGCTGCGACGCTCGACGCCGCGCGAGCCTGGGCGCGGCCTGCGCTGGAGCGCACCGCGTGCTCGAGCGCGATCTGGCGGCGAAGGCCGAGCAGGTCGCCGATCGCCTGCGCGGGCCCGGAGACTGGGTGCTCGGCTTCCGCGAGCCCTACTTGGTCTTCAGTGAGGCCGCTCGCGCACTCGAGCCCCGTGCCTACGACGAGCTGGTGTCGAGCGTCTCGCGGGAGCTCGCGCGCGAGCCGGGCCTCGCCCGCCTCTACGACGTGCGCAAGCTCGGTGAGCGCTGTCCGGGCCTCGACGACGAGTCGCTCGAGGCGCTCGTCTGCCGATCGGTGCATCCGGAGGAGAGCGGCGATCTCTACGTCGTCTTCTCGGAAGGTTCGTTCATCGACACCGGCTACGTGGAGGGCCACGGCGTGAACCACGGTTCGCCGTGGCGTCACGATCGCGAGGTCCCGATCCTCGTGCGCGCCCCCGGCCGCCCTCGCACCGCAGGGGCGGAGCGCGAGCTGCGCGTCGACCACCGCGCCTACGCCTCGACGCTGGCGGGTCTGCTGGGCGTGGCCGCACCGGAGCACGCGCGCGGCGGCAGAGACCTCTCCGCCACGTCGACGCCAGCGATTGCACCAGCAACCACGCACCCGACCACGGCCGCCCAACCCGCTCGAGCGCCGCAGACGAAGCGCAGCTCGCCCTTCCCTCCTCCGCCGCTCACACCGCCCGTCGAGCGCACCAAGAAGCCGGGCGACGGCGTGTGGCGCACGCTCGAGGCGCGCGGCGCGAGACGTCCCCACGCGGCGCTCGCCAGCACCCTCGTCCACCCGCACCGCATCAAGCCCTTCGTCGTCGTCGAGATCGTGGCCATCGATCCGAGCCGGCTCGAGCTCGAGCTGGTGAGCGGGACCGAGGAGCCCGAAGCGCTGCACGTGCCGCCTGAGCGCAAGACGGGCCTCGTGCCCCAGGCGCAGCTCGACGCGCTCGTCGCGGCCTTCAACGGCGGCTTCAAGCGCCGTCACGGCCAGAACGGCATGCGTGTCGGCGCCGACGTGTTCGTGCCCTTCCTCGCCGAGGGCTGCGTCGTGGCGAAGACCGAGCAGGGCTACGAGCTCGGCCCTTGGCGCGAGCTCGAGCCCAAGGCCTCGAGCTTCCTCTGGGCGAGGCAGACGCCTCCCTGCCTCGTGCACGAGGGCAAGAGACACCCGGACGTCGCCGGCGAGTACGGCCAGAAGAAGTGGGGCGCCGCCGAAGACGGCAACAAGGAGATCCGGCGCAGCGCGCTCGGGATCTCGCCCGACGGCGAGACGCTCTACTTCGCGATCGGCGACTGGGTGAACGCCGAGGCCCTCGCCGACGCGATGCTCGCCGCCGGCGTGCGCACGGCGCTCGAGCTCGACATCAACTACTCCTACACGCGCTTCGTGCTCTACGAGGGCGAGGTCGGGCGCGAGCCGGTCGCGAGCTCGCCGCTCTTGAAGGAGCTGAAGTTCGGCCGCACCGAATACTGGAAGACGCCGGCGGCACGCGACTTCTTCTACCTCGCCTGGCGCGGCGACCAGGCGCGCTGAGCGAGGCGGGGGCGAGCGCCCTCGAGGCGCGAGCTCAGCGCTCGCCGGGGCGGCCCTTGCCGACGAGGCGCGACAAGGTGCGGAGGAACTCGCGCTCGTCGACGTCGACGTGCTCGACGACGCGCCCGTAGAGCATCGCCGTCGGCACCATGCGCCCGCCGCGCTCCTGCCCGGTGACGGCGAGCTGCCACAGGATCACGCGCTCGAGCCGCGTGAGGCCGTCGCGCACGTCGGGCAGCCGATCGACGACGGCGCTCGACCAGCGTGGGCCGGAGTCGGGCGCCGCGTCGACTCCGTCGTCGGCTTCGCCGTCGCGCTCTCCGATCACGCGCCGTCGATCCCGAGCCGCGCGCGCACCTCGGCGATGGAGAGTTCGCCCCAATGCGCGGAGATCTCCTCGTTGACGCCGAGGCTGCGCGACATCATCCGGTCGACGTAGAGCACGCCGCCGAGGTGATCGACCTCGTGCTGGAGGATGCGCGCCGGCCAGCCCGAGACCTGCCAGTCGACCGGCTGTCCCTTCTCGTCGACGCCCACCACGCGCACCTCGAGCGCTCGCTCGACCAGCGCGCTGTAGCCGGGCACGCTGAGGCAGCCCTCGAAGAAGACCGCCCTCGCCTCGCCGACGATCTCGAGCCTCGGGTTCACGATGCATCGCAGCGCGAAGGGCGCGCGGCCTCGCTCCTCGCGCTGCTGCTTGCTCGAGCGCGCCATCAGGCGCTCGGCGTCCTCGAGCACGATCACCCGTTTGGACACGCCGAGCTGGGGCGCCGCGAGCCCCACCCCCGGCGCGCGCCGCATCGCCTCGACCATCGTGCGCACGAGCGCGAGCAGAGGCTTGGAGCCCAGCTCCTCCTCGCTCACGTCGGCGGCCTCGGCCCTCAGGACCGGATGACCCACCCGCACGATGTCGTGCTTCGCCATCGCTCGCTCGACTCCTCGGGCCGCGACCGATCGGCCGAGGCCCCAGCCTCGGCCGTAGGCTCCGCGCTCAGGTCCGCGGCCCTTCGCCCTTGCCCTGCAGCGTGAGGTAGGTCTGGTCCTTCAGGCCGCGCTCGTACTCGGCGATGAGGCGCATGCCCTCGGTCGGCCTGAGCTTGTCTTGCTTGATCGCCGCGTCGACCTGCGATTTGACGCGCGCGACGAGCTCGTGGGTCTCCCACTGCGTCATCGCGAGCACCTCGCGGATCGTATTGCCCTCGATCGTCTCCTCGACGTAGTAGCCACACTCTTCGTCGTCATCGAGGAAGACGTGCACCTCGTTGACGCGGCCGAAGAGGTTGTGGATGTCGCCCATGATGTCCTGGTAGGCACCCGTGAGGAAGATGCCGAGGTAGTAGGGGCGGCCGTCGAAGGGGTGCAGGCGCAGCGTGTCGCGCACGTCGGCGAGATCGATGAACTTGCTGATCTTGCCGTCGGAGTCGCAGGTGATGTCGACGATCGTGCTCTCGGTCGTCGGCTTCTCGTCGAGGCGGTGGATCGGCACGACCGGGAAGAGCGCGCCGAGCGCCCAGTGGTCGAGCAGCGACTGGAAGACCGAGAAGTTGCAGATGAACTGATCGGCGATCTGCGGCTTCAGATCCATGAGGCCATCGGGCAGCGCGACCGCCTCGTCTTGCTCGGCCATCGCGAGCATGCGCCGCGCGTTGCCCCAGAACAGCTCCTCGACGCGCGCCTTGACGGGCAGCTCGAGCAGCCCGGTCTCGAAGCGCTTCTGCGCCTCCTCCTTCACCGCGACCAGATCGTTCCAGCACTCCGAGAGGCTGTCCGGGCGCAGCTGCTCCTCGATGTAGGCGATCTCCTGGACGAGCTTGTGCTCGGTGCTCGCGTCGATGTTCGCGCTCGACATCGGCTGCTTCTCGATCGAGCCGAAGGCCTCGACGATGAGCACGCTGTGGTGCGCGACCATCGCGCGCCCGGACTCGCTGATGAGATCCGGGTGGGGCACCTTCTCCTCGTCGCAGATGTCGGCGACGTTGTAGACGATGTCGCGCGCGTACTCCTCGAGCGAGTAGTTCATCGAGGAGTGGAAGGTCGAGTGGGAGCCGTCGTAGTCGATGGCGAGGCCACCGCCGACGTCGATGTACTCGACCTGCTGCCCCATCTTGCGCAGCTTGGCGTAGTGGCGCGCGGCCTCGCGCACCGCGCGCTTGATGATCTGGATGTCGGGCACCTGCGAGCCGATGTGGAAGTGCAGGAGCTTGAAGGCGCTCGCGAGGTTCGCCTCCTTCAGGATGTCGATCGCCTGGAGGATCTCGCTCGTCGTGAGGCCGAACTTCGCGTGCTCGCCGGCGCTCGTCGCCCACTTGCCGGCGCCCTTCGACACGAGCCGGCAGCGCAGGCCGATCATCGGCTCGACCTGCATCTCCTTCGCGATGCGCACGATGTTGCGCACCTCGCTGAGCTTCTCGGCGATGAGGATGACCTTCTTGCCGAGCTTGCGCCCGATGAGGGCGGTGCGGATGAAGCCGTCGTCCTTGTAGCCGTTGCAGACGATGAGCGACTCGTTGTCGCTGTGGATCGAGAGCGCGGCGAACATCTCCGGCTTGGAGCCGACCTCGATGCCGAAGTGGCTCGAGCGCCCGGCGTCGAGGATCTCCTCGACCACCTCGCGCAGCTGGTTCACCTTGATCGGGAAGACGCCGCGGTACTTGCCGCGGTACTTGTTGTCGTCGATCGCCGCCTCGAAGGCCGTGTTCAGCTTCTTCACGCGGTGGCGCAGGATGTCCTGGAAGCGCAGGAGCACGGGCGTGTAGAGGCCCTCGCTCCGGGCCGACTCGACGACGTCGAGCATCGGGATGCGCTGCCCACGTGGGCCGCCTGGCGTGACGACGATCTTGCCGTCGGCGGCGACGTCGAAGTAGCCCGCGCCCCACCGATCGATGAGGTAGTGCGATTTCGCTTCGTCGACCGTCCACGGCTTGGGGCCGCCGGCGGACGAGGGCGTGGGCGGCGGGATCAACCGTGCCTCTTCACTCGAGGGGCGCACATCTGGAGCGACGCCGGGCTTGGCGGCGACGTCGTTCGGGCTCGGAACGCTCAACTTGACTCACTCCCCCGGGCCCGGCGCCCGGTCTAGGGATGGCATCGTCGGCGCTCGCCGGCCCTGGGGCACACGTGGCGCTCGTGCGGCACGTAGCAGAGCGCCGCGCTTCGCTCAACGACGATGGTGGTCCGAGCGCGCGATCGTGCGCGCGCAGGTCGTCGGCTCACCGACACGTCGGCACGTCGAGCGGACGCGAGGCTTCACTCGCCGGCGGGGCGCGGGCGCAGCGCGAACTGGGGCTTCTGCGGATCGCGCTCGTCGCGGAGCCACACGAGCAGGCGATCGGCCCACTGCTTCTGCCCGGCCGTCGTCGGGTGGATCTTGTCCGAGCCTCTCGGCAGGTCCGGCGTGAGCTCGTTGGAGTCGAAGTAGCGGCAGGGCGAGGAGTGCTTGCGCAGGATCGCCAAGAGGCCGTTGTCCTTGTTGCCCCACAGCGGCGGCGCGACCCACACGCAGGGCACGCCGTCGAGGATCTGCGCGAGCCGCTCGACCTTGGGAGCGCGCACACTGGGATCGACCATCGCGAGCTCGTTGCCGCCGAGCGAGACGACGACGAGGTCGGGCTTGTGCATGACGAGCATGCCCGCGACGTTCTTGTTCGGCCCGGCCCACTCCGGGATGTAGGTCGCCTGCTGGCCCTGCAAGGTGAAGGCGAGCCCGCTCTCGGCGGCGGTGGCTTTGAGTCCCATGCCGAGCGCCTGGGCGAAGGAGTCGCCGATGACCAGCACACGTAGACCCCTGGGCAGCGGCTCGGCCGCGCCTTGCGCGGGTGCACCTCGTGCGGGTTTGGCGGCCGCATCGGCGGCAGGGTCCGGCGACTTCGCCGCAGCGGCGCGCGTGGGCTCGGCCGCGGAGGCGCTCGTGCTCGTCGGCGTGGACTCGGTGGGCGCGGGCTGCGCGGGCGCCTGCGCGGTCGGCGCCGTGGCGTCGGTCGACGCCGAGGCCTCGGTCGAGGGTCGGGCAGCGCTCGTGGCGCCGCAGGCGACCACGAAAGGAGCCACGACGAGGAGCGCGAGAGCTCCTCGTCGTTCGAGGGACGGGGTGTGGCGCGCGTTGCTCATCGCGCCCGCAGTCTACCAAGCCATGCGCGCCCCGCATTGCTAGAGTTCCCCCCTCCCCGTGACGGCCACCAGCGAGCTACCCGAGCCGAACAGCATCGAGCGCTGGGCCCACGACTACGTGCTCGCCGAGGAATGGGCCGACAAGCTCAGGCCGACAGCGCTGCCCGAGCGCTTCGCGAGCACGCCGACGCCGCTCAGGATCCGGGCTCCAGGCCGCGGTCCGGCCTTCGTGCTGAGCGACTCCGGCCACAAGAGCACCGGCTCGAGCGCCCTGCGCTCACCGCTGGCGCGCGCGAAGCTCATGCACACCTTCCTCCACCACGAGCTGCAGGCCGCCGAGCTCATGGCCTGGGCGGTGTGCGCCTTCCCCGAGGCTCCGACGGCGCTGAAGCGCGGCCTGCTCGCCATCCTCCACGACGAGCTGCGCCACATGCGCCTCTACGCCGCGCTGCTCGAAGCCCGGGGCTACGCCCTGGGGAGCTTCCCCGTGCGCGACTGGTTCTGGCAGCGGGTGCCGACGGTGCCGGACATGCGCGGCTTTCTCGCCACCTTGGGGCTCGGCTTCGAGGGCGCGAACCTCGACCACGCGAGCCGCTTCGCGGAGCGCTTCCGTGAAGCCGGCGACGACGAGGCCGCGGAGATCCAAGCGCGCATCGCGCGCGAGGAGATCCCTCACGTGCGCTTCGCGGCCCGTTGGTTCCGCGCGCTGTCGCCCTCCCCGCTCGAGGGGCGCGAGCTCTTCGAGGCTTTCCGCGCGGCCTTGCCCGCGCCGCTCTCGCCGATGGTGATGCGTGGCCGTCCGCTCGCGCGTGGCGCACGCGCGCAAGCCGGCCTGGACGAACGCTACCTCGACGCGCTCGAGGCCTGGGAGCCCGACCCCTGCGCGCCTTCCTCCTGAACCTCGACGCCGAGCTCGAGCTCGAGGCCCCTCTCGGAGCGCACGACGTCTTCGCGGCCCTCGAGCGAGCTCCCGAGCGCGCGACGCAGCTCGGCAGCCTCGTGCCACCGGGCTGTGAGATCGTGCTGCGAAACAGTCGCTTCGAGCGCGGCTCACCCGGGCTCGCGTGGTGCCCGACACCGCGCGCGCTCGCGGCGCTCGAAGCGAGAGGCGTGGTGGCCCGGGTGGCGCCCCCGCTCGAGGTGCTCCGACTCGCGAACGACCGGGCGCTCGAGGCGCGCCTCTCCGAGACGCTTCCTCACTCGCGTTTCGTGAGGACCGAGGCGGAGCTCGAGGCTGCGCTCGCGCCGCGCGCAGGCGTCGAGCGCTGGCTGCTCAAGCGTGGGCACGCGCACCGCGGCCGCGGGCGCCGGGCCTGCACCACACTCGACGAAGCGACACGCGCCTTCGCGAGGCGTTCCTTCGAGCTCGGAGGCGTGATGGTGCAGCCCTGGGTCGAGCGCCTCGCAGACTTCGCCCTGCACGGCTACGTCGACACGCGAGGCGTGGTGCTCGGACGAGCCACCGTGCAATCGGTGAACGCGGGCGGCGCTTGGCTCGGGAGCGAGCGCGCCAGCGACGCGGCGCTCGCCCGAGCGGAGCGCGCGGAGCTCGAGCGCGCGGCCTGCGAGGCGGGCGAGCTGCTCCACCGGATCGGCTACTCGGGACCCTTCGGCGTGGATGCCTTCCGCTACCGTCTGGGCGGTGCGGAGGGCTTCTGCGCGCGCTGCGAGCTCAACGCTCGCTACAGCATGGGCTGGGCGGTGGGCATGGGCGAGACGCGCCCGGACCTCGGGTGCTGAGGGGCTCGACGCTGGCTTGCCTGAGGTCGCTGCCACCGGGCTCGCCCGGCTCGGAAGGAGCTTCGTCTCGAGCCACGGCAAGAATGTCTAAGACACGCAGGCGGCCAGAACGTCGAAATTTCGTAAAATCCCGTCCTGCGCATCCATGCAGCGGGGCGTTGACTAACGATTGTCCAAGCTCCAAACTGTACAACATGGAAACGCCCGCGAGCGGCTCGAGACCCAAAGCCGGGTACAGCATTCGGGTCGTCGCGCGCATGACGGGCATCCCCGCCGACACGCTGCGCATGTGGGAGCGGCGCTACGGCTTCCCGAAGCCGCACCGCAGCGCGAACGGCGTGCGCGCCTACGGCCCTGAAGACGTCGACAAGCTCGGCCTCATCGTGCGCGCCCTCGCAGCCGGTCACCGGCCCGGGCAGGTCGTGCCCATGCCGCCAGACGAGCTCTCGCAGGTCGTCGCCGAGACGGCCGAAGGCCCCGGGGCTGCTTCACCCATCAACCTGGGCGGGACCCCGAGCTCTCTCGCCGGCGTCGTGGAGTCGCTGCGGCGCTCGGACCTGCTCGCGGTGCACCGCAGCATCCGACAGGCGGCCGCGAGCCTGGGGGCGCGCGCCTTCCTCACGGAGTTCGCCCACCCGCTCTCGGTGCGGGTCGGTGAGCTCTGGCACGACGGCCAGATCGACGTCCGGCACGAGCACCTGGTGACCGATGCGCTCACCACGCAGATCCGCGTGCTGCTCTCGACCTACGAAGATCTGCGAGGGACGCCGTCCTTTCTGCTCGCGTCGCTGCCCGACGAGGAGCACTACCTCGGCCTCCAGATGACGGCTCTCTACCTCTCGCTCGAGGGCGCGCGGGTCCACCTGCTCGGCACGGCAGCGCCGCCCGAGCAGATCGTACGCGCCGCGAGAGATCTGGAGGTGGACGCGGTGGGCCTCAGCATCGCGCGCCCCACCGAGCCAGGCGCGCTCGACGGCACCCTCGCGTGGATGCTCGACGAGCTCCCGAGGCGCGCGGAGCTCTGGGTGGGAGGCAGCGCCGCCGCTTCGCTGCGCTCCGAGCACGCTGCGCTCCGCCGCTTCTCCAGCTGGGACGACCTGCCTCGGGAGCTCGAGCGCCTTCGCGCGAGGTAGCGAGGAAGCTTCGCGATCGACCGGCAGTAGCAGGAGGGGTCATGGCCACACGCCCCCCCTCGCAGCGCGCTCCCGACGGGCGGAACGCGTCCGTCGCCCTCGGCCGGGAGCGCGAGCTGCTCGACGACGAAGCAGGGGCCTTGCGCTTCGCGCTCGAGGCGATCGCGATCGAGCGCGCGGTGCGCCGATCGCTCGGCCTGCTGCCCTCGACCGAGCTGAGCTGAGCCGATCCGAGTTGGGCCGATCCGAGTTGGGCCGATCCGAGTTGGGCCGATCCGAGCTGGGCCGGTCCGAGCTGGGCCGATCCGAGCTGAGCCGATCCGAGTGGAGCTCGGCCGTCGGCGTCCGAGGCGAGCTGCTCGAGGCGAGGCGGAGCCACGCGGCGGCGTTCAGCCTTCGCCGCGGAGCTTCGCGGGCGTGGTGCTCGCGCTCGGGGCGGGCAGGTCGATGCGCCCCTTCGGCAGGTAGGCGCCGCCGTCGAGCTCCTGGAGGTAGCGAACCCAGCCCTCGCGTAGCTCGCAGCGCAGATCGAAGGCGCGCGTCACGATCGACACCGACGCGAGCCCCCGGAGGCGCATCGCGCGATCGGTGTTCTCCACGACGAGCACGGTGCACTGGCGCTGGTCCCAGAGCTCGCTCGCCGCGCAGAGCTCGGCGAACTTCGCGCGCAGCCGGTCGACCGGCGCGGTGTGATCGACCCAGAGCTCGACGGGCGCGAGCATCGAGGCGCCGACGCGCGTCCAGTTCTCGAAGACGTCGCTCATCACCTTCTCCGCGGGCACGATGAGGCAACGCTCGTCCCAGAGGCGGACCACGACATAGGTGAAATAGATGCGCTCCACGGTGCCGACGTCGCCGCGGAAGACCACGACGTCGCCGATGCGGATCGGCTGGGTGATGCTCAGCTGCACGCCGGCGATGATGCCGCCGAGCGTGCGCTGCGCGGCGAAGCCCACGAGCACGCCGGCGATGCCCGCCGAGGCCAGCAGCGAGAGGCCGACGTTGCGTACGACGTCGAACTGGAGGAGCACGACGCCGGCCGCGACGAGCGAGATCAGCGCCGTGCCGATGCGCCGGATCATCGTGAGGCGGGTGCGGATGCCTCGCGAGGCGATCTGACCGGCGGTGTCGTCGGGCAGGTGGCGCTCCCAGGTCTCGGTGCCGACGCGCAGGACCTCGACGAGCATCCACGCGAAGGCGACGACGTAGCCGATGCGGGCGCCGAGCTCGACGACCCGCGCGTGACGCGCGGGCAGGAGCAGCCAGGGGGTGAGCTCGACGAAGGCCGCGATCGCGATCCCCAGCCGCAGCGGACGGCCGAGCGAGCGCACGAGCTCGGCGAGTCGAGGGCCGACGCCCTCGGCCGGCTTCGCGGCCAGCGCGATGCCGATCGCCCCGACGCTGCGGCCCACGCCGTAGGTGAGCAGCCCGAGCAGGAGGAGGCCGATCCACTGCCACGCGGCGAGACCGAAGAGCGCGCCCCGCCGGAGCAGCTCCGGCACGCGCTCCTCGAGCCAGCGTCGCTCGTTCGCCTCGTACACGACGCGGATGCTGTCGACGGTCGCGCGCGGGAACAGCCACTCGTAGCCCTGCGCGGTGCGCACCCGTACGAGCGAGAAGCCGTGCGTGGCGCCGTCGAGCTCGACCTGATCGAGCACGACGCCCTCGGCGCCGAGCCCCTCGGGCTCGGGCTCGTCGCTCAGCGACTCGGGATCGATCACCACGCGCCACGCGAGGATCTTCGAGAGCATCGCGGCGAGCTCGGCGCCCTCGCGTGCCCGCCTCCCGGCCGGCACGTGCCGCAGATCGAGCGCCTCCGCGGCGAGCGCGAAGTCGCGCTCGGCAGCTGCGTGGGTGAAGGCGAGGTAGGCCTTGCGCGGCGTCGAGCGCGCGCGGGCCTCCACCGAAGGAGCTGCGCCCGGCTTGGAGACCGTCGCCGGTCGCGGCGCCTTGGCGCTCGAGCTCGGCGCGGCGGAGGCCGACGGCTCGGCGCCCTCGTCCGCCCAGGCGAGCGGAAGCGGAGAGCTCAGCGACGACGCGAGCACCGCGAGCACCACGAGCAGCGCGCGGAGGGCTCGCACCACCCGGCCCCGCGGCGGGGCAGCTCGCATGGGCGACGCCGCCTCGACGCGGTTCATCGGTGCAGCCCGCAGCAGAGCAGCGTGAGGTCGTCGTACTGGGCGCCTCCGGCGACGTGCGCGCGCACCGCCGCCATGACCCGGCCGACGAGCGCGTCGGGGTCGCTCGAGCCGACGCGCAGCGCGGCCTCGAGCCCCTCGAAGCCGAGCTGTGCGCCGCGCTCGTTCGTCGCCTCGTGCACGCCGTCGGTCGTCAGCACGAGCGTATCGCCGGGCTCGAGCTCGAGCTCGGCCTGCACGTAGACGACGTCGTCGAAGAGGCCGATCGGCGAGGAGCTGCCCTCGTCGACGCGCTGCAGGTCGCCCTCGGCGAGGCGGCGCACGTAGGGCGGCATGTGCCCGGCGTTCGCGAGCACGAGGCGGCGGCGGCGCACGTCGAGCGACACGCAGATCGCCGTGACGAAGATGTCGTGCTGCCCTCGCGCCACGACGGCGCGGTTCGCCACGCTGAGCGCCGCGGCCGGCTCACGCTCGGTGAGCATCGCCGTGCGCAGATCGCTCGAGACGCGCGCCATGAGCAGCGCTGCGCTCACGCCCTTGCCGGAGACGTCGCCCACGACGAAGCCGATGCGCTCGGGCGACTGCCAGAACACGTCGTAGAAGTCGCCGCCCACGCTGTGGGCGGGGCGGTACTCCGCGACGAAGCGGAAAGGCGCGACGTCGGGCAGCTCGGAGGGCAGAAAGCTCTTCTGGATCTGCTGCGCGAGCACGAGATCCTGCGCGAGGCGCTCTCTCGCGAGCGACTCCTCGTACATCTTCGTGTTCTGTTGCGCGAGCGCCGCGTGCGACGCGAGCGCAGTGAGCAGATCGAGATCACCCTGCCCGAAGCTCGCCCGCTCCGCGCTCTTCACGGCGAGCACCCCCAAGACCTGGCCGCGGTAGAGCATCGGCGCGTGCATCGACAGGCCGCTCGCGTCGAGCTTGTCGTCGTCGAACTCGAGCGAGATAGGCGCGCTGAGCAGCGCCTTTCCGCGCTGCACGACCTCGAGGTAGAGCTCGGCCGGCAGCGGTACGAGCGGCGCCTCGGGGTCGAAGCGCGAGAGCGCGCGACGCGGCTGCATCGTGTTCGTCTCGGCGTCGAAGGTGTAGACCATCGCGAGCTCGGCCGACGGGAAGGCGTCGAGCAGGCTCTGCGCGAAGCGATCGAGCAGCTCAGCCGCGTCGAGCGTCGCTGCGATGGCGTGCACGAACGCGAAGAGCGTGCGCAGCTTGCGATCGGCCTCCTCGAGGTCGAGCAGGCTCGCCTGTCCGATGAGCGTGGTCGGCAGCTGCGCGTCGACCTGACCGACGATCCTCGTCGGCGCGTCGAAGCCGCGTCGCGTGAGCTCCTGCGCGGGTGGCACGCTGCTCACGCGCCCTCGCGAGCTGGCCTCACCCTCGCTCTCGAAGCGGAAGCGGAAGGGCCCGAAGCGCAGCAGGTCACCCGGAGCGAGCAGGTGGCGCTTCGTGGGCGCGTCGTTCACGTAGGTCCCGTTGGCGCTGTCGAGATCGTAGACCACGCAGCCAGTCGGCTCCGGCGTGATCTTCGCGTGGTGACGCGAGATGCGCGCGTCGTCGAGCACGACGTGGTTGAGCGGCCCTCTGCCGACGAGGAAGGGCGCGTCGAGCGGGAACTTGCGCCCAGCCAGCACACCGTCGAGCCCCACGAGCCACGCCATCGCGCGGGACGCTACTCAGTCCAGAGCGAGGTGTCGACCGGACGAGGCGCGACCGTGGTGAGCGGCGCAGGCTCGGCGGGCGCAGGGCTCGGCGAGGTCTTGGGCGAGGTGGAGTCGCCCGTCGGGGCGGGCGGCGCGCCGGTGCTCGTCGGCGCGGGGGCGCTGGTCGACCCGGCCGTGGCAGATGCCGTGGAGGGCGCCGCCGCGCCGGTGGACGGCGCGGACGGCGACGCGGTGGAGCTCGGCGCAGACGCGGTGGAGGCTGAGCCCGCGGCGGTCGCGCTGGGCTTCGGCGCGGCGGTCGCCGCGGGCTTCGGCGGGACCCAAGCGCCTTCGGGCATCTTGCCCGAGGGCGCGGGTTTGGTGGCGGGCGGCGCGGTCACGACCTCGATGATCTCGAAGTCGTCGGGGCTGGGCTCGGCGCTCGGCGGCGGTGCCGCGGCGAGCTGGGCGCTGGGCTGAGCGGATTCTGCGGTGGGTGCTGCGGGAGCAGGCTCCGACGAGGCGGTCGGCGCCGCCGAAGCCCCGGGCCGAGGGCGGCCGGAGGGTGCGATCACCAGGCCGAATGCGGTGCCGACGGCGAAGGCCGTGAGGACCGCGAGCGCGACGGTGCCGCGCGCGACGCCGCGCGAGCCCGGCTCGTCGGCGGCCGCCGAGCGGGCGCTGGCCGCGCGCCCCACCGAGGCCGGCACCTCGGAGATCGACGGCATGGGCGCACGAACGGAGACCTCGGAGATCGACGGCATCGACGGCCGCTGCGCGCCAGGCGCCGGCTGCGGTGCGGCGGGCTCCTTCGCCTGCTGCGCGGGGGCCTCGCCTGCGTGTGCGACGGCCGCCGCGGAGGCGGACGCGGGGCTCGGTCGAACCGCGCCGGGCGACGAGCTCGCCGCGGCCGGTGCGCCCGCGGCCGGTCTGGGCTGCGCGCCGGGCGACGAGGGCTGGATCTCGGGCAGCGAGGCCCTGCCGACGAGCGTGCTCGCGCCGTCGGCGGTGGTGTCGTCGAGATCCGAGACCTCGTCGGCGAGCGCCTTCACCGCCTCGAGCTCGGCGAGCATGTCCCGGGCCGAGGCGTAGCGCTGCGCGGGGCGCTTCTTCAGCGCGCGCGCCACGATGCGCACGAGGCCCTCGGCGATCTCGTCGTCGCGCCCGGGCTCGAGCGCCGGCGCCTCCTCGAGCAACTTCGCGCGGGCGAGGTCCTCGCCTCGGCGGTTGCCGAAGGCGTGCTGACCCTTCACGGCGCGGTAGAGGATGATGCCGAGCGCGTAGAGATCGGTCACGGGCGTGACGTCGCGCGAGTTGAGGATCTGCTCGGGCGCCATGTACTCGACGGTGCCCAGCGCGATGTTCGCGCGCGTGATCCCCGTGACCTCGTTCTCCGAGCCGCCCGGCATGAGGCGGCTGATGCCGAAGTCGACGATCACGGCCTGGAAGCGGTCGCCGTGCGCCGGGCGCAGGATGATGTTGCCGGGTTTGAGATCGCGGTGGACGATCTTCGCTTCGTGCAGATCGACGAGCGCCTTCGCGACGTCGACGCCGAGATCGAGGGCCTCCTCGACGGAGAAGCTCCGGTCCTCGAGCACGTGCGCGAGGCTCGGCCCCTCGATGAACTCCATGATGAGCAAGAGGCCGAAGGACTCGTCGTCGATGAAGTCCTCGACCTTGGCGACGTGGGGGCTCTCCACGCGCCCGAGCAGGAAGGCCTCGCGTCGGAAGCGCGCCACGACCTCGTGGTGCTTCGCCGCCGCAGGCAGGAGCCGCTTGATCGCGATGGGCCTTTGCTGCTGCTCGTCGAAGCCAGCCCAGACTTCGCCCATGCCACCGGCCCCGACGAGCCGGGAGAGGCGGTAGCGGCCGGCGACGAGCACGCCCTCCTGAAAATCCATGCGAGGCCGGAGAACATACCAGAGCCGCGACCAGCGCAGGGTGCTACCGTGCCGGCCCCACGATGCGTCCCCTCATCCTCGGCATCGCAGGCGGCAGCGGCTCCGGCAAGACCACGATCGCCCAGCGCGTGACGGCCGCGCTGCCGGCCTCGCAGGTGACCATCCTCGAGCACGACGCGTACTACCGCGATCGGCCCGACCTCACCTACGAGGAGCGCTGCCAGCTCAACTACGATCACCCCGACGCGCTCGAGACCGAGCTCTTGGTGAAGCACCTCGAGGCACTGCGTGCAGGGAGCGCCGTCGAGGTGCCGAGCTACGACTTCCGCACCCACCGGCGCGCGAGCACGGTGCGGACGATCGAGCCCACCGCGGTCATCATCGTCGAGGGCATCCTCGTCTTCGCCGACGACGCGCTCAAGCGCGAGCTCGACATCAAGATCTACGTCGACACCGACGCCGACATCCGCGCCTTCCGCAGGATCCGTCGCGACCTCGAGCAGCGAGGGCGAAGCTTCGAGTCGGTGCGCGAGCAGTACTACCGCACCGTGCGTCCGATGCACCTCTTGTTCGTGGAGCCTTCGAAGCGCTGCGCCGACGTCATCCTCCCGGAGGGTGGTGACAACCGCGTGGGCGTCGAGCTCGTCACCGCGCTGATCACGTCGAGGCTCCAGGCCTCCGCATGAGCGCGCGCGCCTCGGGGGCCGACCGCGGCCCCGAGTCAGGCCCTGGCGAGGTGGAAGGCAGCGCTGGGCCGAAGCCGTCGGGCTGGGCCAAGCCGCTCGTGCCGATCTTCGCCACCGTGCTGGTGGACGTGCTCGCGCTCACGCTCATCTTGCCGCTGCTGCCCTTCCTCGGGCAGCACCACGGCGCCTCGCCGCTGGTCGTGGGCCTCCTGTTCGCGAGCTTCTCGGCCTGTCAGCTGATCTCGGGGCCGATCCTCGGCAGGCTCAGCGATCGCCACGGTCGCAAGCCCGTGCTCATGCTGAGCCAGATCGGGACCTGCGTGGGACTGCTCCTGATGGGCCTCTCGAACCGCCTCGAGTGGCTCTTCGTGGGGCGCATGCTCGACGGGCTCACCGCGGGCAACCTCAGCATCGCGCAGGCCTACATCGCCGACGTCACGCTGCCCGAGCACCGGACCAAGTCCTTCGCCCTCATCGGCATCGCCTTCGGGCTGGGCTTCCTCGTCGGCCCGGCGGCGAGCGGCCTCTTGGCCGCGCGACACGGCTACCACGCCCCCTTGCTCGCGGCGGCCGGGCTCAGCGCCTTCTCGGTGTTGCTCACGGGCGCCCTGCTCCCGAAGACTCCCGTGAAGCCGGAGGCGGCCGGAGGCGCGCAGCGCGGCCGGGCCGAAGGCTCGCGCGGTGCGCTCCGCAGCGCCGCGGCGCGCGGGCGCCTCGCGGAGCTGTTCTTCTACGTCGCGAGCTTCTCGGTCCTCACGAGCGGGCTCGGGCTCTTCCTCCAGCGGCGGTTCGGCTTCGGCGTGGAAGAGACGGGCTGGGTCTTCGCTTTCGCCGGCTTCGTGGGTGCGCTCGCCCAAGGCGGCATCGGCCGGGTGGTGCGCAAGCTCGGCGAAGCCAGGCTCTCGGTGCTCGGTCTGGCGATGGTCGTCGTCGGCATGGCCGCCGTGAGCGTCGCGGGCTCGCTCGCGCTCCTGCTCGTCGCAGTGGCGATCCACGGCCTCGGCTCCGCGGTCGTGCGCCCGACCCTCACCACGCTGCTCACGACCTCGGTCGGCGACTCGGAGCGTGGCCTCGCGCTCGGGGTGCACCAGTCGCTGAGCAGCGCCGCCCAGACGGCCGGCCCGCTCGTCGCGGGCGCACTCATCGCCTCGGGCGCGCTCGCGTCCTGGGCCTGGGCGTCGGCGTGCTCGCGCTCGGCGTGCGCGCGCTGGTGCCCGTGAGGGGCAGCGCCCCCGCGCACGCGGAGTGAGCGAGGTGCGCGCCGCGGCTCCCCCGCGGCCGACCCCGGGGAATCCCCGTGCGCGACGCCCCGAGCTATCGGTGATCGCGGATCGAGGAACGCGATGTAGGATGAGCGCGTGCCCGAGAGCTCGGTGGTCCGGCTACCCAGAGGAGGCGCCTATGTGCCGACCCCCGCGGGGCCCGTGCAGATCGGCCTTCCGCCCGAGACGATCAAGGACGCGATCGCGCTCGGCCTCGAGCATCCGTCGATCTACGTCGTCCCCCCGGAGCTCTTCGATCGCAGGCGTGGGCTCTCGCTCGCCGAGATCGAGTTCCCTGCGTACTACAACTACTTCATCCTGAAGCGGCGCATCCGCCTCGTCGTGGAAGACGAGCGCACGGCGACGCGCCTGCGCACGATGATGCGCGAGTCGCTCTTCGCCTCGAGGCCCGAGACCGACCCCGAGGAGTTCGCGCCGAGCTACCCCGCGCTCGCGCGCCCCGACTTCGCGCGCGAGATGGACCACTTCCGCCGAGGCGCGGACGGGCGCTGTCGCGACGTCGACGACCTGCTCGACTTCGTGGTGCTCGACGGCGGGCGCTGCACGCTCGACGGGCGCATCGAGCTGCGCAGGAGAGAGGCCGCGCCGAGCGAGCGAGCCGGCGTGGAGGCCGCGCCTCACGACCGAGCGTCGCTCGAGGGGCCGGTCTACGAGCTCAGGGTCGACGGCACGCTCTGCGCCACGGTCCCCGCCTTGGTCGAGCTGCCCGAGAAGCTGCTGCCGTCGCAGGCGAGGGTCTCGAGCTTCGAGCCCCCCGACTTCGGCATCACGGTGCTCGGCGCGAGCCACGGCTTCGACGCGGCCGGCAAGACGACGGGCTTCCTGCTCTGGATCGGCGGGCGAGGCATCCTCATCGATCCCCCGGTCGACACGACGCCGCACCTCAGGGAGCACGGCGTCATGCCGAAGGTCATCGACGGCGTCGTGCTCACGCACTGCCACGCCGACCACGACTCCGGCGTGTTCGCGAAGCTGCTCGAGGAGGGCCGCACGCGCCTCTACACCACGCCGACGATCCTGCGCTCCTTCCTGCGCAAGTACTCGGCGCTCAGCGACATCGCCGAGGAAGATCTACGGCGCACCTTCAGCTTCACCCCCGCGAAGATCGGCCAGGCGACGGTCATCAACGGCGCGGAGCTCTACTTCTTCTACACCCTGCACTCGATCCCGACGATCGGCTTCGAGGTCTTCTACGGCGGCAAGAGCCTCGTCTTCTCCAGCGACACGCTCTACGACCCGGCCGCGATCGACGCGCTCGCCGAGAAGGGCGTGCTCACGCGCGAGCGACGCGACGCGCTCGTCGACTTCCCCTTCCACCACACGGTCGTGCTGCACGAGGCGGGTGTCCCTCCCCTGCACACGCCGCTCGGCCCGCTCGCAGCCCTGCCCGACTCGGTCAAGGAGCGCCTCTGGCTGGTGCACATCGCCAAGAAGGACGTGCCTCCGGAGCTGGGGCTCAAGTCGGCGGAGGTAGGCCTCGACGCCACGCTGCGCATCCAGGTCGACAAACCTGCCTACGCCGAGGCGATGGAGCTGCTCAACGTGTTCTGCTCCATCGATTTCTTCCGTGAGCTGCCGCTCTCGCGCTCGCGGGAGCTGCTCATGCTCGCGAAGCGACGTCGCGCGGAGCCCGGGGAGAAGATCATCACGCAGGACGCCGAGGGCCACGAGTTCTTCGTGATCGTCTCCGGCACCGTCGCCGTCATGCGCGACGGGGACTACGTGAAGAGCTACCACGCAGGCGATTACTTCGGAGAGACCGCGCTCGTCTTGAGCCAGCCGCGCACGGCCGACGTCGTGGCGCGCTCTGCCGTCGATCTCTGGACGCTCGATCGGCACGGCTTCCTCTACCTCTTGCGCGGGACCGACATCCCGACGCGCCTCATGCGCCTCGCGCGCGCGAGAGAGGCGAGATCGTGGGAGCTCTTCGAGCAGAACGGCGCGCTCCGCCAGCTCTCCTCCGCGCAGAAGACGCAGCTGCAGACCTTCCTCGAGCCGATCGAGCTCAAGGCGGGGGAGCGGCTGTGGACGCGCGGCGAGCCGATCGACGCCGCGTACCTCATCGACGCCGGGCAGGTGCGCCTCGAGGGCGACGGCGCGCGCCGAGAGCCCTTCGGCTCGGCCGCGCTGCTCGCGGAGACCAGCGCGCTGCGCGAGGGGCGCGCGCACGGCTCGAGCGCCGAGGTGCAGAGCGCGGGGCGCGCCTACCGCATCGAGGCGGCAGACCTGCTCAGGTTCCTCGACGACAACCCTGGCGTGTCGCTGCAGCTGCTCGGCTCTTCGTGGTTCGACTGAAGGCCTGACCAGGATCGCTGGACGGCGCGTGGCGCTGGGGCCCAGAGCGCCGTGCGCCAGCTCGGCTCGGGCCCTCAGCGGTGGATCCACACGAGCGTGCCGCCCTGTGGGCTGACCGCGCCGTGCCAGTCGCGCGGCACCTCGGGGTCGGTCCAGTCGAAGAGCCACGCGGCGTCCGCGGGCGCGAGGTTCACGCAGCCGTGGCTGCGCACCTTGCCGAAGTCGTCGTGCCAGTAGGCCGCGTGGAGCGCGTAGCCCTCGTGGAAGTACTGGATGTAGGGCACGTCACGCAGGTCGAAGGCCTCGTCGGAGCTCTCCTCGCCGTCCATCGTGCCCGAGACGTGCTTCGCGCGGATCATGAAGGTGCCGCGCACGGTCGCGAAGGTCTCCTTGGGGTCGCTCATGCCTCCTCGACCCGTGGAGACGAGCGCCGCGTAGACCGGCCGCTCCCCCTCGTAGGCGACGAGCACCTGCTTCTCGATCGAGACGCTGATCCACTTGCGCCCCTTCTCCGCGAAGCCCGCGCGATCCTTCTCGAGGGGCGGCACGATGAGGCCCGGCGCGGGGAGCCACGCACCTTCGGTCGTCTCGAGCAGGCCTCGCTCGCCGCCCTCGTTCGCGCCCGTGAGCTCCCACGCGCTGCGCGCAGGCGCGGAGCCGCGCGCCACGAGCCGATCACCCTCGCGCCTGTAGAGCGTCGTTCCACCGCCGACGACGATCGCCGGACGCCCGCCCTCGCGCAGCTCGACGCCGCGCAGCATGCTCTGCTTCGCTGGTTTGGTGCGATCGAGGGGGATGAGGTCGAGCTCGGTCGCGAGCCCGAAGCGACGATCGGTCCATTCGAAGACGGCCATCAGGCCGAAGGCGGAGTTCGCTCGCGCTCGCCCGCGGTGCACCGAGTAGGCGAGGTTCTTCTCGCTGCCGTAGGGCTGCGGCAGGCTGTTGCCGGCGAGCAGGAAGGCTGGCGCGGCGTCGAGCGTGAGCGCATCGAACATGGCCTGTCGCTCCCGCGCGCGCGCTCGGTAGCCCTTGCCCTCGGTGCGCTCCTGGTCGGCCTCGCTCGGCAGCTTGAAGTAGAGGTGTGGCGGCGGGTTCGCGCTCATCACGTAGTCGTAGGGCAAAGGCTCGCCTCGCCTCGGGCCACGCGGCGCGGCCTGCACGATGGGGTGCTCGAGCGAGAGGCTCGCGCCCTTGCCGACGCAGGCGTAGCCACGCGGCACCACGCGGTACCATCCTCCCTCGCAGCCGCTCGTGCCGTGTGAGAGCTCCGAGCGACCGACGAGCGCGCCCGCCCGGAGGTAGCCGAGCTTGTTCGAGCGATCCCGAGGCGCATCGTAGATCCAGGTGCGCATCGCGATGCTGGCGAGCTTGTGGCCCTCGCTCGGCTCGTAGCGCGCGGGATCGACCGCTTCGCTCGAGGTGGTGCTCGGCTCGGGCGCCGCGACCGGCGGCGCGAGGCTGAGCTCGTGAGGATCGTCCTCGTGCCTGCCGGGCGGCTCGCCGCGCGCGCAGGCGGCCTGCGCGGCCAGGAGCAGCGCGGCGAGCGCCGAGCAGGACCACGGCGGACCCCGTCGCAGGGGCGAGCGATCCGGGGTGAGCGCGCCCGGTGACGGCGAGCCCAGTGACGGCGAGCCCGGCGACGGCGAACCCAGCGACGCCGAGCCTAGGCCTAGGGCACGCACGTCGAGTTGGTGGCCGAGCCGCAGCTCCCGTTCACGCAGCAGACCTGGGGCGAGGTGCAGCCGCCCTGCGAGCCGGCGGGAGTGACCGGCGCGCATGTCCCGTTCGGCTGCCCCGTCTGCGCCATGACGCAGGCCTCGCAGGGGCCTCCGCACAAGCCGTTGCAGCACACACCATCGACACACTGGTTGCTGCCGCACTGGCTCGACATCGTGCAGGACTGACCGAGCACGCGCTTGCAGACCCCACCGAAGCAGGCCGAGCCCGCGCTGCACTGCCCCGGCGCGGCCTCGGCGACCGGCTGGCAGGTGGAGGTCGTCGTATTGCAGCTCTCGCAGGCGCCACAGTGCGTATCGAGGTAGCACGCCACGCACTGGCCGAGCGTGTTGCAGAAGCCCGTGGGACAGGCGGCGCCGACGGTGATCGGGTTGCTGGGTGTCTCGCCCGTGCAGACGTCGTTCGTGCAGGGGTTGCCATCGACCGGCAGGTCGGCGGCAGATGCGACGACCACCGGCAGCGGTGCGCTGCCGGTGCAAGCGAGGCGTTTGCAGTCGAGCGGCGTGGGATCGGCGAGGTTCGTGCTCGGCGGCAGGTAGCCGGGATCGCAGACCTCGTTGGTGCAGGCCGGCACGGCGCAGGCCGCCGGCTGCCCACAGTCCGAGGCGACGACGCAGCCCACGCAGTCGCCGTTCGCGTTGCACACCCCGTTGACGCAGCCCGGATCGGTCGAGCCCGAGGGCAGTGGTGTGAAGGTCGGCGCCCCGGCCACGCAGGTGTCGGTGGTGCACGGCTTACCGTCGTCGGGGAGATCCGCGTCGTCGGGAGCGACGCTCTCGAGCCCGGCGGCGCACAAGGGACGGAGGCAGTCACCGAGCGTGTCCTCGAGCCCGGCGACCGGACCGGTGATCGGCTCGAAGACGCAGAGCTTCGTCGCCTCGTCGCAGCTGTCCGCCGTGCAGGGCAGCCCGTCGTCGCAGACCTGCCCCTGGTTGCAGGGCACCGAGCAGGCGCCAGCGAGGCAGCTGCCCGCGAGGGCGTTCACGAAGCAGTCGCTGCCGTCGGGCAGCGAATCGTGCGTCGGCACGTCGGCGTCGCAGGCGTCGACGGTGCACGAGTTGCCGTCGTCGACGTCCGAAGGAGCGAGCTCGACCTCGGCGCGGCCCGAGGCGCAGCGCACGAGCTTGCAGTCGCCTGGGGCCTGCAGCGGCGCGAGCCCATCGGGGAGCGGTGTGCTCTCGCAGAGACCGTTGGCGGCGCAGCCGATCACCGTGCAGGGGTCGGCGTCCTGAGCGCAGTCGTCGGACACCTGGCAGGCCTGGCCGCCCTGGCCGTCGACGGTGAGCACGCAGCCCGCGACCCAGGCTGCGCCTGGCAGGCCGGCGAGCGCCAACGTGAGGGCGAGGGAGTGGCGCCGCTGCGGTCGAAGCATCGCCCCGGAGACTACACCGAAACCTGCGGTTCAAGCCCCCGCGAGGGAGCGGTAGAGCTGCGCGTAGCGACGCGCGGGCCGGTCCCAGCCGAGCTCGAGCCGGAGCACCCGGCGCACGAGGGCCGCGAAGCGCGGATGTGCGTGGGCCGCGAAGGCCCGCCCGATGGCGCCGACGAGCGCCTCGCCGGTCGGCTGGTCGAAGAGCAGACCGGTGCCCGACTCCAGCGCGGCGTCGGCGTCGACGACGGCGTCGACGAGGCCGCCGGTGCGGCTCGCGATCGGCACCGCGCCGTAGCGCTGCGCCCGCGCGGCGGGCACGCCCGTGGGCTCGCGCAGCGCCGGCACGAGCACGAAGTCGGCGGCGGCGAGCAGCCTGTGCGCCGTGGCTTCGTCGCAGCGTGGGAGCAACTTGCTCTGCTGGGGAGCGCGCGCGAGCTGCGCGCGCAGGGCCTCGAGCGCGGCCGAGCCGCCGCCGGCCAGCCCCGACTCGGTGAGCGCTGGCTGCGCGCCGAGCACGAGCGCGCCGTCTTGCTTGAGGATGTACCTCGCGGCCTCGCCGAGCATCGCGAGCACGGCCGGCTCGTCGAGCCTGCCCGTGTAGACGAAGAGCGGGCGCTCGGGCGCGATCTCGAGCTCGAGCGACTTGAGGAGCGCGCTCTTGCAGCGCCCCTTGTTGGAGAAGTCGTCGGCGTCGTAGCGGGTGGCGAGGGCCGAGTCGATCGCCGGGTTGTAGACCGAGGCGTCGATGCCGTGCTGGACGCCGAGCACGGGCTCGGGGTGGCGCGCTCGACCGGCGCGCGCGCGCAGCACACCGTCGAGGCGCTCGCCGCCCTCGGGTGTGAGCAGCGCGGCGGCGTAGGCAGGCGAAGGCGCGGTGATCGCGTCGGCGGCCAGGATCCCGGCCTTCGCGAAGGACACCCCGCCGTAGAACTCGAGCGTCTCCGGGGTGAAGTGGGCCGCGTCGAGGCCGAGCGCCGCGAGCGCCTCGCGCCCGAAGACGACCTGCCCCGAGAGATCGTGGAGCGTGAGCATGGTGCGGAGCCCGGCGAGCTCCTCCACGTCGCGCGCGAGGTAGGTCGTCGGCGCCGTGGCCCAGTCGTGCGCGTGCAAGACCTCGTAGGGCTGCCCCGCGATCGCGCGCTGACGGGCGTGCTCCACGGCCGCCCGACACAGCGTCGAGAAGCGCAAGATGGAGAGCGAGTCGGCGGGGTCGATGCGCTCGAGGTCCTTGGCCTCGACCCCGTGGTAGAGGCTCTCACCGTCGGGGCCCTTGGCGTCGAAGAGCACCAGATCGACCCCGGAGGAGAGCCGCGCGTCGAAGAGCACGACCTCGCTCGGCACCTTCGGGCTCGTCACGCCCGGGAGCTTCATGGGGGTGAGCCTGCGCGCGACGAGGATGCCCGCGCGCTCGAAGGCGTCGTAGCGAGGCATCGCGACCGTCACGCGGTGGCCGAGGCTCTTCAGGGCCTTCGTGAGCGAGAACACGGCGTCGGCGGCGCTCGAGGCGCGCAGCACGGGGCTCAGCTCGGTGACGACGAAGTAGAGTTCCATGGTCGAGCGGGCGTGTAGCATGGATGGGCCCGCGCCGAGCCCCCGATGAGCCGACTCCACAGCCGCGATCTCGACGCCCCGCCCGAGCGCCCCCACGACGTCGAGGAGGGCTCGGTCGTCAGCATCTTCCGGGTGCCGCCCGAGTGCGCGGGCATGCGGCTCGACCGCTTCGTGCAGTCCCAGCTCAAGCGCACGAGCCGGACGCGGGCCCAGGTGATCGTGCGGAACAGCGCCTACGGCTCGGGCGGGCAGCGGCTGCGGACGAGCGACCGCGTGCAGGCCGAGCAGCTCATCCTGCTCTGGCGCCCGCCCTGGGACGAGGAGGAGACCGACACCGTGCTGCCCATCCTCCACGAGGACGGGGAGCTCATCGCGGTCGCCAAACCCCCGATGATCCCGGTCCACCCCACGGCGCGGTACTTCCGCTCCACGGTGGTGAAGCTGCTGGAGCGCGACCGGCCCGGCGAGCGGCACTACCTCGCGCACCGCCTCGACCGCGAGACCAGCGGCGTGCTCCTGCTCAGCAAGACCGCCGAAGCCGACCGCCACGTGAAACGCCAGTTCGCGGGCATCGACCCCGAGACCGGGCGCAGCGACGGCGTGCGACGCGTGGTGAAGCACTACCTCGCCATCGTGCGCGGCTGGCCCGTCGAGGAGCGCTTCCGCATCGAGGACCCGCTCGAGCCCGACGTCGACAACCCCCTGCGCGTGAAGATGCGCGTCGCCGCGCCCGGCACGGGGCTCGAGAGCGCGACGAGCTGCGAGGTGCTCGGCCGGCGAGAGCGCAGCGCGACCGGAGAGCGCTACGCCTTGGTCCGCTGCGGGCTCGAGACGGGTAGGCAGCACCAGATCCGCGTGCACCTCTCGGCGCAGGGCTACCCTCTCGTCGGCGACAAGCTCTACGGCGACGACGACCGACTGCACGCGCGCGCCGCGGACGGCGAGCTCAGCGACGACGATCGCGAGGGCCTCGAGCTGCCTCGTCACGCCTTGCACGCCCACGCGCTCGAGCTCGATCACCCCCTGACCGGCGAGCGGCTGCGCGTGGAGTCCGGGCTGTGGGACGACCTCGACGACTTCTGGAGCGCGCTCGACGAGGCCGGCGCGAAGGCGGGCTCGTCGCCGAGCGAGCGAGCCACCGCGGAGCGCCTGCCCACGCGCCCGAGCGGGCCTCAGAGGCCGCGCGGGACCTTGTCGAGATCGACCTGACCGAGCGCGTGGCGGATGAGCGCGCTGCGGTTGGCCTTGGTCAGGCCGCGCGCCTTCAGCGCGTCGACCATCTCGTCGAGCTTGCCGAGGTCGTCGGTGTACATCGAGATGCAGATGACCTTGTAATGGCTGGGTCTGTCGCTCGGTGCGGCCTTGGCGAGCGGCCTCGGGCCCCGCGCGAGGTCCGCCGACGGACTGTAGAAGCTGCCCGAGAGCACTCCCTCGACCTCCTCGCGGTCGAGTGGATCGAAGCCGCCGCGCGATCGTTGATCTTCGCTCTGCATCACCCAGTCCTCCTCGTCGGCCCGAAGGCCTCGAACACCGTTCACGCGCTCTTCGCCGCGGGCAGGCCTGCACCCGCGCTCGCCGCACGCGCGGCGATGATCTTGTCGACGACCGCCGCGTAGTCCTCGGCGGCGCTCGCGCCCGAGGCGTACTCGAAGATCGTCTGCCCCTGCGCGGGGGCCTCCTTGACCTTGATCGCGGCGCGCACCGGGCTCAGGCAGCGCTCACCGAAGTGGTCGCGCAGGGTGCCCACGGCCTCGTGGCAGATCTTCGCGCGGGCATCGAAGAAGGTCGGCAAGACGCCCCAGATCTGCACCGGGTGGTGGAGGAGCGAGTTGACGTTCTTCACCGTCTTCAGCACCTGCCGCACGCCGACGAGCGAGAGGTAGTCGCAGGCCACCGGCACGAGCACGCTGTCGGCGAAGACGAGCGCGTTCTGGTTCATGAGCGAGAGGCTCGGCGAGCAGTCGATGACGACGTAGTCGTAGCCCTGCGCCGCCTTCGCGAGCCTGTCGCGCAGCACGCGGTCGCGGTTCTGGCGGCCGGCGAGGTAGAGCTCGGCTGCGGCGAGCGTCTCGTTGGAGGGCAAGAGATCGAGCCCCGGGCGCACCGTCTTCACCGCGTCTTCGACGCGCAGCCCCATCACGAGCACGTGGTAGAGCGAGCGCTCCGAGCCCGCGCCCAGCGAGACCGAGACGTTGCCCTGCGCGTCGGTGTCGACGAGCAGGACCTTGTGGCCACGCATCGCGAGGCCTGCGGCGACGCTCACGGCGGTGGTCGTCTTGCCGGTGCCGCCCTTGTGGTTGAAGATCGCGATGACCCGCGGCAGCTCGTTCGCTGCGGGCGCGGGCGCCGGCTGCTTCGGCGCGGGAGCCTGCGGCATGACGGGGACCACCGTGGCGGCCTGCGCCGGGCGTCGCTCGGAGGCGGGCGGCGTCGAGGGCTGCGTGACCGGTGCGGCGATCTCGAGGGAGGGCTCCTCGCCGGCTCCCGCGACCTGCGCGGCGCCCGCGAGATCGCCGAGGCGCAGGCCGCGGGCCTCAACGAGCAGCTGCGTGCGGCAGTCCATGGTGCAGGCGTAGGCGCGTCGCTTGCCGAGGTAGACGACCTGGCTCGCCAGCGTCACCGGGAAGCGGGTCTTGCAGGCGTCGCAGGCCGCGAGGCCGTCGTCGTGCCCTTGCACCTGGCTCTCCTCGAGGCACTTCTGCGAGCAGAAGAAGCTGAAGCCGCCGTCGCGTTCCTCCATCTGGTAGCGGAACTGAACGTCGAAGCCCGAACGGCACACGCTGCAAGTCTCACGAATCGACACTCTTGCCTCCTGGTGGCGCCGCGCCACCGGGGCGCGAAGCTGGCCCTGCGATGGGGCCTCGAGCCGCTGCCTTCGGCTCGACCCAGCTCTCAACACGGCCAGGCGGAGGGGGCCAAGTTTGCGTCCGTCGTCCTGGTCGGGCACCCGCCCCGAGGACCGACGAATTCATTCGTTGTTACAAACACTTGCACTGAGCCATCGACACCCCTGATGGAGGCCCCTGGGTCCGAGCCTTCCGGCCGCCGGGTGGACGCGCTAACCGACCCGGCATGGTCACGCGCGCCCTGCTCTCCGTCTCCGACAAGACCGGCCTGCTCCCCTTCGCCCGCGCGCTCGCCACGCGTGGTGTCGAGCTGCTCTCCACCGGCGGCACCCAGAAGGCGCTGCAAGAAGCGGGGATCCCCGTGGTCGGGGTCGAGACCTACACGGGCTCGCCCGAGGTGATGGCCGGGCGTGTGAAGACCCTCCACCCCAAGGTGCACGGCGGCATCCTGCAGCGCGGCGAGGTCGACGCAACCGACCTCGAGCGCATCGGCGCGCAGGTCATCGACCTCGTGGTCGTGAACCTCTACCCATTCGAGAAAACCCTTTCAGATCCGTCCAGTACGGTGGGACACCTCATCGAGAACATCGACATCGGTGGGCCCTCGATGCTGCGCAGCGCCGCGAAGAACCACGCGCGCGTCACCGTCGTGTGTGATCCCGCGGACTACGAGCTCGTGCTCGAGGAGCTGGCGCAGCACGGGGGCACGCTGCCCGCCACCCGGCGCCGCCTCGCCGCCAAGGTCTACGCCCGCACCGCCGCTTACGACGGCGCGATCGCCGGCTGGCTCGGCGGCATCCCCGAAGAGGCTGCCGACGACGCCGTCGCTCCTCGCGAGGCCTGGCCGAAGCACCTCGTGCTCGCCTTCGAGCGAGAGTACGGCCTGCGCTACGGAGAGAACCCGCACCAGTCGGGCGCCTTCTACCGGGAGATCACGGCCCAGGACGGCAGCATCGCCCGGGCTCGTTCGCTCGGCGCCGGTGGCAAGGAGCTCTCCTTCAACAACCTGGTCGACGTCGACGCCGCCTGGGAGGCCGCGCGCGAGCACGAGGGCCCGGCGGCCGTCGTCGTCAAACACACCAACCCCTGCGGCGTCGCGCTCGGCGACACGCTCGAGGCCGCTTATCGAAGCGCGCGGGCGGCGGACGAGACGAGCGCCTTCGGCGGCATCGTGGCGCTCAGCCGCGAGGTCGACCCGGCGACGGCGCGGGCGCTCGCGGAGACCTTCCTCGAGTGCGTCGTGGCGCCTGGCTACTCGGAGGAGGCGCTCGAGATCCTGCGTGCGAAGAAGAACCTGCGCCTGCTCGCCACCGGCAGCTGGCTCGCGGCCGACCAGAACGAGCGGGTCTACAAACGGGTCGGCGGCGGCCTGGTCGCGCAGGACCGCGACGCCAGCGGACGCGCCGAGCTCAGGCAGGCGCGCGTGGTCAGCAAGCGCGCGCCCACGCCCGAGGAGCTCGAGGCGCTCGGCTTCGGATGGCTGGTGTGCAAGCACGTCAAGTCGAACGCCATCGTGCTCGCGAAGCCCGGGCGCACCGTCGGCGTCGGCGCCGGGCAGATGTCGCGCGTCGAGAGCGTACGCATCGCCTGCAGCAAGGCCGGCGAGCAGGCGAAGGGCTCGGTGCTCGCGTCCGACGCATTTTTCCCCTTCCCCGACGGCGTCGAGCTCGCGCTGTCCCAGGGCATCACGGCGATCGTGCAGCCGGGCGGCAGCGTGAAGGACGAGGACGTCATCGCCGCAGTGGACCGCGCAGGCGCCGCGATGATCCTCACCGGGGCTCGACACTTCAGGCACTGAGCCACGCCGAGCGGCGCCCACGGCGGCGCGGCGCCGGTCCGGCTTGCCTCCTGCGGCGCGGCGCGGCCTGCGCTATGCCGGCGGCCATGACCGAGCCGCTCGTCGAGTGCGTACCGAACTTCAGCGAAGGCCGCGACCAGGCCACGATCGACGCCATCACGCAGGCCATCACCGAGGTCGACGGCGTGATGCTGCTCGACGTCGACCCGGGCCGCGCGACGAACCGCACCGTGGTGACCTTCGTCGGATCGCCCGAGCCCGTGCTCGAGGCCGCGGTCCGCGCGGCGCGCGTCGCGGCCCAGCGCATCGACATGCGCAAGCACCACGGCGAGCACCCGCGCTTCGGCGCGCTCGACGTGTGCCCGCTCGTGCCGGTGAGCGGGATCTCGATGGGCGAGACGGTCGCGCTCGCGCACAGGCTCGCGGCGCGGCTCGGCGAGGAGGTGGGGCTCTCGGTCTACTGCTACGAGCAGGCCGCGCTGCACCCCGATCGCAAGAACCTCGCGACGGTGCGCGCCGGAGAGTACGAGGGACTCCAGGCGCGCATCGCCGCGGGTCACGTGCCCGACTTCGGGCCGAAGGCCTTCCAGCCCCAGACGGGCGCCACGGCCGTCGGCGCGCGCGACTTCTTGCTCGCCTACAACGTGAACCTGAACACGACCTCGACGAGGCGCGCGAACGCCATCGCCTTCGACGTGCGAGAGAAGGGCCGCCAGCGCCTCGACCCGGCCACGATGAAGCCGGTGCTCGGCGACGATGGACAGCCCATCTGGGACCCGGGCTCGCTCCATGCGGTGAAGGGCATCGGTTGGTACATCGACGAGTACGGCGTCGCGCAGGTCTCGCTCAACCTCACCGACATCTCCATCACGCCGCTGCACCTCGCCTTCGACGAGGTCGTGAAGAAGGCCGACGCGCGTGGCGTGCGCGTGACCGGCTCGGAGCTCGTGGGGCTCGTGCCGCTCCGGGCCATGCTCGACGCAGGCCGCTACTTCCTCGAGAAGCAAGAGCGCTCGCTCGGCGTGAGCGACGACGAGCTGCTGAAGATCGCGGTGAAGTCGCTCGGGCTCGACGACCTCTACCCCTTCCGGCCCGAGGAGAAGATCGTCGAGTACGCGATCGCGAAGAAGAGCGGCGCGAGCAAGAAGCTGCTCGTCGATCGCTCACTGCGCGGCTTCGTCGAGGAGACGGCGAGCGAGTCGCCCGCGCCCGGCGGTGGCTCGGTGGCCGCGGCGCTCGGCGCGCTCGGCGGCGCGCTCGCTGCGATGGTCGCGAACCTCTCGGCGCACAAACGCGGCTGGGACGCGCGGTGGCGCGAGTTCAGCGACTGGGCCGAGCAAGGCAAGCACAGCTACGCGAAGCTGCTCTCGCTCGTCGACGAGGACACGCGGGCCTTCGACGCCGTGATGGCCGCCTTCGGCCTTCACAAGGGCACGGCCGAGGAGAAGGCCGCACGCAAGGCCGCGATCGAGCGCGCGAACCTCGAGGCTGCGCTCGTGCCCCTCGAGGTGATGCGCCAGGCGCTCGCGTCGATGGATGTCATCGCGGCGATGGCGGAGCACGGCAACCCGGCCTCGGTCTCGGACGCAGGCGTGGGCGCGCTCTGCGCGCGCTCCGCGGTGCTCGGCGCGGAGCTCAACGTGCGCATCAACTGCGCACAGCTCGCCGACCGCGAGCAGGCCTCGAGCCTCGTCGGAGAGGCCTCGCGCATCGCCCAGGAGGCGGTGGCGCGCGAGCGAGAGATCCTCGCGCTCGTCGCGAAGCGCATCGACGCAGGCTGAAGCGCGGCGCGCCTCGACCCGAGTCCGCTCAGCGCGTCCGCTCCGCCCCGTAGGCGAGCGGCGCGCGATCCGGGCCGAGCAGCACCGAGAGGCTCGGCCCGCGTAGCTCCGGGTGCGCGACCAGGCCCGGGACCCAGGCGGCGTAGGCCGGCAAGAAGCGGCGCACGTAGTCCTCGGCCGCTTCGTCGTCCATCGCACCCTGCCCGGCCGCGCGCCGCGCGCGCTCTGCCTCGACGCGCCAGCGCACGACGTCCTCCAGCGTCGAGGCCTCGAGCACCACGAGCCCGTCGAGGCGCTCGTTCCACGCGGCGTAGGCCGCGAGCGCCTCGTTCGCGGGTGCGAGCGCGGCGTCTTCGAGCTCGCCCTGCGAGATCGGCGCGAAGCCGAGCATCCAACCCTCGAGCACGACGCCGTCGAGCGGCCCCTCGATCATCGGCCACAGCTCCCGGGCGGCGCGATCGCCGCGGCCCTCGTGCGCCGACTTGTCGTAGCGCACGAGCGAGAGCCGCTCTCCCGGCCCGAGCGCGAGCAGCGCGTCGATCGTGCGCGCACCGAGCGCGACGTCGTGCGTACCGGGGTAGCCGCGATCCTCGTAGATGCGACACCCAGGGTGCTCCGCGGCGAGCGCGAGCTGTTCGCTCCTCGTCAGGTAGAAGTCGTCGATCGACACGTCGACCACGCGCAGGCCCCGCTCGGCTGCGCGCGCGACCAGCGCACGCGCGAGGGTGGACTTACCCGAACCTTGCGGGCCCGAGATGCCGAGCACCCAGGGGCGAGCTCGGCCATCGGAGCGGGGCGCGCGCGAGGGCAGCGCCTCGACGAAGCGCCATACCCGCTCGAGCAGCCCGGCGTCCGGAGCCCCCGCGCTCGGGCTCATGGCGCGCCCGAGGGGGCGTCGCTGGTGATGCGACCGTCGACCAGATCGATGCGTCGATCGCAGCGCGAGGCGATGCGCTCGTCGTGCGTCACGATCAAGAAGCTCGTGCCGAGCTCGGCGTGGAAGCGACGCATCAGGCCGAAGACCTCCTCGGCCGACTCGCTGTCGAGGTTGCCGGTGGGCTCGTCGGCGAGCACCAACGCGGGCTGGTGCACGAGCGCGCGCGCGATCGCGACGCGCTGCTGCTGCCCGCCCGAGAGATCGGTCGATCGGTAGTTGCGACGCTCGGCGAGGCCCACGCGGTCGAGCAGCTCCTCGGCGCGCCGTTCGTCTTCGCGGGTGGGGCGGTGGCCGCTGCCCCAGGCGGGCATGAGCACGTTCTCGAGCGCGGTGAAGGCCGGCAAGAGGTGGTGGAACTGGAAGATGAAGCCCAGGCGACGGCCGCGCAGCGCGGTGAGCCCGGCCTCGTCGAGCTTCGTCGTGTCGACGCCCTCGATGTAGACGCTCCCCGTGGTGGGTCGATCGAGCAAGCCGATCACGTTGAGCAGCGTGCTCTTGCCGGAGCCCGAGGGGCCCATCATCGCCGCGAACTCTCCGCGGCCGAGCTCGAGATCGATGCCCTTCAGGACCCGCGTGAGCACGCGCCCGTCGTAGTCCTTGGTGAGCGCCTCGACGCGCAAGACGGCGTCGGTCTCAGCCATTGCGGATCGCCGTGGCCGGATCGAGCCGCGAGGCCCTGCGCGCCGGCAGGAGCGCGGCGAGCAGGCCCACCCCGATCGCGATCGCGCTCGCGCCGAGCAAGAGCTGGGCGTCGACCTGCACGGGGAAGCGTGGTTTGCCGCTGGGGTCGAGCGCGACGCCCTCGAAGAGCCTGGAGAAGAGCGTGCCCAGGGCGCAGCCGATCACCGAGCCGAGCGCGCCGAGCAGCCCGCCCTGCAGCAGGAAGACCTCGAGCACGCGCCGCCTCGGCGTGCCGACCGCGCGCAGGATGCCGATCTCGCGGGACTTCTGTACGACCGAGACGATGAGCACGCTCGCGATGCCGAGCGCGACGGCGACGACCACGAAGAACTGGATCATCGTCTTCGAGCTGCTCTGCGCCGAGAGGCCGCTCAAGAGCTCGGCGTTCTTCTCCATCCAGCTCTCGGCCGAGAGCTCGGTGCGCCGCTCGACCTCACGCGCGACCTGTTCGGCCTCGAACACCTCGCCGACCTTCAGCTCGATGGTGGTCGCTCCGCCCGGCAGCGCGAAGAGCGACTGCGCCTGACGGATCGTCGTGAGCATCCAGGTGCCGTCGACCGCGAGGTTGCCGAGCTCGAAGACGCCCGCGACGACCACGACGTCGACCCGCCCCTCCGAGGTGACGATCCGCAGCTTGTCGCCCACGCCGACGCCGAGATCCGCCGCGAGCTTCGAGCCGATGACGACGTTCGAGCCGGCGAGATCGAAGCGTCCACGGACGAGGCGCTTCTCGAGATCGATGATGCGCACGAAGCGCTCGGGCTCGACGCCGCGCACCATGATGGGGCGCTTGGCCGTCGCGTACTCGGCGAAGCCCGCGCCGGTGATGGCCGCCGACGCCGCGATCACCCCCGGCGTCGCCTCGGCCACGCCCAAGAGCTGCGGCCAGCCGTCGATCGAGCGCAGGCGCTGAGGGCCCTTCTGCAGCGAGCTCAGGATGGCGACCCCGTCGCGCTCCTCGACCAGCGCGCGCGGCAGCTCCTCGCGCACCGTGAGCGTGACGTGCGCCTGCGAGCCGAGCGTCTTGTCGATGAGGCTCGTCTGCAGGCCGGTGATGAGCGCGGACAAGAAGACGATGACCGTCACGCCCACCGAGACGGCCGCGAGCACGAGCGCGGTCTGAGAGATATCGGTGCGCAGGTAGCGCAGCGCGACGAACCAGCTGAAGCTCATGGCGCGTCTCGCCGCTCGCTCCGCACACGCTTGCCCGGTACCGCCGAGATCGGAGCGGCGACGACGACCTCGTCTCCCTCTGCGAGGCCCGAGCTCACCTCGCTCTTCGCGTCGCCGCGGATGCCGACGGCGAGCTCGCGGCGCACGAGCTTGTCGCCCTCGACGACGAGCGCCCACGGGGCATGCGTACCGAGTCCGCGGATCGCCTCGCTTGGTGCGACGAGCACGCCGGGCTTCTCGCGCACGAGCAGATCGATCGACACCGTGAGGTCGGGGCGCAGCACCGAGGGCGGCTCGGGGACCCGCAAGCGCACCTCGATCGTGCCCCGCTCGGGATCGGCCGAGGGCGCGATGAACGACACCTCCGCGTCGAAGACCTGGTCGGGGAAGGCGTCGGCGGAGGCGCGCGCCTTCTGGCCGAGCGCGATCGACGAGAGGTTGCGCTCGTCGGGCTGGAAGACGAGCTCGACCTCACCCTCGGCGGCGAGCACGAGCAGCGTCTTGCCAGGCTGCACGACGTCGCCGACCTCCACCTCGCGCGAGAGGATCACACCCGCGCGTGGCGCGAGCACGCGCGTCTGCGCGAGGCGCACCTCCGCCCCCGAGAGCTGCGCCTCGGCGACCATGAGCCCGCTCAGCGCGACGCGCGAGTCGGCGCCGCTCGGCGCCGCCGCCACCTGCTGCGCGCGCGCGGCGTTGCGCTGCGCCCTCGCGACCTCGACGGCGCGCTGTGCCTCGTCGAGCTCGCGCTGCGGCACGGCACCGGACTTCGCGAGCTCGGTGGCCCGCGCGAGCTCCTTCTCCGCCCTCTCGAGCGAGGACTGCGCGCCCAGGAGCTGCTCGCTCGCCACGATCGAGCCCACGCGCCGGAGCTGCTCGACCTTGGCCGCCGCCTGCTCGACCGCGGCCTTCGCCTGCGCGACGGCGGCGCGCGCCTCGGCGTCGTCGACCGAGACGAGCAGATCGCCTGCCTTCACGCGCTGCCCCTCGACGGCGCCCACCGCGACGACCAGGCCCGGCGTGATCGCCGAGACGTTCACGCGCGCAGGCGCCATCACGCGCCCCGTGGCGACGATGCGCTGCTCGAGATCGCGCCGCTCGACGGCCGCCGTCGTCACCAGCGGCCCGCGTGACCACGCGAGCGCTCCCGCTCCGCCGGCGAGCGCCAGCGCGACGGCCGCGAGCGCCCAGCCCAAGCGAGGACGCGCGGCCACCCCTACTCCGCTGCCGGCCGCCCGCTCGGCGCGCCTTCGTCGCTGCGCGGGGCTTGCGCGGGCTCGACCGCCTTGGCCTTCGCTTCGACGAGCTCGCCGCCGCGGTACTCGACGATGCCGTGGTCGGGACCGAAGCGCTCGTCGGCCCGATCGACGACCAGCGCCTCGCGCAGCACGTCGTCGACGTGCTCGACGAGCACGAGGCGCAGCGAGGCGAGCACACGCCTCGGCACGTCGCGCAGGTCCTTGCGGTTCTCCTTGGGCAGGATCACCGTCTGGATGCGCCCGCGGTGCGCCGCGAGCAGCTTCTCCTTGAGCCCGCCGATCGCGAGCACCCTGCCGCGCAGCGTGACCTCACCGGTCATCGCGACGTCGTGGCGCACGGGCGCACCCATGAGCGCGCTCACGATGGCGGTGACCATGGTGACGCCGGCGCTCGGGCCGTCCTTCTTCACGAACTCGGGGAAGTGCACGTGCACGTCGATCTTGTCGTGCACGTCGGCCGACAGGCCGAGGCGCTCGCGGTGCGTGCGCACGTAGCTCATCGCGGCCTGGCCGCTCTCCTCCATGCCCTTCTCGACGAGGCCCGTGATCACCACCTTGCCCTTGCCGGGGTAGGTCGTGGCCTCGGCCGGCAGCAGATCGCCACCCACGCTCGTAACGGCGAGCCCGTTCACGAGACCGACCTCGTCCTTCTCCTCGGCGCGACCCACGCTGTACTTCGGCACGCCGAGCAGCTTCGGCACGGCGCGAGCGTTGATCTCGATCGCCTGCTCCTTGCCCTCTGCCACCACGCGACGCGCGACCTTGCGGCACACGCTCGCGATCTCCCGCTCGAGCGAGCGCACGCCGCTCTCCTTGGTGTAGTGGTGCACGATCGTGCGCAGCGCCCCCTCGGTGAACTCGACCTTCACGTCGGCGAGGCCGCACTCCTCGAGCTGCCTCGGCACGAGGTACTTCTCGGCGATGTGCAGCTTCTCGAACTCGGTGTAGCCCGAGAGCTGGATGATCTCCATGCGGTCCTGGAGCGGCACCGGGATGCCCGACAGCGAGTTCGCCGTCGTGATGAACATCACGTCGGACAGATCGTAGTCGAGATCGAGGTAGTGATCGTTGAAGCTGTGGTTCTGCTCCGGGTCGAGCACCTCGAGCAGCGCCGCGGCCGGATCGCCGCGAAAGTCGCTCGACATCTTGTCGACCTCGTCGAGCAAGAACACCGGGTTGCCGCTCCCGGCCTTCTTCAGGCTCTGGACGATCTTGCCAGGGAGCGCGCCGATGTACGTGCGGCGGTGACCGCGGATCTCCGCTTCGTCGCGCACGCCGCCGAGCGCGAGGCGCACGAACTTGCGGCCCGTCGCGCGCGCGATGCTCTTGCCGAGGCTCGTCTTGCCCACGCCGGGCGGGCCCACGAAGCAGAGCACGGGGCCGCGGAGCTTCTTGGTGAGCGCTTGCACCGCCAAGTACTCGAGGATGCGCTCCTTGATCTTCTTCAGGCCGTAGTGGTCCTCGTCGAGGATCTGCTCGGCGTGCGCGAGATCGAAGCGCTCCTCGGTGCGCTCGTACCAGGGCAGCTCGAGGATCCAGTCGATGTAGTTGCGCACCACGGTCGCCTCGGCGCTCGTGGGGTGCATCATCTTGAGCTTCTTCAGCTCCTTCTTCACCTTGAGGACGGCCTCCTCGCTCATCTTCTTGTTCTTGAGGGCCGTCTCGATCTCACCGAGCTCGCTCTTGAGCTCGTCGCGCTCGCCTCCACCCAGCTCCTTCTGGATGGCCTGCATCTGCTCGTTCAGGTAGTACTCCTTCTGAGTACGCTCCATCTGCTTCTTGACGCGAGAGCGGATCTTCTTCTCCACCTGGAGGATCTCGATCTCCGACTGCATGAGCTCGACGAGCTTCTCGAGCCTCGCGCGTGCGTCGGCGTCTTCGAGCAGGGCCTGCCGGTCGGCGAGCTTGATGGTCGGCAGGTTGGCCACGACCGTGTCGCCGAGCCTGGCCGGGTCGTCGATGGCCTGCACGCCGACGACGACCTCGGGCTGGATCTTCTTGTTGAGCTTCACGTAGGTCTCGAAGGTCGCCTGCACGCTGCGCATGAGCGCGAGCGTCTCGACCGAGAGGCCGCCGTGGGGGTCGCGCTGGATGATCTCGGGGATCTCCTCCCACTCCACCGCGAAGAAGGGGTCGACCGAGGTGTAGCGCTGGATGCGCGCGCGCCTCCGGCCCTCGACGGTCACGCGCACGGTGCCGTCGGGCAAGCGGAGCAGCTGCATGATCACGCCGACCGCGCCGACCTCGAAGATGTCCTCGGCGCCGGGCTCGTTGGTCTTCGCGTGCTTCTGCGCGGCGAGGAAGATCTCCTTCGCGCCGCGGCTGTGAGTCATCGCCTCGTCGAGCGCGGCGATCGACTTCTCGCGGCCCACGAAGAGCTGCGAGACCATGTGCGGGAACACGACGATGTCGCGCAGCGGCACGAGCGGCGCGACCTTCTCCCCCACCTTGGCTCGTTGCCCATCGTTCTTGAAGAACATCGCTCACCTCGGCGCGAGGCGGTGCATGCATGCCACCGCCCGCGCCTCCATGTCGTGGGGGACTCCACCGGCGACGAAGCCGCCACCGGGGGACGACCGAGCTCAGGCGAGCTCGGCCTCTTTCTCTTTGCCGTAGACCACGAGCGGGGGCTCGCCTCGGGCGATCACCTCTTCGTTCACCACGACCTCCTTGACGCCCGTGCGCGAGGGGATGTCGTACATCACGTCGAGCATCGCGTTCTCGAGGATCGCGCGTAGACCGCGGGCTCCCGAGTGACGCTCGAGCGCCTGCTTGGCGACGGCCGTGAGCGCGCCCTTGGTGAACTTCAGCTTCACGCCGTCCATGTCGAAGAGGCGGGTGTACTGCTTGACGAGGCTGTTCTTGGGCTTGGTGAGGATGTCGACGAGCGCGTCTTCGGTGAGCTCGTGCAGCGTCGCGGCGAGCGGCAGGCGACCGATGAACTCCGGGATGAGCCCGAACTTCAGGAGATCCTCCGGCTGCACCTGACCGAGCAGCTCTCCGAGCTTCATCTCCTTCTTCGAACGCACCTCGGCGCCGAAGCCGATCGCGCTCTTGCCCACGCGGCGCTGGATGATCTGGTCGAGGCCGACGAAGGCGCCGCCGCAGATGAACAGGATGTTGGTCGTGTCGACCTGGAGGAACTCCTGCTGCGGGTGCTTGCGCCCACCCTTGGGCGGCACGTTGGCGATCGTGCCCTCGATGATCTTGAGCAGGGCCTGCTGCACGCCCTCGCCCGAGACGTCGCGCGTGATGCTGGGGTTGTCGCTCTTGCGGCTGATCTTGTCGATCTCGTCGATGTAGACGATGCCGCGCTGCGCACGCTCGACGTCGTGGTCGGCGTTCTGCAGGAGCTGGACGATGATGTTCTCGACGTCCTCGCCGACGTAGCCCGCTTCGGTGAGCGTGGTCGCGTCGGCGATCGCGAAGGGCACGTTGATGATCTTCGCGAGCGTCTGCGCGAGCAGCGTCTTGCCGGTGCCGGTCGGCCCGATGAGCAAGATGTTCGACTTCGACAGCTCGACGTCGTTCGGCCCCGACTTGCTGTCGATGCGCTTGTAGTGGTTGTGCACCGCGACCGAGAGCACCTTCTTCGCTCGGTCTTGCCCGACGACGTAGTCGTCGAGGATCGCCTTGATCTCCGAGGGCTTCGGGACGGGCGTGGCGCCCGCCTGCGGCTCCTCCTTCTCGACCTCCTCGGCGATGATGTCGTTGCAGAGCTCGATGCACTCGTCGCAGATGTACACCGTGGGCCCGGCAATGAGCTTCTTCACCTCCTTCTGGGACTTGCCACAGAAGGAGCAGCTCAGGTTTCCGCTGCCGTGATCGTCGCGCCTACGCTCCACATCCACCTCGAAATCGACGACGAGCGCCTCGGGAAATACGGGAAATCGTCGCGCAGCATAGACCCCGGGTCGCGCGCTCGCAAGCTCGCGACCTCGACCGGGCCGTGCTCCGCTCTGCGATGAGTGAGCCGATCACGAGCGGCGCGGACGGGCCTCGCGCGCTCGTCGACCTCGCTACTTGTCCTTCGCCTTCGCGGACTTGTCGCGGCGCGGGATGACCTCGTCGACGAGGCCGTACTCCTTGGCCTCCTTCGCCGTGAGGAAGAAGTCGCGCTCGATGTCGGCGGCCAGCTTGTCCTTCGGCTGACCGGTGGCCTCGACGAGCATGTCGATGAGCAGATCCTTGGTGCGCTTGATCTCGCGGGCCTGGATCTCGATGTCGGTCGCCTGCCCACGCGCGCCGCCGAGCGGCTGGTGGATCATCACCCGCGAGTTCGGCAAGGTGTAGCGTTTGCCCTTCTCGCCCGCCGCCAGCAGGATCGCCCCCATGCTGGCCGCCTGACCGATGCACATCGTGGACACCGGGCAGCGCACGTACTGCATGGTGTCGTACATCGCGAGGCCGCTCGTGACGATGCCACCCGGGCTGTTGACGTACATCTGCACGTCTTTCTCCGGGTCCTCGCTCTCGAGGAAGAGCAGCTGCGCGATGACGGCGTTGGCGACGAAGTCGTCGACCTCGGTGCCCAGGAAGACGATGCGGTCCTTCAAGAGGCGGCTGAAGATGTGCCACTCGCGCTCGCCGCGGTGCGTGACCTCGGTGACCGAGGGGATGATGTAGTGGGCGCGCTCCTGCTCGAGCCGGTCGTGGTTCTGCTCGAGGAACTGCATCGCCTGGCTGCGCGTCTCGATGTGTCGGCTCATCGGGGTCCTCTCGTGGTCAATCGTCGCGGGCTCGGCTCGAAAGACGAGCGGGGCGAGGCTTATACCGCCTCCGCCCCGCTCGGTCGAATCCAGAGGAAGCAATCCAGAGGAAGCTCTGTCAGCCTTCTTCGGTGATGGTCGCTGCGCCCTCGAGCATGTCGAGGATCTTGTCTTCGAGGATCATGGCGACCAGCATCTCGCGCTTGCGCGGATCCCGGTACTCGGCCTTGATCTTCGCGACGTTCTTGCCCGTCTGCTCGGAGAGCTCGGCGTAGCCCTTCTCGAGATCCGCCTCCTCGATCTTGATCTCCTTCACCTTGGCGATCTCGGCCATGAGCAGGCCGGCGCGCACCTTCACCTCGGCGTCGGCGCGCACGCGCGCGCGCATCTCGGGCGTGGCCTGCACACCCGCGCGGCGCAGGCTCTGCATGAGCTCGCGCTCGGTGACCTGGGCCTGCTGTTCGACGAGCGAGGGCGGCACCGGGATGGGGTTCGCCTTGCAGAGCTCGACGACGAGCTGCTCGGCGAGCGCCTCGTCCTGGCGCTGCTTGGCGGCCTTCTCGAGATCGCCGCGGATCTTGCCCTGAAGCGCCGCGAGGTCGGCGTAGTCGCCGCAGTCCTTCGCGAACTCGTCGTCGATCGCGGGCAGCACGCGCTCCTGGATGCCCTTCACGACGATCTTGAAGCTGCCCTTCTTGCCGCGCAGGTCGGCCGCCGGGTGGTTCGCGGGGAAGTCGATGTCGACCGTGCGCTCGTCGTCGACGCTCGCACCGAGGATGGCCTCCTCGATCTCCTTCATCGTCTCGCCCGAGCCGAGCTCGGTCTCGATGCTCTGCTCGCCCGAGGCGTGCGGCTTGCCGCCGACCTCGAGCCTGAAGGAGAGCTGCACCACGTCGCCCGACTTCGCGGCGCGCGCGGGCTCGGGGGCCTGCAGGGTCGAGTGCTCGCGACGGAGCCGCTCGATCTCGGCGGTGATGGCGGCCTCGTCGATCGCCGCCTTGGGGCGCTTCACCTCGAGGCCCTCCCACTTCACCGACTCGACCTCGGGGCGCACCTCGAAGCGAGCCTTGTAGGTGAAGGGGTTCTGCGGCGTGAGCTCCGTCGGCGCGATCGCGGGCTTGCTGAGCGGCTGCACGGCCTTCTCGGCGAGCGCGACGTTGAGCGTCTCGTCGACGAGGCGCTGGGCGACGTCGGCGTGCACGCGCGGCGCGAAGAGGTGCTGCAGCACGGGGCGCGGCACCTTTCCGGGGCGGTAGCCCTTGATGTGCGCGGTGCGCTGGAGCTGGGAATAGGCCTTCTCGACCTCCGTCTTCACGCGGTCGGCCGGAACTTCGACCGAGAACTCGACGACGACGGGGGAGAGCTTCTCGACGCTGACTTGCATCATGGGGGCGCGCGGGATTGCCACCGCCCCGGCGGGCGGGCAACGGAAAAAAAGTTGGGCCCCGCTGGAGAGGCGTCCAGCGGGGCCCGAGGCTCCCCGGGAAGAGAGCACGCTGCCGCCGGTCAGGACGAAGCGCCGCGCGAGGCGCTCGTGCTCACGCTTGGGTGAGCTCCCGGCTGGGCCGTGTCGGCGTGCCTCGCTCGGAGGCACGCAGGCGCTCGAAGTGGCTCAGTAGTCGTCGGACATCTCGCTGAAGGGATCGTCGCTGTCGATCTCGACCTCGGCGTCGAACGCGGAGTCGTCGACCAGATCCTCCACCGTCAGACCGATGCGCGTACCGGGCCTGAGGACCTCACGCTCGAACTCGTCGAAGCTCCGGAAAGACTTGAGAACCATGCGTACCTCTTGGGGGGGGCGATAAGGGGGCGAGCGAGCCTCGACGGCGACGCCGAGCCGGAGCCGGCTGCGCCGTGGAGACGGGACGAGCGCGTGCGGGGCGCACGCGGTGACGACGAAGGCGAAGCGAGAGAAGGAAGCGGGGAAGAAGCAGCGCCGGCTCGGTGCCCGGAGGCCCGACTGGCGCAGGCTCAGCGGCTGGGGGCCGGAAAGAGCTGGGCGACGGGGGCCTGGGCCCCCGCCTCCGGTCGCTCGGTCCAGAAGCCACGGCCCAGGACGCGCTCGCTCGAGGCGGGCACACCGCCCCTGAGCGCCTGGGCCAGACGGTCGCGGAGGCCTGAACGGCGTGCGTCCCGACGGCTCCGACTTACACCTACATTGAGCGACATGTCGCCGAATGTAGATAGCTCTTGTCCGGGGGCCAAGTTCATGCAGCGCGGTGCGCGCACTTCGAGAAGTCCTTCGGGGTCGACGTCTCGATCGGCGCCGTGGTAGTGCCCGACGCTCGAACGCGCTCGAGCGCGCTCCCAAGGCCCACCGTGCCCCCTCTCGTCCTCGCCATCGCGAACCAGAAGGGTGGAGTCGGAAAGACGACCACCAGCGTGAACCTCGCCGCGAGCCTCGCCGCCGCCGAGCGCCCGAGCTTGCTCATCGACTGCGATCCGCAGGGAAACGCCTCGAGCGGCGTCGGCATCCGGCAGGGCGACGCCACGCTCTCGACCTACGACGTACTGCTCGGCGAGAAGACCATCGCCGACGTGGCGAGGCCGACGCCGATCCGCCTGCTCGACGTGGTGCCCGCGACGCAGGACCTCGTGGCCGCGGAGATCGAGCTCGTGGACGAGCCCGACCGGCTCGTGCGGCTGAAGAAGGCGCTCGAGCACCCTGCCCTCGCGCGCTACGAGTTCATCGTCGTCGACTGCCCACCCTCGCTCGGTCTGCTCACGGTCAACGCGCTATCGGCGGCGGATCGGGTGCTCGTACCGCTGCAGTGCGAGTACTACGCGCTCGAGGGGCTCACGCACCTCATGGCCACGATCGACCGCATCCGCGCGGCGACCAACCCCGAGCTCGGCGTAGAGGGCGTGCTGCTCACGATGTTCGACGGGCGCAACTCGTTGACCCACCAAGTAGCCGACGAGGTGAAGAAGCACTTCTCCGTCTTCGACACCGTGGTGCCACGCAACGTGCGCCTGAGCGAGGCGCCGTCGCACGGCCTGCCCGCGCTGCTCTACGACGCCCAGTCGCGCGGCGCGCAGGCCTATCTCGGGCTCGCGCGCGAGCTGCTCGACCGCCTCGCCGCCGAGGCGCAGGCGAAGCAGCCGAGCGCCGCCGCGAGCGCCCCCGGATCGGCCTCGGCGGCCTCGGAGCCCGCGCGATGAGCGTCGAGAAGCGGCGAGGCTTGGGCCGCGGGCTCGACGCGCTGCTTCCGGCGGCACCCGCGCCGCGCCCTGCCGGCGCCGAGCCGGCCGGGCCGGGCTACGCAGAGGGCAGCGTCTTCGTCTGCCCGGTGGAGCGCCTCGTGCGCCAGCCGGGTCAGCCTCGTCAGCACTTCGACGAGCAAGAGCTCGCGGAGCTCGAGGCTTCGATCCGGCTGCACGGGATCATCGAGCCCATCGTCGTGAGGCGCCTGCCGGCGGCCTCGGGCATGGTGCACGAGGACAAGTTCGAGATCATCGCGGGCGAGCGGCGCTGGCGGGCTGCGCAGCGCGCTGGCCTGCGCGAGGTGCTGGTCGTCGTGAAGGACGTCTCGCCGGCGGCGGCCTTCGAGCTCGCGCTGGTGGAGAACCTCTTGCGCGCCGACCTCGATCCCATCGAGGTCTCCGAGGCCTACCAGCGCCTCATCGACGAGCACGGCTACAGCCACGACTCGCTCGCCGAGCGGCTCGGCAAGGATCGCTCCACGATCACCAACGCGCTCCGGCTGCTGCGGCTGCCGCAGGAGGTGCGCGCGCTGGTCATCTCGCGGGAGCTCTCCGAAGGTCACGCGCGCGCCCTGCTCGGCGCCCCCGACGAGAAGACCCTGAAGGACCTCGCCGAGAAGACGGTGCGAGGACGGCTACCGGTGCGTCAAGTCGAAGCACTGGTGCGCACGGCCAAGCGTCGCGCGAGCGGCAAGGGCGCGAGCGACCCGAAGGCGGCGAAGGAGAAGAGCGCGAGCGTTCGCGATCTCGAGGCGCGTCTGGCGCGCAGGCTCGGCACGCGCGTCGAGGTGCGCGACAAGGCGGGCGTGGGCGAGCTCGCGATCCACTACGGCTCGCTCGACGAGCTCGACCGCTTGCTCGAGCTGCTCCAGGTCTGAGCGAGCTACTTCCAGCCCAGCTCGGTCGTGCCGAGCTACTTCCAGCCCAGCTCGGTCGTGCCGAGCTACTTCCAGCCCAGCTCGGT
>ERZ761602.558-NODE-558-length-78583-cov-9.719056_pt1 | contig 78583 bp, 60 predicted proteins | sample MGYA00512165_ERZ761602 | MGnify/ENA primary metagenome ERZ761602 (study PRJEB28899, sample SAMN02445085) | bioreactor sludge metagenome | biome: EBPR sludge; isolation source: Thorneside wastewater treatment plant | place: Australia: Brisbane, Thorneside Wastewater...
CTCGATCATGCTCAGCTACACCCGCCGCACGCCCGCGTCCGCGCGCGAAGCGATCCTGGCGCGACGACTCGACTGAGTCAGGCCTCCGGGTCGCGGCCGAACCACCACAGACACGCCGCCAGCGTGCCGGCGCCGGCGAGCAGGCTCACGGGCCACAACTGCGGGCCAAAGCAACCGAGCGGCACGTAGACGCACAGCAGGCTCGTTCCGGCGCACAGCAGGGCGTACGGCATCTGCGTCTTGACGTGTTCGACCAGGCCGCACTGCGCACCGACCGAACTCAGCACCGTGGTGTCGCTGATCGGCGAGCAGTGGTCGCCGAAGATCGCGCCCTCGAGCACCGCCCCGATGCACAGCAGCATCAACGCCGGGCCGCCAGCAGCGGCGCTGCCCGTGAACTCCGCCTGCTCGCCGAGGCGATGCGCCAGCACGACGACGTTCGGCAGCAGGATCGCCATGGTGCCGAAGCTGGTGCCGGTCGCGAACGAGATCGCGCCGGCGACCGCGAACAGGGTCGCCGGCAACGCCGCCGCGACCATCGCTCCCTGCACCGCGGTCGTCAGGTAGATGCTGGTGCCGAGGTCGCGGCAGAGGTGGCCGAGACTCCAGGCGAGGAACAGGATGGCGAAGGCGACCCCGAGCGGCCGCGTCGCGCGCAGTGCGGCGCGCACCATCGCGCCGACCGGCAGCAGGCGGGCGAGCAGCGTCGTCGTGCACGCGAGTACGAAGGCCGTGATCGACGCGATCAATAGGGCTTCGTCGCTGCGTGCGTTCGCCAACACGGCCTGCAGTCGTTCGGTGCCGCTGGCGAAACTCTCTGCGCTCGTCGCGCGCCATCCGAACACCAGCATCAGGCCGACGGTGCCGACGACGAGGGCGGAGAGCGGCAGCAGCGCATGCACGGCGCTGGCGGGGCGCACCGAAGGCCCGGCGAGCGACTCCGGCGGTGGGGCCGGCGCGCGCCGCGCCTGCCGTTCGGCCGCGAGCATCGGCCCGAAGTCGCGCCGCAGCATCACGACCAGCAGCACCATCAGCAGCGCGAACAGGCAGTAGCTCCGGAATGGGATCGTCTGCAGGAACACGGCGAACGCGTCGTCGGCGACGTAGGGCGTGCCATCGGCGCGCGTGACCAGGGCCAGCGGTCCCCGGTACTGCGACATCTCGTAGACGACCCAGGTCGAGAACACCGACAGACCGGCGACCGGAGCGGCGGTCGAATCGACGATGTAGGCGAGTTTCTCCCGCGACACGCGCGTGGCGTCACACAGCGGCCGCATCGACGACCCGACCAGCAGGCAGTTCGTGTAGTCGTCGAAGAAGACCAGCAGTCCCGCGGCGAACGAGGCGCGCTGCGTGCCCACCGGCCCGGACACGCGGCGTTGCAGCAGGCGCACCAACCCATGCACGCCGCCGTTCTGGGTGATCACGCCGATGGTCAGGAACAGGAACACCACGAACAACGTGATGCGCAGGTAGAAGTCGTTGCCGATGGAGCGGTGCCAGAGGGCGTCGACGGCGAAGTGGTGGAGGCCGGCCCACACGGCCTCCAGCCCGCCGAGTGGCGTCGCGAGTCCGGTCGCCGCCACGCTGGCAACGGCCTGCCCCGGCAGCGCGGTCGCGACGAAGGCGATGGCGCCGGCAAGGCAACCGAGCAGCAGCGATACGAGCACGCGCGTCGTCAGCACGGCCAGCCCGATCGCGACCAACGCGGGCAGCAGACTCCAGCGCGTGGCGAACGGCGCGACCAGACGCACTGCCGCTCCGTCCGGCCCAGGCAGCTCGGCCTGCATGCCGTCGGCCCCGACGCGCACCAGCAGCGGCAGAGCCCCACGCGCAGCATCGACGTTCGTCGGCAGCCGCTCGGCGGTGCGTCCCGCCGCCCACTCGACTGCGGCGCGTTCGAGTTCGACCTCGGCAGCCCGCCGTTCGGCGGCGTCGACGATCGGCGGACTGCGACGCACCTCGGCGCGCAGGGCCGGAATGCTGCCGTCGACGCGCCACGCTGCCAGCGGGCCGTCGGCGGCGAGCAGCCACTCCCGCACGCGGAGTTGCGCGCCGTAGGAGCGATCGGCGGGCGAGTCGACGCCCGGCGCCAGCACGAACAGGGCGAACAGGCCCGAGACGACGAGCAGGCGGGAGCGGAGACGCATCGGCGGCGTTCAGCCGGTGGAGCTTTCGCTCCCGTGCGGCGGTGCGGCAGCGTAGCGTTCGCGCCGCATGGCGTCCGGTCAACTGCAGCGCCGTCTCGGTCTCGTCTCGGCGATCTCGATCACGGTTGGCGCCGTGATCGGCTCAGGCATCTTCCTGAAGCCGCTCGCGGTCGCGCAGGCCCTGCCGTCGGAGGCCTGGGTCCACGTGTTCTGGGTCGGCCTCGGCATCGTCTGCCTGTTCGGCGCGTTCGCGTACGCGGAGCTCGGCGCGATGTTTCCGGAAGCCGGGGGGCAGTACGCGTTCCTGCGTGAAGGCTGGGGGCGATTCCCCGCCTTCCTCTACGGCTGGACGTTCTTCTGGGTGATCAACTCCGGCACCGTCGCCGCGCTGGCGCTCGGCTTCGCGAAGAACCTCCTGCCGCTGTTCGACGTCGACATGGCGGCGGAGGCGGCGCAGCCGCGGTGGCTGCTCGTGGTGGCGTGCACGATGATTCTCGTGCTCGCGCTCGTGAACCACTTCGGAGTGATGCTCGGCGCGATCGTCCAGAACGTCTCGACGTTCGCGAAAGTCGGCGCGCTGGGACTCATCGTCGTGGGCGGGCTGCTGGTCGCGACGGGCGACACCGGGGCGCCGACCGCGGCGGTTGCCAGCAGCGCAGCGCCCGAGTGGTCCCTCGCCGGACTGGTCGTCGCCTTCACCGGGATCTTCTGGGCGTACGAAGGCTGGTACCAGATGCCGTTCAACGCCGCCGAGCTGAAGCGTCCGGAGCGCAACCTGCCCCTGGGCCTGGTCGGCGGCATGCTGATCCTGATCGCGACGTACTGGTTCGTGAACGTCGTCTACCTGCGCGTCGTGCCGTTCGAGGAGATGCGCGCGTTGTCCCCCGAGAGTCCCGAGACCATCGTCGCGAGCATGACCGTGGCGCGCGTGTTCTCCCCGGAGCTTGCCGGGTACCTGACGCTGCTGATCGCGGTGTCCATCTTCGGGGCGGCCAACCCGAACCTGCTCTCGTCGCCGCGCGCCTTCTACGCGATGGGCCAGGACGGACTGGTGCCGGCCGCCCTGCAACGGATCAGCCCGCGCTGGGGCACGCCGACCGTCGCGATCTGGGTGCAGGCCGGTGTTGGCATCGCGCTCGTGCTGGTGCTCCAGGGCTTCCACGACGTCACGGACTTCGTCGTGTTCGCCGCGTTCCTCTTCTACGCGATGACCGTGGCCGCGGTGTACCGCCTGCGCCGTATCCGACCCGAAGCCGCACGGCCCTATCGCTGCACGGGCTATCCCGTGACGCCGGCGTTGTTCATCCTGGTCGCCATCGTCTTCGTCGTCGCGATGCTCCGCGACGAGAACGGGCGGCGGAACGCATTGAAGGGCCTCGCGATCATCGCTGCCGGCGTGCCGTGGTACCTCTGGTGGCAACGGGCGCAGCGGCGCGCGACCTCGTAGCCCGCTGGGCGCACGCCGTCGCAGCGGCTAGAGTGCGCGGCCGATGGACTTCTGGCAGTTCGCCCTGTTCTTCGTCGCGCTGGTGGTCGGCTACGTGCTGGTGCACCTGCGCCTCGTCCGTTTCGAGGAGCACCTGCAGAAGCTGTCGGGCATCCGCAACCTCGACGACCGTCTGGCGCAGCTCGACGAACGGCTGCGGTTGCTGGTCGAGTCGTTCGACCGCCTGCGGCTGGATCGCATCGAATCGCAGCTGGCACGACTGCACGACGGCCTCGAGGACGTGCGTGATGCGACCCTGCAGTCGCGACAGACCACGGTCGAGATTCCGAGCCTGCCGCCGCCGAGCCAGGCCGTCGCCGAACGGGTGGCATCGCCGCAGGCGCGCATCATGGCCGTCGTCGAAGCCCGCCTGCTCGACATGGGCTACCACGACATCGATGTGTTGACCGACCTGGCCGGCGCCGACGGGCAGCGCGATCTCGAGGTCCAGGTCGAGTGCTGGCGCGGCGGCATGCCGGTGAAGGGGCGCCTGTTCCTGCGCAACGGCACGGTCCGCGACGTGGTCCTGCAGACCGTCGCCCAGATGTTTCCCTGAGGTTCCGCGCAGCGCGAGCCGGGGGAACACGTCTCTTGGGTGCGCTGCCGCGGAGGACGCCACGGCCCACGACCCGGCGAGCACACGCTAGGGATCAGTTCCCGAGCCAGGCGGAGATGCGTTCGGTGACGGCCACGAGATCGGGCCAACTCGCATCGGGGTCGAGAGCCAACGCCAGCTCGGGCGCTCCCTCCTGTGCGAGCATGCGCTGCACCAGGTAACGCTCGAGCGCCCAGCGTGGTCGCTGGGGGAGGCCCAGGTCGCGGCCGATCGTCGCCCCGGCCGGCGTGCCGGCGAGCAGCACCGCGCGCAGCAAGGGACCCGCCGCGGCCTTGGCGCCGCAACGCACCAGCGCGCATGCCGCGGCGGTGCGCGTGGTGGCATCGGCCGCCGGGTCGTTCACGCACGCCTGCAGAGTCTCGACCGCGGAGGTGGCACGCAGTTCGCCGAGGGCCAGCGCTGCTTCGACCGCAAGCGGGCTGCGATCGGCGACCAGCAAGCACAGCGCGGCCGCGACGCCGTCGCCGCCCAAACGCCCGAGCACGCAGACTGCGGCCGGCGCGCCCGGTTCGAGGGGACGCTCGCGCAGCAGCGCGAGCAGTCGCGGCGTCGCCGGGGCCCCGAGCGAGTACACGGCCGGCATTCGCTCGGACCACTCGTGCGGCATGGCCGCGAACAACTCCGCGCACGGATCGGCGACGGTTGCCGGCGCTGCAGCACACGCCGCGCCGAACAGCAGAACGCCCCTGGCGCCGCGCGCGACGAACATCGCGTGCATGTTGGCTCTGCGTGCGCGCGCTGTCGAGCGCGGCGTCATGGCGCGGCCATCAGCCGTTCCCGAAACAGCGCCGGCAACGGTGATTCGTAGGTGACCAGCTCGTTCGTCCGTGGGTGGACGAACTGCAGCGAGCTGGCGTGGAGCAGGTGGCGATCCGGTCCGCTGCCGACGGTCGTGCGCACGTCGCCGCTCTGTTTCACCGCCCGCACGAACGCGACGAACTCCGCGTCGGTGCGCCCGTACAGCTTGTCGCCGACGATCGGGTGCCCAACGCTCTCGAGGTGCACGCGGATCTGGTGGGTGCGCCCCGTGCGGGGTTCGCAGCGCAGCAGGGTCACGTCGTGCCCACGCTCGACCACCACGAAGTCCGTGCTGGCCGGCTCTGGTGCCAGCGCCGCAGCGCCGACTGCCCGCCGCACGGCGACACTGCTCTCTCGCGCCCGGCCGATCGGCTCGTCACAGCGGAAGTCGCCGGCAACGTGCCCGTGCACCACGGCCAGGTAGCGCTTGAGCACGCCCCGCGCGGCGAACTCGTTGGGCAGATGCGCGCGAGCCGCGGCGGTCCGCGCCACGACGCACACCCCGCTGGTCTCGCGGTCCAGTCGGTGCACGAGGCTCAGTTCCGGCTCCCGGCGCTGCGTGCGCAGCAGGTTGATGAGGGTGGCCCGCACGAACGGACCGTCAGCGTGCATCGGCAGGTGTGCGGGCTTGTCGACGACCAGCAGGTCGGCGTCTTCGTGCAGCACGCCGATGCGGTCGTCGACGAACGGCTCGGCGTGGGGGCGCGTGTAGGCGACCTCGGCGCCAGCGCGCAGGCGCTGTCCGGCAAGCGGAACGCCGCCGTCGACGCGGATGCGACCGGCCAGGATCTCGTCAGCCCACTGCGCTCGCGTGTGGTACGGAAAGCGCGCGGCGAGGTAGTCGAGCAGCGATCCACCGCCGGCGTTGCCAGGCACCCGCGATCGCAGGATCAGCGGGGTGGACGGGTCGGCGGGGCGCACACGCCGACGATAACGATCTCAGGCCTTCTCGACCTCGGGGCGGCGGCGGCGGCGCAGCAAGGCGGCGCCAGCGAGGCCGGTGCCCACCAGCAGGAGAGTGCTCGGCTCGGGGACCGGCGCACCGCCCTCGGGGGGCACGTTCGGAGCCGGACCGTTGCCGGCGTTGCCGATGGAACCCGGGCCACCGCTGCCGCTGGTGCCACTGCCGGCTCCCGTCGTCCCAGCGACCGTGCCGTCCGGCGGCAGTTGGCCACCCTTGGTCTCGGGGCTGGTCGTCGGATTCCCGGAACCCCCGCCCGTGCCACCGGCACCAGCGTCAGGCTGGTTGATCGGGGTCGGCGGCGCGGTGCGGGCGAGCGACGTGCCCGCGTGGTCCGCGCAACCGACCAGCAACAGGCTGGCGGTCAGGGACAGGATCGAGAGTTGGCGCATGAATCGAAGCAGGAACGAGTTGCAGGGCAAACGTCGGAGAGCAATCGACGTGCCGAGAGGGTTGGCCTGAGCGGATCTGCGGCGGACGCCGCGCGACCCGCACGCAGTGGTCGGTTGCCGGCCATGACAGCGGCCCCAGGCGGCAAGCAGCCGCGGCTCGATCCTGGACAGCCGCCGCAAGCCCCCGTGAGTTCCGACGAGCGGGCGCGGGCTTTCTGGCCCTCGGCGCCGGCGGAAGTCGCTGGGATGCGACGCGCACGCCGGTGACGACCATGCCATGCGGCGTATCGGGCAAGTCGCAGGAACGCATCGCGTGCCGAGATTCAGACGGCCCGACGACGGGGCGTCGACAGTGCGCATCACCGCAAGGCGGTGAACCACTGCACGGCGCCATCCGGCTCCGCGACCAGCAGGCCCGATGCCACGGCGTACACCGCCGCGTGGCGACTGTTCTTCAGGCGGTAGAGGGGCTCGCCGCCGAGCAGGTCGCGCACCTCGGTGTCTCCGTTCTGCAGACCGACCAGCAGACGATTGCCGAAGCTGGCAGCAGGCCCGCGCCAGTCTTCGCCAGTCGCGGCGACGGCGGCGAGCACCTTCCCGGTGCGGGAATCGAATCGGGTCAGGTGGCGACGGGTCGCGACCCACACGCCGGCCGGCGAAGGCATCGGCGCGGCGATCGTCTCGTCGTCCAAGGCGTGCTGCCACTGCTGCGTGCCCTTCGTCGGATCGATCCCGGCAACCCGGCCGCGCTCGTCGACGACGACCAGGACTCCGAGGTCGATCGTGCCGAGCAGCGAGCCGCTGTCGCCCAGGCCGCGCGTCCACAGCGTCTCGAGCGTGGTGGAGTCGAAGGCCCGCATGCGGCCGTTCTCCCCGATCGCGATCAGGGTCGAGCCGTGGGCGACCAGTCGACCCTCGGCGCGGAAGCCGATCTCGCACTGACGGCGGCTGCGGTCGTTCAGGTCGATCCGGTGCAGGGTGTTGCGGGTGTCGGCGACGAAGAGGAACGACTCGATCAGAGCCGGCTCGACTTCGGTGGGCAGGTTGCCTTCGGTCCACGCGGGCCGACCGTCGGCGATCGAGAACGCCGTCAGGTCGCCGTCGAGCGTGGCGACCAGGGCGAAGTCGCCGTACGCCAGTGGGCGGCTGGGCAGTCCGGAGACGTCGCCGGTCGGGACCGACCAACGGCGCTCGCCGGTCGACGACCAGTGTTGGAGGTTGCCGCTGCGATCCGTCAGCAGCAGCGAGTCGCCAGCAACCGCCGGGGCCCCGGTCACGGCCTTGCCGACGTTCCAACTGCGATCACTCGGCAGATAGAGCCAGCGCGACCACTCCGAGGTCTCCTCCCCGACGACCGTCGTCGTCGCGGACAGGAAGCCCGGCAGTTCGAGTTCGAGGACCGTCGTGTCGGCCGGATGCCGCGCCAGCACCATCGGCGTCTTGCCGACGGGTTGGCCGTTGCATCGCACGGCCGCACCCGAGGGGCTGCTGCGCACGTGCACCGGCAGCCGCACCATCTGCGCGAACGGCACTTCGGGGAACGCGAGCCGCAAGGCGCGCAACTGCTGCAGGGCCGTCGCATGGTCGCCGGCGGCCGTGGCAGTCTGCAGCGCGTCGAGCAGGCGCACGATCGTCGCGTTGCGCGCGACGCGATCGCGGAAGTGCTCGCGCAGGTCGTCGCTGTTCGAGGGCTGGCGTTCGAGTTCGCGGTAGCGCTCGAGCGCGCCGGCGAAATCGTGCTCGCGCTCCCGCTCCTGCGCTGCCTTGAACATCGGATCGAGTTGGCGTTGGTGCTCGTTCCGGGCGACCGCCTCGGCATAGGCCGCGTGCAGTTCGCGCGCGCGGCGGAAGGCCGGCCCATGCGCTGCCGGCAACCGCTGGCATCGATCGCGCAACGCTTCGGGCAGGAAGGTGGGCACGCCGTCGGCGAGCAGCGCTTCGATCTCGAAGTAGAGCTGCAGCGCCAGCGGCGAGCAGGCCGCCTTCAGGGCGCGCTGACCTTCGAGAACGACCGCGCTGCCGAGCATGGCATCGGGCGGCGGCGGCATGTGCGATGCGATCCCCTTGCCGACCTGTTCGAGGGTCTGCACGGCGGATTCGAGGCGCGCACTGGCCGCCTCGGCCATCTCGGCACGAGCCTCCGGTTCCTGGGCCATCGCCTCATAGGTCGCGAGCGCCTGGCGCAGTTCGCCGCTGTCCATGTGGCGGGACGCGGTGGCCAGCGCGCTGCTGATGCGTTGCCGCAGGGCCGACTGCGTCTTCGTGCGACGCTCCGTCTCGGCGTTGCGGATCGCGTGGTCCAGGGATTCGGTGCTCTCGCACGTACCGATCTCGTCCGTCAGCGCCGTGAATCGGGCTCGGGCGCCAGCGACGTCGTCGCGGCCCAGCATCTCGGTGATGTCACGATCCGCACTTTGGTACGCGGTGGCCCAGGTCTGTTCCCGCCACCAGACCACGCCCATGCCGGCGACGCTGACCAGCACGATCGCGGCGACGACGATGCGCAGGATGCGGTCGAAGCGGGTCCGCCGGCGATGGGCGAGCAGCTTGCGCACGTCCTTGCGGCTGCGGTCGAGGCGCAGCAGCGCCGACCAGGCTTCGTTCGCCTGCTGGGTCTCGCCGCGCGCATCGAGCGCCTGCGCGAGTTCCTCGATCACCCGCTTGGCGCCCGGCAGGTCGCGATCCCGCTGCCGGGCGCGCACCTCGCGTTGCAGCATCGCCGGGGACAACGGTCCCGCGGCTCGCGCTGCCGCGATCATCTCGAGAGCCGGAGCCGGTTGGTTGGCCTCGACCATCGCGTCGAGCAGGTCGAGCGTGATCTGGTCGAGTTCCGCGGCCCCGCCGGGAACATGTTCCACCAGCAGCCCCCGCAGGAACGTGAGCGTCGGCAGGTCGCGAGGCGCGAGCCGCCGAGCCGCCCGCGCCAGGTCGAGCGCCCCTTGTGAGTCGAACAGCCGTTGCGCCGCGGCCAGCAGGAGACTGCCGGCCTGACGACGTTCGCCGAGTTGTTCGAGCACGGTCGCCATGCCGCGCAGCGTGTCGACCGCACGCTCCCCGGAACGGTCGCGCAGGCACTGCAGCGTCAGCAGGGCGCGCTTCTGCGTCTCGCTCGTCGCCTGCTGCTTCGCCACCGCCAGCATTGCGGCGTCGTCGATATTCTCCACCAACCCCTGCCGCACGAGATCCCGCGCGGCGCGAGCGACGTCGAACAGACCGTCCGGCAGCGCCTGGGCGATCTCGCGGTAGGAAGCCGTGCCGCTGATCGTCGTCCAGACGGTGCGATGGAGTGCGGGCGACTCTTCGGCGAGTTGCGTCTCGGGGACCCGAGCGGCGACTTCGTCGAGGCTGCCGAGCGTCTCGTGGATTGTCTCCCACTCGTCGGAACGGCGGGCGACCTCGAGCAGCAGGCTGCTGATCTCGTACTCGGCGCCGCCCGTCAGCGCGCGGCTGAGCCCTTCGCTGGGCGGCCCCTTGAAGAACTCGAACGAGCCGTGCTGCCAGGTGAACAGCGCGAACAGATCCTCGGCCGTCTGCCTCGCCAGCAGCTCGTCGATCGCCTCCTGCGTGACGCTGCCTTGCGCGACGAGTACTTCGCCGAGCAGCCGCTTCTCGGTGCGCTGCGCGACCAGGGCCGCCTTCAACTCTCCGAGACCGATCAGCCCCGCGTGCAACAGGCACTGTCCGAGCCGCCGGACCTGGAGACGGTTGGGGAGGTGGATGCGCACGAACCCATCGCGGCAGTGGATCTGCCGTTCTTCGAGGGGGTTGCGCACTCGCAGCACGCCCTCCATCTTCGACATCGCCAGCGTCTGGAAGATGTCGGCGAGGTTGATCTGCTCGAGATCGCCCCGCATCGTCACTTCCCGACCGGGCACCCCCTCGAGTTCCGCTGCCGACACCTCGGCCGTCTCCGCGGCCGCGGCGTTCAGCAGGAACTCGACTTCGGCGTCGGTCAGGAGCTCAGTTTTCTCGGACATGCGCAATCCCCGACGATGTCCAACCGCTTCCCGCTACGAGCAGTGGTGGAACCGGATCTCGAGGCTCTTGGTTATCGGCCTGCTGGTCGGGGCGGCTGAACGCATGCCGGGCCAGGACGGTGGCGCCCATGCCGTCGACGGTCCGGGCTGGATCACCGGCCGCGACGAGGCGCTGTTCGACCGATTCCGCCGGTTGCTGACCTCGGCGTCGACCGCCGACATGGCTGCGGGTTGGCAGCTCGCGGCGGATCTGGGCCGGCCCGCCGTACCGTTGCTGTGGGAACTGCTCGAGTCCGAGAAGGCGAACGTGCGGCCGCGCCTGGTGATGCTCGGCGCTGCGTCGCTGGCCGGCGGACTGCACGAGGACGCCCGGCTGTTCCGCTGGCTCGCGCAACCCAAGCCGCGCCTCGAAGAACGCACGCTCGCGGCGATGCTCGTGGCGTTGGGGCCCGAGCGACCTCGGCCGATCGACGACTTCTGGCCGACGTTCCTCGCAGCGACGAAGACGCCGCCACGCCTGCTGGCCGTGGCGGTGACGATGGCGGCGGTGCGCGTGCCAGGCGCAGTGGCCGCTGCTCCGGCGTTCGATCTCGACGACGCCGGTGCCGCTGCAGCGGCGTCGTTCGCGGGACTGCCGCTGTCGCCGTCGGTGGCGGCGAAGTTCTGGCAACTGCGCGCGCCCGAGCGCCATGCCGACCTGGTCTGGCGCGGCGGCCTGCTCGGCGCGGCCCGTGCCGGGCAGTCGGGCGACCCGATGCGGCAACGCGCGCTGGACGTGCTGGCGATGCCGGGCGAGGCGATGGCCGCGGCGCGCGACACGGCGATCTGGTTCGCCGCGACGGCGGGCGAACTGCGCAGCGATGGGCCACGGCTCGATCTGCAGCGGCTGCGCACCGCATGCGGTCATCCGCCGACCGCGTTGGCGTTCGCGGAGCAACTCGGGCCCGACGCGCTGCTGCGCGATGAACAACCCGAACGGTTGGCGGTCGCCTACGCCTTCGCGCATCCGGTGGCGCGGATCCTGGCGCAGCGCGACCGTTGGGCGGCGCAGCCGTCCGTGCGCGCGCACGTCGCGGTGGCGCTCGCGTTCCGCCTGGCGGGCGAAGCATCTCCCGCTGCCGTCGCCGTCGACGACGTGCCAGGGCTGCCCGAGTGGCAGCTGGTTCGCGCCGCGGCCGGCGTTGCCGTCGATCGGGAGGCGTCGTGCCGCGACTCTCGCCTGACCGCGGCGATCCGGTTGGTTGCCGACGGACGGCTCGAACGGCGCGCGCTGCGGCCGTTGCTCGAAGAGACGCTGTGGCGATGGGGCAGCCATCCGCGCTGCGGCGTGTTCGCGCTCGAACGGCTGCTGCTGCGCGACGTGCTGCTCGCGGGCAGCAACCCTGGGGGCCACAAGTACCAGCCCTCCGTGCGTCCCGACCAGCGCTACATCCCGAGCGGTCTCGACCGCGATGACGGCTTCTTCACCGTCGCCGTGGCGCTGTTCGACTTCCTGCAGGCGCCGCGCGCGCCGATGCCGGCCGAACACCGACTGCCGAACTGAACCGGCGCCGTCAGCCCGCGGCGAGCGACGCGAGCACGGCGAGGGCCTGTCGCACCTCGGCTGCCGTCGTGGTGTCGCTCGTGCTGACGCGCACCGTGCCGCCGCGAGCGGTGCCGAGAGGTTCGTGCAGCCACGGCGCGCAGTGATGCCCGCTGCGCACGTCGACGCCTGCGCCGGCCAGCACGGCAGCGATCTCCGCCGGATCGAGGCTCTCGTGCACGAAGCTGCACAGCGGAACGCGCTGCGGCGTCGCGACCGGCAGCAGGCGGAATCCCGGCAGCGACTGCAACCCGAGGGTGAACTGGTCGAGATGGGCGAGCGCCTGTTGGAGCTTCCGGGCGGGCGGCAGTTCGCGCAGCGCGGCGGCGAGCCCGAAGATTGCCGGCGTGTTCGGCGTGCCGGCCTCGAAGGCCGCCGGCCACTCGGTCGGGTGCACGTCGCGGGCAACGCCCTGGCCGGTGCCGCCCTGCTTCTGCGGCGCCAAGGGCATCGCCGTGGCAACGAAGCCGATGCCCGGCGGGCCGCCGAGCGCCTTGTGGCCGCTGGCGATCACGACGTCGGCGCCAACGCGGAGGTCGAGCAGGCCCGCGGTCTGGCTGGCGTCGAGCACCGTCGTCGTGCCGTGCGCCCGGGCCACGGCGCAGATCGCCGCGGCGTCGAACGCAGCCCCGGTCACGTTGCTCGCGTGCGTGAACACCAGCACGTCGGCGGCCGAGCGCGCGAGAGCCTCGGCGACGGCGGCCGCCGTCAGGGCGCCGTCGCGCGGCGGCAACACCTGCACCTCCAGACCGCGTTCGGCCTGCAGCGCACGCAGCGGGCGCGCGACGGAGCTGTGTTCGAACGCGGTGGTCAGCACCCGCGCGGGCCGGCGCAGCAGCGCTCGCAACGCGAGGTTGCAACCCTCGGTCGCGCCGCTGACGAACGCCACGCGCTCGGCCGGCAGTCCGACCATGCGCCCGATGCTGGCGCGCGCGAACCCGACTTCGTGCGCCGCCAGCCCGCACCGCGACGACGCGCCGCGAGCTTCGCTGACGCCGACGTCGGAGAACCAGCGCTGCACCGCCGCGAGCACCGCGGCGGACTTCGGCCAACTCGTCGCCGCGTGGTCGAGGTAGGCCACGACTCAGCCTCCGATCCAACGGTCGTAGAGGGCGCGGGCGCGCAGCGGATCGCGCACGCCGAACAACAACGCCCGACCGCCGGCGAACACCGAGATGCGCACGCCATCGACGACGAACCGCAGCAGGTGGGCCGTGCGCTGCAGGTCGTCGACGAGTCCACGCAGTCGCTGGGCAAGCTCGCCGAGATCGACGGTGGTGCGAGGGCCGGGATCGACCTGCACCGCATCGCGGCCGCACAGAGCCACCGACGCGGCCGGCGCTTCCGCGAGGGCCGGGAACTGCCGGAGGCCGCAGGTGGCGCACGCCGGATCGGCGGCGCCGCGCATCGGCAGCACGGCGTAGCTGCCGCGCCAGACGTCGGCAGTGAACACGCCGGTGGTGACCGCGGCGGGATCCACCAGCAGCTTCAGCGTCTCCGCGACCTGGAACGCCGCGACCATCGCGATCGCGGGCGCCAGGATGCCGGCGGTCTCGCAGTTGCCGACGTCGCTGCCGATGGGCGGGTCCGGCCAGAGGCAACGCAGGCACGGTCCGCCGGGCCGCACGACCATCGCGGCTGCCTCGGCGCCGACCGCGCCGGCGTAGATCCAGGGCACGCGGGCCTGGGCGCACCAGTCGTTGAGCAGGTACCGGGTCGCGAAGTTGTCGGTCCCGTCGAGCACGACGTCGGGGCGCGCGGGCAGTCCGGCGAGGAACGCGGGCCCGCACTGGGCGACGTGGGCGTGTACCCGGCAGTCGCGGTTGATCTCGTGCAGCCGCGCGGCCGCGGCGATCGCCTTCGGCGTTCCGGCTGCGGCATCGGCCTCGGTGAACAGCACCTGACGCTGCAGGTTGCTCCACTCGACGATGTCGCGATCGACGAGACGCAGCTCGCCGATTCCGGCCCGCGCCAACGCTTCGGCAGCGTGCGTGCCGAGCGCGCCGCAGCCGACCACCATCACCTGCGCATCACGCAGGCGGGCCTGACCAGCGGCGCCGAAGCCGGCGACGCGTTCCTGGCGGCTGTAGCGATCCACGGGCGGGGGAGAGGAGCCAGGCACGCCCGGACAGCCGGGTTACTTGGCGAAGTAATCGCGGTTCGTCTGCGTGAAGTTCTTCCACTCCGCCGGCAGATCTTCTTCCGCGAAGATCGCCTTCACCGGACACGCGTCGACGCACAACGTGCAGTCGATGCAGTCGTTCGGATTGATGAAGAGCTGCGGGTCGGCGTCGGTGCCGTGGATGCAGTCCACTGGGCACACGTCGACGCAGGCCTTGTCCTTCACGTTGATGCAGGGTTGGGCGATGACGTGCGTCATTTCGGCTTGGCTCGAGGTCGGCGAACGGAAAGTCCGGCCAGCCTAGCGGCAGCGGCGAGCGATGCCACCGTGCAGCGCTCGGGAACGGCGCGTCGCAAGCGTGGTGCGAGAGCAGGGACTCGAACCCTGAAGGGCTTGCGCCCGCGGGTACCTAAAACCCGTGCGTCTGCCAGTTCCGCCACTCTCGCGGCCGGGTGCGCAACGTAGCGACAGTCCGGGGATCGGCAAGGCTCGGATCGGGACGGCACGGCCGTCCGCGCTTCCAGCCCGGCTGCGTCGCCGGTCGATCACGGTCGCATGGGCGCCGATTCGCGGCCCCCGGGTTCCGCAACCATGACCAGCATTCATTCGCATCGTTCCCATTCCTGGCCTGCCATCGCTCTGCTCGCGCTCGGCGCCGCCTGCGGCTCGGGCGGCGGCGAGGTCGGCGGCAGCGGCGGTGGTGGCGATCCAGGCTCCGGTGGCGGCGGGAGCGGCCCTGGCGGCGTCGGTAATCCGCTGTCGGTGGTGCTCGATTTCTCGGTCGTCAACGAGGCGACGACATCGCGCACGGAAACCGTCTGCGCCTCGGTGCCGTTCCCGGCGACCGGCTATCCCGTCTCGCAACTCGGCAACCTCGTCGTCAGCGGCCAGCAGACCGCCTGGCTGCCGCTGCAACTCTGGGCCGATGGCACGGTCAAGGTCGCGCAAGCGCAGTTCACCGACACGTTCGCGGCCGGCCAACGCAAGGACTACGTGGTCGCCCGCGACGAGGCGTCGCTGACGGGCGCCTTCACGCGCAACAACTGGGTCGCGCAGCTGTGGAGCGGCCTGCAGTTCGGGGCGGAGGTGCGCGACACCAACAACGTCGCCTACCGCGGCATCGCCAGCGGTGCGGGCACCGTGCTGCAGTCGACGCCGCTCGTGGAGACGCGGCGGTATCGCACCTACCACACGGTCGTGCCCGGCCAGACCGGCATCGGCCGCGACTACCTGACGTCGACGTTCTACGTGACCGAGTACCGCGACATGCCGTTCGTGATCGTCGACTGGATCCTCGGCAACGACTACCTCGGCGCCGACGCGATCCCGGCGGGCAACACCGACCCGAACCTGCGCGCGCTCGGCACCGTCGACGTGCGGCGGGCGACGTTCATGGCCAAGGGTGCCAGCGGCATCCTGCCGTACCGCGCCTCGACGGAGGGCATCGGCGCCTTCGAGTCGCTGAGCGACGGCTTCGGCGGCTACCGCGTGATGACGGACACCTACCTGAGCGACGCGCAGACGCGCCGCTACCGGTTCCTGCTGCGCATGCAGCCCGCGGGTGCTTCGCCGGACGAGGCGGCACGCTGGGTGACGAACGCCAATGCGATGATGCAGAAGCCGCTCTACGCGCTCGCCTCGCAGCTCGCCTGGCAGCAGACGGAGGCCGCGGGCCTGCTCGGCGGTCCGATCGCCGGGCCCAGCGACTCGGCGGCCCGTGCGCGCAGCGAGTACGACTCGTGGGCGGGCTACAACTGGTTCGGCACGTGGGGCGGGCGCGGCGACGCGCTGGCGACCGCGACCACCGGCACCCCGCGCAACCATGCGCTGAGCCCGGAACTGGCGCATGCGATCCAGGGCGGGTGCCATGTGCTGCTGCAGAAACTCGAGCAGATGGCGTGGGCGCAGGCGATGCGGCCGTACCACCTCTGGAACCTGCAGGTCGGCGCCGAGCAGCAACTCTGCCTGTGGGGCGGCACGCCGTTCCTCGCCGTGCCCGGCGAGTCGTTGGGCCGCCGCGCGATTCGCGACGCGGATCCGTGGCCGCAGTACCGGACGCTGAGCCAGGGCCAGCCGTTCGCGCACGGCTGGGAGCCGTTCGACCACGAGCACTGGAGCACCGACCTGCTGTTCGACTACTGGACCGTCAGCGGCGACGCGTGGGCCAAGGAAGAACTGCGCCAACTCGGCCAGAGCCTGAAGGGCCTGATGCGCATGACCTACTACTTCACCGCCGGTATCCAGCCGGTGCGCGCCGAGGGTTGGTGCATGCAGGGCTTCGCGCAGTGCTACCAGGCGACGCGCGACGAGTCGCTGAAGCAGTACGCGATGCGACGCGTCAACGAGATCATCGAGGTGCAGCGCAAGAAGAACCATGCGAGCCGGGCGATGACCTGGCAGCAGAACTACCCGAACACGCAGTACCCGCTGAACCACGAGTTCTTCATGCCCTGGCAGCATGGTGCCGTGCTCTACGGGTTCCTCGGCGCCTACCGCGCGTTCGGCCAGCCGATCCTGCTCGACATCGCCGAGGACGTGGCGACGACGGTCGCCTACTCGTGGGTGACCAACGTCAACTCGCCGCAGTTCGGGCTGGTGGCGCAGGGTCTGCGCTACTACGTGCCGGCGACGCACAACGGCGCCCAGGTGCCCGCGAACCACTGGGATGGGCTCCCGGTCGGCCCGCATCTCGGCGACGCGCCGCTCGGCGGCGCCCATACGTTCTTGATCGGGGGGCTCTACCACCTCGCGAGCATGACGACCGACAACGCCGTGCGCACGCAGGCGCTCAACTACGGCAACCAACTGCGCGGGCCACTCTCGGCGATGAACCGCTGGAACAAGTGGAACTACAACATCCCGTACTGGTACGCGCAGTGATCAGGCGGGGCAGGGCCAGCGAACGCTGCGGCCGCAGCCGCAGTGATGGTCGCCGGCCGGCACGACGCCGGCCGTAGCGCGCGCCACGACCTGGCCGCAGCGGCAGACGAGCCCGGCGAGGCGCGCCGGGTTGCCGATCACCAGCGCGTGCGGCGGCACGTCGTCGGTGACGACGCTGCCCATGCCGATCATGCAGAAGGCGCCGAGCTCGAGCCCCGGACCGATCGTCGCGTTGGCGCCGATGGTGGCGCCGTCGTGCACGCGCGTGCGCAGCGTCGCGGCCGTCGGTTCGCTCGTCAGCAACGAACGCAGCTCGGGGTCGGTCGCGCGCGGCAGCAGGTCGTTCGTGAACACGACGTGGGCGGCGATCATCACGCCGTTGCCGATCGTCACTCCGGCGCAGACATAGACGCAGGCGTTCAGCTTGCAGCGGTCGCCGATCGCGACGTCGTAGGCGACGTAGGTCTTCTCGCCGACGATGCAGTCGGCGCCGATCCGCGCGCGCGCGCGAACGTGCGCGCCGTCCCAGACCGCGGTGCCGGGGCCGAGCACGACGCCGTCTTCGAGGATCGCCGTCGGATGGACGCGCACGGGTCGTGGGGTCATGACCGGTGGGTCTCCGTGTTGGCCGTCGGCACGGCGATCCAGCGCTCGGACGCGGCGGATCGGTAGGCGCAGTCGACGACGACGACGGACGCGAGCGCGTCGTCGTCGTCGATGACCGGGCGCCGTTCGCCGCGCACGCAGGCGGCGAAGTCGAGCAGTTGGCCGCGGAACGCCGCGACCTTGTCGTAGCCGCAGCCGAAGACCTGCCATTCCCCACCGGTCGTCTTCCACCGCGAGCTGCGCCAACCGATCTCGAGCGTGCCGCGCGTGCCGTGGATGCGCACGTAGGCATCGGTCTCCTTGTGCACGCTCCACGACAGGTCGATCGAGCCGAGCGCGCCCGAGACGCTGGTGAACAGGATGCGGGCGGTGTCCTCGACCTCGATCGCCTGCGCGCGCCGGCCGAACTGCGCCTGCACACGCGCGATCGGACCGAGCAGGAAGCGCGCGAGGTCGACGCTGTGGCAGCCGTTGTCGATCAGCACGCCGCCGCCGCTGATCGTGGGCACGGCGTTCCAACGCTTGCTCATGTCGACCGGCGAGCAGAACACGTTCTCGTACATCACGATGTCGCCGCAGCGGCCGGCGTCGAGCAGTTCGCGGGCCTTGGCGACGTCCGGCGTGTAGCGGAACTTGCTCCCCATCATCAGCCGCCGGCCGGCGGCCTTCGCCGCGGCCAGCATCCGCTGCGCGCCACCGACGTCGATCGCCAGCGGCTTCTCGCACAGCACGTGCAGGCCGCGCGCCAGCAGCGCCGTCGTGAGCGCTTCGTGATGCACCGGCGGTGCCAGCACCAACGCGGCCGCGGCCGACGGCCCGCGGCGCTCCCACGTGGCGAGGTCCGGGAACGTTGGCAACGACGCGCACGGTCCGGCCGCAGGTGGCCGGGGATCGACGACGGCACACAGCCGCAGTGCCGGCACGGACGCCAGCGCCTGCACGTAGGCCCCGGCGATCGCCCCCGCACCGACCAGCAGCACGTCGATCGGCTCAGCCACGGCGCAGTTCCTCGACGGCGGCGGCGATGCGCGCGGCAACGTGGCCGACGTGCACGGCCTGGTAGCGCTCGTTGATCGGCAGCACGATGACGTGCTCGAGGGCCTGCACGGCCCCGGGGAAGTCCGCACGCCGGAACAGCGGCTGCGGCTGCTCGCGCCGCGGGTTCTGCTGCAGCGGCAGCCAGGTCACCGGCGAGCGCTTCCAGTCGGCGAACAACTCGCACTCGAACGCGGGCTTCTGGATGTAGCGCGGCACGCACGCGATCCCGGCCTGCTGCATGCGCTTCCCGAGCGCGATCGCCCCGCCCGGCACGACCGCGGGATCCACCTGGAACGCGAACTTCCACCACGAGTGCGTGCCGTGCGGCGGGTCGCCGGGCAGCGTGAGCCCGGGCACCGCGGCGAGCGCCGTGCGCAGCGCTGCGGCAACGTCACGCCGCGCCTGCACCACGTCGTCGAGCTTCGACAACTGCGCGCACAACACCGCACCCTGCAGTTCCGTGAGCCGGTAGTTGAGCGCGGGGAAGTAATGGTCGGGCTTCGGATCGCCGTAGCCCCAGGCCTTGTTCACGAACAGGAACACGCGCCGCGCGAGCTCCGGGTCGTCGGTGACGACGATGCCGCCCTCGCCGCTGGTGATGTGCTTGCCCTGTTGCAGAGAGAACGTGCCGAGCGTGCCGAGCACACCGACCTTGCGGCCGCCGTGGGTGGCGCCGAACGCCTGCGCCGCATCCTCGATCACCGGGATGCCGCGTTCGGCCGCGAGGGCGAGGATCGGGTCCATCGCGCACGGCGAGCCGAACAGGTGGGTGACGACGATCGCGCGCGTGCGGGGCGTGAGCGCACGTTCGATCGTGGCTCGCGTCACGTTCAGGGTGCGCGGCTCGACGTCGGCGAACACCGGCACCGCCCCTTCGTACAGGATCGGTGTGATGGCACCCATGTCGGTGATCGGGGTGGTGATCACCTCGTCGCCGGGCTGCAGGCGCAGGGCTGCGATCGCGCAGTGCACCGCCGCGCTGCCCGACGCGCAGGCGATCGCGTGCTTGCTGCCGAGCCACTTCGCGAACCGCTGCTCGAACGCCGTGACGAACGTGCCGCGCGTGCTGTTCAGCGTGCCACGCTGCAGGACGAGCGCGACCAGGGCGGCTTCCTCGGCGCCGAACGTCCGGCCGCTGGCGTCCGCATCGCTCGGCAGCGAGACCGGCCGGGGCGGCGCTGGCGCCAGCAGCACGTCGGCGATGCGCGCAGCGGCGCCCGTTGCGGCGGCAACTGCGCCGCCCGGCTGCGCCACGGCCCACTGCACGGCCGCCGCGAGTGCGGCGTGGCCGGGATCGGGCTGACGCACGAGTCCAGTGGCGACGGCGGGCGGCCACAGTTCGCGATGCGGCAGCACGACGCAGGGAGTGCCCATCGCCGCGGCCAGGCGCTGGTGGCCGACGCTGTCGGTGACGATCGCGCGGGCGCGAAGGGCGGCGCCCAGTTCGGCCTGCGCGCCGCGGCCGACGACTTCGATGCCGACATCGAGGACATCGGCGGCGACACGGGCCGGAAGACCCGCCGCGGCAACGGCGGCACGCAGCGCGCCGGTCTCGGCCGGCGAGACCTCGTCCACATGTTCGAGGCCGAGCCACAGTCCATCGCCGGCGGCCGCCGTCGACGCGTTGCTCGCCAGCGCCTCGGCGACGAGATCGCCAACCACGTGCACCGCGTCGTGCGCGATGCCGGCCCGCAGCAGCGCGCGCGCTTCGTCGGCACCGGCGACGCAGTGCTCCGCGGCGAGCGACTCGATCACGACTTGGTCCGGACGTCGCGAGCCCGGGAACGGCCGCCCGCCGCTGTCGAGCATGACCACACGATGTCCCGCGGCGCGTGCCGCGTCGGCGACGAGCGGCGTCGCCAGGGCGAGGCCACACACGACCACGACTCCCGGACGCTGCGGCAGTTGCCCGACGAGGAACTCCGTGAGGCGAGCGAAGTCCGCTGGCTCGGCGTGCGCGGGATGCGCATGGGCCGCGTCGCCATCGCCGAGCAACTCGCGCAGCCCGGGCACCTCGTGCGCCGAGGCGGCGAAGACCAGCCGCAGCGGCGCGCCGCGCGCCCGCAGTTCGCGCACGACCGGGACCAGCAGGAACGCCGAGAAGCAGTCGCCGACTGCGAGGAGCACCGTCAAGCGTCGCCTACCCCGGACCCGGCTGCTGGTTGAGGCGCACGGCGACGACGCTGAGCAGGTCGTTCACCTGCTTCTCGATGCGGTTCACGTTGGCGACGTTGTCGAGCACGATCGCCTTCTTGGTGGTCGCCGGCTGGAAGATCAGACGCCCGCTGCGCAGCAGCAGGAACTCGACGACGTCGTAGATCTCCTTGTTCATCTCGAGCCCTTCGGTCGACCAGCGCTGCACGTCGCCGAGGTAGCCGTGGTGGTGCAGGATCTCGCGCGCGTTGACTTCGTAGTAGTGGAAGCGGCTGTTGACGAAGACGACCAGCAGCAGGAACCCGAGCCCGGCGGACAGGAAACCGAAGAAGTGGGCGTTGACGCGGATGTCGATGCCGCCGAACACGCGCCCGAGGTAGCCGACCAGTTCGATCTTGGTGTTCAGCCACAGCACCAGCAGCACCACGGCGATCACCGAGACGACGATCGTGATCGACTTGATGCGCGAGAAGTCGAACGAGAAGACCAGCAGGTTGAGCAGCAGCACCAGCATGAAGGTGTTGCCGATCGCCTGCGTCGACACGCCGTTCTCGCTGCTGATGCCGAGCCAGGTGAGCAGCCAGAAGATCGTGGCGACGACGAACGTCGGGTAGAGGAACACGATCTTCGGCCACGGCCGGATGATCACGCTCTCCGGCGGGCGCCCGGCGCTGGCCGTGGTGGAGACGGTGGGGGCGGTGGGTTCCGGAATCGAACTCATGGTCGTTGGCGGCGCCCGGGAAGAACCGTGGAAGCGCCGGCCCCTGCTACGGGGCGCGGGGCGGAGGATTGTGGAGCGCTCGTCGGGCTTTGGCCAGCGCCGAGCCGCCGCCCGCGGCCGCGGATGCGCCTCAGGCGTAGTCGCTGACCGGCGGGCAGGCGCAGACCAGGTTGCGGTCGCCGTGCACGTCGTTGACCCGGCGGATCGGCGGCCAGTACTTGTGCTCCTTGGTCCAGGGGGCTGGATAGGCCGCGCGCTCGCGCGAGTAGCCGTGCTTCCATTCGGCGGCGGTCACCATCTCAGCGGTGTGCGGCGCGTTCTTCAGCGGGTTGTCCAGCTTGTCGAGCTTGCCCTGCTCGATCTCGCGGATCTCCTGGCGGATCGCGATCAGCGCGTCGCAGAAGCGGTCGAGTTCGGCCATCGACTCGCTCTCGGTCGGCTCGATCATCATCGTGCCGGCGACCGGGAAGCTGATCGTCGGGGCGTGGAAGCCGTAGTCCATCAGGCGCTTGGCGATGTCGCCGACCTCGACGCCGCTGCTGCCCTTGAGCTGGCGCACGTCGACGATGCACTCGTGGGCGACCATGCCGTTCTGCCCGGTGTAGAGCACCGGGAAGTGGTCGCGCAGGCGGCTGGCGACGTAGTTCGCGGCACAGATCGCGACCTGCGTCGCGCGGCGCAGGCCGTCGGGCCCCATCATCGCGATGTAGGCGTAGCTGATCGTCAGGATCGAAGCGCTGCCCCACGGCGCTGCACTGATCGGACCGATCGCCGCGCTGCCGCCGGTCTTCACCAGCGGATGCCCGGGCAGGAACGGGGTCAGGTGCGAAGCGCAGCAGATCGGCCCCATGCCCGGACCGCCGCCGCCGTGCGGGATGCAGAACGTCTTGTGCAGGTTGAGATGGCAGACGTCGGCGCCGAGGTCGCCCGGCCGCAGCAGGCCGACCTGCGCGTTCATGTTGGCGCCGTCCATGTAGACCTGGCCGCCGTGGTCGTGCACGACCTTGCAGATCTGCACGATGCCTTCCTCGAACACGCCGTGGGTCGACGGGTAGGTGACCATCAGGCAGGCGAGTCGGTCGTGGTGCTCGGTCGCCTTCCGCTGCAGGTCGCCGAGGTCGATGTTGCCGTCGGCGTCGCAGGCGACGACGACGACCTTCATGCCGCACATCGACGCAGTCGCCGGATTGGTGCCGTGCGCGCTCTGCGGGATCAGGCAAACGTCGCGCTGCTCGTTGCCGTTCTTGCGGTGGAAGGCGCGGATCACCGACAGCCCCGCGTACTCGCCCTGGGATCCGGCGTTGGGTTGCAGCGAGCAGCCGTCGAACCCGGTGATCTCGCACAGCCACGCCGACAGGTTGGCGAACAGCTTCTGGTAGCCCTGCACCTGGTCGAGCGGCACGAACGGGTGCAGCTGCCCGAAGCCGGGCAACGACACCGGGTACATCTCGGTCGTCGCGTTCAGCTTCATCGTGCACGAGCCGAGCGCGATCATCGAGGTCGTCAGCGACAGGTCCTTGTGCTGCAGCCGATGCACGTAGCGCAGCAGTTCGTGCTCGCTGCGGAAGCGGTGGAACGTGGGGTGTGTGAGGAACTCGCTGCTTCGCGCCAGGGAACCCAGCCCTGGAGCCGGCTGGTCGACGCGCAACTGCAACGGACTGCCGCCGAACGCCGCGAACAGGTCGTGCAGGTCGCGCAACTCGACCGTTTCGTCGAGGGCGATGCCGAGGCTGCCGTCGCCGAAGTCACGCAGGTTGATGCCCTTCGCCAGAGCCGCCGCCAGCGCCTTCTGAGCACCGTCCTTCGGCCACACGCGCAGCGTGTCGAAGCGGGCGCCGTCCTGCACCCGATGGCCCAGCGCCGCGAGCCCGTGCGCGAGGCACGCCGCCTGCGCCCGCACGCGCTCGGCGATCGCCCGCAGGCCTTCGGGGCCGTGGTAGACGGCATACATGCTCGCCATCACCGCGAGCAGCACTTGCGCCGTGCAGATGTTCGACGTGGCCTTCTCGCGGCGGATGTGTTGCTCGCGCGTGCCGAGTGCGAGCCGCAGGGCCGGCTTGCCGGTCGCGTCGATCGACAGGCCGACGATGCGGCCCGGCAGCTGGCGCTGGAAGTCCTTCTTCGCCGCCAGGAACGCGGCGTGTGGACCGCCGTAGCCGAGCGGCACGCCGAAGCGCTGCGAGCTGCCGCAGACGACGTCGGCGCCCATCGCCGCCGGCTCCTTCAGCACGGTCAGCGCCAGCAGGTCGGCGGCGACGGTGGCGAGCGCGCCGGCTGCGTGCACACGTTCGAACGTCGTCGTCAAATCGTCGATGCGGCCGTCGCTGCCGGGATACTGGCACAACGCGCCGAAGTGGCGGGCGGTGAACTGCGCCGAACGGTGGTCGCCGATCTGCACCTCGATGCCGAGCGGCTCGGCGCGCTGCTGCACGACGGCGATCGTCTGCGGGTGGCAGTTCTGGTCGATGAAGAACGTGTTCGCCTCGTCCTTGCCGTGCAGGCGGTGGCACATCGCCATCGCCTCGGCCGCCGCCGTCGCCTCGTCGAGCAGCGAGCTGTTGGCGACCTGCATGCCGGTGAGGTCGAGCACCAGCGTCTGGTAGTTCAGCAGCGCCTCCATGCGGCCCTGCGAGATCTCGGCCTGGTACGGCGTGTAGGCGGTGTACCACCCCGGGTTCTCGAGGATGTTGCGCTGGATCACGGCCGGGGTCAGGGTGCCGTGGTAGCCCATGCCGAGGTAGCTGCGTAGCACGCGGTTCTGCGCCGCCAGCGCGGTCAGCTCGGCGAGCGCCTCGCGTTCCCCCTGTGCGGCCGGCGTGGCGAGCTCGCCGCGCCAGCGGATCGATGCCGGGATCGCCTTGGCCGTCAGGTCGTCGAGCGACGTGCAGCCCAGCGCCTGCAGCATCGCCTGCAGTTCGTTTTCACGGGGGCCGAGGTGACGCTGTTCGAACTGGTCGCGGCGGGGGAACGCAGGGAGGGTGCTGGACATGGCGTGGCGGCGGGCTGGGGTGGGCCCACCATCGGGGGGAAAGAGGTATAGGCGTCGACGGACCGGCGGAGAAGCGTGCGCATGCGCACGGCGCGGTTGCGCGAACGCCGGGCGCCTGCTTCGTTGCGGCGATGCAGCAGCAGGTGCCGCCGCCGCTGTCGGCCGAGCAATGCGCGGCGTTCGCCGCCGACGGGTTCCTCGGCCCGCTCGACGTGCTCGGGTCGGACGAGGTCGTCACGGTGCGCGCTGCCGTTGCGGACGTGATCGCCAACCTCGAGCGCCACAGCGACCACCTCTACGAGGTCGAACAGGCCTACACCGAGCGGCCCGGCGAAGTCGTCTGCCACTTCCTCGGCGGCTGGCTCGTGCACGAACGGCTGCGCGCGTTGGTGTTCGACCCGCGCCTCACCCGACCGTGCGCCCAACTGCTCGGCGTGAGCCGGCTGCGGTTCTGGCACGACCAGGTGTTCGCGAAGCCGCCGCACCATCCCGGTGTCGTGCCCTGGCATCAGGACTACTCGTACTGGACGCGCACGGCGCCCGCCTGCCACATCACGGTCAACCTGATGCTCGACGACGCCGACGAGGCCAGCGGTTGCGTGCAGTTCGTGCCCGGCAGCCATCGCCTCGGGTTGCTGCCGAAGCTGCCGTTCGATGCGCCGCTCGAAGCGATCCGCGCCCACGTGTCCGAAGACGTCGTCGCATGGCGGCCACGGCCGATGCGCCTGCGCGCCGGCCAGGCCTCGATCCATCACAGCCACGTCCTGCACGGCAGCGACCAGAACCGCAGCGATCGTTGGCGGCGCGCGGTCGTGTGCAACTACATGGGGGCGCACGTACGCGTCGCCGATGGATCGACGCCGCTGCTGCGCGGCGTGCCGCCGCTGCCGACGGGCGCCGTCGTCGACGGCGCGCACTTCCCGATCGTCTACGGGTGACGGGCGGGCTCGGATTCGCCGAGCCCGAGCCTCGTCCTAGAAGGAGCCGAGCGTGACCGTGAACGCGTTGCTGCTGCTGACGGAGACGATCGCCAACGACAGATCGAGCTCGACGCCGCCGAACTGGTGCACCATCGAGGCGCCGATCAGGACGGGGTTCGCCGGGAAGACGTAGGTGACCGAGGCCGCGCCGGCGACCGGCGTCAGCAGGTCGACCACGTCCGGATTGGCCCACAGCGTGCAGCCGGGCAGACCCTGGCCGGGGAACAGCAGCGGCAACGGGATTGCGACTGCGGAGAAGCCGACGACCGACGCCGCGACGCCGAACGCGGGCATGCCGGTCACGTTGGCGCGGTACTGGCCGCCGATCATCGGCAGCCGCGACGTGGTCAAGACGTTCGGCCCGCCGCTGCCCGAGCAGCCAGCACCGGCTGCGACCGCGGTCGACGCGCACGAACTGACGACCCGGGCGATGCGACCCGCGGCATTGCCGTTCGCGGTGCTGAACTCGCCCGCGGCGATGACGCTGCCATGGTCGTCGGCGAGCGCGAGTTCGCTGACCATGCCGTTGCAGCCGCCGGCCAGGGCCTGCCACGTGGTGCCGTTCCACAACGCGATGCCGTTGCACGCCACGCCGCCGGCCGAAGTGAACGCGCCACCCGCGACCAGCCCGCCCGTCGGCAGCACCAGCAACGACGTCACCAGGTTGTTGGCGCCCGCGCCGAGGGCCGACCACACCGCGCCATCCCAGCGCGCGACGCGCACGGCCGCGACGCCGCCGGCGGTGATGAAGGAGCCACCGACGAACACGGAGCCGTTCTTCGCCACGGCGACGCTGTTGCCGCCGAAGAGGCCGAGTCCGGTACCGAGGGCGGACCACGCCGCGCCGTTCCAGCGCGCGATGCCGTTGCAGACGACGCCACCGGCCTGCACGAAGGCGCCAGTCGCGAAGAGATCCCCGTTCGGCGCAACCGCCAGTCCACGCACGACGCCGTTGCAGCCAGTACCCAGGGGGGACCACGCGACGCCGTCCCAGCGGGCGATGTTGGCGCAAGGCACGCCGCTGACCGACGAGAACCCGCCGGCCATCACGAGGTCGCCATTGCCGAGCACGACGAGGGCCTGCACCGTCGAGCCGAACACCGCCAGCGGATCCACGCCACCGGCGAGCGGCGACCACGTGGTGCCGTTCCAGCGGGCAACGCACTTCGCCGCCACGCCGTCGACGTTCTGGAAGGTGCCACCGGCGACCAGATCGCCGTTCGGCATGCGCACCATGGCGGAGACCTCGCCGTCAGCACCGCTGCCGAAGGCCGACCACGCCGTGCCGTTCCAACGGGCCAGCCGCGTGGCAGCGACGCCGTTCATGCTGGTGAACCGGCCGCCCGCGACGAGATCGGCATTGGCGAGCACGGCGAGCGACGACACCGTGTCGTTGCCGCCGGTGCCGAACGCTGCTGCCGGCCACGAGTACGTGCACTGCGCCGCGACGGGTCGAGCGGCGAGGGCGGTGAGCGACAAGGCCGCGAACAAGACGAAGGAACTACGGTGCATCGTGGGTAGCCGGCGCAGGAAGCCTTCGATCATGCCCGGGATCGCGGCGATGGCCAGATCCCACCACGACGGCATGGCCCGTTCCGCGACGCGGCGGAGCGCAACGGGCGATGCGATGGCGGTCTGTCAGCGACGAGCGGGCGCCAGCGGCGAACGCGCACCGTCCGGGCCGATGCGTTCGGCTCGGACCGGCGCATCGGCAGGGTCGACGGCGAGCGGCGCAACGCCGTGCGACAGATAGCCCGACCCGGCGTGGCGCTCGACGACCCGGCGCCGACCGTCGGCCCACGTCAGCAGCACGCGCGCCCCGATGCCCTGCGGGTTGCCCGGCTCGGCCGGCCACGCGAACGGCAGCGCAACCCTCGTGCGGATGCGGTGGGCGTGCAGCGCGCCGTCGTTGCGCGCGACCAGCACGTCGCAGCCGTCCGCCGCCGAGACCACGACCAGCGACTTGTGGTCGCCGAACTCGACGATGCCGTGCGAATTCGGCGGCACGACCACGAGGCCGGCCGGCGTCGCGCGCAGCACGAGGCCGGTGCCGCCGTCATGACGACCGGTCTCGGGTTCGGGCGAGAAGCTGTTCTGGGCGGCCACGAGCAGGTCGCCATGCACGGCCATCCCGAAGATCGGCGCGATCTGCGCGCGGCGCGGCAGTTCTTCGACGGTGAAGCGACCGTTACCGTCGTTGCGCAGCAGGCTGCTCGCGAGCGTCGTCGCCTGCAGGTGGCCGCAGGAGCCGAGCTTCGCCTCGGTGTAGATGTCCCGCAGCAGCGAGCTCGCGAACTGGTCGTAGGTGGGGAACTTCGTCGCCAGGAACGGCATCGCCTGGCTCGAACAGCTGCGGCCGCGCACGGGCAGCAGGCGTTCGCCCTCGTACTTCGCCTCGACGAGATCGCGCGTGCCGTTGTCGTCGAAGTCGCCGAAGTAGAGGTGCGCGGGATGGTCGGGCCGCGCCTTGTACTTCGTGTTGAGGCCGTGGTTGCCCGCGACGTAGTCGAGGTCGCCGTCGCCGTCGACGTCCCAGGCGCAGAGGCTGTTCCACCAGCCGGTGTGCGCGGCGAGGCCCGCCGCCGCGGTGGCGTCGACGAAGCGCTGGCCCGCGTCACTGCGCAGCAGGCGGATCGGCTGCCAGTGCGCGGCGACGAGCAGGTCGAGCCAACCGTCGCCATCGGCGTCGGTGAACAGGGCACTCGTGACCATGCCGGCCGTGAGCAGGGCGGGGGCAAGTTCCTTCGTCGCGTCGACGAAGCGGCCGCGGTCGTTGCGGTAGAGACGGCTCGGTGGCGCGTCCGGGTAGGCGCCGGGCACGAGGCGGCCCGCGACGAACAGGTCGAGGTCGCCGTCGCGATCGAAGTCCGCCGCAGCCGCGTGGCCCGACGACTCGCGAACGTCGGGCAGGGCACCGTCGTCGCGCACGAACGTGCCAGCACCGTCGTTGCGGTAGAGCCGGTCGCGCAGCACTTCGTCGCCGGACTTCGCCTCGGCCCCGCCGCTGGCGACGAACAGGTCGAGGTCGCCGTCGCCGTCGTGGTCGAGCCAGAGCACGCCCAGGTCCTCGCTCGCGGCGTCGCGTTGCCACGGTCCGGGTTGCAGCCGCCAGGACGCCCCGTCGGCCAGGAACAGAGCACCCGCCTGGCCGTGCGCCCCGCCGACGAACAAGTCGTCGTCGCCGTCGCCGTCGGCATCGCCGAGCGCCATGCCGGGGCCGAGCCGCGAGACGCCTGCGGGCAGCAGCGGCTGGGCCTGGTACTCGTCGAAGTCGTTCTCGCGGTGGCGGAACGGTGGCGCAGTCAGACCAACGAACCAGCTGGCGGGCGGCGGCACGAGTTGTCTCGCTGGCGGTGGGGCGGGCGGCTCGGTGATGCGATGGCGCTGGCCCGCCGGCACGTCGGCGAACGTCTGCACGTGGCCCGACGGCCACTGCACGCGCAGTTCCTTGGCGCTCGTCGCCGTGCCGAGCCCGAAGTGCAGTTCGGGGTGCTGGCCGGAGAGGTAGCCGCGGGACAGCCAGTTCTCGCGCACGATCGTCGTGCCGTCGGCGAGCGTGGCCGTGACGCGCGCGCCGATGCCGAAGCGGTCGCCGTGCTGGCCGCGCAGCGCGACGGTGAACGCGTGGCCGTCGGTCGTGCGGTTCTCGTAGACCGTCGCCGGCTCGTTCCAGTTGTTGACGACGACGTCGAGGTCGCCGTCGCCATCGAGGTCAGCGAGCGCGGCCCCGTGCGTGACGGACTCGAGGTCGAGGCCCCAGTCGCCTCCGGTCTTCGCGAACTGCAGGTCGCCGACGTTGCGGAGCGCGAGGTTCTTCTCGGCCACGCGCGGCACGTTCTGGATCGCCTCGATGACGGCCTGCAACCGCCGATCGCGCCACATCGCGTCGAGCCGGAGTTGCAGGTCGGGGTCGGTGTCGAAGCGCGCGATGCCGTTGGTCGCGAAGACGTCGAGCCGCGCGTCGTTGTCGAGGTCGCCGAACAACACGCTCCACGTCCAGTCCGTGCTCGCGACGCCAGCGAGGAACGCCGCCTCCTGGAAGCGCCCGCGCCCGGTGTTGAGCAGCAGCGCGTTGCGCATGCCCTGCGGCGGGTTGGCGTGGAGCAGCACGTCGCGCTCCTCGTCCATGTCGCCCATGAGCACCTTCGCCTTCTGGTGCGTGGTCATGCTCATGTCGCCGACGAGGAAGTCGAGGCGCCCGTCGCCGTCGACGTCACCGGCGTCGGCGCCCATGCCGTAGTAGGCGGTGTGCGGCACCACGTCGGCGGTGACGTTGCGGAACGTGCCGTTGCCCTCGTTGCGCCACAGGGTGTCCGGCGACTCGAGGTCGTTGGCGACGTAGAGGTCGGGCCAGCCGTCGTCGTCGTAGTCGAACCAGGTCGCCGACAGGCCCATGCCGAAGCCGGTGATGCCGCTGCTCGCGCTGACGTCGACGAAGCGGCCGCCGACGTTGCGCAGCAGCCGGTCTTCCTGGCCGGTCGCGAAGCGCTTGCCGCGGAACACCAGGAAGTGCTCGCGCAGCGCAGGCGGCAGGTCCTGGTCGCTCTTCAGCTTGCCGGCCGCCACGAGTGCGGCGACTTCGTCGAGCTGCTGGCGGCTCGGCAGCATCGCGGTCAGGCTGCGCGCGGTGTCCTTGCCGGGCCGCATCGCGACGACGACCTCGCCGGTGCGCGCGAGCTCGGGATGCAGCGCGCGGTTGGTCAGCAGGAACAGGTCGAGCTTGCCGTCGCGGTCGTAGTCGGCGAAGGCAGCCATCGTCGACGCCGCGGCGACGTCGAGGCCAAACCGCGCGGCGTCCTCGCGGAAGGTGCCGTCGCCCTGGTTCACGTAGAGGCGGTTCTTCGCCTCCATGTTGCAGACGTAGAGGTCGAGATCGCCGTCGCTGTCGATGTCGACGAAGGTCGCGCCGGTGCCCCAGGCGTCACCACCGTCGACGTTGCCCGCTGCGACCGTGACGTTCGTCCACTGCCGGACCGCGTGCTGGCGGAAGAGTTGGTTGGGCCCGTCCTGCGAGACCAGGTAGAGGTCGACGAGGCCATCGCCGTCGTAGTCCCCGGCCGCGAGTCCTGCCCCGTTGGTCAGGTAGGTGTAGGTGTTCTCCTTCTGCAGGCGGTTGGTGAAGGCGAAGCCACTCTCGGGACCGAGCGCCCGGAAGCGGGGGCCGTCACCGCCGGCCGCGTTCCGCAGGGGCTCCGACGCGAGGCCGCCGGGCAAACGGTGCTCGGCCTCGTCGCTGCCGCACGCAGCAAGCGCCGCCAGCAGGGCGAGCAGACGGCAGGTTCGGGCGGCGGGGCGAGGGTGCATGCAGTCGTTGGCTGCTGTCGGTTGCGGCGGCGAGGAGCGCCCCATAGAAGATCCTGGGGCGTTCTGTAACCGGGGCGCCCGCTCGTGCCACATTGCAGTGCCGCGAACAAAGGTTTGGTTTTTGTTCGGGTTGTTGCTAGAGTAGCGGTCTCAGTTCACGAACGAGCCCAGGGAGGGCACCCATGATGAAACCAAAAGCCGGCGAATCCACCAAGGCACCCCTGAGCGAGGCGCTGCTCGATGCCCTCGCCGCGATCCAGAAGAACCACGGCGAGGGTTCGATCATGCGGATGGGGGACCGCAACGACGCGCCGATCGAAGGCATCTCCACCGGCTCGGTCGGGCTCGACCTGTGCATCGGCGGCAAGGGGCTGCCGCGCGGCCGCGTGATCGAGGTCTTCGGGCCGGAGTCGTCCGGCAAGACCACGTTGACGCTGCACGTCGTCGCCAACGCGCAGAAGCAGGGCGGCGTCTGCGCGTTCATCGACGCCGAGCACGCGCTCGATCCGCAGTACGCCAAGCGACTGGGCGTCGACCTCGACGCCCTGCTGATCTCGCAGCCGGACAACGGTGAGCAGGCGCTCGACATCTGCGAGACGCTGGCGAAGTCGGGGGCCGTCGACGTGATCGTGATCGACTCGGTCGCGGCCCTGGTGCCCAAGGCTGAGATCGAAGGCGAAATGGGCGACAGCTTCGTCGGCCTGCACGCGCGCCTGATGAGCCAGGCGCTGCGCAAGCTGACCGCGGTGACCGCGAAGACCAAGACCACGCTGATCTTCATCAACCAGATCCGCGAGAAGATCGGCGTGATGTTCGGCAGTCCCGAGACGACGACCGGCGGCCGCGCCCTTAAGTTCTACAGCTCGGTGCGCATCGACATCCGCCGCATCGGCCAGATCAAGGACGGCGAGGAGCCGATCGGCGCGCGGACGAAGGCCACCGTGGTCAAGAACAAGGTCGCGCCGCCGTTCAAGAAGTGCGAGTTCGACATCCTGTTCGCCGAGGGCATCAACCGGCTCGGCGAGATCCTGGACCTCGGCACCGAGAGCAACTTCCTCAAGCGCTCCGGAACCTGGATCAGCTACGGCGACACGCGGCTGGGTCAGGGCCGCGAGAAGGCGCGTGACTTCCTGCGGGAGAACCCGGCCCTGGCCAAGGAAGTGGAGGACGCGCTGCTGTCGTTCCTGAGCAAGCGCGCGGCTCCAGTCGCCACGGCGAATGGGGCGGGCCATGCCGGGAATGCGGACGGCGCAGCGAAGCCCGAACCGAACCGGATCGATCCGGGCAAGCCGGGCGAAGCGCGCCCGATGCCGCCCCGCGCAGTCACGCCGCCGCGGCAGACGAGCACCTCGTAGCGCGCACAGCTTCAGGATCAGGGCAAGGTTCGCTACAACCTTCGCCCCGGTTCGCGAGCCGCCGTCGATTCCGCGGCGGCTCGCGAATGTGAACACCCATGAAGCCGCTGACCGCCGCCGAGATCCGTTCCCGCTACCTGAAGTTCTTCGAGCAGAACGGCCACAAGATCCTGGCCTCCGACTCGCTCGTCCCGGCGAACGACCCGACGCTGCTGTTCACCGGCGCGGGGATGAACCAGTTCAAGGACATGTTTCTCGGCAAGGGCTCGCTGCCGTGGAAGCGCATCACGACGTCGCAGAAGTGCCTTCGCGTTCCCGACCTCGACAACGTCGGCTTCACGGCCAGGCATCACACGTTCTTCGAGATGCTGGGCAACTTCTCCTTCGGCGACTACTTCAAGAAGGAGTGCATCGCGTGGATCTGGTCCTTCTTCAAGGACGTCTGCGGGATCCCCGCGGACCAGATGGTCGTCACCATCTATCGCGACGATGACGAGGCCTTCGCGATCTGGACGCAGCACGTCGGCCTGAAGCCGGAGCGGGTGTTCCGCTTCGGCGAGAAGGAGAACTTCTGGCCGGCGGAGGCGCCGAGCAAGGGCCCCAACGGCCCGTGCGGGCCTTGCAGCGAGATCTACTTCGACAGCAAGCCGGGGCAGCCGCTGCCGGCCAAGCAGGGACTCGAGTCGCTGCCGGACGACCGCTTCACCGAGGTCGGCAACTGCGTGTTCACGCAGTTCGATCGGCAGGAGGACGGCACGCTGAAGCCGCTGCCGCAGAAGAACATCGACGTCGGCCTCGGGCTCGAGCGCATCGCCGCGGTGCTGCAGGGGGCCAAGAACAACTTCGAGACCGAGCTGTTCCGGCCGTATCTCGACCACCTCGCGACGATCACCGGCGTCGCCTACGGCAGCGATGGCAAGCGCGACATCCGCATGCGCCGCATCGCCGACCATGTGCGCGCGATCACGTTCTGCATCGCCGACGGGGCTCTGCCGAGCAACGAAGGCCGCGGCTACGTCGTGCGCAAGATCCTGCGCCGCGCGGCGCGCGACGGCTACGAACTCGGACTGCACCGGCCATTCCTGTTCGAGCTGGTCGATGTCGTCGGCCGCCTGATGGGGGAGCAGTACCCCGAGGTTCGCGAGAACGCCGGCCAATGCCGCGCGGTGATCCGAGCCGAGGAAGAGAACTTCCTGACCGTCTACCGCCAGGGCATGCAACGGCTCGACGAGTTCCTGGCCGCCACCAAGCACCCGGCGGCGGGCCGCGCCACCGACGGCAGCGGCGACTTCGCGTTCACCCTGCACGACACCTACGGCTTCCCGATCGACATCACGCAGAAGGTGATGGAAGAGCGTGGGCACCGGCTCGACGAAGGCGGGTTCGAGCGCGCAATGGAAGCGCAGCGGACGCGGGCGCGCGCGAGCATGGCGACGGCGGACGCGGTGTTCACGGCCAGCGTCGCGGTCAAGCTGCGCGAGGCGAAGTGCGCCCCGACCACGTTCACCGGCTACGACGAACGCAGCACCGAGGGCCGCCTCATCGGCATCGTCGGCGACGGCGACGTCCTGCTGCCGCAAGCGAGCGCCGGGCAGAAGGTGCTGCTGGTCACCGACCGCACGCCGTTCTACGCGCAAGGCGGCGGCCAGGTCGGAGACCGCGGTGCCCTGCGCACGCCGGCAGGCACGGCGGCGATCGCGAACACGACCGCGCTCGATGGCTTCCACCTCCACCACGCCACGATCACGGAGGGCCATCTCGCCGTCGGCGCCGCCGCGAAGCTGGCGGTCGACGAATCGGCCCGATCCGCGACCGAACGCAACCACACCGCGACGCACCTCCTGCACGCGGCCCTGAAGCAGGTCCTCGGCGACCACGTCAGCCAGGCCGGCTCCGAGGTCGCTCCCGAGCGGCTGCGCTTCGACTACACGCAGCCCGAGAAGCCGACCGCCGAGCAACTCGCGCGCGTCGAAGAACTGGTGAACGCGCAGATCCTGCAGGCGAACGAGGCGCTGGCGGTCGTGCAGCCGCTCGCCGCCGCGCGCGCGCAGGGCTTCGTGGCGCTGTTCGGGGAGAAGTACGGCGAGCAGGTGCGCACGCTGCGCGTCGGCGACTTCAGCCGCGAGCTGTGCGGCGGCACGCACGTGCGCAACACCGGCAACATCGGTTCGTTCCGCATCACCACCGAGACGGCCGTGGCCGCCGGCACGCGTCGCATCGAAGCCGTGACCGGCCTCGTGGCGCTCGACCTCGCCAAGGCGGAGCGAACGCAGCTCGCCGCGCTCGCCACGTCGCTCAAGGTGCCCGCCGCGAAGATCAGCGACCGCGTGCAGGAGCTCGTCGACGAACTCAAGAAGGTGCGCCGCGACCTCGAGAAGGCCCTGGCGCCCGACTTCGATGCCGAACTCGCGAAACTCGGGGCCGCGGTGCAACGAAAGGACGGCGCGAACAGCGTCGTGTTCGAGCGCCCGGGCCTGCAGGCGAAGGACGCCCAGGAACTGCTGAAGCGCGCAGTGAAGGCGATCGACCCGCTCGTCGCCGTCGTGTTCAGCACCGTCGACGGCGAGGTGCTGGTCACGGCCGCCGTGAGTCCCTCGCTGGCAGGGCGCATCAAGGCAGGCGACCTGGTCAAGTCGCTCGCTGGCCTGCTCGGCGGGGGCGGCGGCGGCCGCCCCGAGAGCGCCCAGGGCAAGGGCAAGGACACCTCCCGACTGCCGGAAGCGCGCGCGTCGGCCGAGGCTCTGTTCGCTGCGGCGGGCCTGCGCTGACTCCACACCGCGCGGCGGCCGATGGTCGCCGACCGGAGGCCCGGGTCGCGTGATCCCCATGTGCGCGCGGCACTTGCCGCGGCGCACGTGTCAGGCGTTCCCGCGGCGGCAGCGGCGGGACCCGGGGTCTGCGTCGTTGACTTCGAGGACGACCTCCGTAATGTCCTCCGCCCTTGGATTCGCCCGCGGGCTCGGACTTCGGTCCACGGCCTGCCCTGGTGATCCACACCGACTTCCGACCATGGCAAATCCGAAGAGAAAGCTCAGCCGCGCCAGCAAGGGCCACCGCCGTGCGCACCTGGCCCTGAACCGCACCCAGTTGGTCCGCTGCACCCACTGCGGCGCGATGATCCGCCCGCACACGATCTGCAAGGCCTGCGGGCACTACCGCGGCCGGCCGATCCTCGTCGCCGACAACGACTGATCGCTCGCGCGGCGCGGTCCGCCCGGACCGCACGCGCCTGCTCCCCGGGCAGCCCTGCCCACCCGCGCCCAAGGAAGGCCATGACCAAGGTTGTGCTCGACGCCGCCGGCGGTGATCACGCTCCGAAGGAGTGCATTGCCGGCGTGGCGATGGCGATCCAGCGGGGCTTCGTGCGCGGGGACCAGGTCGTGCTGACCGGCCCCAAGGCGGCGATCGAAGACGCGCTGCGCGCCGAAGGGCTGGCGGCGGCGGGCATCTCGGTCCTCGACGCTCCGGACGTCCTCACCGACGCCGACACGCCGACGGACGCGATGCGCAAGAAGCCGCGCAACAGCATCGCGGTCGGCATCCAAGAGCTGAAGGAGAAGCGCGCTGGCGCGTTCGTCAGTGCCGGCTCGACCGGCACCGTCGTCGCCGCCGCCACGCTGGGGCTCGGCTGCCTCGAAGGCATCCGCCGTCCGGCGATCGCAGCGATCATCCAGGGCGAGAAGAACCCGTTCCTGGTGCTCGACGTCGGCGCCAACCCGCAACCGAAGGCCCATCACCTCGCGCAGTACGCGCTGATGGGCGCGGCCTACTACGGCGGCACGTTCGGCATCAAGGACTGCAAGGTCGGCGTGCTGAACATCGGCAGCGAAGAACTGAAGGGCAACACGCTGGTGCGCGAAGCGCGGGCGCTGATGAAGCACCTGCCGATCCGCTTCCACGGCAACGTCGAGGGCGTCGAGGTGTTCTCCGGCGACTGCCACGTCGTCGTCACCGACGGCTTCACCGGCAACGTGCTGCTGAAGGTCAGCGAAGGCCTTGCCGAGTATGTCCTGCGCACGATGTTCGGCTTGATGCAGAAGGCGGCGATCGAACCCGCGCGCATCGGCCAGGTGAAGAAGGAGATCGTGCCGCGCGTCGACTTCTCCGAGTACGGCGGCGCTCTGCTGCTCGGCGTCGACGGCATCGTCACCATCTGCCACGGTCGCTCGCATGCGCCGGCGTTCGCCAACGCGATCGGCTTCGCGATGCGCGCGATGAACGCCGAGGTCAACGACCACATCGTGCAGGCCGTGCGCATGTCCGCAGTGCCGCAAGCCGAGCCGAACGCATGAGCGCCGTCGTCCCCGTCGGCATCGCCGGACTGGGCCGTCACGTTCCCGAGCGTCGGCTGACCAACGCCGACCTCGAGAAGATGGTCGACACGTCGGACGAGTGGATCGTCCAACGCACCGGGATCCGCGAACGACGCATCGCCGCCAGCGGCGAAGTCACCAGCACCCTGGCGATCGCCGCGGCCAAGCAAGCGCTCGCCGATGCGCGCATGGAGCCCGACGAACTCGACCTGGTGATCGTGGCGACGGTCACGGGCGACCAACCGTTCCCGGCGACCGCGTGCCGCGTCGGCCTCGACCTCGGCTGCAAGCGCGCCGGCGGTTTCGACGTCGCCGGCGCCTGCAGCGGCTTCGTCTTCGCGTCGCAGCTCGCCGCCGGCATGGTGCAGTCCGGCCAGGCCAAGAACATCCTCGTCGTCGGCGCCGAGATCCTGAGCCGGATCCTCGACTACACCGACCGCAACACCTGCGTCCTGTTCGGGGACGGTGCAGGTGCCGCCATCTACACGTCGCTGAGCCGAGCGGGACGCGGCGAATTCCTCGGCGGCTCGATCGGCATGGAAGGCGGCGCCGAGAACGTGCTGGCGCAGCCCGGCGGCGGCAGCCGCCATCCGGCGAGCGCCGATTCGGTCGCGCAAGGGCTGCACTTCATGAAGATGGGGGGCACCAAGGTGTTCCGCTTCGCGGTGCGCGTGTTCGCCGACCTCGTGCGCGGCGTCGTCGAGAAGTACGGCCGCGACCAGATCGGCGTCATCGTCCCGCACCAGGTCAACCAGCGCATCATCGAGGCGGCGATGGAGCAGCTCGGCATGCCGATGGACCTGGTGTTCAGCAACATCGACCGCTACGGCAACACGTCCGCGGCGTCGGTGCCGATCGCCCTGCGCGAGGCCTACGACGCCGGCCGGCTGCAATCCGGCAAGCTGGTCGTGATGCCGGCGTTCGGTGCAGGCATGGCGTGGGGCCATCTCCTGCTGCGTTGGTGACCGCCGACCACTCCCCGAAGCCACGACCATGCAGTTCACAGGCAAGACCGCGTTGGTGACCGGCGCCTCCCGCGGCATCGGGCGGGCCGTCGCGATCCAGCTCGCCGCGAACGGTGCGGACGTCTTCTGCACGTCGACCAAGGAGGGCGGCTGCGCCGACACCGTGGCGCAGATCGCCGCGTTGCCCGCCGGCAGCGGCAAGGCCACGGCGCTGGTGTCCGACGTCGCGTCGCCGGCTGCCGCCGACGCCCTGGCCAAGGCGGTGCTCGACGCCGCCGGCAAGCTCGACTTCCTGGTCAACAACGCCGGCATCACGCGCGATGGCCTGTTCCTGCGCATGACCGCGGACGACTTCGACGCGGTGATCGCGACCAACCTGCGCGGCACCTTCCTCGTGTGCAAGGCGTTCGCGCGCGCGATGGCCAAGGCCCGCGGCGGGCGCATCGTCAACATCGGTTCCGTCGTCGGCATCACCGGCAATGCCGGGCAGGTGAACTACGCGGCGAGCAAGGCCGGCCTCGTCGGCCTGTCGAAGTCGCTGGCGCAGGAACTCTCGGGCCGCGCGATCACCGTCAACGTCGTCGCCCCGGGCTTCGTCGAGACCGACATGACCGCCGGCCTGCCGCCCGAGGTTCGGGACGGCATGCTCAAGCAGATTCCCCTCGGCCGATTCGGCAGTCCGGACGACATCGCGCGCAGCGTGGTCTTCCTCTGCAGCGACGCCGCCGCCTACGTCACGGGACAGACTCTCGTGGTGGACGGCGGCATGACCATGTAGCTACGCTGTCCGGCCAACGAGGCTCTCCCTCCAAGCATTCCAACGGCGCCAGGGTTCCCACCCGGCACCAGCGATCTCCCAACGTCCCAAGAGGCAACGAAACGTGTCGAAGGCTGACAACATCCAGGAACGAGTCCACAACATCGTCTGCGAGCAACTCGGTACCACCCGTGACAAGATCACGGCCGAGACCTCGTTCATCAACGACCTCGGCGCCGACTCGCTCGACACGGTCGAGCTGGTGATGGAGTTCGAGGACGAGTTCGAGATCAACATCCCCGACGAGGACGCGGAGAAGATCCAGACCGTCGGCGACGCCGTGAAGTACATCAGCGGCAAGCTGGGCTGAGATCGGCCAAACCGGCCCGCCGGCCGCCGCGTCGGCGTCCGGGCCGCCAACCGCGCGAGCAAGAACGCCATGAGCAGACGTCGGGTCGTCATCACCGGGGTCGGGGCCGTGTCGGCCCTGGGCCTCGACATGAAGTCGAACTGGGCGGCGATGCTGGCCGGCACCTCCGGAGCCGGGCCGATCACCAAGTTCGACACGGCCAAGCACACGGCGAAGTTCGCGTGCGAAGTCTGGCAGTGGAACACCGAGCAGCACTTTCCGAAGTCGGAGAGCAAGCGGCTCGAGCAGTTCACGATGTACTACCTGGTGGCCGCGGCGGAGGCGATGGCGGCGAGCGGCCTCGCTCTGGACCGCGAAGACCGCACGCGCGCTGGCTGCATCCTCGGCACCGGCATCGGCGGCATCAGCGAAATCGAGGCGAGCAAGGTGCTGCAGGTCGAACGCGGCGCCGACCGCGTGAGCCCGTTCTTCATCCCGAAGATCATGGCCAACGCGATGGCGGGCCAGGCCGCGATCCGCTTCGGCCTCCAGGGCACCTGCTACGTGACCTCGTCGGCGTGCGCGAGCTCGAGCCACGCGATCGGCTTGGCGCTGCGCACGATCCAGTGGGGCGAAGCCGACATCATGCTGACCGGCGGCAGCGAAGCAGCGACGACCGAACTCGGCCTCGCCGGCTTCTGCTCGCTGAAGGCCGTGTCGACGCGCAACGGCGACCCCAAGCGCGCCTCGCGCCCGTTCGACAAGGACCGCGACGGCTTCGTGATGGGTGAGGGCGCGGCAGCACTCGTGCTCGAGGAGTACGAACACGCCAAGCGCCGTGGCGCCCCGATCCTGTGCGAGCTCGCGGGCTACGGCTCGACCGACGACGCCTTCCACATCACCGCGCCCAACGAGGACGCCGACGGCCCGTCGCGGGCGATGCAGCAGGCCTTGCGCGATGCCGGCGTCGCCGCGGATCGCGTGCAATACATCAACGCGCACGGCACCAGCACCTTCCTCAACGACAAGATCGAGACCGCGGCGATCAAGCGGGTTTTCGGCGACCATGCGAAGCGCCTGTGCGTGTCGTCGACCAAGTCGATGGTCGGTCACCTGCTCGGCGCCTCGGGGGCGATCGAACTGGCCGCTACGGCGATGTCGATCCGCACCGGCTCGGTGCACCCGACGATCAACCAGGAAACGCGCGATCCGGACTGCGACCTCGACTACGTGCCGAACGTCGCCCGCGAACTTCGCGTCGACCACGCGCTCAGCAACTCGCTCGGCTTCGGCGGCCACAACACGAGCCTGCTGCTCTCGCGCATCTGAAGCATCCGGCCGCGCCGGGCCACGGGTGCCGTTCGACGGCGCCGATCGGCCGACCGCATGCGCGGGTCGGCCATGCGCCGCTGCAGCGTCCGGCGGCGCCAACCGCGACGACCCGTTGCGCAAAGGCGCGACCGCGGCTACGGAGAATCACACACCCAGACGAATCGGCCTCCGTCGGTGAGGCCAGGAGTTCCCGCTTGAAGAAGAAGCTCAAGGATGCGCTGCATCGGTTCAAGGTCGAGACCTTCCGCATGACGCACCACGGTCCCGAGCACCAGGATGCGGTCGCTCGCGAGATCCTCGACCACACCGGCCAGGCGCTGCAGAACGCCTACCACTTCCACTTCGGGAAGGACACGCCGCCGCACCGCGCCGAGATGTTCCAGATGATCAAGTCGGTGACGCTCGAGACGCTGCTGCCGCCGGTGGTCGAGAAGCTGATGCGCCGCATCACCGTGCTCGAGCACCAGAACGCGAGCATGATCAAGCTGCTCGAAGAGCTGATGGAAGGCCTGTCGGAGGAATGAGCACGCGCACGGTGCTGGCCGGCGACCTCGGCGGCACCAAGTGCCGGTTCGCGCTCGTCGGCGAGGATTTCACGGTCCACGCGGTCCAACACGTGCCGACGGTGCGCGAACGCGCGCCGTTCCTGGCCGCGTTCGACCGCGCGATCACGGCGGTGCTCGCCGCGGTGCCGGCCGGCCACGAACGGCCCCGCGCGGCCGGTTTTGGCACTGCGGGCGTGATCCCCCGCGACGGGCGTTCGATCGATCGCGCCCCGAACCTGCCGCTCGACGGCTTCCCGCTCGCGCAGCACGTCGAGCAACGCTTTGGCCTGGCGACCACGTTGATCAACGACGGTCGCGCCAGCGCCTTCGGCGAGTACCTGCGCGGCCATGCGCGCGCCGCGGATCCGCTGCTGTGCCTGTTCTTCGGCACCGGGATCGGCATCGGCCTGATCATCGACGGCAAGCCGTTCGGCGGCGGCAACAACGCCGCCGGCGAGATCGGCCATACCACGTTCCGGCCCGGCGGCCGCCGCTGTCCGTGCGGCGGGCTCGGCCACTTCGAGGCCTACTGCGGCGGTCGGGCGATCACCGAACGGGCCGAGGAGCTGCTCGGCAAGGCAGCGAGCGGCGCCTGGACCGTCGGCAGCGTCGTGGCGGCCGCCGAGGAGGCCGGCAGTCGCGGCGAGGCCGCACGCTCGATCCTCGCCGAGGCCGAACTCGCGGCCGGCACCGTCGTCGCCAACGCCTGCACGCTGCTCAATCCCGCGGCCGTGGTGCTGGGCGGTGGCGTGCTGTCGGGCTGGCACGCCCTGGCGTCGCGCATCGAGGCCCATGTGCGGGCGTCGACCGGCAGCGCGATCACCACCGGCCTGCGATTCGTGCCGTCGCTGGGCGGCAGCGATGCGATCCTGTGGGGGGCTGCCGCCTCGACCGGCGCGCTGTTCGCGCAGCGGCCCTGAGTCGGTGCGTCGCGACCGTTCGTTCCGGCCGAGCACCCGCGTATGCTCGGCGCATCACCACGGAGGGTGATGCTGATGGATGTCGCGGTTCTCGCCGGCGGCCGGTCGCCGGAGCATGACGTGTCCCTGGCCTCGGCAGCGCAGGTGCTGCAGCACCTCGATCGCCGGCGCTATCGGGTCTGGCCGGTGTTCCTCGACCGCGACGGCGCGTGGTGGCCTGCTCGCGCGCCGTTGGCCGCCGGGCAGGACTGGCGACGCCGCGACCCCGCCGCCGCGGCCGGCCCGATGCGACCCGGTGCGGCGCTCGACTTCCTGCTCGCCGCCGCGAAGGTCGAAGTGGTGCTGCCGATCCTGCACGGACCGTTCGGCGAAGACGGCACGGTGCAGGGCCTGCTCGAACTGTACGACCTGCCGTTCGTCGGTTCGGGTTGTGCGGCGTCCGCCGTGGCGATGGACAAGCTGCGCACGCGCCAGGTGCTGCAGGCGGCGGGGGTGCCGCTCGCCAAGGCCTACGAACCCGAGACGCCGCTGGCGCGCGCCGCCGCCGCCGACGAGTTCCCGCGCCTTGCTGCGGCCGTCGGCACACCCGCGTTCGTGAAGGTCGACGCCTCGGGCAGCACGGTCGGCGTGCAGCGCGTGGCCACGGTCGCCGAGCTGCAGGCGTTCTTCGACGCGTTCCGCGGCCGCTTCCGGCGGTGGTTTGGCGAGCACGCGCTGGTCGGCGAGGAGATCACGGTTGCGGTGCTCGGCAACACCGGCGAACGGTTGCAGGCGCTGCCGCCGGTCGGCATCTACCCGCGCAGCGACACCTGGTTCACGCACGAGGCGAAGTACCGGCCGGGCGCCACCGAAGAGACCGTGCCGCCGCGCGGCTGGACCGCGGAGCGCATCGAACCCGTGCAGGCCCTCGCGATCCGTTGCCACGAAGCCCTGGTCTGCGACGGCATGTCGCGCACCGACATGATCGTCACCGCGAATGGGCCGGTCGTGCTCGAGACGAACACCATCCCGGGCATGACGCGCACGAGCCTGTTGCCGCAGGCCGCGGCGGCCGTCGGCATCCCGTTCCCGGCCCTGCTCGACCGTCTGATCGACGCCGCGCTGCGCGCCGCCAAGCGCCCGGCGGTGGGTGCTGCGCCGGGCGGCAATCGCGTGGTGCCAGCACCGGGCCTGCGCGTCGAGGGCTGAGCATTGTGACGTTCGTCGCACCGAGCCGGCTGCTGCAAGCCGAACCCGTTGCCGACGGCTCGTTCTGGCAGTGGTTGCTCGCGCTGGGGCGCGAACCGGGAGTGGTCGAGTTCGGGCTGTCGCTGCTGGTGCTCGGCACCGCGTTCGTGTTCTGGTGGCGGATGTCGGCGCTGGTGCGCGATGCGCGCTCGCGCCAGGCCCTCGCCGACTACCTGCTCGGCGTCGAACAGGCCCTGCACGGCGACCTCGACGGAGCACATGCGCGGCTGCAGAAGGTCGTGCAGAACGACCCCGAGAACCACTACGCGAGGCTGCTGCTCGGCAAGGTCCTGGCGCAGCGCGGCGAGGCGGCGGAGGCGCACAAGCAGCACGTCGTGCTGAAGACCGCGTTCGGCATCGACAGCGATGAGAACGACCTGATGCTCGCGGAGAGTCTGCTCGCCGCTGGCCAGCCCCGCGAAGCCGCCGAGGCCGCCGAGCGCGCGCTGCAGCGCACCGGCGATCGCGCCGACGGCCAGGCGTTCGTCTACCGCGCCCGGCTGCAGTGCGGCGACTTCGCCGGTGCTCTGCCCGCGGGACGCCGCCTGCTCGAACTGTTGCCCGATGGCGCCGAGCGGCAACGGCATCGTCAGGGCCTCGCGCGCACGATGGCGCTCGCCGGCGGCGAACGCGCGCGCGCTGGCGACGTCGCGGGTGCCACGGCACTCCTGCGCAACGCCGAGCGCCTCGGCGCCAACAACGACGCGACCCGCCTGCTCGCCGCGCGCCTCTCCGCCGCGGAGCAAGGACTGGCGAACGTGACGGCCGCCCTGCTCGCACCGCAGGCACCCGTTCCCGGCAACCGCCTGCCGATTCCCGCCGCCGCCCGGCCGCTGCCGCTGGCGAACGTCGCCCCGCCGCAGGCTGTCGCGGGCCTCGTGCCGCCCGAGCGTTGGCGTTGCCGCGCCTGCCAGGCGCCCCTGGCCGACCGCCTCGTCGAGTGCCCGCACTGCCGCGCCGCCGACGCGGCCGAACTCGAAGAACCGCTGCTCGTCGCCGACCTGACGTCGCCGCTGCAGGCGATGGATGCGATCGACGTCAACGAAGCCCACGTGCAGCGGCTGGTTCGCGCCGTGCTCGACGGCGAGCCAGCCGACCGGGAACGCGCTCGCGGCGAACTGCTCGATCTGCGCACCGTCGCCGTGCCCGCGCTGCTGCGCGCCGCCTGGCACGCGCACGGCCCCGGCCAGGACACGCTCGTCGGGGTGCTGCGCGCGATGGGGCCGGCGATCGCGCCGGCCCTCTTCGCCGCCAGCGACGACCTGGCGCACCAACGCCTGCTACCGCTCGGTTCGCGCTCGCCGGGCGCGCTCGTCGGCCGCGTCGTGCAGGGCTTCGACCGCAGCGCCTTGCCGCACGTCGAGCCGCTGTTCGCGTCCGCGCGGCCCGAGCACCGCAAGATCCTGATCGACTTCTTCCTCGGCCTGCACGACACGACGCAGTTCCAGCTCGTGCTCGAGCGCTTTCCGCCGACCGAGATCGTGCACCGGCTCAACAAGGCCGACGCCGAGGTGCTGCGCCGCTTCCTGCAGGTGGTGCCGCCCGGCCACTTCATCGCCGAGGTGCTGCTGCGCGAGAGCACGTTCGGCCGCGACGACGTGCTGCTGGCGGCGATCCCGGGTGCCGACCATCCCGAGGTGCTGCGGTCGGTGATGGTCGCGCGCGGCGCCTCGACGTCGGCGGTGACGGCGCTGATCGCCGGCCTCGCCGTTGCCGAGCAGGCCGCCGACGCCGAGCACATCCTCGGCGAACTCGGCGCGGGGGCGCTCGAGTTCGTGCTCGCCGCGTTCGCCGACCCCGAGGTGCCCGCCGACGAACGGCAGCGCCTGCAGCGCGTGCTCGTGCGCTGCGGTCCGGCGGCGGTCGCCGAGATCTGCGACAGCTTCGGTCCCGAGCCCAGCGCCTTCGACGACGCGCTGCGCGAGGTGCTGGTCGGCATCGGCGACGCCGCCGTGCCAGCACTGCAGGCAGCCTACGAACGTTCGGGCTGGCTCGAGCGCGTGAGCATCGGCCTGATCTCGCGGCACACCAACCGCCGCGTGCAGATCGTGCTGGCCCTGCGCGCGATCGGCTCGGCGGCGGCGCAGTCGGCATTGCACGAACTCGCCGACGCCGAACGCGACGCCAACCTGCGGCTGCGCCTCCAGGAGGCGCTGCACGAACTGCAAGCGCGATCGCGCGCACCCGGAGGCGACGATGGGCCTCGGTGACGCTCTGCGGCGGGGCATCGCGGCGCCGTTCAAGGCGCTGCTGCCGAAGAACCCGTGGCTGCGCGTGCTCGTCTACGCGCTGCCGTTCGTCCTGTTGCTGGCCCTGTTCTCGCCCGCCCTCGACGCCGTCGTCAAGCTGGTCGAACTGGTGCTGCGACTGCTCGAACCGCTGCTGCAGACGACGCTCGGTCGCGTGCTGCTGCTGCTGGCGACGTTCACGCTCGGCGGCATGTTCGCGGTCTGGCTGCTGCGCGCCCGCGTGCGCGACATGCGCGCCGAGGCCGCCTTGGGCCGCCACCTGCGCGCGGTCGCCGCCCTGGTCGGTGGCGGCAAACGCTGCCGCGAGCTGTTCCAGAAGGTCGCCCGCTACCGGGGCCAGCCGCCGACGCGCTACGCGCACGTGGTCGCCGACGCCGACCTGAAGCTCGCGCGCCTGGCACTCGACGCCGGCCGCCTCGACGAGGCGCTCGGGTGGCTTGCGCGCGTGATCGAACCGGGGCTGCCGCCCGAACTGCTGCGCTCGCTGCTGCAGCTGCGGGTGCGCACCTGGCGCCGCCAAGGCGGCATCCTGCCGGGTGCTCTGCGCTCGGAGATCGAGCGTGCCGTCGCCCGCTTCCCGAAGGACTACACGCTGCTCGGCGAGTGGCGCGACCTGGTGCAGCACGACGGCGACGCGAACGCCTACGCCGAGGCCCAGGAACGCGTGCTGGCCCAAGCACCCCCGGCCGCGGCGGCGCGCGAGCGGCAGCGGTGGATCGATGCCCTGGTCGCTGCGGGTGCAGCCGCAGTCGCCGACGACGACCGCGAAGCCGCGCGCCGCATCGGCAAGAAGCTGGCGCGCGCCGACAAGGACGGGCCGAGTGCCGGGCTACTGCTCGGCGACGTGCAGCGCGCGGCCGGCGACCTGCGCGGCGCCGTTCGTTCGTGGGGGGCGACACGTTCGCCGCAGGGGCTCGACCGCATCGCCGAACTGCTCGGCCAGCATCCGGGCGCCATCGATCCGCGCGAACTGCTCGAGTGCTGCCCGCTGCAGGGCACGCTGCTGCTCGTCGCGCGCGAACTGGCGCGCGCCGGCGAACCCGCGCGCGCCGAACGTGCCGCGCGCCTCGCCGCCGAAGCGCTCGGACCGACGACGACGGTCTGCGCGGTGCTCGCCGAAGTGCTCGAACTGCTCGGGCAGGAGGGCAAGGCGCGGCTGCTGCGCGAGCAGGCGGTCGCGCGGCTGCTCGGGCCGGCGTTGGCAGGCGTTCCAGGAAGTGGTGCCGGAGGCGGGACTTGAACCCGCACGCCCGTGAGGGCGCAGGTTTTTGAAACCTGTGCGTCTGCCGATTCCGCCACTCCGGCCGAGTAGGGGAGCGGCACGTTACGCGCCGCCTGCTCGCGCGCAACGACCGTCAGCCGGCCCGCAGCCGGTAGAGGTCGTCGGGCAGCGGCAGCACGATGCCCACACGTTCGGCGGCCTCGAGCACGACCGCGGCATCGTCGAGATCGGTGCCCAGGCGTTGTGCCAACGCGAACCGCAACGAGGCGCCGGTGACGGTCGCCGCCGGGCCGCCGAGCTGGTCGAACAGGCGCGGGAACAGGGCCCGATCCGGATCGATGTCGATCGCCGGGGTCGCTCCCGCTTCGTCGAGCGCGTTGGCGCCGTTGCAGCACGGCTCGACGTTGTTGCCGCAGGCAGGGCACTGGCCGTGGCCGTGCACGTGCACGACTTCCCCGAGCACGCCGCACCACGGGCAGCGCCGCGCGCTCACGACATCGTCACCACGAGTTCTTCGTCGACTTCGCTCTGCAGCAGGCGCTGGATCGCCATCAGGGTGCCGGCGGTCGAACTCGGGCAACTGCCGCACGCGCCCTGGTAGCGGATGAAGAGGGTCTTGCCCTCGAGTCCCATCACCTGCAAACCGCCGCCGTCCCCGGCCAGGGCCGGTCGCACGCGGTCGTCGAGCAGCGTGTTGATGCGGGCCATCATCTCGGGATCGCCGCCCTTGGGCAGCGTCGCCAGCGGATCGCCCGTCGTCTCGGCAGGTGCGGGGGCAGCGGGCTCCGGCTCGTGGCTCTCGAGCAGGCGCGTCACCTGTTCGGCGATCGCGCGCCAATCGGCCTGCGCCGTCATGCTGACGGTGACGAAGTTGTCGCAGAAGAACAGGGTGTCGACGCCGGGGATCGCGAACATCGCCTGCGCGAGCACGTCGCTGCGCGCCTGCTCGGGCTTGGCGTAGGCGAGCGATTGGCCGGGCTTGGCGAGCGGCACGTCGACCAGGAACTTGAAGGCGTTGGGGTTCGGGGTCGGCTGGATGCTGGAGACCTTCATGCGCGAATCAGGATAGCAGGCTTCGGAGTGACGCGCCCTTGTGGGCCGGCGTCCCCTTCGCCACAAGTTGCCGCCGCCGCGAACGCGCACTCAGTGCAGCAGCGGCGGATCCTTGCCAGCGGGCCCCGTCGTCAGGAACACCGGCTTCCAGAGTCCGCCGGCCCCGGAGTGGTCGACGACGCGCAGCACCAGCGTGTTGCGGGCCCCGGCCCGCAGCTTCGTGCCAAGCTCCGCGACCTGCCGTTCGAGCCAGATCGTCGTGCGCGTCGCGGCGTCCCCGAAAGCTCCGCACGGCTCGCCGTTGAGCCAGAACTGGAACGAATCGTCGACGCCCTCGAAGACCACGCGCGCGGCGAGTCCTTGCCAATCCGCGGGCACGTCGACGTCGACGCGGTACCACGCAACCCCGGTGTAGTGCTTCAGGTCCTCACTCTGGTTCTCCCAGTGCGAACCGGCGCGCAGTTCCCGCCAAGGTGCGGCCGCCGCGTCGACGGCCGGATCCTGCCAGTTGGCGGCGAGCCCTTCGTCGCCGGCATCGGTGCGGAAACGCCACGTCGGCAGGTCGATCTTCTTCTCGGTGAGCTGCGCGCGCAGCGCCGCGATCGTCGCCGCCGACAGCGCCCGCTTCGGCTCGTGCATCGACAGCAGGTCCGCGAGCAGCGTGCGCACGTGCAAGCGCATCGGACTGCTCGACTCGGCCTCGTCGTCGAGCCGCAGCGAGGTGATCGCCAACCGCCCCTTGCCGATCCGCGTCGTGCCGGCCAGCAGGTGGAAACGCACCTCGGGGATGTCGTGCGTCTCCCAGAAGCCGAGGATCGGATCGATCTGGTCGGCCCACGGCGCCCACGGGATCACGCGGCCGGACTCGAGATCGAAGCTGCTCAGCTCGAGCAGCAGTTCCGCCGGCAGATCGTCGCGCCCGGGGTAGTTCGCGGCGAACGGCGCGCCACGCAGTGACCACATCGCCTCGGTTCGCGGGGAGCCGGGGTGCGGGCCCGCCTGCAGCACCACGTGCGCGCCGGCTTCGATGCGGTCGAGCAGTTCGGGTGTGAGGCGGTCCTCGGCGAAGTCGCCGCGGTAGTGCCACGGCGGGATCGTCCTCAGGTCCCAGTGGTTGCGCGCGGGGTGGGAGCCCGTGAGTTCGGCGAACAGCCGGACGCGGCCAAGATGGGTCGCCACCGGCACGTCGACCACGAACGGCTCGCTGACGCCAGTCGTCACTTTCACCGGCCAGAGATGCGCGGTGTTCGGATCGCCAAAGTGCAGGCGTAGCTCACCGTCCAGCGGGACTGTGGTTGCGATGCGCACCGCACGACGACCGGCGCTCCACGCCACCCCGCGTTCGTGCCACGCAGCATCGAGGCACAGCATCGTGTCGCCATGCCACGACCAGTCGCTGGCGGGCCACTTCGGCTGGTCGAGGTCGTCGATCAACCCCATGCGGGCCTTGCCGAAGTCGCGCGCGACCGACACCACGTAGCCCGCATCGGGCAGCCGCAGGCGCAGCTGCTCGATCTGGAACTTGCGGTTGCGCATGGCGAAGTCGAGCGATTGCGGGCGCAGCGAACGCACGGTCGGCGCGTCGGTCTGCGCCAGCAACCATGCTTCGGCGGGGCCCTGCGCGCTCCAGCAGTCGGGCCGCCACCACGGCGCGGCATCGCCGTGCATGGCAGTCCACGCGGCGCGATCGACCCAGGTGTCGGCGGCGATGCACTCGCCGAGCAGCAGCGGCTTCTCGCCGGCGGTGCGCTGGTGGCGGTCGAAGTCGGCAAGTCGCCCCGGGAACCACGAGTTGTTGCCGTATGGATGCTCGTCCCAGAAGTCGGTGATGCGCTGCCAGCCGATCCACGAACTGTCGTCGACGACGAGCGTCTCGGGCACCGCTGCCTTGCAGGCGCGAAACAGCGCCTTCACCACGTCGAGGTCAGCACCGTGCCCGGTCTCGCACGTGATGCTGCGGAAGCCAACCGACACATGCCCGCCGTCGTGCGCGAAGAACTCGGCGTACTCGGCGAGCAGTTCCTGCTTGTGCGCCTGGTCCATCTTCGGATGCCAGGTCGGGTACTCCTGCCAGACCGCGAGGCCGAGTTCGTCGCAGAGTTCGTAGACGCATCGCGGCGGCATCCACAGGCAGCACTTCAGCGTGTTGAAGCCCATCGCGCGGAAGCGTTCGAGCTGCGGACGCCACCACGCGGGATCGACCGGTGGGGCGAGATGGGGTGGTGAGTAGCCCCAGTGCAGGACGCCTCGCATCACGAATGGCGCGTCATCCCACAGCACGCGCCGGCCCTCGGCGCGCAGGCGGCGGAATCCGACGCGGCGCTCGACGCGATCCACCTCGCGATCGCCAACGAGCAGGGCGACGGTCACGGTGTAGAGACGCGGCGAAGACGGTGTCCAGGAGTCGACGTATCCCTCGACACGGATCTCCTGGCCGTCGGCGGGAGCAGTCTCGCTGAGAATGCCAGTGACCATGACGTCGCGCTCGCCAACCAGCCGGCCACCGTTCAGTTCCACGCGGACGCGCGCATTCTCGACCGCTCCGAGCACGGGCGCTCGCACGCTCACGCTGCCAGGAAGAAGAGCGTTGAGGAACACGTTGTGGGGGTTCCAAGTACCGAAGGTGGCGAGCCCGAGCCGATCGAGAACCGGCCCGTCGTCGAGGCACAACGTCACCGACTGCCAGATGCCGCCGAAGTGCGGCTGGATGATCGGCAGGAAGCCCTGCGTGTTGTGGCCGACCTTCTCGTCGACGCGCACTTCGAGCACGTCCTCGCCGTTCCAGCGCAGCGCCGACGTGACGTCGACGCGGAACGGCGTCCACCCACCGAGGTGCTCCCCGACCTGCGTGCCGTTGCAGAACACCGTCGCGTGCGTGGCGACGGCGGCGAACTCGATCCGCACCGCGGCGACCTTCGTGGTCGGGAGCGGCAGCGTGCGGCGATAGACCCCCACGCCGTCGAACGTGGTGCCGAGAGCGGTCTCGAACGCGGACGGCACCGTGATCGCGCGCCAGCCGTCGGGCTCCGCTTCTGGCCGCACCTGCCAGGCGCCGTCGAGCGGCACGCGCGTCTGGGCGGCGAGCGGGACGGCGGCGAACGCCAGCACGAACAGCGGCGACCTCATGGCCGCACCATCGTGCGCCGCCGACGCCGCGGCGTCAGCAGCGCGTCAGCGAGATCCCGTCACCGGAGGCCGTAGACGACCGCGAGCTTCCGTTCGAGGTAACGCAGGAACGGCCCCGACGACAGCGGGGCGCCGGTGACGCGCTGGCACAGCTCGGCGGGCTCGTAGCGGCGACCGTGCTGGTGGATCTGGCGGCGCAGCCACTCGCGCAGCGTCGCGAAGTCGCCGCGCGCCAGCAGCGCCGGCAGACCACCGAGCGCACGATCGGCCGCTTCGGCGAACTGCGCCGCGTAGAGGTTGCCGAGGGTGTAGGTCGGGAAGTAGCCGAACAACCCGCACGACCAGTGCACGTCCTGCAGGCAGCCCTGGCGATCGTCGGGGACCGCGATGCCGAGGTACTCGCGGTAACGCTGGTTCCACGCCGCGGGCAGATCGGCGACCGCGAGCGTGCCGGCGAGCAGGTCCTGTTCGAGTTCGAAGCGCACCATGACGTGCAGGTCGTAGGTCGCTTCGTCGGCCTCGACGCGGATCAGGCTCGGTCGCACGACGTTGGCCGCGCGGAACACGGTCTCGACGTCGACGCCGTCGCAGGCGCTGCCGAGGTGCTGCTGCGCGATCGGCCAGCACCACTCCCAGAACGCAGCCGAGCGGCCGACGTGGTTCTCCCACAACCGGCTCTGGCTCTCGTGAACGCCGAGCGACACCGCCTCGCCGAGCGGCGTGCCGAAGTGCTCGGCGAGCAGGCCCTGTTCGTACAGACCGTGGCCACCCTCGTGCATCGTCGAGCCGAGCGCGTCGAGCACACGGTCGCGGTGGAAGCGTGTGGTCAGCCGCACGTCGTCGCCGACCTTGGTGCAGAACGGATGCGCGCTGCGATCGAGCCTGCCGAGTTTGGCGTCGAACCCCATGGCCGCGAGCACGGCCCGCACGAACGCCTCCTGCTTCGCTTCGTCGATGACGCGGCGGGAGAACGCGTCGTCGACGCGCCGGCCGCTGGCCAGCCGTTCGCGCAGGGCGACCAAGGCCGTGCGCAGCGGCGCGAACAGGGCACGCAGGTCGGCGGCGCGCATGCCGGGTTCGTAGAGGTCCGCCAGCGCGTCCCACGCGGACTGGCCCGGAGTGCGCAGGCACTCGGCCTTCTGCCGCTGCAGCTCGACCATGCGTTCGAGCCACGGCCGGAACGCCGCGAACGAACCCTTGGCGCGGGCCACGGCCCAGGCCTGCTGCGCCTTGCTCTCGGTGGCGGCGAGTTCGGCGACGAGTGCACTCGGCAACCGCGTCGCCCGGTCGTAGTCGCGCCGCATGCCGCGCAGGTTCGCGGCGACGTCGCCATCGCCGGCCGCCGCCGCCGCGGCATCGCTCGCCGCCAGCCACTCGCCGATCCGAGGATCGGTCGCTCGTTCGTGCTGCAGCCGCGCCAGCAGAGCCAACTGCTCGGCGCGGCGATCGCCCGCGCCGGCCGGCATCATCGTCTCCTGGTCCCACGCCAGCAGGGCAGCAGTACTGCCCAACACCGCCGCATCGCGCAGGTGGCCGCGCAGGGCGTCGTAGCTCGTCGTCATCGTCCCGCATGCTTACCCCAACGCCGGTGCTGGCGCGACGCGCCGGTACCGGCGTCGCCGTGCTTCCCAGCCGCCCTCGCAGCGGGCAGCATGCGTGCGTGCACCCTGCGCACGCCAACGACGTCGCCTTCCTCACCCCCGGGCTCGTGCACGAGTTCGGCAACCTGCTGCTGTCGATCCAGGGCCACGCACTGCAGTGGAACGCCAGCGGTGCGCAGGGGCAGCCGGCCATCCTGCAGTCGTGCGACCGCGGCGGCCGCGCGTTGCGGCTGTTCCGGCACCTGCTCGGCGAGAACGGCTCCGAGCCGGCCGAGGCCGCCAGCACGCTCGCGGAGCTGGCCGACCTGCTGCGGGTGCCCGTGCGCGAACGCGGCCAGGCGCTCGAAGTGCAGCCCGCCGCGGGCACGGGCGCCGTCGACCTCGCGTCGTTCGTGCCGCTCCTGGTCGGCGGCGTGCGGGCTCTCCTCACCGCGGTGCCCGACGGCCACCGCGGCACCGTTTCGCTCGGGCTGCAGCGGACCGCCCAAGGCCTCGTGGTCGCCGTGCGGCACCGTGCGGCGGCGGGAGCGCTGCCGTTCCGCCCGGCCGCCGACGATGCCGCGCGCTACCTGCGCGCCCTGATCGGCCGGCGCCAGTGGCCGTTCACGGTCGCGATCGCGGCCGACGGCATCGACCTCGTGCAGGCGGCGTCCGCCGTGCGCGAAGCTTGAGCCGGTCTTCACGGTTTCTTCGCCGAACGCGGTAGGTTCTCGCGCGTGGCCAAGCCCAAGATCCTGGTCATCGAAGACGAGCCCGACATCCTCGAGGTGCTCCAGTACAACCTCGAGCGCGAAGGCCACAAGGTGATCGCCTGCCGCAACGGCGAGCAGGGACTCAGCCGCATCCGCACCGACAACCCCGACCTCGTGATCCTCGACCTGATGCTGCCCGGGATGGACGGCGTCGAAGTGTGCCGGCAGGTGAAGTCGGATCCGGTGACGCGCGGCATCCCCATCATCATGGTCACCGCGAAAGCTGAGGAGAGCGACATCGTGCTCGGGCTGGGTATCGGCGCCGACGACTACCTCGCCAAGCCGTTCAGCCCGCGCGAACTGGTCGCGCGTGTCAAGGTCGTGCTGCGCCGCGGTGCCCTGCGCGACGAGAGCGGCGCTGGCGAACGCGTCGTGCGCGGCCAACTCGCGATCGACCTCGGGCGACACGAGGCGCGCGTCGGCGACCAGCTGGTGACGCTGACGCCGACCGAGATGCGCCTGCTGCATTTCCTGGCGTCGCATCCCGGCCGGGTGTTCCCGCGCGCACACCTGCTGAGCCGCGTGATCGGCGAGGACGCGATCGTGACCGACCGCAACATCGACGTGCACGTGCGGGCCCTGCGGCACAAGCTCGGTGATGCAGCCGCGTGCATCGAGACCGTGCGCGGCGTCGGGTATCGTTTCGGCGACTCCGCCAAGTGAACGGCCGGCCGCGGTGCTGGCCGGACCGAGCATGAACACGTTCGAGGCTCTGGCCGTGGCCGCCGCCGGCGCATGCGTGGCGATCGCCGTTTGGCGACGCCGCGTGACCGCCCGCGCCTGGGCCGCGGCACGTGGGGAGCACGAGCGCGCGCGGGCCGACCTGGTGACGCTGCAGGGGGAGCTGGCCCGCCTGGTGGCGGCGCTCGATGGCGCCGAGGACGGCCTGGTCGTGCTCGACCGCGACGATCGCGTGGTCGCCGCGAATGCCGCCGCCCACGAGTTCGCCGGCCTTCCCGCCGACGTCAGCGGGCGCCGGCTGGCCGACGTGGTGCCCTGGCCCGCCCTGCACGACGCGATCGCCCAGGCCAAGGACGGCGCCACCCGGCTGCCTTTCGATCTCGATCCGACGACGACGGGGGGGCGCACGCTCCGCGTGCGGGTGCGGGCGCTCGCGCACGGTGCGGTCGTCGGCATCGACGACCAGAGCCGCGTTCGCCGGCTCGAGTCGTTGCGCCGCGACTTCGTGGCCAACGTCTCGCACGAACTCAAGACGCCGCTCGCCGCGATCCAGGGCTTCGTCGAGACGCTGCTCGACGACCTCGAGATGCCGCCGCCGACGCGCCACCGTTTCCTCGAGCGCATTGCGCGCCAGACCGAACGCCTGTCGACGCTGGTCGGCGACCTGTTGACCTTGTCGCGCCTCGACGACAACGACGGTGCGCAGGAGAAGCCGCCGTGCAACCTCCTCGCGGTGCTGCGCGAGACGGTGCGCGACCTGCAGCCGCTGGCGGACCGCTCGGCGATCGCGCTGACGTTGGCGCTGCCGCCGGGCGCCGTCTGGGTGCGCGGCGACCGCGAAGGGCTGCGCCAGGTCGCCGGCAACCTGATCGACAACGCGATCAAGTACACACCGCGCGGTGGCTCGGTGCGCGTCGCCCTCGCGACCCAGGGCAACAGCACGCGGCTCGAGGTCGCCGACACCGGCATCGGCCTCGCGCCCGCGGACCAGGAACGGGTGTTCGAACGCTTCTACCGCGTCGATCGCGCCCGCTCGCGGGACGTCGGCGGCACCGGGCTCGGCCTGTCGATCGTCAAGAACACCGTCAAGAGCCTCGGCGGCGAGGTCGGCGTGCAGAGCCACCTCGGCCACGGCAGCACGTTCTTCGTGGTGCTGCCGCGCATCCCGCCGCCGGACGACGCCGACGCTCCGGCCTGAACTCCGCGGGCGGCGTCAGTCGATCGCACCGCCGCGCGCCGCGAACTCCTGGCTCTTCTGCTCCATGCCGCGCCGGGCGTACTCGCGCACTTCCTCGGTGATCTTCATCGAGCAGAACCGCGGCCCGCACATCGAGCAGAAGTGCGCGACCTTGGCCCCGTCCTGCGGCAGCGTCGCGTCGTGGTACTTGCGCGCCGTCTCCGGATCGAGCGCGAGGTTGAACTGGTCCTCCCAGCGGAACTCGAACCGCGCCTTGCTGAGCGCGAGGTCGCGGTCCGCGGCACCTGGGTGGCCCTTCGCGAGGTCGGCCGCGTGCGCGGCGATCTTGTAGGCGATCACGCCCTGCTTGACGTCCTCGCGGTCGGGCAGGCCGAGGTGCTCCTTTGGGGTCACGTAGCAGAGCATCGCCGTGCCGAAGCTGCCGATCATCGCCGCGCCGATCGCCGAGGTGATGTGGTCGTAGCCAGGGGCGATGTCCGTGGTCAGCGGGCCCAGGGTGTAGAAGGGCGCTTCGTGGCAGACCGCGAGCTGGCGGTCCATGTTCTCCTTGATCAGGTGCATCGGCACGTGGCCGGGACCTTCGATCATCACCTGCACGTCGTGCGCCCAGGCCCGCTTGGTGAGCTCGCCGAGCGCCTCGAGCTCGCCGAACTGCGCGGCGTCGTTGGCGTCGGCGATCGAACCGGGCCGCAACCCGTCGCCGAGCGAGAACGACACGTCGTACTTCTTCATCACCTCGCAGATCGCGTCGAAGCCGGTGTAGAGGAAGTTCTCTTCGTGGTGGTGCAGGCACCACTTGGCCATGATCGAACCACCGCGGGAGACGATGCCGGTGGTGCGGTTGGCGGTCAGCGGCACGTGCCGCAGCAAGACGCCGGCGTGCACCGTGAAGTAGTCGACGCCCTGCGCGGCCTGCTCCTCGATCACCTCGAGGTAGAGCTTCAGGTTGAGGTCCTCGACCCTGCCCTGCACCCGCTCGAGCGCCTCGTAGATCGGCACGGTGCCGATCGGCACGGGGCTGTTGCGCAGGATCCACTCGCGCGTCTCGTGCAGGTTCTTGCCGGTGCTGAGGTCCATCACGGTGTCCGCGCCCCAGCGGATCGACCACTGCAGCTTCTCGACCTCCTCGGCGATCGAACTGCCCAACGCCGAGTTGCCGATGTTGGCGTTGATCTTCACCAGGAAGTTGCGGCCGATGATCATCGGCTCGCACTCCGGGTGGTTCCGGTTCGCCGGGATGATGGCGCGGCCGCGCGCGATCTCGCTGCGCACGAACTCGGGGTCGACGTTCTCGCGGATCGCGCAGAACCGCATCTCCTCGGTGACGATGCCGCGCCGCGCGAAGTGCATCTGCGAGTGGTTGGCCTCGCGGCGCGCGAGGCGGGGCGCGATCCACGGTTGCCGGCGCTTGGGCAGGCCCCGCTGCGGATCATGGCCCTGCGGCCCCGTGGTGTCGTAGACGCGCACGACGTCGCCGTTGGTCAGCGTGATGTCGCGCGCCGGCACCTGCAGGTCGCCGACGGCGATCTTCTGCGAGCGCGGAAAGGACTCGGCCAGCGGCCGCAGGCCGCTCGAAGGGGGAGTGGTCATGCTGCTGTTTCCTACGCCGGTGCGAACCGGATCAGGTTCAAGGGGTGCATCTCAGCCCGCTCCAGCGGGCGCCCCCAAGCAGTGGGACGAACACGATGGGCGAACGGTCCGGCCAGGGCAAGGGGCGCGCCCCCGGCTTTCAGCGGCCTTTCGGATCGCCAGCGTGGCCGTTCGGCGGCTGCGGCTCGGTGCCAGGCAGCGGGGGTGGCCCGCCGACGACGGGCCGCGGCTGCAGGGGTTCCAGGGCGAACACGGCGCGCAGGTCGTCGGGCACCTTCGGGCCGAGCCAGTCGATCGCACGCTTGCCAAGGCGCAGGCAGTGCGAACGTTCCGCCGCCTGCGCGAGGTTGCTGTCGCGGAAGAACATGTGCACGACGAACAGGCCGAACAGCACGACGCACGCTCCGGTCGCGACGCCGAGCACCCCGCCGCCGAGGCGATCGAAGAACGACAACCCGGCCTTGTTCGCGAGCTTCTGCACCAGCAGGGTGATCAGGCTCAGCACGACGAGCACGCCGACGAACAGAAGCAGGTAGGCGAGGTAGAGGGTGGTCTCGCCGATCGGCGCGACGCTGCCGTCGGGGCCGGGAGCGGGCGAAGCCAGCATCGCCGCAACGTCACTGCCGAAGCGCCCCGCGACGACGTAGGCGGCAGCGAGGATGGCGATGCGGCTGACCTGCCAGATCAGGCCCTTGAACAGGCCGAGCACGAAGAAGACGAGCAGCACGCCGAGCGCGGTGTGGTCGACCCAGTTGATCGCCGAGAACTGCTGCAAGAACTCGCTCGCGGGTTCGGGAGCGACAGGGACCGGTTGCGGGTCTTGGAACAGCAGCACGCGGCGCATTCTGCCGGGACGGCTCGGCGTTGGCGAGCGCGCGACTCCCTGCCCTGATGACGGCGCCGTCGACGCCCGACAGTTGCAATCCGCGGCACGGCTGGCGACGTTGCCGCGGATGACCCTGTCCGACGCCAGCGCCGCCAAGGACGCGATCGAGCGCCTCGCCGCCCGCCTGGCGACCGATCCGCACCTGCGCGCCGAGATGCAGCGTGCGCGCCGCGAGTTCTTCCCGACCCCGACCGCGGGTGCCGGCAGCACCGCGGAGCTGCGCTTCTGCGAGTGGTTCCTCTGCGAACGCGAGTCCGAGCGCCTGGGCGCGGTGCCATCGACCCTGCCGCTCGCCGGCGACGAGGGTGACGATCTCGCTGACTCCGTGGCCGGCCTGTGGCTGGTCCAGAACGCCGCCAACGGTGCGGCGAGCGTGCTCGACCTGCAGGACGACACCATTGTCGACCTCGTCGTGCCGCCGGGAACGCTGCAGGCCGGGGATCTGGTGGTCGGGCGCCTGTTCGCCCTCGGGGCGGGCCGCTACGTGCCCTCGATCGCGGCCGCCATCTTCCGGCCCGGCACCGAACTCGCGCACGCGTTCGCGCGCGACCTCGAGCGCCTGGAGCTCGAGCGGCGCCTACTGCAAGTCGAACTCGAACATCTGCTGCTGCAGCGACCCGGCCAGGTCGCGCGCGAGCCGATGCAGGAGCCCAAGGGCCCGCCGCTCGAACACCTCGAAGCGGATCTCGAGAAGCTGCTGCGCGGCACGACCAGCGAACTCGACGGCGCCGAACTCAGCCAGCGCCTCGCGGCAGCCCCGCGCCCCGGCGGCGTGATCGGGCCGGTGCTCGACGAGTTGGCGTTCGACACCGACGTCGACCTCGATGCCGTGCGGGCGTTGCTGCTGCAGATCTGGAACGCGCACCATCCGGAGGGCGAGACAGTGTCGGACATCGAGCCGGCAGCGACCGCGCCGGGGGAGAGCCTCGGCGAACGCCTGGCGCGCACCCTCGACGAAGGGCTCGCGCAGAAGCGCGACGTCGGCGACCTGTTCGCGCAACTCGAACGCATGGCCGGCATCGAGCCGGAGCCCGAGGACGACGACGATCGCGATGTGGAGGCGGACGACGACGAGGCGCTGGAGAGCGGACGCGGCCGCGCGGACGACGACGACGGCGAGCCGACCGGCAACCTCGTGCCGTTGGTCGAGGAGTACCTGTGGGAGACCGAACGCGCCAACGACCCGGCGGCTGGTCCGCTGCGCCTGTTCGCGCGCCTGCAGCAGAACGCCGCGGTGCCGCACGTCGACCTCGAGGAGATCACGCCGACCGACGTGCTTCGCTCCCTGCTGCACGTCTACCTCGGCGCCGCACCGGCGGAACGTGCCGCGGCGGTGCGCTTCGCGTTCGCGCAGTTGCGCGCCTTCTACGCGTGGGCCGAGACGACGCAGGAGCTGCAGCTCGGCGGCGTGTTGGATGGCGTGCAGGGCGCCCTGCTCGACCAGCTCGATCGCCTGCAGGCCGCAGGACAAGCGCTGTCGACGCCGGCACCCGCCAGCGCCCGGGCCGGCATCGTCACCGTCGATGAGATCGGCAGCGATGGCTTTGGCGCCAGCGACGACGACGGCGACGACCACTGGCTCGCCGCCGCACCGCAAGCACTCGCCTGGCTGCGCGTCGGCGATCTGGTGCTCGGCTCACTGCAGCCGGCCCGAGCGGGTGCGCGCGAGTCGCTCGCCGGGCTCGTCGTCGTGCTGCCCGCGGATGCGCGTTCGTTGATCGAGTGACGGCGGTCGCAAGGCGGCTTCGCCGGTGGGCCTGAGCGGTCGCGCGCGCGTGGTCGATAGCGACCGCGGAGGAGCCTCGCGATGGGTTGGGAGACTGCGCTCGATCGTCTGCTGCTGCAGCAGGTCCATCAGGCCGAGAAGGGGGAGCAGAAGCCGGAGGTCGTGCGACAGCAGTTGCTCGACTACGCGCAGGCCGTGCCGGCGCGTCCGGGCGCTTGCTTCCTGGTCGGCTACGCGCGGCATCTGCTCGGCATCGATCTGCCGGCGGGCGCTGGCGACCCGAGCAGCCGGCGCTGGGCCCTCTTCGGCACCGTGCGCGCGTTCGACCGCAAGGGCGATCGTGAGCGCATCGGGCAGTTGCTGGCCGACCCGCAAGCACTGCTCGATCTGCTGACCGATCCCGCCGTTGCCGGGCATGCGCTGCCGCTGGTCGTGCGATCGCTGTTCTGGTCCGGCGACGTGAAACTCGCGGTGCGGGCGATCCAGTACCTCGCCGCCGAACCAGGCAACCCGGAGGTCGAGACGATCGTCGACGCCGCGGTCACCGACCTGCTCGCGCGGCTCGAGACGCGCGTCGACCGCGACGATCAGGAGAGCACGGCGGCGATGCTGGGCAAGGTGCTCGGCATGACCGGCTTCGAGCGGCTGCCGGCCGACGTGCAGTCGCGCTACCACAAGGCGCTGGGCGAACGTCTGCTCGCCGCCAGCGAATGGCCGGCCGCGATCGCCGCAGCCGAACGCGCGATCGCCCTCGCTGCCGACAAGCAGATCCTGGCGACCGCGGCGGGACTCGTCGCGGCCCTCGCCGAACTGCGCCATCACGACGTCGAGGCCGTTGCCCCGCAACGCGAGCGCCCCGAACGGGCGAGCGCCCTGCTGCGGCTGCAGCGGGTCGCCGAGGAGCCCGACCTCGCCGCGCCCGAGGCCGTCTACCTGCGCAGCCTGCTCGCCTACGAGAGCGGCGACCTCGCCGCTGCCGCCCGCGGCTTCGATCGGGCGATCGCCGGGCTGCGCCGACTCGAAGGGCGCGACGTCGAACTGCGCGACCGCGCGCGCTTCTTCCAGGCGTCGGCGTTGCTGCTCGGCGGGGACGCCGCCGAGGCGACGCGCGCGCTGCGGCTGATGGACCAGGCGCTGGCGACCGTGCGGCCCGACCTCGAGAGCTTCTACGCGGTGCACGAGGCGCTGAAGAAGCTCGACCGCAAGCTGGCGCTGCGCTTCCTCGACGCCGTCGACATCGGCCGCGGCTCGTCGCCCGACCAACTCTCGTTCGTGGCGCTCGAGTACCTGTCGCTCGGCGAAGCCCAGCCCGCGTTGGCGGCGGCCGCCCGTGTGCTGGAGGTCGCCGTCGACCTCGACCAGCGCCTCGAGGCGCTGCGCGTCGTGCTCACCGCGCGGAACATGCTCGGCGAACGCGACGGGGCGCGCGCGGCGTTCTTCGAGATCCGCGAGCTGCTGCAGCAACGTGGTCGTTTCGAGGCGCTCGAGAAGCTGCTGAAGAACGAGGAGTTCGTCGGCCAGGCTCTCGACCATCTCGAGATCAAGGTCGAGCTGGTCGCGTGCTACGACGAGATGGAGGGGCGTGAGTACGACCGCGCGGCGTTGCAGGTCGCGGTCGCACGCTCGCTGCGTGCACGCAAGGAAGTCGAGTCGCTGCAGCAGGCGCACGGCATCCTGCTCGAAGTCGGCTGCACGTATCCCGAACTCGCGAAGGACGACCTCGCGGCGATCGAGAAGCTGCTGGCGCTGCACGACGAGACGCCCGCCACGAGCGATCAGGGGGCAGGCGCCATGCACGCGCTCGCCAAGGCGCTCGGGCGCCCGTTCCGCGTGCTGGTCGTCGGCGGCAACGAACAGCAGCGCCGCCACCACGCGCGCCTCGAGAAGCTCGCGGCGGAGTGGGGGTTTGCGGGCGAGTGGCTGATGACCAACTACACGTCGCCGCAGCGCACGGTGTCGACGATCGCCGACCGGCTGCGCGCCGGCGTCGACCTGCTGCTGCTGCTGCACTGGAATCGCCACGAGACGACCGAGCCGGCGCACGAACTGGCGCGCCAGGCCGGCGTGCCTTCGCGCACCGTGCACTACGCCGGGTTCACCAGCCTGCAGGTGGCCCTGACCGAACACGTACAGCGGCAGGCGGCCCCTGGCGCGGCCACGACGGCGGGCAAGGCGAAGGCGCAGCGCTGAACGGCTGGCCGGCGACCGCGCTGGCGGCGTCGGCTACGTTCGTGCCGGTGCGCGCAGCTGCGACAACCGTGATCGGCGGCGGAGCGGCCGGTGCGTCGCTGGCGTGGTTGCTCGCGCGCGAAGGAGCCGCCGTGCGCCTCGTCGATCGCGGCAACGGCCCCTACAGCGGGCCGTACGAGACGCTGCTCGGATCGGCGCGGGCGATGCTCGAACGCACGGCCTTCGCCACGTTGCTCGACGCCAGCGCCGAACCCGACCCGCTGCGCCACGGTGCCATCTGGGGCAGTGACGATGTGGTGTGGCGCGAGGACGCCGCGGCGGGCTGGCTGCTGCGGCGTGGCGTCTTCGACGAACGGCTGCGTGCCGCCGCGCGCGCGGCGGGAGCCGTGGTCGAAGTGGGCGCCGTGGCGAGCCAGGATCGCCGCTGGCTCGGCGCGGACGACCGGCTGGTCGTCGCCACAGGGCGCGGCGTGCAGGCCGGGAGTGGGCACGCACCGCCGGCCGCGGGGCCGGCCGCGGTGGCGTTCACGTTCACGGGGGAAGCCGACGCGGCGGATCGCGGCACGGCGATCGTCGAGGCGGTCCCGACGGGCTGGATCTGGACGCATGCGCCGAACCGCGGCCCCGCGAGTGCGGCCGTCGTCGTGGACACCGAGCACGTGCACGCTGCCGGCCGCGAGACGCTGCTCGCCCGCGCGTTCGCCGCGGCGCGGGGCCCGGCGGGTCGTCTGCGGCACCGGCAGCTCACGCACACCAGCGACGCCACGCCGCGCTGGCACCAGCCGGCGGTGGGGGAACTGCGGATCGGCGACGCGGCCGCCTCGATCGATCCCCTGGCGAGCCAGGGCGTCGAGAAGGCGTTCGCCGCGGCCGATCATGCGGCGGCGGTGCTGCACACGGCTGCCGAGCAGCCGGCGTGGTGGGATCGGCTGTGTGCATGCCACGCGCGCTGGGAACGTGGCCTCGCGGCGGCGCACGCGACGGTTGCGGCGGCGTGGTACGGGCGCGAGTCGCGCTTCGCCGACGAACCGTTCTGGCGGCGCCGCCGTGTCAGCGAGGCCGGGCCGCTCGCGACGGCGGGACGCTTTCGCGTCGCCGACGACGTGCAGGCGACGCGGGTGCTGGTACGGCAGGGGCCGCGGTTCGGCGAGGTCGACGGCTACCGGCGGCACGCCTCGGACGACGAACGCACGCACGTCGGCTACGTGCCGGTCGGGGCGGTGCTCGCCGCATTCCGCACGCCGGGGACGCTGCACCAGGCCACGACCCTTGCCGGGCAGGACGCGCGCCTGTTCGTGTTGCCGCCGCGTGCGGTGCACGCTGCGATGCTCGAACTGCTGCGCGCGGGCTGGCTCGTCGGCGTCGCGTGACGTGGAACCGTTCGCGGCCGGCGCTCGCCGCCCCGCCGCAACGGTCAGCCCAAGGCCTGCCGCACCAAGAACCCGGTGACCGCGGCTACGGCAAGGCTGTCGCCGCGGGCGCGCAGGCGCCGCACGCCGTCGGCGTCGGGCGGCGGCAGCGGCGACGCGAACCAGACGAGTCGCCGGCCGTGCGGGCGCAGTTCGGGCAGCATCGGCAGCACGTTCGCGTCGGCGACGACGGCCTCGACGCCGTCGATGCCGCCCGGGTCGCACGGCAGTCCGCCGTAGCTCGCCGGCGCCACGAGGCGCACGCCCTGCGCGCGGGCCGCGGCGACGAGTGGTGTCAGCGCGGCGCGGTAGCGCAGCGAGGTCGTGCCGAGGCTGAGGTTGACGATCGTGGGGGCCAGGGTGAGCGCGTGTTGCAGGGCGAGCAAGACGGCGGCGAAGTCGCACGTCGGCTGCGCGCCGAACACCCGCAGCGACACCAGTTCGAGCGCCGAACCCGGTGGCACGAAGCGCACGATGGTCGCCGCGACGGCCGTGCCGTGTCCGAGCCGGTCGCCCTCGGTGTCGTTCCGTTGTGGGCTCGCGGGCGGGCCGTCGGCGACGAACGCCGGGCCCGTGACGACACGATGGCCACGCAAGGCCGGGTGCGCGCCGTCGATGCCGCTGTCGACGACGACGACCCGGGCGGTCGTCATCCGTCGATCGTGTAGATGCGCCCGACGATCTCGCCTTCGAGTTCGACCGTCTTCAGACGCTTGAGCTCGGCATCGAACACCTCGAAGTCACTGCCGGCGACGCCGATGTAGATCTTGTCGGCGTCGGGCGAGATCGCGACCAGCGAACGCCGAGGCCGGAACTCCTCGTACGCCTCGGCGATCTTGTTGCCGTTGGTCAGGTCGAAGGTCACGAGCCGGGTGCGGTTGTCGCCTTCGCCGCGGCCGCCGAAGCCGCCGCCCATCGCCGCGCCGATCTTCTTCTTCGGCGCGATGCGCAGACCGAACGAGTTCTGGCTCGGACCCCACTCCTGCACGTCGACGATCTTCTTGCCGACGAGGTCGAGCTCGACGAGGCCCCACGAGGTGCGCCGCGTCTCCACCGGATCGGTGCTGGTGAACAGCATCAACGCGCGGGCGGGATCGCGGCGGTCGAGCAGGTCGTTGCCGGACAGGCGGATCGCGCCGGCGCCGAAGAAGCGCGGCGTGCGCAGATCGATCTGGCCAAGCTCCTTGAAGGTGCGCGCGTCGAGGAACTTCAGGTTGCCGTCGTTGTCCTGGCTGAGCCAATGCGTGCCATCGGCACTCAGTTGCGCGCTGCGGTCGAGCGCCTCGGGCAGACGGCGCAGCTTGCGCACGACCTTCTTGCCGGCGCTGTCGTAGAGCAGCCACTGCGCGGGCTCGAACGAGTAGCGGTCGATCTCCTTCTTCACGCGCTCGGTGCGCACGAGCCAGTGCACGCCGCCGGGGCACTCCCGCACTTCGCGGATGCGCAGCACGAACCCTTCCTCGGTGAAGTCATGCCGCGCGAGCAGCGTCGCCGTCGCGAGGTCGACGACCTCGATGGTGCGCTGCTGGTCGGTGACGACGAGCATGCGCTTGCGGTCGTGGGTCAGGTGCGTGCTCCAGAACATGCCACCCGCGAGCTGGCACTTCTTCGTCACCACGTCTGTCGCCGGGTCGTACTGGACCAGGAAGTCCGGGTACATCGTGAACCAGAAGTACTGCTTGCCCTGCAGCCCGCTGACCGGCGGGGCGGCGACCGGCGTGAACTCGGGCAGGTCCTGGCTCTCCTGCTTCTCCTGGCCGCCCTGACCCTGGCGGCGGCGACCGGAGCCACGCGCGGGCGCTTCGGTGCCTGTCGCCGCGGGCGGCGGGGCCTCCTGGCTGGCGGGGGCGGGTTCCTCGCGCGGCGGCTCGACGGTAGGCGTGGGTGCCGGAGCCGGTGCGGGAACGGGGACCGGCGTCGGCGTGGGCTCTTGGGCCGGAACCGCGACGGCGAGCTGCCACGGCAGCAGCAGCACGAAGGCGAAGGTGCACAACCTCACGGGAACACCAGGTCGATCGACTTCCAGTCCTGCATCGGCGCGCCGCACGAGGCGGTCCACTTCGGCGCGTTGGTGACGCCGTCCGGAACCTGCGCCGGCCAATAGCAGGTGTGGTAGCAGTCGTAGAGATCACGCTCGATCGGCTGGCAGAGGCCGTGCGTGCCGTTGCCCGAGTCGACTTCCCAGCCCGGCGCGAAGATCGTCGTGCAGCCGTAGGGATACTGCGTCGGTGGGGGATCCTGCGTCAGCGCACGCGCATCGCCGCGTTGCGCGTGCACGAGTGCGGCGAGCTGCCGCGCCTTCTGGTTGCAGGCAAGAATGCGCGGCCGCCGGGCCGGAGGAGGGTTCGCCGAGTCGTTGCTCATGACGTCTCGAACCGCGCCATGAAGCGCGGGTTCTTGGTGAGGATGCGGGCGTAGGTCGCGAGGCCGAGGTCGACAAAACCGCGGATCCACTCGCAGTAGTGCAGGTTCGCGCGCGTGGCGTCGCCGTAGCGCACGTGGGCTTCGTGGTAGCAACCGCCGGCGCACAGCGGCCGCGCGAAGCACTGCCGGCAGTCGGTCTTCTGGTCGACGTGCGCACGCTCGAGGAACGTGGTGCGCGTGCCTTCGTCGATGCCGGTCGCGACGGTGCCGACGGCGTGGCTCTTCGACTCGACGAAGCGATGGCAGAGGCCGAGTTCGCCTTCGGTCGAGACGCCGAGCAGGCCGAGGCCCGCGCCGCACGGGTGGGCCTTGTTGACGCCCTGGTGCAGTTCGCGCAGCAGGTCGCCGAGGTTGGCGAAGCCGTGGTCCTCGTTGCGCACCGCGGCGGCGACGTAGTCCTCGGCCAGCTCGCCGAACTCGCGCAGCAGGCGTTCGTAGCCCTTCTCGCCGAGCGCGTACTCGCGACCGAGTCCGGCGGTGACCGGCGCGAACCCGACTTCGTCGAAGCCCAGCTCCTGGGTCAGGAAGCGGAACGTCTGCGCGGCCGGGGCAGCGCCGGCGGTCAGCGTCACCCGGGCGCCGATCGCGCGCCCCTTGCGGGCCTTGTTCGTCGTGACCAGGTGGCGGATCCGCGGCGCGATCGTGTCGAAGCTGCCGGCCCCATTGGCGAACGTGCGGTGGCGGTCCTGCTGCGCGGCGTCACCATCGATCGAGACCGTGATGCCGAAGCGATGCTTCGTCAGGAAGTCGACGACCTCGTCGGTCAGCAGCGTCGCATTGGTGGTGAGCGAGTAGTGCACGCGCTTCTTCACGCTGGCGGCACGTTCCTCCGCGTAGAGAACGGCCGCGCGGATCGCCGGGAAGTTGAGCAGCGTCTCGCCGCCGAAGAACGTGATCGAGACCTGCGGCCGGTCGCCGCTGCTGCGCAGCAGGAAGTCGATCGACTGCCGCGCCGTGTCGTCGTCCATCTTCGGCTTGCCGGTGCCCTTGCTGCCGTCACCCGCGGTGAGCCGGTCCTCGCCGTACTCGTAGCAGTAGGTGCACGACAGGTTGCACTTGTTGGTGACGTTGAGCACCAGCGTCGCCAGCGGGAACGGCATCGGCGGCAACGCGGCGCGCGGCGCCTGGTCTTCGCCGACCGGACGGATCACGCCGAGATCGATCAGGTCGTGCAGCGCCGTCTCGGCGGCCGCGCGCTCCGGATGTCGCCCCAGCCACTCCGCGTCGTCAGCGCCTTCGCTGCCGGCGAACGCGTCGACGATGCCGCTGGTCAGCGGATCGACGGCGAGGATCGCCGCCGAGGTCGCTACGTACAGGAACTCCGTGCCCGCGTCGCTGCGGAAGCGGCGGTGCAACACGGTGCGCAACTGCACGTCAGCGTTCCTCCCAGTCGAGCGCGTACCACTTCACGTAGAGCGGCACGGTGACGATGAGGTGCGAGCGGGCGCGGAACGTCTTGGTGGCGCGCGGCAGCGGCCCGGTGGGGGGCTCCACCGGTTCGGGCTTCGCGGCCGGAGGCGGCGCCGTCTCGGCGGGCTTGCCCGGGTCCTTCGCGCCCTCCTTCGGTGCCTCGGGCTTCGGCGCCGGTGGCTTGGGCTCGGGACGCACCGGCACGTCGAGTTCGATCTCGGCGGTGACGAACACGTCGCCGACGTTGTTCGCCTGCCATTTGCGCGCCGGGTTCGGCCCGTCGATGTTCGGCGTGAAGACGCCGGTCCCCGGGTCGATGGCACCGACGTAGGTCAGGTCGTCGTCGTTCTCACGCACCTTGAACTCGTCGAGGCCCCAACGCGGCCGCACCTGGAACAGGTCGACGTCGTCGGCCGTGTACGGCTTCTCGTCCTTGCCGCGGTGCACCGCGACGGCCTCGAACCGCTCGATCTGCCGTGGATGCTTGGCGCCGCCGATGCGCGCCAGGCCCTGCAAGGGCCGGATCCGCACGTAGTCGACGGTGTCGTAGAGCGTGACCTCGGCTCCGCCGGCATCGCTGCGCCAGGCGATCGTGCGGGGACCGAGCTCGGTGCCGGCGGCGACGTCCACCGTCAACACCACGTGGCGGGCCGAGCGGCGCTCGACGGCCGTCACCGTGAGACCGGCCCCGGCGAAGAAGTCGCGCGGCGCGAGTTGCTCGGGGAACGCCTCGCCGAACGCGTCGACACGATGGCCCACCTTCGGCACCTCGATCGCGGCACTGCCGAGCGCCAGCACGCGCGGCCGGCCCAGGTCGCGCTGCAGCGTGACGTCGACGCCGATCTCGTCGTGATCGCCGGTGAAGAAGCGCCCACGCAGGGTCTGCCAGTTGTCGTCGAGCAGCAACACTTCGCGCCACGATGGCGAGCCCGCCGCGGGTTCCTGGTGCCGGCCACGCCACGAGTAGCCGGCGTAGAGGATGCCCTTGCCGACGCGCTCGCTGCGCCCGTCGGGGAACGTCAGGTCCCAGACCACTTCGAATTCGTCGTCGGCGATGCGCCGCATCTCCGCGGTGCCCCGCAGGTCGCCGCGCCCGATCTCGTGGCCCGTGACCGTCCAGAAGCCGGCCAGCGGCACTTCGCGCTGGTTCTTCGACCACGCTTCCCACGCCGGCGTGAACAGCGGCTGGTCGGTGGTGAGCTTCTGCAGCACGCGATCGCCGACGCTCGCCGTGGGGGCCGTCGAGGTCTCGCTGCTGCCGCCGCTGTCACCTCGGCCACGACCACGACCGCCACCACCCCCGGCCGGGGCCGCCGACGCGCCGGGTGGGGCGCCGCCAAAGCCCCCGCGCGAACGTTCGTCGTCGGGCGCGCCGCCACCCATCTGGCCGCGACTCAACGGGAACATCGCGACGTGCGTCGCGCGCAGCAGCTGCCATTCTTCGGCATCGCGCTGCTGCAGCAGCACACGACCGAGCGGGTGGCAGTCGGCACAGGCGCGCCGGAAATCCTGGTCGTGGTGGGCCTCGGACCAGTGCACCCGACGTTCGCTCTCGTAGAGGCCACGTTCCGCTTCGCTGCGCGCGAGCCCGTGCGAGTTGGCCAGCGAACGCACGAGCTGCTTGGCGTCACTCGCCGACAACTGCAGGCCGTACAGCCGCCCCATGCGCTTGATCGTCTCCGACCATCCCTCGGGCGACTTGCGCACGAACGAGATGCGCGTCATGTGCTGCTTGTCGTCGAGGGCGTGGCAGCGCGCGCAGTGCGTGTGCACGAGGGCATCTTCGACCGGGATGCCGCGGCGCGCCGGTTTCGCGGCGTTGGCTTCGCTCGGCGCTTCGTCACCGCCAGCAGGAGCCGGTGGCGGGGGATCCTGGGCCATCGCCCGAGCGCCAAGGCCGAGAGCACCGACAACGGCCAACGTGACGAGGCGGACGCAGCGCAGCATGCCTGAGAACTCCAGCGAGACGCGGGGGGCGCGCAGGCAGGACGCCGGCGCGGATCGCGGCGAACGTTAGCGAGGCGGGCGCAAGGACGCGAAGGCCGGATCGGTGGCTGCGAGTTCGGCGGGGGTGCCATGGGCCACCAGCCGGCCGTCGCGCAGGACCAGGATGCGATCGCAGTGCCGCAACGGCTCGAGCCGATGCTCGACGACGATGCGGGTGCCCGGCAGCGTGCGCAGGTGCGCTGCCACCGTCGCCACGCTGCCGGCGTCGAGCCCGGCGAACGGTTCGTCGAGGACCAGCAGGTCGGCCCGGCGCAGCAAGGCGCGGGCGATGCGCAGCCGGCGCTGTTCGCCGCTGCTCCAGTCGACGCCGCCGTCGATCCGGCGCGAGCATGGCGTGGCGAGGCCCGCGGGCAGGCGCGCGACCGCCTCTTCGAGGCCGACCACGGCGAGAACCCGCGCGATCTCCGCATCGGTGGCCGGTGCGGACCGTCCCAGCTCGAGGTTCTCGCGCACGCTGAGTTCGAGCAGCGAACCGTCCTGCGTGAGCACCGACAGTCGTGCGCGCCATGCCGCCGGCTCGCAGTGCCGCAAGTCGACGCCGTTCGCTTCGAGCCGGCCGACGCTCGGGTCGTAGAGCCGCGCGAGCAACTTCACCAACGTCGACTTGCCGCTGCCATTGCCGCCGAGCACGCCGACGTACTCGCCGGCGGCAATCGTGAACGTGACGCCATCGAGTGCTTCGCGCGGACCACCCGCGTAACGAAACCCGACGTCGCTCGCCGCGAGCGCCAACGGACCCGGCGGGGGAGTGCGTGGCGGGGGAGTCGCCACCACCGCCGGGCCGCGGGACAGGAACTCCACCACCGGGCGCAAGAACTGGCGGTGCTCGCGGCCGGCGGCGAGCGCCGCGAGCAGATCGCGTACGCCGTTCTGCGCCCGCTGCGCCGCCTGCGCATGGAGCACGAGTTCGCCGAGCGACAACCCACCCGCCAGCGCCGCGCGCGCCAGCACGAAGTACGCGCCGAACAGCCCGGCACTGCGCACCGCTGCGACCCACACTTCGTCGCGACTGCGCCGCCGCGCCAAGGTCGCCAGCGACTGCCGCAGCCCTGCCCGCAGCGCGCCCAGGCGTTGACCCAACCAGGCGGCGACACCGAGCACGCGGACTTCCGGCGCGGTCGCCCGTCCCGTCAGCAACGCACCCGTGTAGCCGACGTCCCGCTGCGCGCCGACGTTCTGCTGCTGCCAGCGCAGCCGGTCGGCGGCGTGGCGCTGGCGCACGAAGGCCACCGGCAGTGCCGAGGCAACGACGACCAAGGGCAGCCACGGCTCGACCAGCAGAAGCCAGCCAGCCATCGCCAGCATGCCGATCCCGGCGACCAGCACCGCGACGCCGTCCTGGACGAGCCGCACCGGGCGCGTCGCTGCTTCGGCGCCGGCGCGCTGCATCCGTTCGTGGCACTCCGGCTGGTCGAAGTCGCCGAGGTCGAGGGTCGCGGCGTGTTCCTGAACGCGCTGGGTCGTCGCATCGGCGAGTTCGCGGCCGTGGACCTCGCTGCGCACGACGAGACGGGCCTGGACCAGACTGCCGACGAGGGCGATCCCGGCGGCCAAGGCGACGGCCAGACTCGCGGCAGCCATCGCCTCGGTGGGCGGCAACGTGCCGCCGATCCCGGCGGCGACCGCGTCGAGCAGGCGCTGCATCGCGACCAGCCCGGCCAGCGGCAGCAAGGCCTGAGCTACCGCGAGCGCTGCGAGCTCGAGCAGCGGCCGGCGGCCAACCGAACTGGCGAGCTGCCAGGCGGTCGTCCAGGGCACGGGCTCCAGGGTGCTCCCCAAGGAATAGTTCTGATAAGGTTTGTTATGGATAGCTTGGCGGGGGAGCGGGATCGGCAGCGCCGCCGAGTTCCACCACCATGCCAAGCCAGGCCGTGAAGTCCGGCGACACCAGCCCGATCAGGTCTTCGCCGAAGCCGACCTCGATGGCGCACCGCGTCGTGGCGCGCCAGCGAGCGCCGATCCACAGCATCCCCTGATCGCGGTCCGTCGCGCGCAAGCCGAACTCCCGCAGCGTCGACGTCTCGTACTCCGTCTGCACCAGCAGACTGAGGTCGGACGTCACCGGCGCCTCGACGCCACCGCCGATCGCGGTGACATCCGCAAAGTGCAGCCCCGAACGGCGCGCCGCTGCCGGTGTGCCCGCGAAGGTGTGTTGCGCATGGCTGGTGAACGCCAGGCCGCCGACGTGCAGTTCCGCGACCAGGCCGCAGCTCGCTTCGAGTTCCCCGGAGCCAAAGCCGTCCTCGTCGTCGCCGGTCGGCAGCTCGATCGCGCCGCGCGCCGCGAGCCCAAGCCGTCCCGATCCCGCGGGCAGCACTTCCCACTGCAGGATGAGCGGCACGTCGAGCAACTGCAGGCTGTCGCGCGTGACCGACCAGACCTCGGTGCCGTTCCGTGCGGCCCGGACGGCAAAGCCATCGCGCGGAGCGACGTCGCGCCCCTGATCGGGAAAGCCGAACGCATCGTGGTAGTCGATCACGAAGTCGTCGAGGAACCCGCCCGAGGTGTGCGCGAAGGGCAGCTCGATGCCGAACTGCAAACCGCGGCCAAGCCCGATCCGTGCCTTCGGCCCCGCGCGCAGGTACTCGCCGTCCATCAACCAGGTGCGGCCGGGGCCCTGGCCCGACAACCACAGGCTCGTGTAGGCGGCGTCGAACCGCGTCTCGACGGCACCGCTGTCCAAGACTGCGGCACGCGCCGGCGGCATGTGCAGAACGGTGAGCTGGGCCGGGTGCTGGTTGCGCACCGGCATCGGCCCGCCCCAGCGCGGCGCCTGCACACACCCCACCGCCATGGACGCAGCGAGCAGGGAACTGCCGACAAGGGCCAGGCGCATCGGGCGGGAACGCTAGCCAACGCGCCCGGTGCGATCACGCACCCGGGAAGGAGGCCACTCCTCGGGATGGAACTCTTGGCTGGGACTCGCCAGGAGATCCGTCGCCCGCGCGCCCCGGCGTTTCCCGGCATCGCTCCGCGGCTAGACTGCGCCGCTTGCACCCTCGCACCCAGTTCCGCGTCGCCCTTCTCGCCGTCGCCACGTCGTTCCTCACCGGCTGCGCCGATGGCGGCGAGGAGGATCGTCCGCTGAGCGAGGTGCGGTTCTCGGCCACGCACCACCTCTACGGGTTCCGCGCGTTGCGCGGCTTCGGCACCTTCCCGGTGCCGACCACCGCGGTGTTCACCGACCAGGGCACGCTGAACCTGTTCGACGACGGCACGTACACGGTGGCACGCAGTTCGGGGACGAGCACTGCGGCCCGCTACGCGCTCGAGAACCCAGGCGACCTCGCGCTGTTCGTGCCCGGGGCCAACTCCGAGCCCTCGGTGGTGTTCCGCGGCGCCTATGGGCGGGTCGGGGCCGCCGACCTGACGGTTCCCGGCAGCACCCCGGATCTGTTCTTCACCGACCGCGTGTCGACGCCGGCGAGCCAGTCGCTCGGGCTCTACGTCGGCACCCGCATCCTCACCGGCCAGGTCGAGCTGGAAGGCGCCTGGCACCTGCTGTCGCTGCACGTCGTGTTCGGCCAGACGCTGCTGTCGCCCGACAACGTCGCGCGAGGCGCGCGCGGCGGCGTCATGGTCACCGCCGGAGCACCGGGCACGGCGCGCACGATCAGCGGCACCGGCTCGCAGGGCACAGGCGGACTGGTGTTCGGTGGCACGATCCAGAACCTGCTCACCAACGGCAGCGGCGACGGCACCTGCAACCTCACCGTCTCGTACCAGCTCACCGGCCAGCCGGCCGACAGCCGTGTCGTGCAAGCGGCGGCGACGAACAACCTGGTGCTCGGCCTCGACGCCGACGAGAGCGATGGCGAGTCCGGCCTCGTGTTCTTGGTGCGCAAGTTCGACGCGCCGGCGACTCCGGTCGACAGCGTGCGTGTGCCGGGCACGTTCCTGGTCGGCGGCTCGACGATGTTCGTGAACCCGACCAACTCGGGCAGCGACGCCTTCGTCGGGACGGCCGTGCTCACGGCCCCCAACGGTTTCCGCCTCGATGCCGTCGGCAACGATGGCCAGGACTTCTCCTACCAGGGCACCTACACGCTGGCGCCCGATGGCGGCTTGACGATCAACGTCAGCGGCACCAACGAGACGTGGTTCGCCGCAATCGACCGCAGCTACAACACCCTGGTGTTCGTCGACGACTTCCTCGAAGTCCGCAGCAACAACATCCCCGAGCTCAACCTCGGCTTCGGCGTGCGGCAGAAGTCGTAGGCCCGCGGCGGCCTCGCACTTGCCTACACGACCACGCTGCGCATGATCGGCAGCGTGAGCCTTCCGGTCCTCTCCCTCGAGTTGCCGTTCGCGAAGCGCCTCGGCCGCGGCAAGGTCCGCGAGATCTTCGAGCTCAACGGCGACCTGCTGCTGGTCGCCAGTGACCGCATCTCCGCCTTCGACGTGGTGATGAACGAAGGCATCCCCGGCAAGGGCCGCGTGCTGACCGAGACGTCGAAGTTCTGGCTCGGCCTGCTGCGCGACGTGGTGCCAAACCACCTGCTGTCGACCGACGTCGATGCCTGGACCGACGTGCCCGCGCAGTGGAAGCCCGCCCTGCGCGGCCGCACGATGCGCTGCATGAAGTGCGAGCCGCTGCCCATCGAGTGGGTCGTGCGCGGCTTCCTCACCGGGTCGGGTTGGAAGGACTACCAGAAGGACGGCGCCGTCAGCGGCGTTGTGCTGCCCAAAGGACTGCAGCACGCCAGCGAACTGGACCCGCCGATCCTCACGCCGTCGACCAAGGCCGAGAGCGGCCACGACGAGCCGATCAGCTTCGCGCGCGTCGTCGAGAAGGTCGGCGAAGCCGTCGCCGTGCAGGCGCGCGACGCCGCGCTCGCCCTCTACAAGAAGGCGCGGGCCTACGCACGGCAGCGCGGCATCGTCATCGCGGACACCAAGTTCGAGTTCGGCCTGCGCAACGGCAAGCTGCTGCTGATCGACGAGTGCCTGACGCCGGACAGCAGCCGCTTCTGGCCCGCGCACGAAGTGAAGCCCGGCGCCAATCCGACGTCGTTCGACAAGCAGTACCTGCGCGACTGGCTGCTCTCGACCGGCTGGAACAAGACGCCGCCGCCGCCGGCGTTGCCGCCGGAAGTGGTCGCGAAGACCGCCGCAACCTACGCCGAAATCCAGAAGCGATTGACCGCCTGATCGCACTCCGCCACCGCCCCATGCCCACACTTCCGCCGTTGCCGCCGACGCTCGCCTGGCGTGGCGGCTTGGATGGCTGGCTCGATCTTCTCGACCAGACGCGCCTGCCGCACGAACGCGTCGTGCTGCAACTGCGCACCGACGCCACCGTGATCGAGGCCATCCGCATGCTGCGAGTGCGGGGCGCGCCGGCGATCGGCGTTGCCGCCGCCTACGGCCTGGTGCTGGGCATGCGCAGCCGGGCTCCCGCCGCGAGCGCGTTCGTCGCGACGGCCAACGCCACCGCGCGCACGATCGCCGCCGCACGCCCGACGGCAGTGAACCTGCAGTGGGCGCTCGACCGGTGCCTTGCGGCCATCGCCACCGCGCCGAACCTCGAGCGCCTGATGCTCGAAGCGAACGCGATCTTCGCCGACGAAGTCGCGATGAGCGAACGCATGGGCCGGCATGGCGCCGACCTCGTGCCCGACGGCGGCACCGTGCTCACCCACTGCAACACCGGGCGCCTGGCGACCGTCGGCGACGGCACCGCGCTGGCGACCTTGTTCGCAGCCTGGCGGGCAGGCAAGCGCTTCCGCGTGCTCGCCGACGAGACTCGGCCGCTGCTGCAGGGCGCCCGCCTGACCGCGCTCGAACTCGCTGCCGAGGGCATTCCGGTCGAAGTGCTCGCCGACGGCGCCGCGGCCGGCCTGATCGCACGCGGCCAGGTCCAGATGGCCGTCGTCGGGGCCGATCGCATCGCCGCCAACGGCGACTTCGCGAACAAGGTCGGCACCTACGGCGTGGCGCTCGCCTGCAAGGCACACGACGTGCCGTTCTACACCGTGGCCCCGGTCTCGACCGTCGACGTGCGACTGCCCGACGGCAGCCACATCCCGATCGAAGAACGCGATGCCACCGAGGTCACGGAGCTCGGCGGTGTGCGCACCGCACCGCCGGGTGTCGGGGCCCGCAACCCGGCGTTCGACGTGACGCCCGCGCGACTGCTCACGGCAATCGTCACCGACCAGGGCGTGCTCCTCCCCCCGTTCGCCGCGGGCATCAAGGCACTGCGCCTGTCGGGCCGATGACCCTGGCGATGGCGATCGCCACCAGGAAGCAGAAACGACCGGCAGCGCGCACGACCCAGAAGCGCGCCCCTGCGCCCAAGCGCACCAAGAGCGCGGCGAAGGCCGGCGATGCCGAGCGTTCGTCACCCGCGCTCGCCGAAGTCGACGCCGAGGCGCTCGAGTTCATCGCCGCGATCGACCGTTTCAAGCAGGAGCACGGCCGACCGTTCCCGAGCTGGAGCGAGGTCCTGCTGGTCGTGCGGCAGCTCGGTTACCGCCGCAGCTGACGCGTCACAACCAGCCGACGACGAGCGCCAGCACCAGCAGCAGGCCGGCGACGAGGCGGTACCAGGCGAACGGCGCGAACGTGTGCTGGCGCAGGAAGCGCACGAACGGCGCGACCACCAGGAGCGCGCTCGCGAACGACACCGCGGTTGCGACCACGAACGGGAGCACCAGCTCCCCCGCCAGCAGTTCGGCGTGCGTCGCCAGCTTGAGCACTCCAGCGCCGTAGAGCACCGGCAACCCGACCAGGAACGAGAACTCCGCCGCGGCGGTGCGCGACAACCCGAGCAGCAGAGCACCCCCGATCATCGCCGCGGACCGGCTGGTCCCGGGCACCAGCGCGAGGCACTGGAACAACCCGATGGCCAGCGCCGTGCGGTACGACATGGTCTCCAGCGTGCGTTCGGCCGGCGCACCACGCGCGAGCCAACGTTCGAGCAGCAGCAGCAGGACGCCGCCGCCGACCATCGTCGCCGCGACGACGCCAGCCGTGAACAGGTGCGCATCGATCTGCTCGTCGAACAGCAGTCCGAGCACGGCCGCCGGCATCGCCGCGACCACGATCTGGATCAGCAGGTTCGGCTCGCCGCGACGGAACGAAGGCAAGCGTGCCGCCGCCGCGAGCAGGCGCCGCGCGTAGAGGACGAGGATCGCGGTGATCGCGCCGATCTGGACGCCGACCACGAAGACGTTGTTGACCTCGTTCGCGGGCAGCCCGAGCAGCCGCTGCACGACGATGAGATGCCCGGTGCTGCTGACCGGCAGGAACTCGGTGAGCCCCTCGACCAGCCCGAGCACGATGGCCTCGACGATGCCGAAGCCGTCGGCTGCCGCCGCCTCGCCGATCACAGCACCGATGCAGGCGCGCGGTACTGCAGGTTGAACGCTTCGGCGACGCCCTGGTGCGTGCACTGGCCGGCCAGCACGTTGGCGGCCGTGCCGAGCACGGGATCAGCGGCGGCCTTCGCGGCGCCCATGCCGGCGAGTCGCTTGGCCCACGGGCCGGTGGCGTTGGTCAGGCCGAACGTCGACGTGCGCGGCACCGCGCCGGGCATGTTCGCGACGCAGTAGTGCATGACGCCATCGACGACGTAGGTCGGATCGGCGTGCGTGGTCGGCTTGCAGGTCTCGATGCAGCCACCCTGGTCGACCGCGACGTCGACGATGACCGAGCCTTCCTTCATCGACTTCAGATCTTCGCGGCGGATCAGCCGCGGCGCGCGCGCTCCTTGCACCAGCACCGCACCGACGACGAGATCGGCGTGCACGATCTGCTCGCGGATGGTGATCGGCGAGCTGTGCAGCAGCGTGACGTTCGCGGGCATCACGTCGCTCAGGTAGCGCAGGCGGTCGAGGTCGATGTCGAGCAGGCGCACGTCGGCGCCGAGCCCCGCCGCCATCTTCGCGGCGTTGGTGCCGACCACGCCGCCGCCGAGGATCACCACCGTCGCCGGTTCCACGCCCGGGATGCCCCCGAGCAGGATGCCGCGGCCACCCATGTGCTTCTCGAGGCAGACGGCGCCGACCTGGATCGCCATGCGGCCGGCGACTTCGCTCATCGGCGTCAACAGGGGCAGCGAGTTGCGGTGGATCAGCGTCTCGTAGGCGAAGCAGTTCGCCCCCGACTTCAGCATCGCCTCGGTGAGCTCGCGCGCCGCGGCGAAGTGGAAGTAGGTGAACAGCAGCTGCCCCTTCTTGATCAACGGGTACTCCGTCGGCAGCGGCTCCTTCACCTTCACGATCATGTCCGCCTGCCCGTAGACCTCCGCCGCGCTGCCGACCATGCGGGCGCCGACCCGCGTGTAGGCCTCATCGGTGACACCAGCACCGAGCCCGGCACTGGACTGCACCAGCACCGTGTGCCCCGCCGACGTGAGGTCGAGCACCATCGCCGGCACGGCGCCGACGCGGTTTTCTTGGGCTTTGATCTCCTTGGGGACACCGATGATCATGGGACGTGCGCGCGCTGGTCAGAGGAAGAAGGGGCGGCGACCATAGCGAGGCGCCGCGGCGACGGCGAGCCTTTGCCCGCGCACCTCAGTCCGCGTTCGCGCGCAGGTTCGCGAGCAGTTCGGCCTGTTCGCCGCCGGGCAACCCGGGCAGCAGGTGGAACCGCACGCCGGGCGCATCGCCGACGGCGCACGACGCCGGAGCGGGACGGCGCAGCACGCGCGCATCCGCGGCCAGCAACGCGAGCACCCGCGCCTCGCCGGCCGCGCTGCCACACCGCACCACGAACGCCGGCGGCGGACTCGCCCGGGGTGGCGGAGCGGGCTCGGGTTCGGGTTCGGGCTGCAGCAAGGGATCGCTCTCGTCGACGACGACGAACAGATCCTGTTCGTCGGCTGCAGGAGGCGTGGTCGCCCCCGCACGGCCCTCGCGCAAGCGACCCACCGCTTCGCCGAGCAGAGCGGCAGCCGCCCAGATCTCCTCAGCGCTCCGGTCCTTGCCGGAGTCCGCGGGCGGAGTCCCGGTGGGCGCGACCGTTGGCAGCACGGCGACGCGACGGGCCCGCCGCAGGCAGACGAACGCGACTCCCGCGCCGAGCACGGTGACGCCGAGCCACGCCCACCGCGTCATCGGGAACCCGCTGCGGGTCGCGCCGACACGGCGCTCCGCAGGCGCGGCGCCACTGCCCGCGGGCACCGCTGGACCCGGATCCCCGGCTCGGCCGTTGCCAGGCGGGGAAGGCAGCGGCGGCTCTGGAGTCAGGCCCTGCAACCGCTGCAGGAACTGCTCGAGCCGATCGGAGGTCTGATCGAGCGCACGAAGCAGCAGCGCTTCGACTTCCTTGTGCCGCGCATCCTGTTCGCGCAGTTGCTGCTCGAGCGCCGCCAGCCGCTCGGCTTGCGCTTTGGTCTCGTCCGCGCGTGAGGCGCCGACGGCCTCGACGAGCAGTTGCTGCCAACGCTGCATTTCCTGCGCGAGCGCGAGCTGGCGCGCGGCCTGCTCGCCTTGCGCCGCGGTCATCGCCGTGAGGCCCTCGCGCAACGGCGCCATCGCCGTCGCGACTTCGGCGCGCGAGTCGGTCGGCGACGAGACCGCTGCCGGGCGCGCAGCCAGCGCCAGCCGCAGGGCGCGCAGTTCGCCGGCAACTTCCTCGGAGGCCGACGGCCCCACTTCGCTGCAGCCGCCGAGACCGAGCAGCGACAACGCCGCTGCGCCGAACAGCACGCGAAGACTCATGCCGACACCCCCTGCCGGCCAGGCGGCTGCCGTCGCACGTCGTGCCAGGTGTCGGTCCACACCAACCGTCGCGGCGGCACGACGATGCTGCCGCGTTTGCTCACCAGTTCGGCCGCGCTGAGTTGCACGGCGAGCGCCGCTGGCGACAGGACCGCATTGCTGTCGTTGCGCACGTGCAGCGGCACGATGACCCGCGGCTCGTCGCTGCGCACCGGAAAGCGCGTGTGCCACGCCGATGCCGCGTGCAGCGTGTGGCCACGCGCCTCGTCCCATTCGGCAGCGAGTTCCCGCGGGCGGAGTTCGAGCACCACATGGCTGGCGGCGGAGCTGTCGTGCCAGACGACGGTCGGCACGAGCGGCACCTGCACGTAGCCGTGCAGGCGCGCGCGCGGCGCCAGCAGCAGCACGTCGCGCGTGGCGACGAACACGGTCGTGCTCGGCACGCGCAGCTGCAGCGTCAGGTGGCCGGCACGCGGCAGCGCGAGCACGTGACGGCGGGCCGTGACGCCATCGGTCCACAACAGCGAATGGCAGCCGCGCGCGGCTTCGAGCACGAGCGTGTGGCGCCCCACCGGGATGCGCACCGCGGAACCGAGCGCGGGCCGCGGCAGCGGCACCACCAGCGGCGGCGAGGTCTGGGCGTCCATCGGCAAGGTGCGGAGCGAAGGTAGCGGCGTGGCGAAGCCAACGGGAACGCCGGAGCGTCCCGCTCCGAAGGTTACCCCGTTCCCCGCGCCGGGGTTTGTCCTTGCTTCTCGCGAGGACGTGGCCATGATCCTCGCCCTCGACCCGGGCGTTTAGCTCAGTTGGCTAGAGCATCAGCTCGACAAGCTGAGGGTCGCAGGTTCGACTCCTGCAACGCCCACCAT